>Ga0081455_10006753_pt1 | contig 12249 bp, 11 predicted proteins | sample TabmetS3T2R1_FD_70207 | JGI IMG/M metagenome (GOLD analysis project Ga0081455, IMG submission 70207) | Tabebuia heterophylla rhizosphere microbial communities from the University of Puerto Rico - S3T2R1 | ecosystem: Host-associated > Plants > Roots > Rhizosphere ... | reverse complement strand
CATTTAACGCATTCGGCGGTGTTCGCCGAGGTCAAGGTCGATGAGCAGCTTGGTGTCATCCGGGTCACGCGCGTGGTCAGCGCGGTGGCGGCCGGCCGCATCCTCAACCCGAAGCTCGCGAGCAGCCAGATTCTCGGCGCTGTCGTCGGCGGCATCGGCATGGCGCTGCATGAGGAGACCGTCACCGATCACCGGTTCGGACGCTTCATGAGCCATAATCTCGCCGACTATCACGTGCCGGTGAATGCGGACGTGCACACGATCGATGTCATCTTCGTCGAAGAGAAGGACGACGAGATCAATCCGCTCGGTGTCAAAGGCGTCGGCGAAATCGGCATCGTCGGCACCGCGGCGGCCGTGGCGAATGCGGTCTATCATGCGACCGGCAAACGCGTGCGCGATCTGCCGATCACGCTCGACAAGCTGATGCGGGATCAAGGCTAAGCTCGAGACCTGCGCGGCCGGTTGCGCAGCGCCTTCGCGCGGCAGCGCGTCGGCCCAATTGACACCAAGACAGACGCGCCCATATAAGCGCATATGCGCGCAAAATCAGGCCACGATTTGGCGAGGCGCTCCGACGCCCGTCCGCAGCCCGAGGTCTGCAATTGCTTGGCGCTGCGCCAAGCGAGCCGGCACCTCACGCAATTCTACGATCAATTGCTGGCGTCGAGCGGGCTGCGCACCACCCAGTTTTCGATCCTGATAAGGCTGAGGCTCGCGGGACCGATGACGATCAATGCCCTGGCCAAAGCCCTGGTCATGGATCGAACCACGCTTGGCCGCAATATCCTGCCGCTCGAGCGCGAAGGATTGATCGACGTCGTGTCGGGCCGCGCCGACCGAAGGAGCAAGGTCCTGCGGTTGACCAAAGCCGGCGCGGCGCGGCTGCGCGCGGCCCGCGCGGGCTGGACCCAAGCGCAGGCAAAATTTGAGGCGGCATTCGGCGGCCGGCGCGCCGCGGGGCTACGTGCTCTGCTCCAGGCCGTCACCGCGACCGATCTCGGCGCCGTGCCCTCCGGCGCCGGAGACTGAGCCGATCGCGCCCCGGCGTCCGATCACCGCTTATAGAGGCCCATGATCGCCGCCTTGGCCAACGTATTGAAATGGAGTTGAAAGCCGATGACGGCTGCTGAGGTATCCGCCGTCGCCTGCAGGCCATCGGTCCCGACCGCAAACACCGTGAACAGATAGCGGTGCGGATGGTCGCCCGCGGGCGGACACGGGCCGCCGTAGCCAGGCGTGCCAAAGTCGGTGCGGGTCTGCAGCGCTCCCCGTGGCACCTGCGGGGCCTTCGGATTGCCGGCATCAAGCGCAAGCTCGGTTACATTCGGCGGGATGTTGACCACCAGCCAGTGCCAGAACCCGCTGCCCGTGGGTGCATCGGGATCGAAACAGGTAATGGCGAAGCTCTTCGTGCCGGCGGGTGCTCCCGACCACGCCAGATGCGGCGATTGGTTGTTGCCCGCGCAGCCGAAGCCGAAGTCGGCTGAGAGAATATGGGTGTTGGCGAGATAATCGCCGTCCTTGAAACTGTTGCTCCTGACCGTGAACGCCATGCGTCGTCTCCATCGTGTCTTCCAACAAAGCTGAGCTGGCCGCGAGCTTGTTCCCGGCTTCGCAGTACGCGATATCTGCCCTTTCAGTTCTTCTTGACGAATGCAGACAGATCGTAATTGAGCAGATCGCCAATGCTGGCGAGCTCGATATCCGCCGGTGGATACTCGGCCAGGATCTTGGAGTCGAGCGCATAATGACCTTGTTTCGGAAACACGGTCGTGACGTTGTCGCCCCAGATTTTTTTCACCGCGGCAAGGATGCGCAGTTTGTCGTCGATCAGGACATAGTGATCGGCGGGATAGAGACGCCCTACATCGTCGAGCTCCTGCTCCTTGTGGATGTAAATGAGGACGCGGTTGTCGAATAAGTGCCACAAACCGGATCGTTCCACCTTGCGCGGCTGGAACACGGCATCGCCGTCGGAGAGGATGACGACGGTTCCCCATTGCTGTACGTGCTTCACCGCATCTAGAGCGCGGGGATAAAGGCGCTCGGCGAATGGGTAATCCACCAGCCAGTTCGACATCCGCAGTAGCTCCGGGCGGTGCAAGTCCTCCATCCGGTACCGCTCCAACGCGCCCAGATAATCGGCATATCCGAGTTCGCTCCTCAGCTGTTCAAAAATTTCCCAATACCTATCGCGGGCGGCGGCCCCGTAGGTCTGCTCCAGGTGCTCGCTCAGATGGGCCTGCACGCGATCGTTGTCGATGAGCGTGTTGTCGACGTCGAACAGGATGACGAGGTCGGGCGTCTTGGCCATCGCATTTCATCCTCTTTCGAGGGGCGTTCACTTCCACGGGCAATTGCCGACGAGCCGAAATGATCGCCCTTCATTTCTTCTTACGCTTGCCGAGCAGCTCCCTGACGGTCTCTGCCACGCGCTCCGGCTCGAACCCGAATTTTCGTTGCAGCTCCTTGAGCGGGGCCGACGCACCGAATGTGTGCATGCCAATGATACGGCCGGATTTCCGGCTGACGTAGCGCTCCCAGCCGAAGGTCGAGGCTTGCTCCACCGCGACGCGCGCCGTCACGTCAGGCGGCAGCACGCTGTCTTGATACGCCTGCGTCTGGTGCTCGAAGATATCCCAGGACGGCATCGAGACCACGCGCGAGCGGATGCCGTCGACGAGCAGTTCCTCGTGGGCATTGACGCAAAGACTGACCTCGCTGCCCGACGCGATGAGGATCACCTCCGGCTTTCCGTCGGGGGGATCGGCGAGCACGTAGGCGCCGCGCGCGACCCCGGAAGCCGGTGCGTACTTGCTGCGGTCCAGTGTCGGCAGGGGCTGACGCGACAGCGCCAGCACCGCCGGCTCGTGCCGCAGCTGCATGATGTAGCGATAGGCCTCGACCACCTCGTTGGCATCAGCCGGCCGCAACACCACCAGGCCTGGCTCGGCGCGGAACGACGCGAGTTGCTCCACCGGCTGATGCGTCGGACCGTCCTCGCCGTCACCCATGGCATCGTGGGTGAACACGAAGATGGTGGGCAGCTCCATCAGGGCCGAGAGCCGAATGGCCGGCCGCGCATAGTCGCTGAAAATGAAGAAGGTGGCGCCAAAGGCGCGCAGCTTCGACAACGAGAGTCCGTTGACGGCGGCCGCCATCGCGTGCTCGCGGATGCCGAAATGCAGATTTCGTCCGCCGCGATTGTCCGGCTCGAAGTCTCCGGCGCCCTCGAACTTCAAAGTGGTCTTATTGGACGTGCCGAGATCCGCGGATCCGCCCAGCAGCCAGGGAATATTCTGCGCCAGCACGTTGAGCACTTTGCCCGACGCGTCGCGTCCTGCGATACCCTTCGGGTCGGCCGGAAACACCGGCAGCCCACGATCCCATCCGGCCGGCAGCTCGCGCCGTTGCATCTCGTCGATCTCGGTCGCGAGCTCCGGATATTCCGCCCGGTACTTCGCGAACCGTTCATTCCATTCCTGATGAGCCTTGGCGCCGCGCGCGCCGATCCCGGCGGCGAAGTGGGTGCGCACCGCGTCGGGGACGAGAAACTTGGCATCCTCCGGCCATCCGTAGTCGCGTTTGGTGAGGCGGACCTCCTCCTCGCCCAGCGGCTCGCCATGCGCGGCGGCGGTATCCTGCTTGTGCGGCGAGCCGTAGCCGATGTGGCTGTCCAGGATGATGAAGGTCGGGCGGTCCTTGGTCTGGTGAAAGACGTCGAGCGCGTGCTCGATCCGATCGATGTCGTTGGCGTCACCCACCCGCAGCACGTTCCACCCGTAGCCCAGGAAGCGGGCCGCGATGTCCTCCGTGAAGGTGATGCGCGTGTTGCCTTCGATCGTGATGTGGTTGTTGTCGTAGATCCAGCACAGGTTATCGAGCGCGAGATGACCCGCCAGCGACGCCGCCTCCGACGACACGCCCTCCATCATGCAGCCATCGCCGCAAACCGCGTAGATGTTGTACCCGAAGATCTCGAAGCCCGGCCGATTGTAGCGGTTGGCGAGCCACGCCTCGGCAATGGCCATGCCCACGCTGGTGGCGACGCCCTGCCCCAGCGGCCCGGTGGTGGCCTCGACCCCCGAAACCAGATGATATTCGGGGTGACCCGGAGCCTTGCTGCCGAGTTGGCGGAAGTGACGAATGTCGTCGAGCGAAACCGCGGGTTGCCCGAGCCGCTCGTATTCGGCGTTGACGGCGCGGGTGCCGGTGAGATGGAGCACCGACCACAGCAGCATCGAGGCATGACCGTTGGAGAGCACGAACCGATCGCGGTTCGGCCAGATCGGGTCCTGCGGATCGAAGCGCATGACCCGGTTCCACAGGGTGTAGATGAGCGGCGCCAGCGCCATCGGCGTGCCGGGATGGCCCGACTTCGCCTGCTGCACCGCGTCGATAGAGAGCGTGCGAATGCAATTGATCGACAACTGATCCAATTGCGCATCGGTCATCGGTCGGGGCGAATCCACCGCGGGGCTGGCCATGGCATTCATTTTTGCGCCTCCTGTTCTTCGTTGGTGCCGAGCCGCGCGGCCGCCGCGCGGTCCGCGAGCAGCAACGCCCGATCCTGACGGACGCGTGCGGCTGGAATGGATGGATCGCCGTCGCGCAGGCGCACCAGGGTTGTGGCCTTCTCGCGGCCGGTGACCAGCCACAGCACGAGTCGGGACCGGTTGATGATCGGAAAGGTCAACGTCATCCGGCGGCGCCCCTGGTAGGGACCTGCCACCGCAACGTCGGCGTCGGTGATATCGAGGGCCGGATCTCCGGGCACCAGCGACGCCGTGTGGCCATCGGGTCCGAGGCCGAGATGAACGAGATCGAGCACTGGCGGCGAGCCAGCCACGTCCCGCAGCGTCGAGGCGTATTGCGCCGCCGCGCGATCAAGATCCGTTGCTTCGACCGGCATGGCATGGATGTGATCGGTGGGCAGCGGCACGCGCGTGAGCAGGCTCGCGCGCAGATGCGCGAGATTGCGATCGGGATCGGCGGCGGGCGCGACCCGCTCGTCCACTTGAACGACGTGCACCTGCTGCCAAGGCAGCGGCTCGTCGGCCAACGCGCGCAGCATCAGCCACGGAGTGCGGCCGCCGCTGACCGCCATGACGTAGCGTCCGCGCGCGGCCACGGCGGCGCGCAGGTCGTCGGCAATGACCGCAGCCGCCTTGCGGGCGACCGTGTCGTCATCGGAGTAAACTTCGATCTTCACGCGACGAACTCCGGTCCAGGTTCGGCCATCGGCCTCCAATGGCTAGAGCGCCGACTTGCGCCGGCTCACCCGACTGCTTGCACAGGTTTCAGCTCGCAGATTTCTCCAGGTGGCCGCCGAATTCGTAACGCATGGCAGAGAGCAGCTTGTCGCCGAAGGCTGCCTCGCCGCGGGAGCTGAACCGCTCGTAGAGCGCGGTCGAAAGCACGGGCACCGGGACGGCCGCGTCGATCGCGGCTTTGATCGTCCAGCGCCCTTCCCCTGAGTCGGAGACCCGGCCGGCGAAGTTCGCCAGCGCGGGATCCTTGGTCAGCGCGGTTGCGATGAGGTCCAGGAGCCAAGACGCAATGACGCTTCCGCGCCGCCACACTTCCGCGACGTCGCGCAGATTGAGGTCGTAACGGTAGAGCTCGGGATTGCGCAACGGCGTCGTTTCGGCATCGACGGCGCGCTGCTGCTCGCCGACATTGGCATGGCGCAGGATGCTCATCCCCTCCGCATAGGCGGCCATGATGCCATACTCGATTCCGTTGTGGACCATCTTGACGAAGTGACCGGCACCATTCGCGCCGCAGTGCAGATAGCCGAGTTCGGCGGTCCCGCCGATCTTCTCGCGTCCGGGCGTACGCGGGATGTCACCCGCGCCGGGCGCCAGCGTCTTGAAGATCGGGTCCAGGTGGCGCACGGCCGCCTCCGGTCCGCCGATCATCATGCAGTAGCCGCGCTCCAGGCCCCAGACGCCACCGCTGGTTCCGACGTCCACGTAGTTGATCCCTTTGGACGCAAGCTCATTCGCGCGGCGGATGTCGTCCACGTAGTACGAGTTGCCGCCGTCGATGAGGATGTCGCCGCGCTCGAGATGAGGCACGAGGTCGGCGATGGACTTGTCCACGACGGCCGCCGGAACCATCAGCCAGACGGCGCGCGGCTTCTCCAGCTTGCGCACGAGGTCCGCAAGCGAGGAGGCGCCGACCGCCTTCTCTCGCGCCAAGTCTTCGACCGCCTTCGGCGACATGTCGAAGACGACGCATTGATGGCCGCCCTGGATGAGGCGCCGGACCATATTGGCGCCCATTCTGCCCAATCCGATCATCGCGAGCTGCATGACATTCTTCTCCGTTAGGGCTGAAGTGCGGACCGCAGCCGCTGCATGGCGGCAGTGACGCTGTCGCTTTCGTTGAAAATCGCCGACCCCGCCACCAGCACGTCGGCGCCCGCGGCCACCGCCAGCGGCGCGGTCGTTGCGTCGATCCCGCCGTCCACCTCGAGGCCACATCCCGGCTTGATGCGATCGATCATCTCGCGCGCACGTCTGATTTTCGGCAGCGTCGTAGGCAGGAAATGCTGATGCCCGAATCCCGGATTCACGGTCATGACCAGCACCTGATCGAGGTCCTGCAAGATTTCCTCGAGCACGGCGGGCGGAGTTGCCGGATTGACGGCGACCCCGACACGTTTTCCCGACGCCTTGATGCGTTGCACGGTGCGCGAGAGATCGTTGTTGCCCTCCCAATGGACCAGAAATGAATCGGTTCCGGCCTCCACGAACTCCTCGATGAAGAAGTCCGGATTGAAAATCATCAGATGCGCCTCCAATGGCAGGCGCGTTACCCTCCGTAGCGAGCTGATAATGGGTGCGCCCATGGAAAGATTGGGCACGAAATGTCCATCCATCACGTCGATATGGATCCGGTCCGCCCCGGCGCGCTCGGCCTCGGCCACCTGTTCGCCCAGGCGGGCGAAATCCGCCGCGAGGATGGAAGGTGCGAGCTTGACCGCGTCAGTCGTCACGTTGCGTCCTTGAGCTTGCGGTAGCGGCGGATCAGGTTGTTGGTCGAGCTGTCGTGGCCGAGCTTGGGCTCGGATTTGCTCTCGAGCTCCGGGATGATGCGCTGGGCCAGAACCTTGCCGAGCTCGACGCCCCACTGATCGAACGAGTCGATGTCCCAGATCGTGCCCTGGGTAAAGACGCTGTGCTCGTACAACGCAACAAGCTTCCCCAGCGCGACCGGAGTCAACCGATCCAGCACGATGGTGTTGGACGGTCGATTGCCTTCGAACACGCGGTGGGGGACGAGCCAGTCGGGCGTGCCTTCGGCTTTGACCTGCTCGGGCGTCTTGCCGAAGGCGAGCGCCTCGGTCTGTGCAAATACGTTCGCCAATAGCATGTCGTGATGCCGGCCGAGCCTGTTGAGCGGTTGTGCGAACGCAATGAAGTCGCAAGGAATGAGCCGGGTGCCCTGATGGATCAATTGATAGAAGGAGTGCTGGCCGTTGGTTCCAGGCTCGCCCCAGTAGATCGGACCGCTCTGGCAATCCACGGGCGAGCCGGCGAGCGTCACGTGCTTGCCGTTGCTCTCCATCGTCAGCTGCTGGAGATAGGCTGGGAAGCGCTTCAGATACTGGTCGTAAGGCAGCACCGCCACCGTCTGGGCGCCGAAGAAGTCGTTGTACCAGACGCCGAGGAGCCCCATGAGAACCGGCAGGTTGCGCGCGAATGGAGCGGTACGGAAGTGCTCGTCGACCGCGTGGAAGCCTTCGAGCATGGCGCCGAAGTGCTCCGGGCCGATCGCAAGCATGGTCGAAAGGCCGATGGCGGAATCCATCGAGTAGCGTCCGCCGACCCAGTCCCAGAACTCGAACATGTTGGCGGTGTCGATCCCGAACTCCGCGACCTTTTCCGCATTGGTCGAGACCGCGACGAAATGCCTGGCGACCGCTTTGGCGTCGCCGCCGAGACCGCGCAGCGACCAGTCGCGCGCGGTGTGCGCGTTGGTCATGGTCTCCAAGGTCGTGAAGGTCTTCGATGAAATAATGAACAGCGTTTCGGCCGCATCGAGGTCGCGTGTCGCCTCCACGAAGTCGGTGCCGTCGACGTTGGACACGAAGCGGAACGTCATGGCGCGGTCGCTGTAGTACTTAAGCGCCTCGTACGCCATTACTGGCCCGAGATCCGAGCCGCCGATACCGATATTGACGACGTTGCGGATGGATTTTCCGGTATGGCCTTTCCATTGACCGCTGCGGATGCGGTTGGCGAACGCGGCCATCTTGTCGAGCACGGCGTGAACCTCCGGCACGACGTTCTTGCCGTCGACGACGATGGACGCGCCTCTCGGCGCCCGCAGCGCCACGTGCAGCACCGCTCGATCTTCCGTGACGTTGATTTTTTCGCCTCGAAACATCGCGTCGATCCTGGCGCGCAGCCCGCATTGTTCTGCGAGCTCGACGAGCAGCCTTAGCGTCTCGTCGTCGATGCGATTTTTCGAATAGTCCAGGAAGATGCCCGCGGCCTCCGCCGTCATCCGCTCGCCGCGCGCCGGGTCGTCCGCAAACAGGTCTCGCAGGTGCCGGCCCTGCATTGCGCGATGGTGATCTTCAAGCGCCCGCCACGCCGCTAGTGTGCCCGTCAGGCGTGAACGAGATATCTCCGATCGTGCGGCCATCTGCGGCACCTTCTCTGATGATTCAAGTGCGTCGTTTCGGGGGCGGCTCGACAGGCGCGAAGGTGCTCCCCTCCGCCCATAGCCGAAATCCCCCACGGAAGGCGTTCTCGTTGTCGCCTGCGCGGCAATGCTGCGGGAGCGCATGCAGCTTTTTCACATTGCCTCCGCCGATCACGGTCTCGTCGGGCTCGAGCGCGGCGGTGAGACGCGCCACGACATCGGCGACGTGACGGCGCCACTTCTTCTTGCCATGGCGCTCCAGTCCGGCGCGGCCCACGTAGTCCTCATAGGTGCCCTTCTTGTAGGGCAAATGGCCGAGCTCCATGGGCTCCACGATGCCGTCGACGATCATGGTCGTTCCAAGCCCCGTTCCAAGGCCCAGAAAGAGCATCTTGCCGCCCTTGTAGCTTCCCAGCGCCTGCATGGCGGCATCGTTAACGACCCTCACGGGATGACCGAATGCCTCCGCGAAATCGAATCCCACCCATCCGCGTCCCAGGTTGTATGGTTCGGCAATCGGCCGGCCGCGGAGCACCGGACCGGGATAGCCGATCGAGACCACGTCATACGTCCACCCCCGGGCGAGCTTCTTCACTCCGGACACCATCCGCTTGGGAGTCAATGTCGGCCCGGAGGGAAACGAGCGCCGCTCGGTCTGTCCGGTGGCAAGGATCTTGACCGAAGTTCCGCCCACGTCGACGACCAACACTTTCTTGGTCGAAGGCGTCTTTGCCTTGGCCAAAGGCGTCTTTGCGACACGGGCGTGCTTTCGTCGCCCGGTCCGGCGTTTGGCGGCGTGCCGCGACTTCGCTTTCACTGCGCTAGCTCGCCCGCTTGAGCACGGCCGATTTGGAGCTGATGACACCCATCAGGTCGTTCCAGGAACTGACGAATGACTTGGCGCCTTCGTCCTGCAGCCGGCTCGACAGGGCACGCACGTCGACCCCCGCCGCGGCGAACCGCGAGAGCTCTTGTTCGGAATCCCCGCCGTCCGCCGGCATCGTTTGCCCGACGTCGCCATGGTCGGCGAGCGCCTTCAGCGTGCCCTCGGGCATGGTGTTCACCGTGAACGGTGCGGCCAGAGCCTTGATGTAGAGGACGTCCGACGCCTTCGGGTCCTTGGTTCCGGTGCTGGCCCAGAGCAGGCGCTGCGGGCGCGCGCCGGCATTATAGGCGCGCATCCACCGCGGCGAGCTCAACAAGTCGAGATAGGCTTTGTAGGTCTGCTTGGCGACGGCGATGCCAAGCCGGTCGTGCAGCGCTTCCGGCACCTTGCCGGCCACCGCGACGTCCCAACGGCTGATGAAGATCGAGGCCACCGAGGCGATATCTGGCTTCAATCCCGCTTCGATGCGCCGTTCGATGCCGCGCATGAACGCATTGGCGGCTGCCAGGTACTGATCGTCGGAGAACAACAGCGTGACGTTGACGGGCACCCCCGCGAAGATCGCCTCTTCGATGGCGGGCAGACCTTCGGGGGTGCCGGGAATCTTGATCAAGAGATTGGGCCGCCGCGCCTGCGCGTGCAGCTCCTTGGCCACGGCGATGGTCGACTTGGTGTCGTGCGCCAGCAAAGGCGACACTTCGAGCGAAACCCAACCATCGACCCCGCAGGTTCGGTCGTGGACCGGCCGGAACAGGTCCGCCGCCTGCGTGAGGTCCTCGAGCGCAAGCTCGAAGAACAGTTTCTCCCCGGACTTGCCTTGCGCGAGCTTGCTTTTGATGGCGTCGTCGTAGTCGCTGCTGTTCTTGATCGCGTGATCGAAGATCGTGGGATTGGAGGTGAGCCCGGTGACGGAGAACTCGTCGATGTAGCGGCGGAGCACGCCGGTGCTCAACAAGCCGCGGGTGATGTTGTCGAGCCAGAGACTCTGGCCCAGGTCATGCAGGATTCGAGTGGCCTTCATGGTGTCACCTCTGTCGCACCCCCGAATTACCTAGGCAGCGAAAGTTGCAGCGGCATTCGTCATCCGCTGTGTTGACCGTGCGTGTGATCGGCTTTGATCGGGAGCCATGCCCGCTTGTCGCGCGCCAGCAGATGATCGGCGGCCTCGGGGCCGGCGCTGCCGGCAGCGTAATTGGGAAAATCGGTGGGCGGCGTGCGCGCCCAGGCATCGAGCAGGCCCTGCACTGCGCACCACGCCGCCTCGACCGTGTCGGCGCGCTGGAACAGGGTGGCATCGCCGATCATGCAATCGTAGATCAGCGTCTCGTAGCCGACCGACGCGAGGGGGGCGAAATAGTCGCGGTAGGCGAAGTCCATGTCGACCCCGTCGATCTCTATCTCGGGGCCGGGGCGCTTGGCGCTGAAGCTGAATGACAGCCCCTCATCCGGTTGGATGCGGAGCGTCAGGATGTTCGCGGGCAGGCGCTCGACCGGCGTCTCGCGAAAGAGCGCGTACGGCGCCTGACGAAATTGCACCGCGATTTCGGTCGTACGTGCGGAAAGGTGCTTGCCGGTGCGCAGATAGAATGGCACGCCGGCCCAGCGCCAATTGTCGATGCCGAGCTTGAGGGCGACATAGGTTTCAGTCGTGGATTCCGGCGCGACGTTGGGCTCCTGCCGGTACCCCCGCACTTTTTGGCCGAGGATCACGCCCGCGCCGTACTGGCCACGAACGGCATCATCAGGCGAGATCGGATGGACCGCCTGGAACAACTCGGTCTTCTTGGCACGCACGGCATCGGCATCGAATGAGATCGGCGGCTCCATTCCGATCATGGCTAGGAGCTGGAAGAGATGGTTGGGCACCATGTCTCGCAGCGCGCCGGTTTGCTCGTAGAAGCGGCCGCGGGTTTCGACGCCGACGGTCTCGGCCGCCGTGATCTGGATGTGGTCGACATGGTCGCGATTCCAAAGCGGCTCGAAGATGCCGTTCGCGAAGCGCAGGACCAGGATGTTCTGTACCGTTTCCTTGCCGAGAAAATGATCGATGCGGTAGACTTGGTCTTCGGACAGGACCTTGAGGATCCGCGCGTTGAGAGCCTCGGCCGATGCAAAGTCGTGCCCGAACGGCTTCTCGACGATCACCCGCCGCCACGCTCCCTCCGATTGTCGGGTAAGCCCGGCGCGGCCGAGCTGCTCGATCACCGGAGCAAAGAACCGGTCGGCGACCGCCAGATAGAACAGCACGTTGGCCGTACCGTTCTGCCGCTTCTGTTGCTCGGCCAGCAGCTTTCCGAGCTGGCTGAAGCTGTCGGGTTGGGTAAAATCTCCGCGCATGTATTGCATACGGCCGACGAGCCATGACCAGGCCTGCTCGTCGATCGCCTCACCCTTTCCGGCGCGCGCGAAGGTATGCATCGTCTCGGTCAGGTTCTGGCGCCACGCATCCGTGGTCTGGTCGTTATGGTCGAAGCCGATGATGGCGAACTCGTCTGGAAGCCGATTGGCTCTGACGAGGTTGTAGAGCGCCGGCATGATGAGGCGCTTGGTCAGATCGCCGCCGGCGCCGAAAATCGTCATGGTGGCGGGCGAAGGCTGGCGGGCGGCGAGACACCTTGCGACAGTTGCCGCGGCGTCCGCAGTAATTGTTGTCATCGCTGTTCTCCCAGCGCCGGGGGAAGCCTGACGAGCATCAGTTGCGA
>Ga0081455_10006752_pt1 | contig 12249 bp, 7 predicted proteins | sample TabmetS3T2R1_FD_70207 | JGI IMG/M metagenome (GOLD analysis project Ga0081455, IMG submission 70207) | Tabebuia heterophylla rhizosphere microbial communities from the University of Puerto Rico - S3T2R1 | ecosystem: Host-associated > Plants > Roots > Rhizosphere ... | reverse complement strand
GGCGGCTGCGGTACCCGTCGGCGTCCACGCTCACGTAACGGCGCTCGAGCCCGGGCCGGTTCATCGCGCGATTGACGATGAACTGAACGGCTGCCAGCACCTGGCCCTTCTTGCCAATGATGCGACCGGCATCGGGACCCGTGACCTGGATGTGGATGTCACCGTCCTGCTCCTCCCGCCGCTGCAAGCGCACGTCACAGTCCATTCCCATCTTGCGGATGATATCGCGGGCGAACTCCAGCGCCTCTCGGCTGCGCTCGTCGGCGGGTACGACCTCGGGCTCCTGCGCCGCGACAGGCTCCGCCAGGGCGACCTCGGGCTCCGGCGCCTGGCGGCCCAGGGCCCCGTTAGCTTCGACAGCGTCCGCGTCGGTCGCGCCGTCTTCTGCGAAGGCGCCGTGCTGGAGTCCGCCGCTGCGTACTCCCTCTCCTTCCGCCACGCGGAGATCGGCGACCTGATCCACCTTGGAGACGGCTTCCGGGGCGGCGGTCCGATTCTGCTCAGCGGAGCCCGGATCGGCGGCAACCTGGTCTGCTCCAACGCGGAGTTGAGGTGCCATCTTCAGAAGGAGGCGCTGGAAGCGGTGGGAGCCGAAATCGGCGGGAGCGTTGTATTGACCGACCTGAGCGCGGTCGTACAGGTCCTTGTCGCGGGCACCCAAATCGGTGGAGCCTTGGACGCTACCGACGCGAACATCGCCAACCTGCCGGATCCCGCGGTGGATCTCGTGTCCGTTCGCGTAGGGAGCTCGGTCGTGCTCGACGGCCTCCGGAGCAAGGGCCCGGTGCAGATCCGTGGCACTCGGATCGGCGGCGACCTCGCCGCTAACGGCGCGTCTCTGGCCGCGCCGGGCCGCCCGTCCGCGCTCTACGTTGTCCAGACCGAGATCGAGGGCGCGCTGACGTTGGCGAACGTCGAGGCGGATGGGATCGGTGTGCTTGCGAGTCACGCCGCGATCCTCGACGACGACCTCGGCGATCCCGGGCGGGAGCTCGGAAGCTGGACGCGCCGTGACGGGGTGCTTCGGCTAGACGGCTTCCGGTACGACAGCTTCTCGTTGCGGGCGCGCACGGTCGACGCCGAGGCGCGGGTTCGCTGGCTGCGCGCGACCGACACCTACGAACCGCGCTCCTGGCTCCAGCTGGCAGCGGCGCTGCGGGCGCAGGGCCGCGACGGTGACGCGACGCGTGTCCTCGTCGAGATGCAGAACGACCGCCTGTGCCGTGGCGGCCTCTCGCGGCCGGCGCGGCTCGGCCACCAGATCCTGCGCGTGACGATCGGCCACGGCTACCGGCCGTGGCTCGCCGGCGTCTGGGCGGCGCTCGTGATCGCTGTGTTCGCGATCATCGTCTGGGACGCTCCTGAGCGATTCTCGCCGGATGCAGGAGTCAGCGGCGCCCCACAGCCCGTTCTCTACGCCACCGACACGTTTCTCCCGATCGTCGACCTCGGTGAGGCGAGCAGCTGGCTCGCGACCGGCTGGATGACCTGGGTGGAGGCGGGTGTGATCGCGATCGGCTGGGCGCTGACGACCATCTTCGTCGCGGGGTTCACGAGGCTAGTACGAAGCACGTAGGCGTCGGGCAAGTGGATGCAGTCGACGTCGGGCTCACCGACTGGCAGCGGCTGAGGACGGTCGGGCGCAGGCAATCCTCGTTCGGGGGCGCAGTTGCCGCCGCAATGGCTTGCGCCGAACTCTTCAACGCCAGTGACGGGTCGGCGGCGCCCGTGTACGAACGGGTACGCCAGGTGTGGAACGGCGGCAGCGGCGAGGGCGTCGGAGGGTCCGCGCGGATGAGCTATGGGTCAAGACGAGGGGAGGTAGGTGAGGAGGACCACTCCGGAGTCGAACCGCTTCACGTCGTCGAGCTCCATCCGGACGGTTCCCCTGTCGCCGAGCACGTGGACGTTTCCCTCGCCCCAGACGAGCGGGTTCAGGTAGACCTCGTACTCGTCGATCAGGCCCTTCTCGGCGAGGGCGTACGCGAACTCGCCGCTCCCGTGCATGAAGAGGTCGCCGTCGACCTCGTCCTTCAGCTTCGGGATCGAGTCCTCGAGGTCCCCCTCGAGCAGGATCGCATTCCACTCGAGATCTCCCGACACGGTGTTGGAGCCGACGTACTTCGGCATCGAGTTGACCATGTCCGCCCACCTGCCCGACTGGCTCGGCCAATATCCCGCCAGTCCCTCGTAGGTCTTGCGCCCCAGCACCAGCCCGCTGGATCTCGCCTGACGCTCGAACGAATATTCGCCGTGGTCTGAGTCCGCCTGCACCCACTCGGCGACCGGGTCTACGACGCCGTCGACGGTGGCCTGCGTAGTCGCGATCAGCTTTCCCATCTCGATTCTCCTTCGGTCACGGGAGCCCCCTCCGAGCCCCTCTACTGATTGAGACGAACGGTGAAGCGCGAACTCGTCGTTTTGCGGATCCTCCGGGCGCGATCACGGCAAGACCGTCCACTCGAGCGGGGTCTCGGGCCCGCTGGTGTCAGACACCAATTCCTGTCAAGCCAAAAACGCGCCGAATGTGTAAATCCGCGCCTGAGCCCGCCGAGGCCTCGGCCGCGAAGGCCGTCCGATAAGTGCGTGGGTGTTCCGCGTACGGTCCCCCCGTGCCGATCGGGTACCTGGTCACGACGATGATCATGGCGTTGTGCACCGCGTTCGCAGTGGCGCCGCCGCGCCCGCGCCACTCGAGCACCACGAACGTGAGCTACTGGCTCGGCTTCATCGTCAACGAGGTGCCGTTCCTTGCCTTCTACGTGCTCCTCGCCTCGACGTTGCTGGCGGTCGGCCAGAGAGACATCGCGACGCCGATCGGCTGGATCGGGCTCGCGCTGGCCGTCCTGGCGACCGTCGGGCTCGCGGTCATCGTCCAACGGGCACTCCGGGCAGGACCGGCGACCGCGCGTGCGCTGAGCGAGGGTCTCGGTCCCGCCTGGCGTGACGCGCTCGACCCGGACCTGGCGGCGGGGCTGCGCCGTCGCCTTCCGCTCGGGCTGATCCTGTTCGCGCCGTTCGTCTTCCGCCGTGGCGACGTCGTGCGTGTCGCGAACATCAGCTACGGCGAGGCGGGCGCGAGGAATCGGCTCGACGTCTACCGCCATCGCTCCCGGCCTTCGGGAGCTCCGACGCTCGTCTACTTCCACGGCGGGGCGTTCCGCAGCGGCAGGAAGAATCGCGAAGCGCGGCCGCTCCTCTATCGCCTGGCAAGCCAAGGCTGGGTCTGCATCAGCGCCAACTACCGCCTCAGGCCGGCCGCGACGTTCCCCGATCACCTGATCGACGTCAAGAAGGTGATCGCGTGGGCACGGGAACACGGCCACGATTACGGCGCCGACCCGGCGGTGATGTTCGCCGCCGGCAGCTCGGCGGGCGGCCACCTGGCCTCGATGGCCGCCCTCACGCCCAACGACCCTGCCTTTCAGCCCGGCTTCGAGCACGCGGACACGTCGATCACGGCCGCGGTCTCGCTGTATGGCTACTACGGGTCGACGGGCACGAGCGGGGAGCTGCCCTCATCACCTCTGGCCTACGTCCGATCAGATGCGGCGCCGTTCTTCGTGGCGCACGGCGACCGGGACACCGTCGTGATCGTGGAAGACGCGCGGCGCTTCGTGGAGCAGCTGCGAAGCACATCGACTCGGCCGGTCGTCTACGCGGAGCTGCCCGGGGCGCAGCATGGGTTCGACATCTTCCACTCGATCCGCTTCGAGGAGGTCATCGATGCAATCGAGGCTTTCGCCGCCTGGGTGCGGTCTCGGTGAACGTGTAGCGTCCGGCGGCGTGGCCCGGTTCGTTGTCGACTGCGGGACGCTGCTTCGGATTGCCGCCGGTGAGATCGACGTCGCCACCGAGCACAAGCTCGTCGCGCCGACACTCGTCCGCTCGCAGGCGCTGTCGGCGCTGTACGAGGCGGCCCGCCGGGGTGAGATCTCGGCCGCTGAGGGCATCGAGCGGGTGACGCGGATCAACTCGCTGAAGGTTCGCTTTCTCGGGGACAAGGTGCTCCAGCGGCTGGCCTGGAAAGTCGCAGACCAGCTTGGTTGGGAGACAACGTACGACGCCGAGTACGTAGCGCTGACGAAGCTCCAGGCGGACGCCTTCGTCACCTCCGATGACGATCTGGCGCGAGCCGTCTCCGGCCTCGTCGAGACCGCGTCGATCGACGCGCTGCGCACGGCCTGAGGTCGGCCCCTCGCCAGTTGGCGCCTGATTACACCCTGTGACACGATCCATGGTCGTGGATACGAGTCGGATCGCCGCCTTTCCGGTCTTGGCCGATCTCCCCGCGGCGGAGCTCGACGAGCTCGCAGCCGTGCTGAGGGAGGTCAACACTGAACCGGGTACCAACGTCGTGACGGTCGAGGACTACGGAACCGCCATCTACTTCATCGAGCAGGGTGAGGCCGATGTGCTCATCGACGGTGGCGAAGGGAACCGGACTCTCGGCCCCGGCGACGCGTTCGGCGAGATCGCACTCGTCCTCACCGGGGAGCGGACGGCCACGGTCGCCGGGCGCACACCGATGCGGCTTCTCTCGCTCTCCGGTCAGGACTTCGAGCGCATCCGAGCACGTGTGCCCGAGCTGGAACGCACGCTGCGTCGCCTCGGCCTCGAGCGCGTAGCTCGGTAGTCGACCCGATTCGTCGAGTGCCTCCGGGACGGGCGGAGGCGTTTGGCGGGTCTTGCAACGCGGAACACGGCCGTTAGCGGACCGAGTCTCGAACAAGGAGGTCTGGATGAACCAGGATCAGAGGGATGCTCGGATCTTCGGAGTGCTGTTCATCATCACGTTCCTCACGTCGATCACTGCGCTTCTCCTCTACCAGCCCATTCTCGATGACCCAGCCGGGTACATCGCGGGCGGCGGGGAGGACAACCAGATCTTCCTGGGAGCTTTCCTGGAGCTTCTTCTCATCATCGCGAACGTCGGAACGGCCGTCGTCCTCTACCCGATCGCGAGGCGGCAGAACAAGACCCTCGCCCTCGGCTACGTCGCTGCTCGAATCATCGAGTCCGTCTTCATTGCGGCCGGGATCATCTTCGCGCTCGGAGTCGTCAGCCTGCGCCAGGACTCTCCGGATGCGGGCGACCTCGCCGTCTCGCTCGCGGCGCTCAAGGACTGGACGTTCCTGTTCGGGCCCGGATTCATGGTCCCCTGGGGAAACGGGCTGATACTCGGCTACCTGATGTACAGCTCCGGCCTCGTCCCGCGCCGGGTGGCCTGGCTCGGACTGGTCGGGGGGCCACTTCTGCTGCTCTCGAGCATCGGCACGCTCTTCGACTGGTGGGACGCAGGGACCACGATTCCAGCCTTCTTGGTCATCCCCGAGTTCCTCTGGGAGGCATTCCTTGGGATCTACTGCGCCATCTGGGGGTTCAGGCGGGAATCTCCAATCCTCTCGCCGGCGGCGCGCCGCCCTGAAGCATTGGCTGCCGCGACCTAGTCGATTCTCAACAGCCCCAGCCCGACGTAGAGTCGAGCAGCAAACGCATGGCGAAACGCGAACGATGGCAGGTCGCGGGCAACGCGGCTGAGATCTACCAGCGCGAGTTGGTGCCGGCCGTTTTCGGGCCGTGGGGTCCGCGAGTCGTCGAGCTTGCCGCGCTGCGGCCACCACTGCGTGTTCTCGACGTCGCGTGTGGCACAGGGCTCGTCGCACGGCTTGCAGCAACAGCGGTCGGCGTGGATGGTCGGGTCGCGGCTCTGGACGTGAATCCGGCCATGCTGGCGGTCGCGTCAGAACTGCCGGCGGTCGAAGGCGCTCCGATCGAGTGGGTCGAGGGGGATGCGCAGTCGTTGCCGTTCGCAGAGGCGAGCTTCGACGTTGTCTGCTGCCAGCTCGGGCTTCAGTTCTTCCCCGATCGAGAGGGCGCCCTACGCGAAATGAAGCGTGTCCTCGTGCCTGGCGGTCGCGCCGTCGTCATGGTTTGGCGGGAGATCGACCGCGCACCAGGCTTTGCGGTGCTAGCCGCGGCATTGGGCCGAACGATCAGCGCAGACGCCGAGGCGCTAATGCGAGCGCCATTCGCGCTCAGCGACCCCGGTGAGCTGTCGAGACTGCTCGAAAGGGCCGGTTTTCACGACTGCGCGATAAGCGCCGACACCGGGAACGTCCGCTTCGCCTCGGCGGCGACCTTCGTCAGCAGCTACATCGGGGGCTCACCGCTCGCCGCAGTCGTTGCGACGGCTCCGGCAGCGGCCTACGAAAGGCTCGTGGGCGAGGTCGAGGATGCTCTCGACCCGCTCATCGAACAGGGCTCGCTGTGCTTCCCGATCGAGGCGCATCTCGCGCGCTGCCGCGCGTGATCGCCTACACGGTCTCGTGGCGCCGGCGCGCATACACCACGTCGCCGATGCCGGCTTTGCCGGCGTCGGCCGGTCACGCTCACCGATAGCGGTTGAATCCCCTCGAAGTCGTCATGGTGCGGCGCAAGCCGCACCGGACTTCGAGGGGAGAATGGAGGCGGCGGGAATCGAACCCGCGTCCGCGGACGCACCGGTCAGAGCGTCTACAAGCGTAGGCTGCCATTGAAGTTCGCCCGCCGGCCGGTAGGCAGCCGACCAACCGCCGGGCTAGTCATCCTTTGGGTGTCGCACCTCCGGCGATGACGTTCCTTCGGTGCCGAGCCCGTTCGTTGACGCCGCTACCCGAGCCACGGGCCGAGCTCGGAGCGACGCGCATCGCTACTGGTTAGGCAGCGATAGCGAGTGCAGGATTCTCATCCGCACTTGCATTCGTCCCGGTTGTTTTACGAGGCCGACCGGGGACCTCGGCTTGCAGCTCTGCCGGAGAACCGACCACGTCGAAACCTGATCGCCCCCGTATGTCCTTACAAGGCACATGGTGCCAGACTTCAGTCTGGCTCCATCACCTCAAATTGTAGCCCGCCCTTGACTGCTTCCCGTTAGGGCGGCTCCCCGCCGGCCCGGTCGGACACCGGGATCCCGGGCCTCGAGACGACGCCGAGCTGCTGGAAGATCGCGGCACTCTCCGCCTCCGCCTCGGGATCGCTCGTTCGGCGCAAGCCGGCCAACGCGGCGCGAGCCTCCAGCGACAGCGCCAGCTCGTAGGACACCCCGGCCTCCCGAGCGGCCTCGACGCTCTCGTCGATCGCCGGGCCGGCTTCGTCGAGATCTCCGAGCTGCATCAGCGCGTAGCCGCGTAGGCGATGCAGCATCGCCGCGACCCCAGCCCCGCCGCCGGCCTCGTCGAGTGCGACAAGCGTCTCGTCGGCCTGCAAGAGCGCATCGGTGCCCTTGTCCGTCAGGACCGCATGCTCGGCCAGCCGGGCGTTCGTCTCGAGGACGAAGCTGCGCGCCCTGATCTCCTCGAACCCGGCGAGTGCCTCGCGGAGCTGCGTCTCGGCCTCGTCGACGTGGCCGCGGCGAGCGGCGAGTCGCCCAAGGTTGCTCCGGGCGAGGTTGGCCAGGAAGAGCGCGCCCGCAGAGCTGCAGATCGCGTATGCCTCCTCGAACAGGCTCTCCGCCTCGTCGTAATGACCCTGGTCGGACTTGATCTCGCCGATGTTGTTGGCGGCCGTGGCCGAGCCGACGACGTCCCCGACGCGGTCACGGAGCTCCCTGCTCCGGCGGTAGATGTCGAGCGCATCGTCCCAGCGGCCCTCGTAGTAGGCGTCGATGCCCAGGTTGTTGAGGACGTTTGCCTGCCCGAGGAGATCGCCGACCTCCTCGTAGATCGGAAGCGCCATGCCGCGCAGTGCGACGCGCTCGGGCCTACCGAGCGACGCGTAGGCCAGATGGAGCAGCTGGTACGCGTGTGCGAGCGTGGCGAGATCATCGGCGGCAAGGGCCTGCTCGACGACCGGTTGGCACCACTTGATGCAATCCTGGAACTCGCCCTGCCGGAGGCGGACGCCCGCGTACGCGAGCCGGATCTCCCGCGCGAGCTGCGTCTGATCGCCGTCCTCGAGGCTCTCCACGGCCGCCAGCGCCCGGCGGTACCAACGGAGCGCCTGCGGATAGCGGCTCGACCGCTCTCGGATCAGACCCTCCTTGTGCAGGAGCGCGGGCTGGGCGGCGCGGTCCTGCTCGGCGAGGCGACGCGCCTTCGAGTACGCCTCGGCCGCTTCCGTGTAGCGACCCGCCAACTCGCAGACATCGCCGAGCGCCTCCCAGGTCTCGGCGACGGCACTCGGCTCCAGTGAGGGAAGCCGACGAGCCGCCTGGAGCGCACGCCGGTAGAACGCCGCGGCCTCGATGTTCGCGAACTTCGCCTGAGCGCGGCGACCGGCCAGCAGTGCGTAGTGATGCGCCTTCTCGTGACGTTGCGCGTGCAGGAAGTGAAGCGAGAGCACTTCTGCCTGTTCGGCGAGCTCGTCGGCGTACAGCGCTTCGTAGGCGTCGCCGACACTCGCGTGCAGCTCGCGCCGCCGCCGGTAGGAGAGGCCCTCGTAAGCGGCGTCACGGAAGAGGGCGTGCCGGAACCGGAATGCCCCGGGCGTGTAGGGATCCCGCTCGACGAACTCGATCAGGCTGTCCCACGTCTCCGAATCCGGCGACACCGAGGGGTCCTCGGCCGCGAGGACCCGGCCGACCAGCTCGGCGCTGAAGCTCACGCCCATCACCGACGCGAAGCGCAGGAGCGTGCGGTCGGCCGGCGCGAGCCGGTCGATCCTGGCGACGATGACCGCTTCGACACTCTCCGGGAGCTCCTCTTCGGCCTCTTGGCGCTCCGACGCCACGAGCTCCTGGAGGAACAGCGGGTTTCCTCCTGCCCGCTCGGTGATCGCAGCCACCTCGTCCGGATGCAGCCCCCCGTTCGCACCGGCGGCATCGATGAGCGACCTGGCAGCCTCGTCGCCGAGCGGCTCCAAGTGGATCGTCAGCGCGGCGACGGGCGGCACCCCCTCGGCGGCGACGAACCCGCCGGGGCCGGGACGCCTAGTGGCGCAGATCATCGACGGCTTGCCTGTGACGTGCCCGCCGAGATGGCGCAGAAGGTCACTCGACGCCTCATCCATCCAGTGCACGTCCTCGATGGCCAGGAGCGAGGGCTCAGGCATGAGCTTCTCCAGAAGCGCCTCGACGACACCATGCAGCCGCGCCCGGCGGAACGCCGGCTGGAGCTCGTCAACCTCCGGCGTCGACTCCAGCTCGAGATCGAGCGGAAGGGCGAGCAGGGGAAGCCACGGGAGGAGCTCCGGAGCAATCGGCGCGAGCCGGTCCCTCAGCAACGCGGTGGACTTCGCAGGATTTCCGTTGAGCGGTTGGTCGATCAGCGCGCGCAGCAGTCCCCGGAACGGGAAGTAGGGCGTCGACATCTCGTACTCCTGGCACGAGGTGGAGACGTGTTCCAGGTCGGCGTTCTGACGGCGTAGCTCCTCGATCAGGCGGGACTTCCCCATCCCCGGGTCGCCGATCAGCTCGACGAGCGAACCGAACCCCATGCGAACGGGCGCGAGCGACGCGCCGAGCACGGTCAGCTCGCGCTCACGGCCGACGAACGCACTTGCCGGCGGTGGGGCGGCGCTTCTCTCCTCCGTGACGCCGTGTACGTCGTGCGCGACGAGCGGCGCCGTCTTTCCCTTGACGCGGAACGGTTCCAGCTCGGTGGTCTCGAATCGCGTTCGTGAGCGCTCGACCACCTCGTTCGTGGCGAGGATCGAGCGCCGCTCCGCACGCGCCATCAGTCGCGCCGCGATCGCCGCCGTCTCGCCCAGGATCGTGTAGGCCCGCCTGAACGGCGCGCCGACCTCACCGGCGAACACGCGCCCGCGGCTGACGCCGACCTGGATGGGAAGGCGAGGCTCGGCGTCGGCGATCGCGCGGACGGTCCGCAGCATCCGTTCGTCGTCGTCGCCCGCGCTGGTCGGAACGCCCGCGACCAGGACGAACCGTCCTCCGTCGACGTCGATGTCTGTCTCCAGGAACGACACCCGATGCTCACCAGTGGCTGCCTGGACGATCCGGACGAGCTCGTCGAGCGCCTCGGCAACCGCCTCCGGCCCTTTCGCAGCCAGGAGCTCGTCAGAGCCCGAGAACTGCACGAAGGCGACGGTTGCCTGCCGGTGCTCGGGCTCGACTGGGCCGCCGCCGACGTAGTCGCGGATCGCGACCGGAATGCAGATCTCGATCGGAAGCCCGGCAACGTCGGGCAACGGCTCGAGGCCCGCCGACGCAGCGGAGACCTTGCGCCTCAGCAGGCGACCGCCGGCCTTCTCGTTTCCGAGCACCGCGGCCGGGAGCGCGGCCGCCGCTGACTCGCTGAGGAGGATCTCACCTGCATCGGCACCGGATTCCATCGCCACCGTCTCGCTGACCGCCGGGCCGGCGAGGAGCAGCTCGCGGTGGGAGTCGCCGACGAGGAAGAACTGGAACGTCCCGGTGTGGATCCCGACGTGCATCCGGATCGTGACCGCGCCCGCAGACGTCTGCGGGCGACCCAGGTCTCGGAGTGTCTGTCGCATTCCGTGGGCTGCACCGACAGCGCGCGGGCAGTGGTCGTCGCCCGAGAAGAACAGCAGGAGCGCGTCGCCGCCCATCTTCAGCAAGCCGCCGCCGTTCGCGTAGGCGACGTCCAGCAGGCTCGAGAAGATCCCGTTGATCACATCCGTGAGCTCTTCGGCGCCCGCCTTCCCGGCTCGGGCCAGGCGCTCCGACATCGCCGTGAAGCCGGACAAATCGACGAACGCGAGCGTGCCGTCCAACTCCCGCTGCGTGGCCGACGGCGTCGAGCGCAGCCACTCGACGACGACGCGCGGCACGTAGGGCGTCAAAGCAGCCCGATTGCTGCGCGGCGCCGGTTCACCGGCCATCGTCACGCTCCCTGTCCGGAAAGTGCGCAAGATGCCCTTTTCTGCCGCAAGTTGCGATTTGAGACGGTAGGAAAGATTGACAAATTCTTAGAAGGGCGTAAATTCTTGCCAAGTCCGACCCGAGGCGGAACTGCGGTGGGGGAGTGCGTGCGGCGTAGACGAGCGCCACTGATAATCCGGATCGTTGCTGCCAGCGCGGCGTTGCTCGTGCTCGGGGCGACCAGCAGCCAGGCGGCCGACACGCTGAAGCCGAGCTCGGTGACGCTGACCCTGGGCGCCGGCGCCTCTTGGACTGTCGCGCAGACCCTTCACCTCGACTCAGCGCCGGCGAAGGCCGACATCGTCCTGGCCATCGACACGACGGGAAGCATGGGCGGGGCGATCGCGGACGCGAAAGCCGACGCCATCTCGATCGTCAATCGGATCCAGTCGTCGATCCCAGGCGCCCGCTTCGCGGTCGTCGACTTCAAGGACTACCCGTTCTTCCCGTTCGGCGGCGCGGGTGATTATCCGTACAAGCTTCGCGCGGGGCTGACGAGCAACGCCGCGGCCGTCCAGACAGCGGTGAACGCGATGTCGGCCGGCGGCGGTGGAGATCTCCCCGAGTCGATCAACCGTGTGTTCTTTGAGGCGTACTCGGATCCGAACGTCGCGTTCGACGCGAACGCGCCGCGGTTCCTCCTCGTTCTGTCCGACGACATCCCCCACGACACCCGCCAGAACTCATTCTTCTCCGCGTGCCGCAATACCCTTCTGACCGATCCGGGACGAGACGCGAAGCTCGGCACGAGCGACGACCTAAGGACGCCGACGACGCTCGACGGGCTCAAGGCCAACAACACGAATGTCTCCTTCGTCACGTACAACCCCGGCGGCGGCACGTCCGGCACGGCGGACTGCCACGAGCAAATGGCGCTGTACACGGGCGGCCAGCAGACGACTCACGGGGCGACGGACTCCTTGGCCGACGAGATCGTCGCACTGGTCAAGCAGGCTGCGGCAAGGGTCGACCAGGTCCAGCTCACGGTGCAGCCGGAGTCGTTCACGTCCTGGGTCTCCTTCGATCCGCCGCCTCCGTACGGGCCGTTCACGACGCCGCGGGACGTTCCGTACAACATGACGATCAGCGTCCCGGAGGGTACGGCCGCGGGGACCAAGACGTTCACCGTTCGCGCTGAGGCCGACGGCGCCGTCCGCGCGACTCAGACGGTGACGATCAACGTCCGCGAGCTGGCAGCGAGCGCGCTGAGCCTGACCGTCGACGAGCGGTCGAGGGGCGCTGGGATCGCGTCCCTCCCCTTCAGCAGCATCCCCGCCTCGCGAATTCCGTTCCTCGGTGGTTCGACTTCGGCCCTTCCGGCCGGATCGATTCCCGCCGGCTCGATCCCCGCCGGCTCCATCCCGGCGGGATCGATCCCCGCCGGCTCGATCCCCGCCGGCTCGATCCCCGCCGGCTCGATCCCCGCC
>Ga0081455_10006751_pt1 | contig 12249 bp, 10 predicted proteins | sample TabmetS3T2R1_FD_70207 | JGI IMG/M metagenome (GOLD analysis project Ga0081455, IMG submission 70207) | Tabebuia heterophylla rhizosphere microbial communities from the University of Puerto Rico - S3T2R1 | ecosystem: Host-associated > Plants > Roots > Rhizosphere ... | reverse complement strand
TCACGCTCGGGCCGCCGAGCCAGGTCGCCGCATCGCGGGTGCTGCGCAGGTCGACCGCGATGGCCGCGGCGCCGTCCTCGACCAGCCGGGTCACGTAGGGCTCGCCCAGCACCGCGGCCGGCACCTGGCCGGCCTCGAGTGCGCGGGCGGCGCCGCGCTCGCCCAGGCTGCGGAGCAGCACCTGCTGTGGCGGCACGCCCGCGCGGGCCAGCAGGACGGCGAGCGCCTGATCCTCCGGCGTGCCCGGCGCGGGCACCGCCACCGTTTGCCCGACCAGGTCCGCCGGCGAGCGGATGCTGTCCTTCCGGGCTGCGCTCACCAGCAGGGCCACCGGCGGCGCGGCGGTGAATCCCCAGATGAGCCGCGGCGGCCGGCCCTCCACCGCGCCCAGCCGCAGGGCCGAATCGAGCGAGGTGGCGGCCAGCTGAGCGTGGCCTGCGGCCAGGGCCTCCGCCGCGCTCGGCTCGGAGCGATAGGGCCGGAGCGTCACGCTGAGCTTCTGGGCCGCGAAGAGCCGCTCGGCCTGCGCCACGTGCAGCGGCAGGTATTCGGGCGACGTGGCGGGGCCCGCCACCGCGATGGTGAGCGAGGCCTGCAGCAGGACGAGCCAGGCGATCATCCGATCACCGCGGCACCACCGCGACCTCCTGCAGCAGGCGGACGATCCGGTCCGCGGCGTCCGGTTGGGCGAGGCTTCGCGCGCGGTCGCCCATCACGGCCAGGGCCGCCGGGTCGGCGAGCAGGCGCACCACCGCGTCGGCCAGCCCGTCGGGCGTGAGCGAGACCTGGGGGAAGAGCACCGCCCCGCCGGCAGCTTCCACGAGCCGGGCGTTGGCGGTCTGCTCGTCGCCGCTGGTGCCGGGCAGGGGCACGTACAGGGCCGCCAGGCCGAGCTGGCAGCATTCATTCACGGTGCCGGCGCCGCTCCGCCCGATGACGAGCCTGGCCGCCGCGTAGACGTCGCGCAGCTCGTCGCCGACGTACGCGGTCAACGCATAGCGCCGGCGGAGCCCTTCGGGCAACGCCTGGGCACGCGCGGTGAGCCACGCGCGATCGCCCGTGGTGGGGTGGTCGCCGCACTGGTGGATGACCTGACAGGTCTCGAGCAGCCGCGGCAGCGCGCCGCCGACGTCGCGATTGAGCCGGTGGGAGCCCTGGGCGCCGCCGGTGATGTAGACGATCGGTGCCGCCGCATCCAGGCGGAACCGGCGGCGGGCCTCGGCGGGGGAGCCGCCGCGCAGCTCGGGCCGCAGCGGATTGCCGGTCAGCACCGTGCGCTCGCGCGGAAACTCCTCGCCGGTCATCGGGAAGGTGAGCGCGATCCGCCGCGCGAACCGGCCGGCGACACGGTTGGCGAGCCCCGGCACGCTCGTCTGCTCGTGCACGACCACCGGGATGCGGAGCGCGCGCGCGGCCAGCGCCGGCGGCAGCGCCACGAACCCCCCGGTGGCGAGCACCACCGAAGGCCGGAGCCGCCTCAGCAGGCGCCACGACCGGGCCAGGCCGGCCGGGGCTCGCACCGCCAGATCGGGCACGTTCTGCCAGTCCCAGTAGCGCCGCAGCTTGCCCACCGGAATCGTGTAGAAGGGCACGCCGGCCTCGGGCACGCGCCGCGCCTCGATGCCCCGGCGGCTGCCGATCCAGTGCACCTCGGCGCCGACTTCCCGCAGGCGCGCGGCCACCGCCAGCCCCGGGCTCGTGTGCCCGCCGGTGCCGCCGCCCGCTATAACGAGTTTCATCCGCGAGGCCGGGCGTGAGGCAAAGCCCCAGCGGGCCGTCCGCGGCCTGGGGGAGTGCGGGGGCCATGTCGGGGCCCCCGCATTAGAACGAGCCGCGGATCCGTGTGACCGCTCCCAGCGGGCTGTCCGCGGCCTGGGGGAGTGCGGGGGCCATGTCGGGGCCCCCGCATTAGAACGAGGCGCGGATCCGTGTGACCGCCCCCAGCGGGCTGCCTCCAGTCGGAAGACGCGGGAACAGACCGAGGGCCACGCGCCTACCGGCGCTCTAGCGCAAGCTCGAGCAGGCGGGAGATCAGCTCGGGGTAGGGAATGCCGGAGGCTTCCCAGAGACGCGGGTAGGCGCTGGTGGCGGTGAAGCCCGGGATCGTGTTGATCTCGTTCACCAGCACGCGCCGGTCGCCCTCGATGAAGAAGTCCACGCGCGCCATGCCCGCGCAGTCGGTGGCGCGGAAAGCGCGGAGCGCTAGTGCGCGCACCTCCTCGGTGACCTCGGGCGCCAGGGGCGCCGGCACCTTGAAGGTCGTCTGGCCGGTGCCGTACTTGGTGTCGTAGTCGTACCATTCACCCGGGTAGCACACCTCGCCCGGCACCGAGACGCGTGGCTCGTCGTTGCCCAGCACCGCGACCTCCACCTCGCGACCCTGCACCGCGCGCTCGACCAGGATGCGTCGATCGTGCTGCGCGGCGACGTCGATCGCGGCGGGCAGGTCCTCGGCCGCCTTCACCTTGCTGATGCCCACGCTCGAGCCCAGGTTCGCGGGCTTCACGAAGCACGGGAAGCCGATCTCGGCCCCGATGCCGCGCGCGATCGCCTCGCGCCCGCCGCTCTCCCAGTCGTGACGGCGCACCACCGCGTACTCCACCATCGGCAGCCCGTGGGCGCGGAAGAGGTCCTTCATCGCGACCTTGTCCATGCCCACCGCCGAGGCGAGCACCCCCGCGCCTGTGTAGGGCACGCCGGCGAGCTGCAGCAGCCCCTGCACGGTGCCGTCCTCGCCCTGCGGCCCGTGCAGCAGGATCAGCACCACGTCCAGGCGGTCGCGCAGCCCCGCGGGCAGGCCCTCGGAGGTCTCCATGCGCATGAGCGAGGCGCCGGTGTCCTGCGCGGTGGCGCGCTCGAGCAGCTCGTGCTTGGTGTGGGCCTCGGCGCCACCCGCGGTCAGGGCCTGGCGCTGTGCCTCGGTGGCGAGCGCACGCAGCGGGTCGCCGCCCACGAGCCAGCGGCCGTCCTTGGCGATGCCGATCGGGATCAGCTCGAAGCGGGCGCGGTCCATCGCGGCCATCACCGAGGCGGCGCCGGCCAGCGAGACCTCGTGCTCGCCCGAGCGGCCCCCGAATACGACTCCCACGCGCAGCTTCCGAGGCGTGTCGGCCATGGGTCCAGTTGTATCAGAGGGCGCTTTTTCGAGGCGAGAGATCGTTGAGCCGTCAGGCGGGCTTCTGCTCGTCGCGCCACCGCCGCCACCGGGCGAGGCGATCGGCGATCTCCTTCTCGGCGCCCCGCGTGGTGGGACGGTAGTAGACGTGCCCGCGCAGCGCGTCGGGCAGGTGCTCCTGGCTCACCTGCGCGTCGGGCGCGTCGTGGGCGTACTGGTAGCCGCGGCCGTAGCCGAGATTGGCCATGAGGCCGGTGGGCGCGTTGCGCAGATGCTGGGGCACCGGCTCGGCCGGCTTCTCCTGGATGTCACGGTGGACCGCGTTCCAGGCCGCGTACACCGCGTTGGACTTGGGCGCCACCGCGAGATAGCAGACGGCCTGCGCCAGGGCGAGCTCGCCCTCCGGCGTGCCGAGGAAGTGGTAGGCATCCTTGGCGTCGAGCGTCACCCGCAGGGCGGCCGGATCGGCGTTGCCGACGTCCTCCGAGGCGAAGCGCACCAGCCGGCGCGCCACGTAGAGCGGGTCTTCGCCGGCCTCGAGCATCCGGCCGAGCCAGTAGAGCGCGCCGTCGGGATCGGAGTCGCGCAGCGACTTGTGGAGCGCCGAGATCAGGTTGTAGTGCTGCTCGCCCGACTTGTCGTAGAGCAGGGCCTTCTTCTGGACCGCGTCGCGCACCGCCGCCTCGGTCACCCGCGCGCCCGGCCTGGTCACCGCCAGCTCGAGCACGTTGAGCGCGGTGCGCGCGTCGCCGTCGGAGAGCCGGGCGATCAAGGCGATGGCGTCCGGCTCCACCGTGGCGCCGAGCCCGCCCAGCCCGCGCTCGGAGTCGCGCAGCGCGCGCTCGAGGATCGCGACCAGGTCCGCCTCGCCGAGCGGGCGCAGCACGTACACCCGGGCGCGCGAGAGGAGCGCGCCGTTGACCTCGAACGACGGGTTCTCGGTGGTGGCGCCGATCAGCACGATCGCGCCCTTCTCGACGTACGGGAGGAAGGCGTCCTGTTGCGCCTTGTTGAAGCGGTGGATCTCGTCCACGAACAGGATCGTGCGGCGCCCGAGCCGGCTGCCGTCGGCCTCCGCCTCGGCCATCACCTGCCGGATCTCCTTGACGCCGGAGGTGACCGCCGAGAAGGGCACGAAGCGGGCGCCGGCCACGTCGGCCAGGAGCCGGGCCAGCGTCGTCTTGCCGGTGCCCGGCGGGCCCCACAGGATCATCGAGTGCAGCGCGCCGTCCTCCAGAGCCCGGCGCAGCGGCTTGCCCGGGTCGGTCAGCTGCGGCTGGCCCACCACCTCGTCGAGGCTACGGGGGCGCATGCGGTCGGCGAGCGGCGCCGGGGCCGGGCGGGCGGAGGTGGGCGGCGAGTCGAACAGATCCACGCGCGCAGTATACCCATCTCCCTCTCCCCTCAGGGGAGAGGGCAGGGTGAGGGGGTTCCTATCCCAGCGCGGCCGGCAGGTCGAGCAGCGACTGGATCCGCGCGGTGGTCACGACGCCACGCCGCTCCATCTCGGCCAGGTCCGGCCGGTAGGCGATGAACGGCACGCCGGCAGCCTGCGCGGCGGCGCCGTCCACCCAGGAGTCGCCGACGACCACGATGCGCTCGGCGTCGGGCCAGCGCTCGCGGACCACGCGCACGCCGTCCGGATGAGGCTTCAGCCGGCGCACGTCGTCGCGCGTGACGACCAGGTCCAGATGTGACAGAAGATCGAAGCGAGTCAGCACGTGATCGGCGACCACCCGGTCGTTGTTGGTCCAGACCGCGGTGGCGAAGCCCAGCTGCTTCATGGCCGCGAGCGCCTCGCGCGCGAACGGCTCGAGGGTGGCCTCCACCATCGCCCGCCGCTCGTGCGCCACCGGGATCGCGAGCAGCTCGGCTTCGAGGTGCGCGGCCTCGCGCCGCACCAGGTCGAACAGCTCGGCGCCCGACCAGCGGAGCGCCCGCTCGGGCAGCCGGACGCCGCGGGCGTGGACGAAGGCCTCCATCTCGCGGCCGACCGCTCGGAGATCGAGCGGAGAGCTGACCAGGGTGTGGTCGAGATCGAAGACGCAGACCGCCGGGCCGGATCCTATGCGAATTTCTCCGGCTCGCGCACGATCGGCGCTCGCGGCAGGCTCAGGTCCGCTCTCCCTCGGTCTGGGCCAGGAGGTCGCGGAGCATCTCGATGCCCCCGGAGTCGAGGCGGCGGTAGGCGGCGATCAGCTCGACGTCGGGCGGAAACCGGTCGCGCAGGAGGGCGGCGGCCTGATCCGAGCAGACCACCACCCGCGTCTTCTCCAGCATGCGATCGACCGACCACGGGTCGTCGGCGGACGCCAGCACCGGCACCACGTGCGAGAGGCCCGCGGACTGCACCGAGCCCAGGATGTTCTGGCTGCCACGCGCGGTGGCGCACACCAGGCCCACCGCCGAGCCCTCGGGCAGCTCGGTGAGCCGGAGCAGGGAGGAGATGTTCGCCTCGGAGAGCAGCGCGATCGCGGGCGGCCCGTCGAGGGGCAGCGCCTGCTTCACCTCGTGGATGTGGAAGAAGGTGGTGATGACCATGCGATAGGGCGCGAGGAAGGCGGGCTCCCGGAACCGCGCGTCGATGTCCTCGACGAGCACGCGATCGACCGCGATCGGCAGCTCCTCCTCGAGCTGCTCGCGATAGCGCAGCAGCTCGGGATGGTTGCACTCCACCAGCAGCACGCGCTCCCGCGAGCGCCGCACCGCGCGGGCGTTCGGCGCGCGCGCCGCGATGGTCGCCGCGATCTCCTCGTGGCTGAAACCGAGGCGCCGCGCGCGCTCGAGCGTCTCTTGCACCAGGCGCTCCAGGCTGCGCGCGACCCGTCCCTCGCGCGCGGGCGGGCGATCCGTGACGAAGGTGCCGCGGCCCTGGTGGCTCTCCAGATACCCGTCCTGGTAGAGATCGGCGAGGGCGCGGGCCACCGTGTTGCGATTGATCCGGAGGAAGCCGGCGAGCTGGCGCACCGTCGGCAGCTGCATGCCCGGCTTGAGCGAGCCGATGTCGATCAGGTGCCGGATCTGGGTCTGGAGCTGCACGTGCACCGGCACCGTGCTCTTGCGGTTGACCGAGAGCCCCGACGGCGGGGGGATGTGCGAGGGTTCCCGCGCCACGTGCCCGTTCCCTCCCTAGGCGGTGGCTCGTCGCGGGGCCGACACGCGGCGGGGCGCCCGACCGGCCACCCAGTGGCCGGCCTTGATGAGGGCGTGGCCCAGGATCACGCGCACCGGGCGCCGGGCCGGCCGCAGGTTTCGAGCGAGAGCCCATCTGGCCGCGTCGGCCCGGGCCTCGTCCAGCCGGTGGCGGGCCACCTGCTCTTCGAGCTGCAAATTCATGACGATCCTCCTCGTCCGGTCATCCGGGCAATGGCCCAAGGACACTATGCCGAGAACCGCCCCGGAAAGTCTTAATGTCCTAGTACAGTAAGACAATAGTTGCGGCGCGTCAAGCCATTTCATCGACCAGCGGGAGCCGACCCGGGTCGCGCCCCTTCCTTCCGTTCTGCCAGCGTAAAGGCGTGCGGCTGGCGCTCGACGGCCAGTGAGGCATGATCGAGCGCAGGAGGAGCGGGCATGAAGTGGACCGAGGACGCGCGGGTGTGGATGGTGACGGGAGCGCTCGGCTCGATGGCCCTCGCGGTGGCGCTCGTGCCGCTTCGCGGCCTCGTGGCCGCGTCGAACCTCGCGTTCGTGTTCATGGCGTTCACGATCCTGATCGCCGAGCTGGGCGGCCGCGGTCCCGCGCTCGTCACTGCCCTGGTCTCGGCGATGAGCCTGAACTTTTTTCTCACCGAGCCGTACCTCACGCTGGTCATCACCAAGGGGCAGGACGTGGTCGCCTTCTTCGCGCTGGCGGGCTGCGGGCTGATCGCCGCCGCCTTCGGTCAGCGGCGGGAGCGTCTCTCCGACGTGGCGGGCCGCGCCGATCGCGAGCTCGGGATGCTCAGCCGCTTCGTGGAGCGCGCGGAGAGTGGCCGACCGGTCCGCGCTCTGCTGGAGGATCTCCGTGCGAGCTTCCCCCTCGGCGGTCTGGTCCTTCGCGATTCCACCGGCCGCATGCTCGCGGCCGCGCCCGAGAGCGCGGGCGCGCGGCCAGCGCCCCGCATCGCACTCGACGCCGGCACGCTGTTCGCGGCCGCCGAGGACACGCCGCGATTCGGATCGCGCGGGCTCCGCCTGCCCGACGGCGGCGGCCGTCTTGCCCTTCACACCGCGAAGGGTCCGGTGACGCTCGACCTCTGGGAGGGCAGCGAGGACGGCATGCGACTCGATGAGGCGCGGACCCTCGCGGTCGCGGCGTCGATTCTCGGTCTCGGGATGCGGTAGCTGCTCGCCTTTCGTGGTAGCGTGGCCATATAGCCATGACGGGCACTTCGCTACGCGTCTATCTGGCCCTGACGGCGCTCGGCGCGATGTTCGTGTCGCCGACCCTCGCGCTCGCGGTGAGCGAGGCGGAGCGGTTGTGGACGGTCGGCGACCGCGCGTTCCAGGACGGGCTCTATCCGCAATCCCGTCGCATGCTCGAGCGCCTCATCGAGCGCTTCCCCTCGGACAACCGCGTGCCGGACGCGACGCTGCTGCTCGGCAAGGTGCGCCTCGCGCAGCACCAGCTCGAGCCGGCGCTCGCGAGCTTCCGCAAGGCGCAGACGTTCTCCCCGGTGCCGGGCCGGCCCGACGAGGCGCGCTTCTGGGAGGGCGAGACCCTGTTCCGGATGAAGCGCTATCCGGAAGCGCGCGCGATCTACGACAAGATTCTCGCCGACGATCCGAAGTCGCCGAGCGCGCCCGACGCGGTGTACGGACTCGCGTGGGTCAATCTCGAGCTGAAGCGTCGCGACCAGGCGGCCACCCAGTTCCGCCGGCTGCTCGAAACATACCCCGATCATCCGAGCGTCCCGTCGGCCACCTTCTATCTGGCGCGCACCGAGCTCGAGTCGAAGCACGCCGACGAGGCGGTGAACCTGCTGCGGAGCTTCGTGAGCAAGTATCCCGACAACCGCCTGCTGCCGGACGCGCGCTACACCCTGGGCCAGGCGTTGATCGCGAGCGGGCAGGCCGACGAGGGCACCGCGGAGCTGCGCGCTTTTGCCAAGGAGTATCCGCAGCACGAGCTGGCCGCGGCGGCCCGGCGCACCGTCACCGACACGCTCGTGCGCAGAGGGAACAAGACCGAGCTGGCGGAGCAGTACAAGTCGCTGGTCGGGCCGTCGGCTACCGCGGAGAGCCTGTACGACGCCGGCGTGGTGGCGACCAAGCTCGGCCGGTCCAAGGAGGCCGACACCGCCTGGGCGCGCTTGCGGAAGGAGTACCCGGATCACCCGCTGAGCGGGCGCGTCTCGCTCGAGATGGCTCACACCGCGTTCTCGAAGAACGCCTTCAAGGACGCCGCCACCCTGGCCCGCGCCGCCTCCCGGAGCCCGGAGAGCGCGATCCGCGGCGAGGCCTTCGTGCTGCTGGGGGAGAGCGAGCTGAAGCAGCGGCATCACGCGGCGGCCATCGCCGCCTTCAAGTCCGCGACGGAGGGCCCCGCCATCGAGTCCGCCCTGCGCTACCGCGCGCTCGCCGGCACCGGCCTGGCCCACGAGGAGCAGCGGCAGTGGTCGCAGGCCGCCAAGTTCTACGAGGAGGCGGCCAAGAGCCCGGACAAGACGCTGTCGTCCTGGGCCAAGGAGCGGCTCGCCGCGGTCAACGCCAGCGGCAAATCGGACTCGGGCGCGCCCGCGCCCAAGGCGTCCCCCAAATCGAGCGGTGGCTCGAGCCCGCAGAAGGGAGCGAAGCCGTGAGGCGTGAGCGCCGGCTGGCCCCGGTCCTCGCCTCGCTCCTGGCCTCCGTCGCGCTCGCCGGGCCCGCACGCGCCGAGATCACGCTCATGTTGCCGCCGCCCGACGTGAGCGCGGTACTGCCGCTGGCGGTCCCCCCGCTCGAGAAGCCGCCGGTGCCGCTGCCCGCGGTGCCGCTGCCGCCGGCTCCGCAAGGCATGCCCGAGCTGGCGCCGGCGCCGATGGTGGGCCACCTGGGCGACCGCCCGGTGGCGCCGATGCCGCCGCCGCGCTTCATGGCGTGCAACCCGGTGGGCAGCGTGTTCGGCGTGGCCTCCGAGCTGATCGAGTGCGGGCGGGCGCGCTTCCAGCGGGGCGAGTTCGAGCCGGCGCGCGAGGCGCTGCAGAAGGCGGTCCAGGAGGCGACCGAGCGCGCGCAGATTCGCGAGGCGCGCTACTGGCTCGCCGAGACGCTGCTGCGCCTGAACAAGCCCGCCGAGACCGAGCGCCTCATGACCCAGGTGAGCCAGGACGATCCGCGCGGCGAGCTCGGCTTCTACGCGACCCACGAGCTGGGCTGGGTCTCGCTCGAGCTCGGCAAGCCGGAGCGCGCGCTCGCCGCGTTCGACACGGTGCTGAAGTCCGGCGCCCCGCCCGCGCTGATCCCCTACGCGCGACACGGCCGCGCCCTCGCCCTCTACGGGCTCACGCGCTATGCGGAGGCGCGCGACACGTGGCTCGGCTTGCTCAATCAGAGCGCGCCTCGCTCGGTCGCCTGGGAGGGCACGTTCTGGCTGGGCGACACGCTCGGGCGCCTGGGCGACTATCCCGGCGCGGTGCAGCGCCTGAAAACCTTCGTCTCCGGCGGCCCGCAGGTGCTGATCGACAGCGGCCTGCTCCGGCTCGCCTGGTGGACCCGTGCAGCCGGCCAGCCGCTGGAGGCGGTGAAGACGTATCGCGGGATGCTGTCGGCCTATCCCCAGTCGCGCGAGGTGATGTGGGCCCGCGCGGGCCTCGTGCAGGCGCTGCTCGATCTCGACGACTTCCCGGGCGCGCGCGACGAGGCGCGCAAGCTCGATCAGACCAGAGGCGCCGGCCCGCTGGTGGTGCCGGCGCGCCTGCTCTTGAGCCGCTGGGCCGCCGAGAAGGGCCGGGTCGAGGAGGCGCGCGGCGCCGACGGCGGCGGCGAACGCGAGCAGCGCGGGCAGCAGGAGCAGCAGCGCGGCCGCTCCTTCCCCCTCCCGCAGCCGGGCGGTGTCCGTCACGCCCTGAGCCAGCGCGACGACCACGACGGCGACGGCGGCGAGCGCGAGCACGTCGAGCACTCCGAGCGGCCCTCGACGCCGCGGGCGGGCGGAGACGGCGGCGGCGAGCACCACGGTCGCGACGAGAATCGTCCCGAGGGCGACGAGCAGCCCCGTCGTCGAGAAGACGCTCGCGCGCATGACGGGGCCGACCGGTGCTCCGGCGCGGTCCGCCGCGACCGCCGCGGCGAGCACGCCGACGACCCAGCCGAGCGCCGTGCCGGCGACGCCGACGGCCGCGCTCTCCGCACCGGTCAGCAGCGCGAGCTGGGAGCGACGCGCGCCGTGGAGCCGCAGCCGCTCCCGCGCACCCTCGAGGTCGCGCCGGAGCGCCGCCGCCGCCAGCACCGCGAACGCGAGCAGCAGCGCAGCCGCCTCGCCGCCGACGAGCAGGAGCCGCCGTCCGGCCACGCGGCTCGTCTGCTGCGCGTCCCGCAGCTCCTGCACCGGCGCCGTCACGTCGAACGCGAACGACTCGGCCTTCAGCGCGGCGCGGGCCTCGTCGACGCGCGCGGCGAGGCCGTCGATCTGCCACAGCCGCGGCCGGGCGGGCCCGAGCGGCCACACCCACGCGTAGCTGCGGTAGGAGCGCGCGATCTGGGGCGAGGCGGCGAGGCCGGCCGTCCCCTCCGCGAGGAAGAGCGGCGCCGGCGGCGGCCGGTGGTAGCCGACCGCGCGCTGGAACGCCGGCGCGAGCTCGGCCTGGTCGAGCGCGTTGTCGGTCGGCGCGATGAAGTCGCCGAAGAGCTGCCTGTCGCGGAGGCTCGCGCGCCCGACTTCCACGAGGCGCAGGCCGGGTGCGTTCGGGATCGGCCCGGCGCCGCGCAGGCGCAGCACCTCGCAGCGCTCGGGCCGGCACGTGCGCGGCAGCCGGCCGGAGCGGAGCACGACGGAGGGCGCGAGGCCGTCGACCGCGCCCAGCCCGGCGAAGGTGCCGGCGATCGTGCTCTCGCGGACGAGGACGAGGCGGGTCGGCCGCCCCGGCTCACCGGCGAGCGCCGACCGGACCCGGCGGTCGAGGCGAGGCAGCGTCTCGTCCGCGCCGACCGGAACGCCGAACCACACCGCTCGCACCGAGCGCGCCTCGGCCGGGATCCGCTCGATCGCCTGCGAGACGCTGCGGTCCTGCGCGACCGCCGTCCCGCCGAGCACGCCGACGATGACGGCCGCTCCCGCCGCCAGGCCGGCGGCAGCGAGCAGGTACGGCCCCGGGCGTCGCGCGATCCGCGTGGCGGCGAGGCCGAGGACGTAGAGCACGCCGCGGGTCACGGTTGTCGTATGCTAACCCTTCTCTCGAGCATGACCGGTTAGATGCCTTCCGAGCTCGTCGACGGCCTCCGCATCCCGCTCCGGCTCGCCGGCGACCCGGCGCTCGACTTCTGCAACACGCGGGCCGGCTGGGGCGACGACGAGCCGAAGGAGTACCTGCACAGTGTCCGGCATCTGGCGGTCTGGGCGCGGGCCGCAGGGCTCGTCGACGTCGTGCCGGACGGGGACGACGCGCGTGTGCTGCGCCGCACGCTCGCGCTCCGCGACTCGCTGTACGCCCTGTGCACGGGCCCGCGGAGCGACGCCGACTGGCGCACGGTCGCCGGCGAGGCCGAGCGCGCCGCCTGCGCCGCGCGGCTGACACCCGACGGCTGGCGCTGGCCGGAGAGCCTCGGCCCCGAGCTGCCGCTCCTCGCCGTGGCGCGTGCGGCGGGGGAGCTCGTCAGCTCGCCGCGGCTCGGCCTCGTCCGCGCGTGCCCCGGCAACGGCTGCGGCTGGCTCTTCGTCGACCGCGCCGGCCGCAGGCGCTGGTGCACCATGGCCGTCTGCGGCAACCGCGCGAAGGCGAGGCGCCACGCAGCGCGAACCCGCGCCGAACAGCCCTTGTAACTCAGAGTTACGAGGTCGCCGTTCGCGCCACGACGTCCGCCGCCACCGCCTGCACGCCGTCCGCGCGCCCGACGGCGAGCTGGCGCTCGACCTCCGACGGCGCAGCCAGGAGGGGCTCGACGAGCTCCCACGTGCCGAGCCGGCGCGAGGGGGGCTCCGCGGCCGCGGCGAGACCGTCGACGGGCAGCTCGCG
>Ga0081455_10006750_pt1 | contig 12251 bp, 14 predicted proteins | sample TabmetS3T2R1_FD_70207 | JGI IMG/M metagenome (GOLD analysis project Ga0081455, IMG submission 70207) | Tabebuia heterophylla rhizosphere microbial communities from the University of Puerto Rico - S3T2R1 | ecosystem: Host-associated > Plants > Roots > Rhizosphere ... | reverse complement strand
TGTCGTCAGCCATTGGAACCGCTCCTTTCGGTTACGGTGGTCAGGCGCGGCGGCGTGGTGCAAACACGGCGTCGCGCCGATTCGATTCACGGACATTCTATCTTGATCGGAGAACGGTGCCACTGTTGGGGCCAGGGAGCAAATCGCAGGGAGGAAGTTCATGGGGACAAAAGCTGCCGTACTCCAGTCCGGCTCCGCCGGGCTGCGAATGAGTCCGGAATGGCCCTAAGCGCACATGCGAGCAACCAACGCCGAAGCCCGCGTTGACCCTAAACGGACGCGTCAGCGTTCGGGTTACAATCCGCTTTTGTCCCTTGTTCCGGGCGACGCCCTCGCCGATGATGATGCCAAGTAGACGGCGATAAGAACCAGAAAACACATTCAGGGGAGCGCCGCGATGGCTGTCTTGCGTTGGATTCTCGCTGCCGCGCTGGTGCTGATCGGCGTCCCCCAGTCATTCGCGCAAAACTATCCCAGCCGGCCGGTGCGCGTCGTCGTCGGCTTCCCGGCCGGGGGCCCCACCGACGTCATCGCGCGCATCGTGGCGCAGAATCTTTCCGACAGCCTTGGCCAGCAGTTCTTTGTGGAGAACATTGCGGGCGCCGGCGGCAACACCGCCTCCGGCCAGGTCGCGCGCGTTGTGCCCGACGGCTACACCATCATGGCGATCAGCACGGGTTTTATCGTGAACCCCAGCCTGTACGCCAAGGTACCGTACGATCCGATCAAGGATTTTGTCGCGGTGACGCTGGTTGCAGCGTCGCCCAATGTCGTCGTGGTCAATCCGAACGTTCCTGCGAAAACGCTGCCGGAGCTGGTGCAGTTGATCCGCGACAATCCCGGCAAGTACAGCTATGCCGGCCCCGGCGTTGGCTCGACGCCGCATCTTGGCGGCGAGCTGTTTCGCCTCTCCTACAAGCTCGACCTGGTTCACGTTCCCTTCACCGGTGCTGCACCCGCCGTGCAGGCCACTGTCGGCGGCCACACGCCGATCGCCTTCACTGCGCTGCCGTCGTCGCTGGCGGCGATCCAGGCCGGCCAGGTGCGCGCGATCGGCATTGCGGCGACGGAGCGCGCGGCGCAAGTCCCCGACGTGCCGACCTTCGCCGAGCAGGGCATCAATGGTCAGGAGGCCGACACGCTGACCGGCATCGTGGCGCCGGCCGGCACGCCGAAAGAGATCGTCGAGCTGTTGGCGCGCGAGATCGCGAAAAGCGTGGCGCGGCCCGACGTCAAGGAGAAGCTGGCAAAGCTCGGCTTCAAGCCGGTCGCCAATACGCCCGACGAATGGGCCGCACGGATCAAGCTCGAGATCGACAAGTGGGGCAAGGTGGTGCGCGACGCCAACCTGCGGATCGAGTGAGCGCCCTCACTTCGCCCGGGTCAGTGCGAGCCAGATGCCGCCGCCGATCATGAAGCCGCCAGAGATGCGCGAGACGAGACGCGTGCGGCGGGCGGAGAAGAACAGCCGTGCGCGCCCCGCCAGCAGCGCGTAGACGGCATCGGTCATCGCAGCGGTGACCATGAAGGTGATGCCGAGGAGGGCGACCTGCGGCAGATGCGGCTGGTTCATGTCCATGAATTGCGGAATGAACGCGCCGAAGAACACCAGCACTTTCGGGTTCGAGAGCAGCACCAGAAAACCCTGCAGGAAGAAGCCGCCGCGCGGCGGAGCGGGTTTTTCGTCGACGCTGATGCCTTCCACGGGAGAACGAACGAGCTTGATGCCGAGCCAGACGAGATACGCAGCGCCGGCGAAGCGCACCCAGTCGAACCAGTAGCCCATGGTCGCCATCAGCGAAGTGAGGCCTACCGCGACGATGCCGATCACGATCGCCAATCCCACCTGCGCGCCCGCGACATTGATCAGTGCGGCGCGCGTGCCGTAGCGCAGGCCGTTGGCAATCAGGAGGCTGACGATCGGACCGGGCAGCAGCGCCAGCGCAATGCAGGCGGCGACGAAGGCGAGATAGGCTTGTAACGACATCATGGCGGGGACCCTGCGGGACGAATGACCGCCACATTATGCATGTGCGAGCCTGACATGGAAGGTGCCGATCAGCACAATTGCATGGCCGATCGCGCCCACTGCCGAATTTCATTCGTCTCCAGCAAGGTCAACGCAAACCGCTGCATATCGCTGCGTGCCGCCAAACCCTCGAGCGGGAGGCTTAGTAAATCGTCCCGCGCGCGACGTGGTCCCGCATGCGTTCCATCCCATCGCTTGAGCACCGGTCTTGCTGCGGCAGAGCCTTGACATGCAACCATTCGGTTGCATATTGTCCTCGCATGGATGAAGTCTTCAAGGCGCTGGCGGATCCGTCACGGCGGTCGCTGCTGGACCGGCTTCACGCCAAGAACGGCCAGACCCTGAACGAGCTTTGCGACGGGCTTGCCATGACGCGGCAGGCCGTGACGAAGCATCTTGCGATCCTGGAGGAAGCGAACCTCGTCACCACGTTCAGGCACGGCCGCGAAAAGCTGCACTACCTAAATCCGGTGCCGATCCATCAGATCGGCGAACGCTGGATCAAAAAATTCGAGCGCGCGAAACTTGTCGCGCTCGGCGAGTTGAAAAGAAGACTGGAGCAGGACGAGAGTTAAGTTGGAGTTCCGCGGATGGATATCGCAAAATTCAAGCCGGCGATCGTCTACACGATCTATATTGCTTCCACAGCGGAGAAGGTGTGGCAGGCGCTGACATCGGCGGAGTTCAGCCGAAAATATTTTTCCGGCAATTCGGTCGAAGTCGATCTCCGGATCGGCGGCGCCTACATCGTGCGCACGCCGGACGGCAGCCTGCATATCTCCGGCGAGGTGATCGAATGCGATCCGCCGCGCAGGCTTACCGTGACCTTCAATGTCAACTGGCCAGAGCTGGTCGAAAAGCTCGGACCGACGCTCGTGACCTACGAGATCGAGCAGGCCGGCGAAGCCGTGCGGCTGACGCTCTCGCAATCGCATGACCGGGAGTTGAGCGACGACATTCTTTCGGGCGGCCGCAGCGGCTGGCCCGCGATCCTCTCAAGCCTGAAGAGCCTGCTGGAGACCGGCAACGCGATGACAATCCCGATGAAGCCGCCGCAGCGCATGCTGGATGCGCTGAAGGCAATGGGGATCAAGACGCCGTAAGTTAGCCCGGCTGGTAGCAAATCCAGCAGCGTCAGACGTGCTTCAAACGCCGATTCGTGCTAAGGTGCATCTATGACAAAGAAAAAGGGCACCACCGCAAAAGACCCCAAAGCTGGCCCATTTGTGCTCGGCAGCCGCGGCTTTGCAAAAATTAGCGCGGTTGAGGGAATACACCTGACTGAAGCGATGAAGAAGCGCGGTAGCGCCGCCCGCACCAAGAAGCTGTCCGCGGCCGAGTATCGCGAGGCGATTATCCGCAGTCACCGCAAAGGTTGAGCGGGCCGCGGATGTACGACGCGGTCGACGATCCCTACACCTACGAGAACTCGACCGTGCTGGTAAACAAGCTCGGGCTACGAAGCCAGGCAGAGCTCGATGCGTTTGAGGCAGAAATTTCCAATGCCCGTGCAGAGGAACCGCTGCCCGGAGGAGAACTGGACTTCGCTCACTACAAGGCGGTCCATCATCATCTCTTTCAGGACGTCTACGAATGGGCAGGACAAGTAAGGACTGTCCGCTTGTCCAAGGGCGGCAATCCATTTTGTTTTCCCGAGAACATCGAAGGTGAGGCAACGAAGCTGTTCAACGAACTGACGAGTGCGAATTTTCTGCGGGACCTGAACGCCACCGTCTTCTCAAGCAAGGCAGCGCATTTTCTGGCCGAATTGAACGCTATCCATGCTTTTCGTGAAGGAAATGGACGATCGCAGCTCACCTTTCTTGCATTACTCGCAAGCCGCGCCGGACATCCACTCGACCTCGACAAGCTTGATCCGGATGCCATGCTAGCCGCGATGATCGCCAGCTTTGGTGGCGAAGAAGGCGAGTTAGCAGAGACTATCGAGAAGCTAGTCGCCTGAGCAGTGACGAGGCGGACATTAGCCCGGCAGCGGCGCGACGATGCGGCGGTAGAGGTGCCAGGTAGCATGTCCAAGCACCGGGAGCGTCACCACCAGCCCCAGGAAGTACGGAATCGACGAGACCATCAGGAGCACCACGATGATTGCGGCCCAGCCGATCATCGGGATCGGGCTCGTCACCACGGCGCGTACGCTCGTCACCATCGCGGTGACGAAATCGACGTCGCGGTCGAGCAGCAGCGGAAACGACACCACCGTCAGCGAGAACAGGATCAGCGACAGCGCCGCGCCCACCGCATTGCCGATGGCGAGGAACAGCAGGCCCTCATTGGTGGTGAGTACGATGGTGATGAATTGCTGCAGGCTGGAGAACGAGGCGTTGATGCCGAGGATCAGCGCGATCAGGAGCCGCACCTGGTACATCCAGATCACGAAGATGAACAGCGTGACGAAGGCCATCCAGCCGATCTCGCTGCGCGAGCGCACGGTGCGCCAGATCGCCGAGAGCGTCACCGGCTCGCCGGCCTCGCGGCGGCGGCTCATCTCGTAGAGACCGATGGCGACGAACGGGCCGATCAGCGCGAAGCCGGCCGCCAAGGGATAGGCGAGATAGACCATGCCGAACGCGGTGAGGCTGAGCACGATCAAAATGCCGCCGGCGGCATAGAGCGCGCCGAACATCAGCCCGTAGAGCGGCATGGCCTGGAAATCGCGCAGGCCCTGCCCCAGCGCTTCGGCAATGTCGGCCGCCGCAATCGGCCGCACCACCGGATCGGTCTTGCCGGAGATCGACATCGGCGCTCCTCCCCAATTCATTGGGGCAGATGGTGCCGGGCCGGGCGGGCGGCGCGTTGATCTCGGTCAAATGTTGCAGCTGCGAACGCCGGTGCGCTCCCTCGCCCCGCCTCTTCATGGGGAGGGGTGAGCTATTTCTTCTCCCTGGAGTCACGTTCCCTGACCATCGCATCGAGCTCGTCCTGCTGCTGGGCGATGCGGTCGGCCGTTCGCTCCTCGTCCCGCGCTCCCGATGATCCGGCGGCCTGTTCCATCAACTGCCTGATGTTGTCGCGCAGGATCGCGATGCGGTTGTTCAGTTCGGGTAGCGAAAGAAAACTGTAATCGCTCATGTTCATGGCTCCTGGGAGCGAGAGGTTAGGCAAACGTACTCTTCACGGCCTTGACGCAGCGCAAGCCTACCCCAGCGCCCGCAATTCGCGTCGCAGCACTTTTCCGGTGGCGGTCATCGGCAGCGTCTCGGCAAACTGCACGAAGCGCGGATATTCATGGGCGGCAAGCTGCACCTTGACGAATTCCTGGATCTCGCGCGCCAGCGGATCGCCGGCGGCAAAGCCCGGGCGCAGCACGATCCAGGCCTTGATCGATTCGGTGCGGATCGGATCGGGAATGCCGACCACGGCCGCCATCGCGACGGCCGGATGCTTCATCAGCGTGTGCTCGATCTCGGACGGGCCGACGCGGTAGCCGGCCGTGGTGATAACATCGTCCTCGCGGCTGACGTACCAGAAATAGCCGTCCTCGTCCTGGATGCCGAGATCGCCGGTCAGCAAAAACTCGCCGGCATATTTTTTCGCTGTCGCTTGCGGATTGCGCCAGTACTCGATCATGGTGCAGGGGCATGGCTGGCGCACGCCGACGATGCCGCGCGTGCCGCGCGGCATCTCCTCGCCCTTGTCGTTGACGATGCGCACGTCGAAGCCGGGCGTCGCTCTGCCCATCGATCCGGGCCGGATCGCAAACAAATTGGCATTGCTGCCGATCACGAGATTGCACTCGGTCTGGCCGAACACTTCATGCGCATCGACGCCAAAGGTCTCGCGCACCCAGCCAAGCAACTCGCCGCCGAGCGACTCGCCGCCGGTAAAGATGCTGCGCAGTTTTACGCCGGGATGCTTGACGTTGGCCTGCCGCATCAGCTTCAGCGCGGTCGGCGGCAGGAATACGTTGCGGATATTCAGGCTTGCCATCAATTCCATCGCCGCCTGCGGCTCGAACTTGCGCGCGCGATGGCCGACCATCGCAATGCCGTGATACCAGAACGCGAACAGGCCGTTGATCAGGCCGCCGATCCAGGCCCAGTCCGCCGGCGTCCACATCAGGTCGCCGGGGCGCGGCAGGAAGTTGTGGCACATCTCGACATTAGGGAGATGGCCGAGCACGACGCGATGCGCATGCAGCGCGCCCTTGGGGTTACCTGTGGTGCCCGAGGTGTAGATGATGAGGCCGGGGTCATCGCATGACGTGTCGACGGTAGCGAACTCGGGTGACGCCGCCTTCAGCGAGGCCCAGAACGGTTTTGTGCCCGCCGGCGCCTTGTCGCCGACGATGTAGACATTCTTCAGCGCCGGCAGCCGGTCGCGGATTTTCTTCAGCTTCTCCCAGCCACTTTCGTCGGTGACGATCGCCTTCGCTTCGGAATTCGACAGGCGGAATTCCAGCGCATCCTCGCCGAACAACGCAAACAGCGGGATCGAGATCATCCCTGCGCGGAACGCCGCCAGATGCGCAATCGGCAATTCCAGCGATTGCGACAGAAACACCGCGACGCGATCGCCGCGCACGACGCCGTCGGCGTCAAGCACATTGGCAAAGCGGCGGGAGGCGTCGGCGACCTCGTCAAAGGACGTGCGCGTGATGCCGCCGTCCTCGTCGACATAGATCAGCGCCAGCCGGCCCGAGCCGTCGGCATGGCGGTCGCAGCAGGCGGTCGCGATGTTGAAGCGCGCAGGGATGTCCCAGCGGAAATTGCGGTAGAGCTCGTCATAGGTTTTGGCTTCGGTGAGCATGGCGGGCCCGGCGTCCATCCCTGTTCTTCGTCATGGCCGGGCCATCGGCGGCCCATCCAGGTCTTTTCTTGGCGATAGTTTTAAAGACGTGGATATCGGGCACAAGGCCGCTCATGACGCAGCGGAGGTATTTTGGGGCGCAAGGAACCGCGGGCGGAAGGTCAGGCCGCCGCCCGCTCCATCGCCACTTCCGCCTGCAGGCTCGGCAGATCGCGGTAGATCGATGCGACCGCAAGCACGCGGCCGCCGCGCTTGTACCGCACCAGGCAGTCCTTGCCAGCGATGCTGCCCTCCACGGCAATCTCATCCCACTTTTCGGCATAACCGACATAGTTGATGGGAACGTCGTAGTGCTGGCTCCAGAAAAACGGCACGTCGTCGAACACTTTGCGGTGTCCGAGCATATTGCGCGCCGCGGTCTGTCCCTGACGTTGCGCGAGGACCCAGTGTTCGACGCGAATGTTCGCTTGCGAATGCGGATCGGGCCAGCGCGCAATGTCGCCGGCGGCATAGATGCCGGGCACGCTGGTTTCGAGGTAAGCATTGACCGTGACGCCGCGGTCGGTCGCAAGCCCCGCTTTTTCGGCGAGCGACAGCCGCGGCTTCACGCCTACGCCGATCACCACGACATCGGCCTCGATCACGCTTCCGCTTTTCAGCGTCGCGCGCCTGCCCTCGATTCCAGTGACGGTATCGCCGAGGTGGAAGATCACGCCGTGCTCCTCGTGCAAGCCGCGGACGAAATCCCCCATCTCGGGGCCGAGCACGCGTTCCATCGGCCGCTGCTCCAGCCCGACGACATGAACTTCGATGTCGCGGGCGCGCAGGGATGCCGCGACCTCGAGCCCGATGAAGCTTGCGCCGACGACCAGCGCGCGGCGGGCGCCGCCGGCAGAGGCAATGATCGCGCGGCAATCATCGAGCGAGCGCAGCAGGTGGACGTGAGGCTGGTCTACTCCTGATATCGGCAGCCGCACGGGCTCGGCGCCGGTCGCCAGCAGCAGGCTGTCATACGGCACGGTCTCCCCGCCGGCGAGCACGACGTTGCGCGCGCGTGGATCGATCGCGCTGACCTCGGTCTTGAGCTTCAGATCGATGGCCTGATCCGCATAAAACTCATCCGGCTTCAGCGGCAGCCAGTCCTCAGGCGCGCTGCCGGCAAGATAATCCTTCGACAGATTGGGCCGATCCACCGGCGACGAAGTCTCGCTGCTCAGCATCACGATGCTGCCGCGAAAGTCCTGGCGCCGCAGCATCTCCGCGGCGGCAAACCCCGCCGCACCGCCGCCGACAAGGACGATCCTGCCGGGCGCGTCGACGGGCCCCCTGACGCGCGGCTTCGGCTGCTCGCACTTCTCGCGCACAAAGATCCGCTCACCCTCGCGCTCGACCTTCCAGACCGACAGCGCATTGAAGGCCGGTGCGTGCACCGCCTCCCCGGTCCGTAAGTCAAAGCAGGCATGATGCCACGGGCAGCGGACGGTCTCGCCCTCAACCAGGCCTTCGGCGAGCGGCCCATGGTAATGGGTGCAATGGGCATCAACGGCGAAGATGTCCGGACCCGAGCGGACCAGGACAATTTCCTGATCGCCGACATGGCCCAGCAAGGTAGCGCCGGAGAAATCGGATAGCGCAACGCCTTTGGTGAGGTCGGGACCGGCGGGTGCTGCTTGTTGATCGGCCATGGCTTCCTCCACTGTCCCGTTCTACCTCTACGGCATGATGACGGGTATCAAGCTTTAGATGCGCCGTGAGCAGAAAGGTTCCCGCGAGCGCCGCGCGCCGATAGAGAACGAATGCTATCCCGTCAGTGCCGCCTTCACAAAACCGCTCGCCTTGGCGAAGTCCATTTGCCCTGCGTATTTTCCCTTCAGCACACCGATCACCTTGCCCATGTCCTTGATCCCGGCCGCACCGGTCTCGGCGATGACAGCGGAGATTGCCTTCTTCACGTCGTCTTCCGACATCTGCTTCGGCAAATAGGCCGAGATGATTGCGATCTCCTCGCGCTCCTGGGCGGCAAGCTCGGCCCGGCCGCCCTTGTCATAGAGCTCGACGGACTCCTGGCGCTGCTTGATCATTTTCTGGAACACGCTGAGCAAATCGGCGTCGGAGAGCGGCGGCTTGCCCTGCCCGCGCGCATCGATGTCGGCGTTCTTGATGGACGAGTTGACCATGCGCAGCGTGGAGAGCTTTCGCTCATCCTTCGCCTTCATCGCTTCCTTAACCGCGTTGTTGATGTCGTCGCGCAGCATGATTTCCTCGTTGAGAATGCGGAGAATTGGGTGTCGCCGGGAGACTTTTGGTTAATCCTCGGGCCTATATAAGGACTGCCATGAAGGTCGAAAAGCAGTTTGCTGCGCTGGTATTATGCCTTGCGGTGCTTTGGGCAAGCCGCTTTGCGCCCTATTCGTGCGAGCAGCCAGACACTTCCCCATGGTACGGCGTCCTGGTGATGGGTGGGCTCCTGACTTGTTTTCTGTACCCGCTCGCCTACGACCTGGTTTCCTTCCTGACATACCGGCTCGGTTGGGAACAAAGCTTTGACCACCTCAAGGTCTATCCTGGTGATCCCCCTGCGCCGAATGCGCAGCCAATATCGCTAAGGGCGAAGCTTCTCTTCTTCTATCCGTTGGATCTTGCAATCGTCATCTTTCTGCTTCTGACCGGCTGGACAAAAATTGCATATTGCAGTTAGCGGCACCCCTGCAGAGAGACGTCACTCCTGAGCCATTCGATCAGCGCCGCGGCGGTCGCCTCCGGCTGTTCCGGCTGCGGCAGGTGCCCGCAGTTTGGCAGGATCACCAGCTTCGCGCCGTGAATGCCGTCGGCCATCTCCTTCGACAGCGAATTCGGGATGGTGTTGTCCTCATCGCCCGTCAGCACCAGGGTCGGACATTTGATCCAGGCCAGCGCGGGCCGCGAGTCCGGACGCCCGATCATGGCGGTCTGCTGGCGGACAAAGCCGTCCACCCCGACATCCTCGCCCATGTCGTGGACGAGCTGGCGCAGGCTCGCGTCATCGCGGCGCGAGGGATGCACAAAGCCCGGAAACAGCTCGTCCAGCACGGCGCGATACTCCCCTGCCTTGGCGCGGGCCATCATGCCACGGCGGCGCTCCATCGCCTCCGGCGTATCTGATCGCGCCTGGGTGTTGATCAATGCGAGTTTGGCCACCCGATCCGGCGCCTGGCGCAGGATCTCAAAGGCGATGTAGCCGCCCATGGAGTGGCCGGCGAGCGCAAAGCGCGGCGGCGCCTCGGCAAGGATGCGCCGGGCAATCGCGCCCATGTTGTCGTCGCGGATGTGGTTGGCCACCGTCACCGGGCCGAGCCGCCACAGCGCCGGCACGACGGGGGCAAAAATCCGGGGCGAGGAGACGAGGCCCGGCACCAGCAGGATAGGCATCGTGTCGTCCATGCTCGGGCTCCGGGCAATTTTAGGTCGCAAATCAGCGCAGTCGGGGAACTTCAGATTAAGACCGCGGAATTGCCTGTCAAATATGCGGAAATCGCGTGTGAATCCGCTCGCTTCGGCTTTGACGGGCGGGGCGGGTCCCTCTATGTAGAGCGCTCATGACCACCTCTGAAAACGCTCCCGCCTGGCCGGACCACAAGCCGACCGCGCTCCTTGTGCTCGCCGATGGCACGGTCCTGGAAGGTTTTGGGCTCGGCGCCGAGGGACAGGCCGTCGGCGAAGTCTGCTTCAACACCGCCATGACGGGCTACGAGGAAATCCTCACCGATCCCTCCTATGCCGGGCAGATCATCACCTTCACCTTCCCGCATATCGGCAATGTCGGCACCAACGAGGAAGACATCGAGACGGTGAACATGGCGGCAACGCCCGGCGCGCGGGGCGTGATCCTGCGCAGCGCCATCACCGACCCCTCCAACTACCGCGCCACGCGCCATCTCGACCAATGGCTGAAGGCGCGCGGCATCATCGGCCTCTCCGGCATCGACACCCGCGCGCTGACCGCGCTGATCCGCTCCAAGGGCATGCCGAATGCCGTGATCGCGCACTCCAGGGAAGGCAGTTTCGACCTGCAGGGCCTCAAGGAAGAGGCGCGCAAATGGCCGGGCCTCGAGGGCATGGACCTCGTGCCGATGGTCACCTCCGGCCAGCGCTTCACCTGGGACGAGACGCCCTGGGCGTGGGAGAAAGGCTTTGGCCGGCAGAGCGAACCGCAGTTCAACGTGGTCGCGATCGACTACGGCATCAAGCGCAACATCCTGCGCCTGCTCGCCGGCGTCGGCTGCAAGGTGACGGTGGTGCCGGCGACGACCTCGGCCGAAGACATTCTGGCGATGAAGCCGGACGGCGTGTTCTTGTCAAACGGCCCCGGCGATCCCGCGGCGACTGGCATGTATGCGGTCCCGGTGATCCAGAAGGTCATCGAGTCGGGCACGCCGACCTTCGGCATCTGCCTTGGACACCAGATGCTGGGCATCGCGGTCGGCGCCAAGACGAAAAAGATGCATCAGGGCCATCACGGCGCCAATCACCCGGTCAAGGACGAGACCACCGGCAAGGTCGAGATCACCTCGATGAACCACGGCTTTGCGGTGGACCAGGCGACGCTGCCGAAAGGCGCCACGCAGACCCATATCTCGCTGTTCGACGGCTCCAATTGCGGCATCGCGCTCGACGGCAAGCCGGTGTTTTCCGTGCAGTATCACCCGGAAGCCTCGCCGGGCCCGCGCGACTCGCACTATTTGTTCCAGCGCTTTGCCGAGCTGATGCGGGCGAAGAAGCCGGCATAACCGACGGCGCTGGATTAGCTGCGGCCATCCGTGATTGACTTTCCCTGCGCCGAGATCAGGTCAACTGATCCGGCAGGAAAGGGAAACGTCCGATGACCAGCCCCGACATGACCATCCGCGACGTCCGCGTGACGATGCTGCGCGTGCCCTGGGCCGATGATCCCTGGCTGAAGGGCGCAGCACTGGGAGCCGCGCGCGACATTTTGGTCTGCGACGTCGAGACATCAGGCGGCGTCACCGGCATGGGATATCTGTTCCTGTTCCGGCCCGGCATGAAATCGATCGCGTCCTGTCTCGACGAATGCATCATCCCGCGCGTGAAAGGCAAGGATGCCACTGCCATCGAGGCGATCTGGCACGACCTGTGGAAGGCGACCATGACCTATGGCCGCGGCGGCATCGCTACGATGGCGATGTCGGCGCTCGACATCGCGCTGTGGGATGCCGTGGGGAAACGCGCCGGGCTGCCGTTGCACCGGTTGTGGGGCCATTATCGCTCAAAAATTCCGATCTACGGCTCGGGCTGTTTTCGCGGCGCCGGCGGCGACGGCATGATCGAGAAGGCGCTGCATTATGTGAAGCAGGGCTACAAGGCGATCAAGATGCAGGTCGCGCATGTTCACACGCTGGCGCAAGACCTCGACAATGTACGCCGCATGCGCGAGGCGCTCGGGCCCGACATCGACATC
>Ga0081455_10006749_pt1 | contig 12253 bp, 14 predicted proteins | sample TabmetS3T2R1_FD_70207 | JGI IMG/M metagenome (GOLD analysis project Ga0081455, IMG submission 70207) | Tabebuia heterophylla rhizosphere microbial communities from the University of Puerto Rico - S3T2R1 | ecosystem: Host-associated > Plants > Roots > Rhizosphere ... | reverse complement strand
AGGGATGCTGTTGCAAGCGAAGGCAGCCAACCGGAATTTGAATTCGGACAACAAGCAAAAGGCAGGGGAGAGAGGAATGCGGGCGGGAGTTATCGGCTTTGTTATTGCATTAATCGCGATTGCGAGTTCGCCGGCCTCAGCGCAGGTTCGTGATGCGACCTATCGTGGCACAATGGTGTGCGACAAATTGCCGTTCTCCGCGGGCAAGAGTCGCGAGGCCATCGAGGTGACAATCGCCGGAGGCGCGGTTCGCTACACACACGTTGTGCGATTGCGCGCCGACGCACAGCCGATCCGCGAAGAGGGGACCGGGACCATAAGGGGCAACAACATCAGTTTGAACGGATCCTGGAAGGGCGGCAATCGCCAATTCGAAGCGAAATATGACGGCACGTTCGTGCGACGCCACGCCAGTCTTAAGGGGACGCAAACCTGGACTGACGGCGGCAAGACAATCACGCGTGCCTGCTACGGGATCATCAAGCGGCCTCTACGAGCCTTCCTGTCGCGCTAGCAGCACCCTGAAACCGTCACGATATCGCAGTAGACGGACACGGCCCGGACAAGCATCCTAGCCGGGAACCAGAAATACCCCTTTCACCGCTTATGGACGGGGCTTTCCTTCATCTTCAACACTAACTTTGAAGGGACAGGCTCTTGCGACGCGCATTCAATAATCCATTCAGGTCTTTGCCGGCGGGCATTCTCGGCTGCAGTTTGCTTGCCCTGGTGTCATTCTATATCCCGTTACCGTCTGCGCTCGCGCAGGCAGGTCCATTCGCCGAATTCGCCGGCAGCTGGTCCGGATCAGGATCGCTCAAGCCGGAGAACGGGGCCGCTGAGCGAATCCGCTGCAACGCGACCTATCGTCCCGGGAGGAATCCACGCGATGTCGAGCTGCAACTTCGCTGCGCAAGCGACAGCTACAATTTCGATCTGATCGGCCAGTTCACGGCTGACGAACAAAACCAGGTCAGTGGTCGCTGGACCGAACGCACCCGCAGCACAGGCGGCACTGTAATTGGCAATGCCCGTGGCGACCGTCTTCAGCTTCACATCGAAAGCGCAGGGTTCGCGGCCGATCTCGTCATGGTGACGCGCAACCGGCGGCAGAGCGTGGATATCGACTCACACGGTGCCGGGCAGATCGTGAAGGCCTCCATTACGATGAACCGGAGTTGATCGGCCCGCGCGACCCTCGCTGGTCGCGCGGACCTGCAATCCACTATTGCCAACGCAACTTGAGCGACGATACGCCGGCGATCACGTTGACGGCAGCGGACCCCTGAAGCGAAAGCGGCTGCAGGGCGATGGTGCGATTCGAGCCGCCGAGCAGGATATTCGCGCCTGCACCCAAGCCGATGCCGACGTCCGCCGAAACGCCCACGTATTCTCCGGCCAAAGCGCCGGCCGGCACACCGGTTGTCGGCGCAAATACAGCCCAGCCCAGCACGCTCCCGGCGCTGAAGCCGATACTCAGGCCGATCGTGTTGAGAGCGCCGTCGTAGGATTGAGGCGGCACCTGCGGCAGCGCGCCAGGGGCCTGGGTATAAACACATTGCATTGGCTGATGACCGACGATGATAAATCCGATGTTCGGATCGACTCTGCAGGACAATGTGCCGATCTGCGTCCAGGCCTGTGCGGCGGCGGGCATGGAAAACATCGCGCTCAGGCAAAGCGTCGCAAGCAGCAAACAAATACGAAGCATGTTAGTCGCCCTTCCTTGCTGAAAGCCTTTCGTTGATTCGTCCTCAATCGTCAGCTGGTGCCGCTGCGAGGCAGCGTGCCGGAGCATTGCCGGATCGCTTCTCGGCAAAGCCGAATTGGCAAGTAACTTCAGTATGGGAGTTGGAACGCAATAGGCGATCCACGCACTCGATTGCGGATGGCGCGATTGGGCAATCGCCGGTGCGCAGGACGCAACAATGACGATTGCCACGACATGAATTCGCGACACGATGCCCCCAACTGCGAATGACCACGATCGAGGATATTCGCAGTCAAATCAGCTTAGGGGAAAGGCTCTGGTGGCGAAAGGCAGCTTGGCTCGCCAGCGCGGCGCGCGAGGGCCTACATCAGTACCGCCCTGCCATCGCTTCGTTTGCCGTTTTGTTGCCTCACCGCTGTTCGCCTATACTGACTGGCTGCAGGTTCGGGGATGTAGCGTAGATGCTCAGGAGAATCGCGACCGCCGGCTGGCGCATGCGCAGCCTGCAAGGCGGCGGCTTGTTCGGGCTGGTTGCCGTACTGGGGGCGGGGATCAGCGGTTGTGCATCGCTCGAGCGTCTCCCGGCGGTTACGTACGCACAAGCGAAGCAGGCCGACATACTGGATATTGCGGATGCGCGCTTTTATGTCAGCGAAACGAAACAGATTCTCGACGTTGCGGTAAAGGCAAATCAACGCCGCAACCTGGCGCGGGGCGTTTCCGCGACCCGTCACTTTCTGGCCATTTCCGGCGGCGGCGACGACGGCGCGTTCGGTGCCGGATTGCTGGTGGGATGGAGCGACCGTGGCAACAGACCCGAATTCGACATGGTGACCGGCGTCAGTACAGGAGCCTTGTCAGCGCCGTTCGTCTTTCTCGGCCGTGCCTACGATCCACAGCTGAAGGCGGTCTACACGGAAACGAGCGCAAGCGATATTTTCGAGAAGCGCTCGCCGCTGCTTGGCGCAATCGCCGGCGACGCGCTGACGGACAATACACCTCTGCGTCAGATGATCTCACGCCGTTTCGACGACGAGATGGTGCGCAGGATCGCCGAAGAATACAAAAAAGGGCGTCTGCTGTTCATTCTGACGACGAACCTCGATCAGGGCCGTCCCGTGATCTGGAATATCGGAGCGATTGCATCAAGCAACCATCCAAAGGCCCGTGAGCTCATCATCGAAGTCCTGCTGGCATCCACCTCGATCCCTGTCGTGTTCCCGCCGGTGATGCTGGACGTCACCGTCGGCGGGGAGAGGTACCAGGAAATGCATGTCGATGGCGGTACGATCGCGCAGGCCTTTCTTTATCCGCCCTCGATATCACTCAGGACAGCGGCGCTGCGCACCGGGGTAAACGAAAAAATTCTGAGAACCGAGAGAAGGCGCGTTGCCTACGTGATCCGCAACGGCCGGCTAACGCGGCCGGAGGAAAGCGTCAAATTGCAAACGATTGCAATCGCCAAGGAGGCATTATCGACGATGACGACCGCGAGCGGCGTGAATGACACTTATCGAATGTATCTGCTCGCCAGACGGGACGGTGTGGATTTCAATCTTGCTGCGATCGGCGATGACTTCAATGTCCCTTACAAGGGTCCCTTCGCCCCGGACTACATGCAGTCGCTGTTTGAATACGGATATCAAAAAGGTCGCGCCGGGTATCTATGGCAAAAGACCCCGCCCGGTTACGTGAACTAGGTTGTAGTGTTGTTGCAACCTTGGAGATGTGTGGTGGTCGGTGTTACGGTCGTTAGTATTATGAAAGGTAGGGAGGCAATGATGTTTGATCTTTCTCGTGCAGTGAAGTGCGGTGTCGCCATGTTGGCGGCAAGCTTTATGCTGGTTGCAACGGTGTTGCCGTCGAATGCCGAGACAGGAGCGGTGCGGTTTCGCGTCGCCAAGGCAGGCTTTATCGTTGGCGCCGGCGGCGGCTCAGGCACGTTGGTATTTCGCGGCAGATCCTATCCGCTCAGCATCGGTGGTCTGAGCATCGGCACGATCGGAGCCGCCAGCGCCGATGTGGTCGGCCGTGCATATAATCTGCGGCAGCCGCAGGACATCGCCGGTACCTATACCGCAGTCGGCGCTGGCGTGGCAGTTGCGGGCGGTGGCACGGCCGCACGCCTGCGGAATGCCAACGGCGTCGTCATGGAGCTGCGTGGGCGGCAGGTGGGGCTCGAGGCCTCCCTTAATCTGAGCGGCATAACCGTCTCGATGCGCTAGGCGACTAACGGTCTTCCCAAATGACAATTTTGACAATCCCGCCCGGCCCACAGAGGCCCGGCGGGGTTGTCCCACGCAATCCTAAAAAAGGGGCCGCGCGTTCGCGAGAACGGCGGCCCAACATCAAAGCTGCCGGCGCGGGGGAAGGGGGATCAGGCCGGCAGTCGGCGATACAACGTGTATTGCGCCCGGAAGTTCCTTTGGTCGCGCTCACGCCCGCAAATCGGGAATCGCGGAAAATATCAATTCTGCTCGAGGGTTAGGACGCCCTGGTCGGCGTACACTGCCCTGCGAGAATACCTCATTGGCCCGCGTGATTTTTTTATCGGTTGTGAAGCTTCTCACAGAATCTTCCGGAGCTTGGACCGAGACTTCGGCATAGGGAGCGTCCGGCACAGGAGGCTCACATGCGACGAGCCCTGCTCATTCTGGTTTTTGCCGCCCTGATCCTGCTCGGGAGTGTCGTCACGGGGCCCGGAAAACCCCGCGGTAATATCGCGTTGATGGCGAATCCCATGCAGTACCCCGTCCCCGCATACGTGGACATTTCAGGGATTTTCCACCGCCGCTAGCAGAGCGGCGGTCCACGGGCGGTAGCCGGAATCGTGAAATTGGTGACGGGCATCACAGTGATGCCGCCCGCCTTGCCCTAGTTTGCCTGGAAGAAATTAAGTTGCCTGGAGTGGAGTGGAGGCAAAAAATGCAAAAAATGTCTTCAGTGCTCGCCTTTGTGGTATCGGAAGGCAGGTTGTGTGCGCTCAAGCCGTCCGATTGGTCGATTTTGCTCGCCGGCGTGGTGATCTGCGGTTTCGCTACCATGGTCTTCCTGGCCAGCGGGGTATAGATCGAGCCGGGCAATCGATGCATGAGTTCAGTGGCTATTGTGCCGAGTCTTCGGCCTTGCCGCACATGGTCTCCACGCCGCTTTTCGTCCCGACGACAATTGGACGGCGCCAGCCGCGCAAATCAGGTGCGGCGCCTGATCGCGAGACGGGCGCAAAACGCTCCATCGGCATCCATTGCATGCCGTCATGCTCGCGGACTACGCGCCCGCCGGCCCGGACGAGCGCGATGCCTCCGGCCACGTCCCAGATGTTCGGCGAGGCGAAGCGCGCCACTTCCAACAGTCCGGCCGCAACGAGGGCGCACTCCAGCGCAGCCGAACCGGTCTTGCGCGTTTCCCAACCAGCCTCGTCCGCATCGGCAGCAATGGGCACGCCCGCAAGGCGGCGCAGGACATCAGCATTGACCTTCGGCGTGACGTCGTCGCCTTCGAACCGCAATTTGCCGCCCGCCGCCGCGTGATAAACACCCGCGCGCAGCGCGTGGCTGACTGAACACCACACAGCGCCCGCAATAGGCACCCCACGTCGCAGCACGCCGATCGATGCCGCGAACATGGGGAAGCCATTCACGAAATTGGTCGTGCCGTCGATCGGATCCACGGCCCACACGCAATCCTGGTCGCGGCCGGGACGCTCCTCCATCTCCTCGCCGATGATGTCGTGAGAGGGAAACTGTTCTGCGAGACGCGTGCGAATGAGCTTCTCGACATGACGGTCGACCTCCGAGACCGGATCGCGCACGCTGAGCTTCCCAGCGTCACCGGTCTTGTAGCGCACGGTGAAAATGCCTCCGAAGGTCCTGACGATTTCGGCGCCTGCCAGCGTCGCGAGCTGGACTGCCATGTCCTCTATGTCGTCCAGATCACGGACCTGATCGAGAATTTCCAAGCTGGTCGCCTGCTGGCCCATGATCAACCGCCATTCGTGCTCTTGCGGACGGCAGGATGCTGAGTTGGATTGTGGACGAGGAGCGACCGCATAAGGCAATAACGGCCACGCTTTCTGCTGGTTCCGGCTGTGGGCCGCGGAATGACGAGGCGATTGTCTATTCGGTTCGTCCCCGCGCAAGCTGAATCCTGTAAGAACGTCATGGCTGGGCTTGTCCCGGCCATTCACGTCTTCAATGTTGCAACGGGTAAAGACGTGGATGCCCGCGACGAGCGCGGGCACGACTAAGGATGTCTCAGGAAGCGACGCGAAGCTGGGCAAGGTAGCGCTCGACTTCCTTGCGCAGCAGGTGCGATTGATCAGCCAACTCGCCGGCCGCGGTCAGTACCGTGGCCGCAACCTGTCCGGTTTTCATGGCGCTGTTCGACACTTCCGTAATGTTCTCGGAGACATCGCGCGTGCCTTTCGCCGCAGCGCCGGCATTTCGCGCAATCTCCTGAGTTACAGCATCCTGTTTGGCGCATCGCGACGGCGACATCGTTTGCAACTTCGCTGAGTTGCTCGATCGTTGCCGCTATCTTCTTGATTGCCTGAACCGAGCGCGCAGTGGTCTGCTCAATAGATACGATGTGACGCGTGATTTCCTCGGTTGCCTTGCCTGTCTGAGTGGCGAGGCCTTTCACCTCCTGCGCCAGAACCCGCGGCCCGCCTCCCCGGCGCGGGCGGCCTCGATTGTCGCGTTCAGCGCAAGGAGATTTGTCTGCGCCGCGATGCTGCTGATGAGATCGCTGACCTCGCCGATCTCGTCGACTGACGCCGACAGGCTTTGGACAGCGTCGGTAATGGCCTTGGCCTCGCCGGTTGCCTGGCTTGCGACCGTGGCTGAATTCGCAACCCGGGCTGCAATGTGCTCGATTGACTGCGCAATTTCTTCCGCAGCTGTCGCCACAATCCCGACATTCGTGGTTGCCTGTTCCGACGCAGCAGCCGTCGCAAGCGCCTGCTCCTGATTGCGGGTGGCGCTGTTCGCCATATCGCGCGCGGAGCTGTCCATGGCGGCCGCGGCCCGATCGAGCGTTTTGGCAATGTCGGACACCGCGCGCTCGAATGCATGAGTCGCACTTTCGACGAGCTGCCGCCGGGATTCCAGCGTCCGAGTTTGTTCGCTCTCTTTACGCCGGGCGCTCGCCGCGTCAGCCGTTGCCTGCCGGAAAAACAGAAGTGCGCGTCCCATGTCGGCAATTTCATCGCTGCGATGGTCTCGGAGGTCGACATTCAGGTCACCATTGGCAATGCGCCGCATGGCGTCGCTGAGGAGACCCAGCCGGCGGGCCACGCTCCGCCCGACATAGAGCCACGCCACGAGCACTGCTCCGATCACCGCTGCGATTGACAGTACGGTCAAAATCAATTGCCCGGAGCGAATCTGGCCTCCGGCGTAGCCGGAGATTTCCTGCGCGATGCGTCCTTGCTCTGCGACAAGATCATCGACAGCGTGCTTGAGCTTTGTGGCTTCGGCCTGCGCGGCGCTGAATGCCAACTGGGCCCGTTGCTGCTGACTGAGCTCATAGGCGCGCGCGGCAATAATGCCGTCATCCGCGCCGATCATGCCGAGTTGCTTGTAAAGAGGCGCGAGTTTCTGTTGCTGGGCGCGGTCGCTGATCGAATTCAGGTTCTTGGTGATTTTGCGCTGCGCGGCATCGATAAGATCGCGCAATGGCTCCAGCCGACTTGCGTCGTTGACGAGAGAGGCTTCCGTCAGGAGTCCGGCCAACAGGTTCGATTCCGATTCCGTTTCCAGGAGTCGGCGCAGGTATTCAAGACGTGCATCGAGCGCGGCAGCGCCCTCCTGTCTGGCACCCATCATCAGGTCGAAATTGGCATCGTCAATTGCTGGGGCGAGGCCGATGAGCAGGGCCTCGTGGGCCGCTCTCACCGAGGACGCGAGGTAAGCTCGCTCATTGGACATGATGATCCGGTTTGATACCGCTTCGTTGAGGGTCTGAAGGCGGTCTGCCAGGGCTCTGCGGCTGGCCTCGATATCGTCGGCTCTCGCGATCCCGAGTTTCTTCAGGTGAGCTATTCCATCCTCGATATTCGTTTCCTGCTTGCCGATGTTTTCCATGATTTCGGCGCGGATGGCGTCCGTCCCCGCGGCCATCAGGCGCGGGCCCGAGGACACCAGGCTGCTTGCCTGCTCGGCGAGCCTGAGAGACACGGTTGTCGTCGGCAGACTGCGCGACGCTATTTCATTCGTCGTCAGGCCGATGACGGTGAATTCATAGAACGCGATTGAGGAACCGATGATTGTCAACGAGGCTGCGAAGCCAAACGCCAGGTACAGCCGGCCCGAATTGTTGAAAGCCAGCCTGATTTTTGACCGGCCTTGGGGCTTTGCACTCTTGTCTGGTTGATCAGCCCGGGAGCCATTTTGAGGATCCGTTGGTTGTCACCTTGCCACGGTCTTCACGAGCTTCGGAACGGGCCTGAACGAGCCATCCGCCTGCAGCACGGTGAAATAAACCTGGTTCGATCCCTGGTTTTGCGTGGCGCTGAAGCTGAGCTTCACGCCGCCGAGATCAAAAGTGTCGCTCGCAACCGCATCGAGGAATGCCTCGCGCGTTGGCGGGCCCGGAATTCGCTTCAGGGCTGCGACGACGAGTCGGCCGACGAGATATCCTTCGAGCGAGACGAAACCAGGCTTCGCGCCGCGACTGATCGCCGTCAATGCCGCCTGGTACGACGCCACGACCGGGAGCGACCGGTCTCCCGGGAACGGCACGACCTGGCTCACGACCACACCGGAGCCCTGATTGCCAAGCTCATGCGCAAGCGAGTCGGATCCGACGAAGGAGATCGCGACAAACACAGGATCGAACCTGAGTTGACGCGCCAGCTTGATGAATTCCGCGATCGGCTTGTAGGGACCGACGGTCACGACGGCCTGCGGCTGGCCCTTTATGATCTCGAGCATCGCCGACTTGACCGCAGTGGTGTTGCGCTTGAAGGTTCCCTCCGCCACCAGCGACATGTCGCGCTTGGCCATCGCTTTCTTGACCCCGGCCAGGCCGGCCAGACCGAATGCGTCGTCCTGGTAAAGGATCGCGATCCTGGTAATGCCGAGATCGTTGGTCAGGTGCTCGATCCAGGATTCGGTCTCCTGAAAATACGAGCTGCGAATATTGACGATATAGCGGTTGAACGGATTGCGAAGGAATTCGGCGCCGGTGAACGGGCCGATAAACGGCACCTTTGCCGCTGTTGCGATGGGCTGGCCGGCCTTCGAGGTGGGCGTTCCGACCGCGCCGACGAGGGCAAAGACCTTGTCTTCCTTGATGGCATTGTTGGTCGCGACGATGGTCTTCTCGGGCTCGTAGCCGTCGTCGATCGATTTGAGTTCGAGCTTGCGGCCATTGACGCCGCCGGCGCGATTGGCCTCTTCGAATGCGGCAAGGATGCCTTCGCGCATACCCTGGCCGAGCGCCTGCGCAGGGCCGTTAAGCGCGGCGACCTGCCCAAAAACGATTCGTTCCTTGAACACGCCGTCCTCGGCGCGCAGGGGCGTATTGCAAAAGGCCAGAAAGGCAGCCCCGACAAGGCAGGGCCAGCTGCACTTGATACGCAAAGGGCAAGTCCCCACAAGCAATGCGTGTAGTCGCGATCCTGCGCGAGCATGGTTGACGAATTATTAAAGCGACCGGGTTGCGCCGGGTTTTGGGTGCAATGTCGGCAAGGGGTGCAAAAAACCAAACCCTCCCGCTCAGGCGAGCCCGGCGGGTCAAGGCAGGGCAAAACGCTCTTCGGACAGGCCGGCTAGGCGGCCATCCGGTTTTTCACCAGCGCGACGATCGCAGTCAGAATTGCGCCGGCAATGCCGCGCCGGCGAATTGCCCGATGAGTGCGCCGATGTCGACCGAGCTGCCGGCCTGCGCAAGGGCCGGAATCAGGGCGGTCAGAAGTTGTCCGCCGACACCGCCGCCGATTGCGCCGGCAATCGTGTTTCCGGCGGTGCCCAGACTGAGTTCCTTGGAAGCCCCGCCAGCTACGTTGCCTCCTATCGCTCCCGCAATAACCTGAATCAGCAGGTTAATGAGAACGCCTGATATTGTAGCCTCCTCATAGCGAGTAGATTTTCTCTCCCTTGGAGTTCACGTTTCTGTTTACGTCCCGGTTCGTGCTTCAGTTCACGTCTTGATGTCGGCCGGCAGTTTGCCGCCATTGGCGGCAAGTTTCGCCATGACCTGCTTGTGCAACCAGACATTCATTTTGGCAGTGTCACTGGTATCGCCGGTATAGTTCAGTTCTTTCGCGAGTTCTTTTCGCGCGCTCAGGCTGCTGTCGAGATCCAGTGCCTTCATCAGATCGACAATCGAGGTTCGCCAGGCAAGCTTCTCGCCCTTTGCCGCTGCAGCCTTGTCGACGATTGCGGCAACGTCGACCGTTTGGGTCGGAGGCGCATTTGCCGGAGTAACGCTGGGCGATGAGGTGGTGCCAGGCGCTGACGTGGGCGATGCATTCGCAGCCTGCGCGGACCCGTGTCCGAAAATCGCGCCCATAATTTTTCCAAAAACACTCATGTTTGTTCTCCCGTCTGTCTGCAACGGAACCGGTCACAAGGGCAGTGGAACTTTTGGAAAATCCGTCCCGCCCATGGCCGCCGAAAGATGCCATTCCAAAGCCAAAACTGGATATGGGACCTAGGTCCATCTCGACCGTAGCGACCAAGCGTCGAGAATGAGCGGGCAATGTTCTTTGTGGCAAGCGCTACTTCGGTACCGCGGCGCTTAAGTGCTTGTAATGACTTCACCGCACGACGAACAGTCACAGTCAAATTCGCGCGAGCGAGTAACGGGCATAGGCGCGCGCCATGTTCTCGTCATCGCATGGTCATAGCGTCAGGAATAATTTCTCGTTCAACGGAGGCAATACATGGGCCTGATTGATGTCCTCAACGGGATGCAGAATGGACCGCATGGACAACGTGAACCCAACGCCAATCCAAGCGGCGGCAGCGGCGGCATGTCGCCTATCACCATGGCGATCCTCGGTCTGCTGGCCTACAAGGCGGTCAAAAGTTTCACTGGCTCGCAGCAGCCATCTCCTGCGCCAGCGAATCCTCGCGTGCAGCCGGGCGCAAAGCCCACAAGCGTCAACGCCCCGGAAAGCAGTGGCGGACTGAGCGATCTGATGAAAGGCGGATTGGGCGGGCTGCTTGCAGGCGGCGCTGCCGGCAGCATATTAAGCGGCGGCTTGAACGATCTCCTCAAGCAATTTCAGCAAAACGGACAGGGCGACGCCGTTGATTCTTGGGTCGGGACAGGTCCCAACAAGCCGATACCGCCCAAAGATCTGGCTAACGCGCTCGGAGCGGACAAGATCAGCACCCTGTCCTCGCAGACCGGCATGTCGCGCGACGACTTGCTGAATGCGCTGAGCCAATATTTGCCTCAAGCCGTCGATCGTCTGACGCCTCAAGGACGATTGCCTACCGAGCAAGAGGCACAGCGCATGTTTTGATGCATGCGTACTGTTGTATGCACCACTTAACGGCCGACGGAACCAAGCCGCCGGCCGCCAGGTGGTTTGACGCTAGATCCAGGAGGGGCGCATGGGAATTCTATGGATTATTTTGATCGGATTTGTCGCCGGGATGATCGCGCGGTGGCTTTCTCCGGGTCCAAATACGCCTGGGGGATTCATACTCACCACGGTCCTCGGCATCGCAGGCGCCTTCCTCGCGACCTGGCTTGGTCAAGCGATTGGCTGGTATCGACCTGACCAGGGCGCAGGATTTATCGGAGCCACTGTCGGCGCGGTGCTTGTGCTGTTTATCTGGAATCGGCTTGTCGCTGCGCGCGTCATTTCCGATCCCGGCGCCGGGCCCCGGGTCTAGGGTCTTTCATCGGCAGGCTCGTCATAGGGATATGCTGTCGGCTACAGTAAGCCCGCTTTTATTCTATTTGTTCAGGGGCTCGCATGACGATATCGAAGGCGCATTTCCGAAATATAGTCTTTGCCATTCTTGCCGGCCTGACTGTCGCCGGCTGCGGCTACAACACCATCCCCACTCTCGAAGAGCAGGCCAAGGCGAAGTGGGCCGACGTGCAGAATAACTATCAGCGCCGCGCCGATCTCATTCCAAACCTGGTTGCCACCGTTCAGGGTTATGCCAAGCAGGAGAGGGATGTCCTGACCTCGGTGGTCGAGGCGCGGGCCAAGGCAACCCAGATCAAGGTCGATGCCTCGCAACTTACCGATCCTGAGAAGGTGAAGCAGTTTCAAGATGCGCAGAACCAGCTGAGCGGCGCGCTGGGACGGCTTATTGCGGTCAGCGAAAACTATCCCGACCTCAAGTCCAACCAGAACTTCCTTGCTCTGCAATCGCAGCTCGAGGGCACGGAGAATCGCATTGCGGTCGCGCGACGCGATTACATCGAGGCCTCACGGCGTTACAACACCGAACTGCGAACATTCCCTGGCATTCTTTGGGCCAATACTTTCTTCCGTGGCAACAAGCCCATGGTCGAATTCACCGCGGGTGAAGGCGCGGACAAGCCGCCGCAAGTAAAATTCTGACGGGCGCC
>Ga0081455_10006748_pt1 | contig 12253 bp, 10 predicted proteins | sample TabmetS3T2R1_FD_70207 | JGI IMG/M metagenome (GOLD analysis project Ga0081455, IMG submission 70207) | Tabebuia heterophylla rhizosphere microbial communities from the University of Puerto Rico - S3T2R1 | ecosystem: Host-associated > Plants > Roots > Rhizosphere ... | reverse complement strand
ACCGTCCTTGACAAAGTGCGTTCTGCCGGAATCACCAAGATCGGATACCAGATCAGGGCGGCGGGAGCTCAGGCTGCTCCGGGTGCTCAACCTCCAGGGGCGCCACCGCCACCGCCTCCACCGGCACCGAAACCCTAGATTTCGCCGAAGAGAGTCGGCAGTTTAGCTTGCAAATTGCGAATCGCGTTTGCCCGATGACTAATATTATTTTTCAGGTCTTCGGGCAGTTCGGCAAAAGTCTTGTCGAATCCATCTGGAATAAAGACCGGATCATAGCCGAATCCAGCTGAACCACGCGGTTGTTCAGCGATTTTCCCTTCCACGACTCCTTCGACTGTCGCCAGGGTCTGGCCAGCGCTCGCAACCGTCAGGACGCAACGAAATCGCGCTCGGCGCTGATCACTCTTCGTGTCAACTTTCGAAAGTTCGCTCAGTAGCTTCGCGATTTTTTCTTTGTCACTCGCATTCGTGCCGCCGTAGCGTGCCGAATGAATTCCCGGGGCGCCTCGCAAAGCATCGACTTCCAGACCTGAGTCGTCCGCGATGACCAGACCAGGCAATATTTTTGATACCGCCAGTGCTTTGAGCGTCGCGTTTTCTTCGAAAGATGTCCCATTCTCCTCGATTTCGGAAATTTCGGGATACGCGGTCAGATCGCGCACGGCAAAACCTGGTCCAAGAATCTTCTCAATCTCGCGCGTCTTGCCCATGTTGTGCGTTGCGACAATCAATTGCATGCGCGTTTGACAGGATTCAGGGTTAACCACTAATCAAACCGAAGCCTCGGAATAGCGAAAATGATCAGCGTGAAGAGATTTTTTGTGAATTCGTATTCATTCGTGTCCATTCGTGATTAAACCATGGACGAGCGCCGCAAACCCTACCCATTCGACCAGTTCGAACCAAAATGGCAGGCCATCTGGGAAGAGCAGCAGCTTTTTCACGCTCTTAATCCCGGTGAAAAAAACTTCGATCACGCCAAACCAAAATTTTACGTCCTCGATATGTTTCCCTATCCGAGTGGCGCGGGCCTGCACGTTGGACATCCCGAAGGTTATACAGCTACGGATATCATCGCGCGTTACAAACGCACCCGCGGATTCAATGTGTTGCATCCGATGGGATGGGATGCATTCGGCCTGCCCGCCGAGCAATACGCGATCAAAAGCGGTCAGCACCCGGAGATCACTACCCGCGAGAACATCAACAAATTCAAGAACCAGCTGAAGCGAATTGGTTTCTCTTACGATTGGCAACGAGAGATCAACACCACCGATCCACGTTATTATAAATGGACGCAGTGGATTTTTCTTCAGATTTACAATTCGTGGTTCAATCCAGCCACAAATAAGGCTGAGCCCATTTCCACTTATCCTGGCGAGAATCCGGATGAAGTTCGGCTCGCGTACGTCGCCGACGTGCCGGTGAACTGGTGCCCGGAACTCGGCACGGTTTTGGCCAATGAAGAAGTGATCGATGGAAAAAGCGAGGTCGGCGGATTCCCAGTGGTGCGGCGGCCGATGCGTCAATGGATGTTACGAATTACCGCATATGCAGAGCGGCTGATAAATGAACTCGACAAACTTGATTGGCCTGAGGGGATTAAATTACTGCAACGGAATTGGATCGGTCGCAGCGAAGGTGCGCTAATTAAGTTTCGGATAACAAACTCCGAGTCTCAAATTATCGAAGTATTTACCACGCGCCCGGACACACTTTACGGCGCCACTTATATGGTCATCGCTCCCGAGCATTCGCTCGTCGATCTCATCGTCAGTGAGGAGCAATGGCCGGCAGTTCGGGAATATCGAGAAAAAACTGCCCGCAAAAGCGACCTTGAAAGGGCCGAAATGACGAAGGAAAAGACTGGGGTATTTACGGGTGCCTACGCTGTAAATCCTGCCAGCGACGAGCGCATTCCAATATGGATTGCCGACTACGTTCTGCTCGGCTACGGGACCGGCGCGATCATGGGTGTGCCGGCCCATGACGAACGCGATTTGGAATTCGCGACGAAATTCGATCTGCCCATTGTGGTCGTCGTCCAGCCACCAGCGGATAAACCAGCAGTTGGGTTCACCGGGGAAGGCATTGCAGTCAATTCGCCAATTATCAACGGCCTGACGAGTATGGACGCCAAGAAAAAAATCACTGCCTGGCTGGAGGAACAGAGCTTGGGCAAAGGCGCGGTCAATTACAAGTTGCGCGACTGGCTTTTTTCGCGGCAACGTTACTGGGGCGAACCGTTCCCGATTATCTGGGAGGATGGCAATCATCGCTCGTTAGGCGAAAACGAACTGCCCGTCGTGCCCCCGCCGCTCGAAGACTATAAACCGACGGGGACCGGCGAACCGCCGTTATCAAAGGCGAAAGACTGGGTTCGCTACTCCGAAAAAGCGATTCGTGAAACGAATGTCATGCCGCAATGGGCGGGCTCTTGTTGGTATTATTTGCGGTTCTGCGATCCCCGAGATGATCGCCGATTCGTTGGAGAACAGGCCGAACGGTACTGGATGGGAGGCGAAAAGCCTGGCGGTGTCGACCTTTACGTTGGTGGCACTGAGCACGCGGTTTTGCATCTGCTCTATGCTCGATTTTGGCAAAAAGTGTTGTTCGATCTTGGTTACGTCTCGAAAGCAGAGCCGTTCCAGCGGTTGGTCAATCAGGGAATAATCCTGGGCGAAGACAATCAGAAAATGTCGAAATCGCGCGGGAATATCGTGAACCCGGACGATGTGATCGACCAGTACGGCGCCGACGCTTTTCGATGTTACGAGATGTTTATGGGACCCCTGGAGCAAATGAAACCGTGGAGCATGCGCGGCGTGGAAGGCGTCTCGCGGTTTCTTGCGCGGGTTTGGCGTTTGTTCATGAGCGAAAACCAGGGAGGCGACTGGGAATTGCCCGCGAAAATCAAAGAGGTCGACGGAGACAGAGCCCAACAAAAGATGATCCATGCCACCATTAAGAAAGTCACGGAGGACATCGAGTCGTTTTCGTTCAACACGGCAATTTCACAGATGATGATTTTCGTAAATGCATTTACCGGCGCCGAGACGATTCCGTTGTCGCCTATGCGCAGCTTTTTGGTTTTGCTCAGCCCGTTCGCCCCGCACATTGCGTCTGAGTTATGGGAGCAATTGAACGCGAAATTTGCGGACGCGCGTGGCGATATTTCGAAACAAAGCTGGCCCGCCTACGATGAGACGTTACTGGTCGAAGACGAAGTGGAAATGGTCCTTCAAATTAACGGCAGGGTTCGCGATCGAATGAAGATGTCGGTATCTGCGACGGACGAAGAAATGAAAACCGCCGCGTTGGCGAATGCAAAAGTTCAAGACCGCATTGCCGGGAAGACTGTCCGCAACGTGATTGTCGTTCCGAAAAGGCTTGTAAACATCGTCCTCGATTAGTTGAATGAAAACGCGATGTGGAAGGAATTTAAAGAATTCGCCGTTAAGGGAAACGCGGTCGATCTTGCGGTTGGCGTGATCATCGGCGCTGCGTTTGGCGGAATCGTAAATTCACTCGTCAAAGACCTTCTCATGCCGCCGATAGGCTTGGTTACTGGTGGCCTTGATTTCTCGAACAAATTCCTCGTTCTCAAGGATGCCACCGGTGGGGGCTCCTTTAATACTCCAGCCGACGCCGCCAAGGCAGGGGCCGTCACTTGGAACTACGGAAATTTCGTCACTCTCGTCATCAATTTCCTTATTGTGGCTCTCTGTATTTTTCTCGTGGTTAAAGCGGTAAACAAATTGAAAAGACCATCGCCAACTGCCGCTCCTGTGTCGAAAGATTGTCCAGCCTGCGCGATGACAATTCCGATTAAGGCGACACGGTGTCCCCATTGCACGACTCAGTTAACACCAGCAACCACGCAGTGATGTTGTATCCGGCCTTGTTCACGCTGGCCGGAGTGATCAATCCCCGAGATTGCCATCTTAGTCCTAGGGAATTTTTGTAAATTATTGCTTGCCCTTGGTGGCTTCGGCTGCTAGGGAAACCGCCAATGCCGAAGTGCCTTAACCTTGCGGTGGCAGCAGCTGGCGCTTGTTTTATTGTTGGGTGTGCCACGCAATCAAAATCAAATCTCAGCAGTGCGCGTCACATACCAAACGTGCGGACTACTGCCTACACGCATAGCGAAGGAAGCGGATCCCATAACGCAATTGGTAGTCATCTTTCTGGCCGGCACGTGATGAGTGCTGCCTCCGACTGGTCGCGCTATCCGCTGGGCACGCGGTTCCGCATCGCCTCCACGAATGAGGAATACATCATAGACGATTACGGGTGGGCGCTCGTGGGGACCGATACCATCGACTTGTATAAACCGAGCCGGCTCGAGATGAAGCATTGGGGCGTTCGCCGTGTCGACATTGATATCCTAGAATGGGGATCGGATGAACAAAGCTTGAAAGTGCTCGCGCCGCGCTGCAAACATCGCCGAGTGCGGCAAATGGTGGCCGCTCTTGAGAAGAAGAAGACAAAAACAACGGTGGCCCAGACCTCGCCTCCTCACAGTTCACTTTGATTTAAAGCCAATCGCGCCGCATTTTTCCGGCGCATGAGAATTCTTGTAGTTGGGGGCGCAGGATACATCGGAAGCGTTTGCGCCGAGCTATTACTGGATGAGGGCCATGAAGTAGCGGTCTTCGATAACCTGACCGAAGGCCATCAGCGCGCAGTCGATTCCCGCGCCAAATTCGTTCAAGGGGAGTTAGCGGACCGGGCGCGAGTCGAGACTGCCCTCTCTGAGGCGCGGCCGGACGCTGTGATGCATTTTGCAGCAAACGCGCTCGTTGGGGAATCCATGCGCGATCCGTCGAAATATTTTCGCAATAACATCTGCAACGGATTGAATCTGCTGGATGCGATGATCGCAACAGGGGTTCAGCGAATCGTTTTTTCCTCGACCTGCGCGATTTTCGGATTGCCTGAGCAGTTGCCAATCGAAGAAACGACGCCGGCGCGTCCGATCAATCCATATGGCGAATCGAAACTCGCTTTCGAGAAAATCCTGCACTGGTACGATCGGATCCATGGACTAAAGTTTGTGTCGTTGCGTTACTTCAACGCAGCTGGGGCGACGAAGAACTTTGGTGAAGATCATCGGCAGGAGACACATTTGATTCCCAACGTGCTCAAGGTCGCGCTGGGCCAAAAGGCGAATGTCGAAATCTACGGCACCGATTACGAGACACCGGACGGAACGTGTATTCGCGACTACATTCACATTGTGGATCTGGCGCGAGCGCACATCCTCGCGCTTGGCGCAAAAAATAGCGCCCTCTATAACCTTGGCACGGGAGGCGGTTCCAGCGTTCGCGAAGTAGTCGCCGCCTGCAGCAAAGTCACCGGACGAAACATCGCCACCATAGAAAAACAGCGCCGCCCGGGCGATCCGCCCCGGCTCATCGCTTCTTCAGAAAAGATCAAAAAAGAACTCGGTTGGCGACCGCAGTTCCAGTCGTTGGAGACAATCATCGAAAGCGCATGGAAATGGCACGAGAAATTTCCACGCGGCTACCAGGATTAAGGATCGAGAAATTTTGTGTCCCGCTGCAGGCCGGGCTTAATCTACTTGAAACTGCCGTGCGAGACTTTCGTTTAGAGCTGCCTGAACGACTGTGACTTCCAGGTCATCAATTTTGCCGTTTCGCGCACGAACGACTTGAACATTCTTGTTCCTGGGTGCCCAGACGTTGGGATCGGTCGGACCGAATAGGAGGATGCAATTTGCGCCTGCAGCGGCGGCAAGGTGCGAAATTCCGCTGTCGTGTCCGATGAAGGTTGAGTGCTCTAGGACCGCGGCGAGCTGGGGAAGCGGCAAATTTTTTGCGAAACGGATATTATGCTCGTTCCAAGTCTGTTCTAGCTGCGCGGTCTCGGCATTGTCTGCTTCGCCTGAAATGACGATCAGAGAAGGCCGCTTTTCGGCGGCCCAATGTTCTTTTGAGAATAACTCGATCCAATTTTGCACCGGCCAGTTTTTTTCCTTGCTGCCGCTTCCAGGATGGATGGTGATGACCGGTTGCGATAAATTCTGGAGAAACTCGCGACCGAACTGGCGATCCCGTTCGGAGAGGAAGATTTTCTCAGTGAAATCAACAACTCTAATTCCGAGTTTTTCGATTGGTCGCGCGAGCTGCTGCGCGGCGTGGTCGCCAGTTTTGACGATCTTGGCCGGTCCGCACTGCAGGTTCCTAACACCGCACCGGCGCAGATTATCTTCAAAGACCCGATCCGGGTCATATAGATAGCTGACGATCAAATTGAAAGTCGCAAAATAATCCGCTAATTCTGCGGGTAGTTCTGAATCCTTCGCGAAGAAGGTAGAGAGAGGTCCGTATTCAATCGAGCGAACTGCTTCTGCGTAGAATCGGTCTTCCACCAGCGCGGCGATATGTTTGTAACCAAGAATCTCGATGTGTGCGTGCGGATGGGCGTCGCGTAGCGCTTTAAGCGCTGGCAGGGTAAGAATGAAATCGCCGATCGCGCCGCCGCGGATAACCAGAATACGGTCCATGGTTCAACTTTAACGGAGCGCTATCGGCCGCGAACCAACGACAACGGACTTCCACGTTGTTCGGCGATCATTGACCGCCGTTGTGGCTCCTAATACCGCATAAAGGCGAATGTCAGAATCACGCAGCCGTAAATCAGCGCGATAAAATGCAAAAAGCGCCATCGAAAAACGCTTCGCGTGCCCCAATTAATTTGATCGCGCAACAAATACGGGACGGCGACCCAAAATAGGCCTGCGAGAACCAACAGGTAAGCCAGGACGGTAACGAGTAAACGACTTGGCTCGTAACGTAGAAAAGCTGCATCCAGCAGCGGTTCCGCAGCGAGCAAACAAAGAATTCCGAGAGCGCGCACCGCCAGGAATTCCGCTACGAAACGCAGCACGAGCCCATAACCAATAGGCAGGGCAATGAGCAGGGGACGCCGAAATGCGGAGAACTCGCCCATTTGGATGGTGGCCAGGAGCCAGAAAGTCCATACAAGACAAATCGTTAGCAGGAAAACTCCCGCTACATGAGACCGTGGAAACTTCTGCGCCACGCCGGCGAGGTTCGGTTTTAGCAAACCGGGAAGGCTGAATAAAATGAGAACGACGCCTGCGATGATTCCAGCAGTTTGTAAAGAGAGATGGTAAATCACTGGCGGCGAAAGAGCGGCCCGGCGGATTTTCGCCGCCGTACGGCGGCGAATTTTCAACTCGCCGTTAGGCGGATGCAACTTAAAAAGTGCCGAACCATTTCACAAGGGGTGCCCGTATAAGCTAAACCCATTGGCCCGTTGCACCTTTATATCAACAATTTCGCCGACCAGTGTTGGATCGCCCTCGAACACGACGATCTTGTTTGTGCCTGTTCGGCCCATCAACCGGCTTGGATTGGTTTTGCTCGGACCTTCGCAAAGTACCTGGACAGTGCGACCCACCAGGCGTTCACCAGAACGGCGTGCCGATTCGTTGACGATCTGCAGCAAATCCTGGTTGCGCTGCTCTTTGATCTGTTCGTCGATTTGAACAGCCATATCCGCGGCGGGTGTCTGGCGGCGCGGCGAATAGCGAAAAACGAATGCGTTATCAAATTGAAGTTTTTCAACTAAATCACGCGTTTGTTCATAATCTTCTTCGGTCTCACCTGGAAATCCCACGATGATATCCGTGGTAATCGCAATGCCATCGCGTCCGTTCCGGATTCGTCGAACAAGATCGACATATTTCTCCGCAGTATACGCTCGGTGCATCGCTTTAAGAATTCTGTTGGATCCGGATTGTAATGGCAGGTGAACGTGCTCGGCTACCTTTGGGAGACGCGAAATCGCATCGACCAAATCGTCACGGAAGCCGATGGGATGCGGGGAAGTAAATCTTAGCCGTTCGAGGCCCTCAATTTCATTAACCGCTTCCAGCAACTGCACAAAGGGACTCTTGTCCTCGCGTTTGGGAAACTCATGGCGTCCATACAGATTCACGATTTGTCCCAGCAGGGTGACTTCTCTTACACCATGCGCGACCAGGTCGCCCACTTCCCTCACGATCTCGTTGATCGAACGGCTTCGTTCTGCGCCGCGCGTCTGCGGGACGATGCAAAAGGTGCAATGCATGTTGCATCCCTGCATGATGGAGACGAACGCAGTAGCCTGTCGCAGCGTTAGTTGTTGATCGCAAATCGTCGATTGCGAGCCTGGTTCCTCCGCAATGTCGACGATGGGAAAACGCAGATCGTCCATACGCCTTTCTGTTGGGCGTTGAGCGTTTTTTGAAGTCCTGCCATTTTTCTTCGTCACCAGTTCTTCCACGTAATCTGCAACGCGATGGAATTTCTGCGTTCCCACGACCAGATCGACGTGGGGCAAATTCTCCAGTAGTGATTCGCCACGGGCCTGGGCCATGCATCCAAGAAAACCGAACACTACGTGCGGCCGTTGCTTTGCCATCCGCCCCATCATTCCCATTTTGCCGAGCGCCTTTTGATCGGCCATGTCACGAACGCTGCAGGTGTTCAACAGCACAACGTCAGCTTCGGTTTCGTGCGCAACACGTTCGTAGCCACGTGCGATGAGTGAATGCGCCACTTGCTCCGAGTCGCGCTCGTTCATCTGGCAGCCGTAAGTCTTAATGAAAAATTTCGGCATTGAACGGGCGAAAACAATACATGCTCAACCGAGGCGCGCCATGCGCAGATTATCCGCTTTTCATCATGGAGATTTTTCGGATTAAATCCACACATGCCCGCACAGAAAAACAAAACGCCGGCCATTGGGATCATCGGCGGCAGCGGTTTGTACCAAATAGAAGAGTTGCGCGATGCAACCGAACACAACATTAGCACGCCGTTTGGATCACCATCAGATCCGCTCGTTGGTGGAAAGTTAGGCGGAAGGCAGGTTTATTTTTTGCCGCGACACGGCCGCGGTCACCGGATTTTGCCGCACGAAATTAATCACCAAGCCAACATCTACGCCCTGCGCTCACTAAATGTTCGCTGGATCATCTCGGTGGCGGCGGTCGGCAGTCTGCAGGAAAAATATGCGCCACGAGACGTGCTGCTGCCTTCGCAGTTTTACGATCGCACGAGCCGGCGCGATACGCACACATTCTTTGGGAAGGGCATTGCTGCGCACATCGCTTTCGCAGAGCCAGTCAGCACCAACTTGCGCAACCTGTTGGCCGAATCAGCGAGATCTCTCGGTGTGACGGTGCACAACGGGGGTACTTATGTGAACATGGATGGGCCTGCTTTTTCGACGCGCGCGGAATCGGAATTCAATCATCGCAACGGTTTTGACGTGATCGCGATGACGAATTTGCCAGAGGCGAAACTGGCTCGCGAAGCGGAGATCGCATTCGCGACGATGGCAATGATCACCGATTACGATTGCTGGAAAGTGGAAGAGGAACCAGTCTCGGCAGAAATCGTCCTCAGCCATTTGATGGCGAATGCGGAAACGGCAAAAAAAATAATTGTGAACGTAATCCCGCGAATCCCGAAAGAGCCGAATTGGGCGGAACATTTCGCACTCGATACCGCGCTGATCACGGATCACAAGCTATGGCCGGAAGCCACCGTGCAAAAGCTGAAGCCTATTTTGGCGCGATTTCTGGATACGAATTACACGAATTCTCCCGAACCTCATAAGGCCTAAATCAATCCGTTCAGCCGAAGTGCGGTCATCCGCAAAGCTCGTGCGTCGAGTGATATATGTCATTGTGTGAATTCGGACGACTCGTGTCTCAGTTGCGCGGAAAAAGCTAGACAAGGCTGTCAATTTTTCCGACAACTCGGAGTATCAAAATCAACACCACCCATGAAAACAAAAACTGCCTTCATGCTATTCTTTGTGGCGACGCTGCTTAGTTTCGGCATCACCGTGCCGACGGCGACCGCAGTAGGCCAAGTCGATGAGCCAGATCAGGTCGTCGACGAGGAAGATGACGCCAACGACGACCCCTCGGCTTCGACCGAAGACGAGAACGTAGCGGACGCCAGCGCCGCGACTTCTGCCGCCAGCGGAGGCATCATCTACGTTGGCCCGTCGGCCTCAGGCCAGGCGATGCGCATTCTCGCAACAGGCTACACGCTCCAGCCGCTGAACAGCGCATGCCTTACTTGCTTTGGTGTGGGCATAGTCGTCGGCCCCAGCGATCTCTTCACTACGTCGGTCGTTGACCGATTAAGAGGTGCCTACGAGGCGGGTTATGCGATAGGGTTGACCAACGCGACGGTCGCCAGCATCCAGCGTCTTCGTGATCTGCTCGGGCACCAAGGGGCGGCCCAACCGGCGGACGATGGCGCACGGGTTGACTTGGTTGCTTTCCGCAAGTCGCCCCGGCCTGATGGCCGGCTTCACTTCAGCTCTCAACTCTTGCTGCCCCGAGCCGCTGCAACAGCGGGCCCTCTAACAGAGAATGACAAAAAGCGGTTAAAGCGAGTGTCCAAGTCCTTGAGGCGGAAGCTGAGGCGGAAGCTCGTAAAGCGGAGGCAGCTGCAACAGCAGGCTATCGCCGATAGAAATGACATCGAGGCGTTGAACAAAATCTTCTCGGCCACGCCGGTTCTGCCCGATCTGCCACCGGGCAGCAACCCGATACAGAACCTGATCAATCTTGCTGATTCCTACGAGTCCAAGGCCATCCAATCGGATCCCTTCGGCAACTCAGTCCAGGCGACCAATTCCGTCTGGTCCGTCCGATCCTTTCAGAACCAGAGCGACCTGTACTATGTCCTGCAAGAGTTGGACGCCGAATACGGCGGCCAAAACCCGGGGCGACTCAAGGGTTGGGAGAGCTTCCTCACGTCCTTCCAGCGCTTCCAGGGAGCAAGCATCATCCAGCCGAGTCCGCAGACGACGATGTCAACTACCACCGAGACCGCGAGCGTCAGCGATACCATCGGCGGAAGCGCTGGCTGGAATGAGACACAGGGACTCAACGCATTGGTCTCGGGGAGCATGACGATCACCAACTCGAAGACGACCACGATTCCCCCGGTTCAGATCAGTAACACCACTGATTTCCCTTCGGCTACTGCCGAATGGACCTACTCACTGAACGATCTTCCATCCAATCCAGAATCGAACACTTTCTTCGAATCTTGGATCTGGGAAGTACCATGGAGCCTGTACGGCCATCTGAACGCGTTGCCGTACTCAGTCAACGGTGGATTAACGTTCGGCCCGCTCGACGATCCCCAGTACCAGCTCTTCATCCCGCAGATCAACGTGTCCCTTCCGTTCCCGTTCGGTAAGGTCTTTGCCCTCCAGCAGCCTGCGGTGAGCAGCATCAACCCATCCTGTGTCGATTCGGGAGACCAATTTACCATCCAAGGCACCGGGTTCTATCCTTCGCTCGTTCAGGCTGTCATAATCGGTGGCACGGCGGTAAACCCGGCCAACGTCACCACTGTCAGCGACACCCAGATCGACGTCATCGCCCCTGACACATTCGAGTGTCACGGCACGGGTTGCACTGTGGCGGTTCAGACCACGCAGGGAACGTCCAACACGAATCTCACAGTCGTAATCAGCGATTTCTGTGATTAGGCTTCGCCGGGTTACGTGGTTAAAGCGTTAGAACGTTGAAGGACGTGTAGGAACATAAACCTCCATACGCGTACGCCAGCGGGGTTGCACTCCGCGCTGGTGCGAGAGACATGTGGGTTCAAACCCGCTGGGCACAGGCCATGTCCTTGGATGCTCGTTTCGCTGATCAAGTAAGGCATTGAAGGCGGTTTGGGAGTGAAGCAGGCAATCCTCCGAGGTAATCGTTGGAAGAGAAGTTAACGAGACGGCGACCGGCGATTTCAATTTCGGGACCTTGCGCGCTGCCAACTTTGCGAAGATGGCGATCCAACGATCGCGCACGCAGCGTCTCCACTCATCTGCGAAAAGTTGATGCATTGTCATTCGCGGTTCTTGTAGGGCGTTTGACTCGCTCGCTCCCGCTCGTTCGGTTTTTCAACCCGCCCGTCCATGTCGCTCGCATCCCTGGGGCCCCATTCTGTGAAACGCCAAATCCTAAATCACGTTGGCGTCTGACACAGACGCCCTACAGTAGGCGCGTTCGGCGTGTAAACGATTGAATTGCGATGCCGACCAATTAAGAATCTCAAAGTGAAAACGCGCTGCTTCGATCATATCGACTTGCGAGTGAAAGACATCGCCGTGGCAGGAAAGTTTTACGCAAAATTTTTGCCGCAGCTTGGATTTGTTAAGGAAAAACCAAGCAAAAAATATC
>Ga0081455_10006747_pt1 | contig 12253 bp, 9 predicted proteins | sample TabmetS3T2R1_FD_70207 | JGI IMG/M metagenome (GOLD analysis project Ga0081455, IMG submission 70207) | Tabebuia heterophylla rhizosphere microbial communities from the University of Puerto Rico - S3T2R1 | ecosystem: Host-associated > Plants > Roots > Rhizosphere ... | reverse complement strand
CTGCTCGCGGACGTTCGTGCCTCCGTACACGGCCTTGACCCGAAGATGCATCGCGCGCGCGATGTCCGCGAACTCCTCTGTGACCTGGGTGGCGAGCTCGCGCGCCGGGACCAACACGAGCGCCTCGGGCCACGCCGTCGCGCCGGGATCGAGCCGCTCGACGATCGGGATCGCGAACCCGAGCGTCTTCCCGGAGCCCGTCTGAGACCTGGCGAGGGTGTCGCGGCCTTCGGTGGCGTCCTCGATCACCATCTGCTGGATCGGGAACGGGCGCTCGATCCCGCGCTCGGCCAGGGTTCGTACGACGGCGTCGGACACGCCGAGCTCGCGGAACGAAGGATCGGGGGCGGTCATACGTGGTCGAGCGTACCGGTTCTCACAGGACGGACGCGGCATCGAACGTGCCGACGAGGTGCGACACGATCAGCAGCTGCGACAGCGCGAGGGCCTCGCTCCGCCGTTCCTCGTGACCGGGTTGGCGCACGATCCCGATCCGCTCCCAGCGCATCCGATCGTCGGGGGTGAGAGCCGCCCAGATCGCGTCCTCGAGCTCGGCTCCCACCTCTGGGGGACAGTCGTCGTCGACGTCGAGCACGCTCATGGGCCCACGGCGATCGGTCCGCGTCGACCATCGAACCGGCGCACTGCCACCGTTGGCTCGGCCTCGGATCGCCCCCACCACCTCGCGCAACCCGGGGACGGGCAACGTCGGACGGATCACCAGCCGGACCGACAATCGCCGGTGATCGCGGGAGCCGGAGCGCCGATGGAACCGCACGATGACGCTCGCGAACTCGCGCTGGGGGCGCACGTACGCGGCCGCGTCGGGCTCACGGCGGCGAAGCTCCGCCACCACGTCGCTGGGGGCGTATCCACGTTCGAAGACGTCGCGCTCGAGCTTCCATCGCTGCCGCACGATCTCCTCGGGCTCCAGGAAGACGCCGACGTCGATCGCGTCCCTCGTCCGGCGATCGGCCAGGGGCAGCAGCCCCTCGACGATCACGACCTCTGCGGGATCCACGGTCTCGTCGGGCCCGAACGTTCCCGTCGAGTGGTCGTAGGTGGGCTTCGTCACCGGGGATCCCGACGCCAGGGTCCCGAGGTCGCGCGCGAGCGCCGCCGGCCGGTTCGCCTCCGGGACCAGGGGGGTGAGGCCCATATCGGACCGCGTGCGCCGATCGAAACGGTGGTAGTCGTCGGCCGAGATCACGATCACCCGGTCCGATCCCATGATGTCCGCGATCCCCCGCGACAGCGTGCTCTTGCCGGACGCACTGTCTCCGGCGAGGGCCAGCACGATCGCTCGACCGGCGATCGTTCGCGCCGAGGGAGGACCACCACCGTCCATGGGCATGCGACGGTACCCCAGCCTCGAGGCGCCGAGGTAGGGGCCGCGGGTCGCGGACGGGACGGTACGCTTGGTCGTCCCGCAAGGACCGTGCCTTCGCTTCGACGAGGAGACCGATGGACGATCGCATCCAGCTCTGGAACGACCTCGCCGCCCAGATCGCGGTGGACAGCATCCGCTGCACGACCAAGGCGGGGTCCGGCCACCCCACATCGTCGATGTCGTGCGCGCACCTGCTGTCGGTCCTGTACACCAGCCACCTCCGGTACGACGTGGCCGATCCGGAGTCACTGGCGAACGACCGCTTCGTGTTGTCCAAGGGGCACGCAGCTCCAGCGTTGTACGCCGTGTTGAAGGCGATCGGCGCGATCAGCGACGACCAGCTGATGTCGCTGCGCGAGTTCGGCTCCCCGATCCAGGGCCACCCGGCGCCGGTCCCCGAGCTCCCGTGGATCGACGTGGCGACGGGCTCGCTCGGCCAGGGGCTCGCTATGGGGCTCGGCATGGCCTTCGCGATGCGCCTCGACGGCGCCCCCGGACGCGTGTGGGTCCTGCTCGGCGACTCCGAGGCGGCCGAGGGCTCGGTGTGGGAGGCCGTCGAGGCCGCCGCGTTCCATGAGGTGGACAACCTGGTCGCGCTGCTGGACCTGAACCGGCTCGGTCAGCGGGGCCCGACGATGCACGAGTGGCAGGCCGACGCGTTCGCGAGGCGTGCGCAGGCGTACGGGTGGCACACGCTCGAGATCGATGGTCACGACGTCGAGGCGATCGACGCCGCGTACGCGGAGGCGAGCGCCGCGGACCGCCCGACCTTCATCGTCGCCCGAACGGAGAAGGGCCACGGGGTCTCCTTCCTCTCGAACCAGGAAGGGTGGCACGGCAAGGCCGTCCCCGCCGATCAGGAAGGCGCTGCGATCGAGGAGCTGGGAGGGATCCGCTCGATCGCGGTCGTTCCGCCGCAGCCCGAGGAGTTCAAGCCGATGATGCTCGGGGAGCTCCACGCGGAGAACCCGCCGCTGATCGACGGTCCGGTCGCAACGCGCAAGGCCTTCGGCAGCACCCTCGCGTGGCTCACGGGGCATCGCCCCGACCTCGTCGTGCTCGACGGGGAGGTCGGGAACTCGACGTACACCGAAGACGTCGAGGTGGCGGCGCCCGAGCGCTTCATCGAGCTCTACATCGCCGAGCAGACGATGGTCGGCGTGCAGATCGGCCTCCAGGCCCTCGGCAAGACCGCGTTCGCGGCGTCGTTCGGAGCCTTCATGACCCGTGCGGCCGACTTCGTGCGGATGGGGTCGATCAGCCGCGCGAACCTTCGCCTGTGCGGTTCCCACGCCGGCGTCTCGATCGGCGAGGACGGGCCGTCACAGATGGCGTTGGAGGACCTCTCCCTGTTCCGTGCCCTGCACGGGTCGACGGTCCTCTACCCCTCGGACGGAGCGGCCACCGTCAAGCTCGTCACGGAGATGTGCGACCTCGAGGGGATCTCGTACCTGCGGACGACGAGGGAGGCAACGCCGGCCCTCTACGGTCCCGACGAAGGGTTCCCGGTCGGCGGATCGAAGACGCTGTCGGCCTCCGAGCACGACGACGTCACGCTGGTCGGGGCCGGGGTGACGCTCCACGCGTGCATCGAGGCGGCCGCCGCGCTCGCGAACGAAGGCATCACCGCCCGCGTGATCGACTGCTACAGCGTGAAGCCCATCGACGCCTCCGCGCTCCGATCCGCGCTCGACGAAACGCGCATCGTGATCGTCGCCGAGGATCACCGGCCGGAGGGCGGGCTCGGCGACGCGGTGCTCGATGCCCTCGCATCGACCGGTCTCCTGGAGGGGACCGTGATCAAGCTCGCGGTCACCGACATGCCGGGCTCGGGGACGGCGGCGCAGATGCGGGCCTGGGCGGGGATCGACGCGTCGGCGATCGCCGAGCGTGCGCGCACCGCCGTCTCACGGCGCTGACGGCGTTCAGCGCGCGGGCATCGGGGCGGGCGCCGGCTGCGGCACGCCCCCGAACGCGAGCGCGATGATCTCCTCCGGCGGTACCGGCTTCGAGAACAGGAACCCCTGGCCGAGCTGGCATCCCCGGCGCTTGAGGAAGGCGAGTTCCTGTTCCGTCTCGATCCCTTCGGCCAGGGTGGTCATCTCCAGCCCGCGCGCCAGTTCGAGGAACGCGCTCACGATGCTCGCGGACTGCGGATCGGAGTCGGCGTGGCTGACGAACGATCGGTCGATCTTGAGCACGGAGACCGGCATCTCCCGCAGCCGCGACAACGAGGAATAGCCCGTGCCGAAGTCGTCGATCGCGATGCGGAGCCCGCCTCGGTGCAGATCCCACAGGATCTCCTGCGCACGGTCCGGATCCATCATGGCCGACGTCTCGGTGATCTCCACCACGACGCGTGACGGGTCGATCCCTCCAGCCTGGATCCTCGATTGGATCCGCTCGGTGAGGTCGGGCTGCCAGAACTGGCGGGGCGACAGGTTGAAGCCGATCTCCAGATCGATGTCGAGCTCGCGCCACGCCTGCGCCTGGTAGACGAGCTCACGGACCACCCAGTCGCCGATCAGCTCGATCAGGCCGAGCTCCTCGGCAAGGGGGATGAACTCGTTCGGAGGAACCATCGTGCCATCGGGTTCGATCCAGCGGATCAACGCCTCGACGCCGACCATCCTCCCGGTCCCGAGCTCGAGGACCGGCTGGTAGTGCAAGGCCCACCGTTGGCTCTCCACCGCCTTGCGGAGCCTCGTCACGAACTGGAGTTTCGCCGCCGAGTCGAAGGTTCCGCGTGACGACACCACGTACCCGCCGGGACCGGTCTTCTTGGATTCGTACATCGCGGCCTCGGCGTTGCGCTGGATCCCCCCGGCGTCTTCGGCGTCCTGAGGGAACAGGCTGATCCCCATGCTCACCGACAGGTACACCTCGGTGCCGAGGACCTCGAAGGGTGACGTCATCGCTTCCAGCACGCGTTGCGCCGTGGCCTCGGCGCGAACGATGGCGCTGTCCATGTCGCGGGCCGCGTCGCGTTCGATGTCGGCGATCAACATCAGGAACTGATCGCCGCCGCGGCGCGCCACGAGGTCGGTCTCGCGCGTCGCATCGCGCAGCCGGTCGGCGACCATCCGCAGCAACTGGTCCCCGCTCTGATGGCCGAGCGAATCGTTCACGAGCTGGAAGTCGTCGATGTCAACGCAGACCGCGGCGACCGACCCCTCGTGACGCCGCGCACGCTCGATCGACAGGCCGAGCAGCTCCTCGAACATCGAGCGGCTCGGCAGCCCCGTGAGCTCATCGTGGTAGGCCTTGAACGCGACGTCCTGCTCTCCCCGCTTGCGATCGGAGATGTCCATCATCACGCCGTGGCTGTACCGGGGCATCCCGCGATCGTCCCGGGTCATCGTGGCCTCGTCGTGGACCCAGACGACGCGTCCATCCTTGTGGAACATGCGGTACTCGAGCGCGAACGGCTCGCCGGTCTCGTTGTGCCGTTCGTTCTCGGCGAGCGCGCGTTCCCGGTCGTCAGGGTGGATCAGCTTGGGCCAGAGCTCGGGGTCGTCGTACCACTCCTGGGCCGCGTATCCGGTCAGGTGTTCGACCTGTGGGCTCATGTAGATCGTGGACGCCGTCGCGTCCGGCGCGTCGATGTACACGATCGCGGGACCGTGCTCCACCATCGTGCGGAACTGCGCTTCGGTGAACCGGCGCGATTCCTCGTCGCGATGGGCCGCGACCGCTTCCGAGAGCGCAGCCGCGAACCCGTGCAAACCCTCGAGCTCCTCCTCGGTCCACACCCGGGCGACGGTGCATCCGTCGACGCCGATGTACCCCCACCATTCGCCACCGATCATCACGGGCGTCGTCGCCACCGACCGGACACCCTCCGCCTCCAGCACGGAGCGCTCGGGGTCGGGAAGCTCGTCGACGGCTCCCACGACATCGGCGCCTCGCCCATACACATCGATCCTGCGGGCGAAGTCGGGCGCGTACGGATGCAGGTGGTTCGCGGGATCGTCGAAGATGTGTCGGACCCCCTCGGCGTTCCATTCGGCCAGCAGATCCATCCACAACCGGCCGTCCTCCGAGCGTACGTTCTGGAACACGAACGCCCGATCCACCTCAGCGGCGGATCCGAGATGCATCAGCACCTCGTCGAGCCGGTCGGACCACCCGTGCTCGCGGAAGATGTCCCGAGCCAGGGCGGCGGCCGCCAGCACGGCCTGCCCGCGGACCGTGGAAGCCCCCATACCTCAAGTGCTATCGGCGCCCCCACGAGGGCCCTGTAGCCTCCGGATGCACGCTTTCCCGCAGGTCAGAGCCGGTTCCCGGAGGTTCGAAGCCTGCCTGTTACCCTGGGGCCTCATGGCTGACTACCGAGAGATCATGCACGAGCGCATGTACGTTCGGGTCCCGGGATCGGACAAGTTGCGCAAGACCGCCGCCAACCGCATGCAGCACCTCCTGGCCACCGGCTGGAGAGAGCTCGACCGCGAACAGCGCGCCGACCACATCATGGTGAAGTTCGAGCGCACCGGACACGCGCCGATGAAGGCACGGCTCCCCAAGGCCGCTCCCGAGGTCCGCATCGAGCGCCGCCCCCGCCGAGACGACAACCGGCGCGGGGGTCGCCGCTAGACCCGACACCCCGGCGCCGACCGAACATCCTTCGGTCCTCGTCTGGTTCGACCGGACCATCTTCGGGTACACTCAGGACAAATCACGAGGTTGTCCGGATTCATCGCGTCGCCCCTCCGGCGGCGCGTTCCCTTGACGGATCCCGACGACAGCCCGAACGACAGGAGGTGTGCTCCGTGAGCGAGGGACCTCGTCCTCAGGCGTCCGACGTCCGACCCGGCCACCGCGGGGCGCACGCCCACGCGGCGGATCAGCCGTTCCCGTATCCGCTCCAGCGCGAGTTCGTGGAGCCGGACTGGACGCGCCTCCCCGGCTACCGCGACGTGACCCGCGAACAGTGGGAGACGGCGCAGTGGCAGCGAGCGCACACCGTGAAGAACCTCAAGGAGTTCAAGGACGCCCTCGGCGACTTCCTCGACGACGAGCTCCTCGAAGACATCCGGCTGGACCAACAGGAACGCGCGACGATGTCGATGCTGATCCCGCCACAGATGATCAACACGATGGTGGAGACCGACCTGCGCCACGACCCGGTGCGCAACTACATGGCGCCGGCGCTGTCGGAGCGCCAGCGGGAGTGGCCGAGCCATCCGCTCGCGACCCGCGACTCGCTGCACGAGGCCGACATGTGGGCCGTCGAAGGCCTGACGCACCGGTACCCGACGAAGGTGCTCGCGGAGCTGATCCCGACGTGCCCGCAGTACTGCGGCCACTGCACACGCATGGACCTGGTCGGCAACGACACCCTGCAGGTCCTCAAGTACAAGTTCGAGATCAAGCAGAACGAGCGCTGGGAGCAGATGCTCGAGTACCTCCGCCGCACGCCGCAGGTCCGCGACGTCGTCGTCTCCGGCGGAGACATGGCGAACGTGCCGGTGAAGCGTCTCGAGGAGTTCGTGATGTCGTTGCTCGACATCGAGAACATCCGCGACATCCGGATCGCGACGAAGGGGTTGATGGGGCTTCCGCAGCACTTCCTGCAGGACGACGTCCGGGCGGCCTTCGCACGCATGGGCGAGCGGGCGGTCGAGCGCGGTGTGGACATCGCGGTCCACACGCACGTGAACCACGCGAACCAGGTGACGCCGCTCGTGCGGCAGGCGGCCGAGATGGTGCTCGAGTCAGGATTCCGCGACGTCCGGAACCAGGGCGTGCTCTTGCGCGGCGTGAACACCACCGTGCACGACCTGCTCGACCTGTGCTTCACGCTCATGGACCACGGCAAGATCCTGCCGTACTACTTCTACATGTGCGACATGATCCCCAACGCCGAGCACTGGCGGACGAGCGTGGCGGAGGCGCAGGCCTTGCAGTTCGGGCTCCTCGGGTACATGCCGGGGTTCGCGACCCCGCGCGTCGTGTGCGACGTGCCCTACGTGGGCAAGCGCTGGGTGCACATGGCCCAGGACTACGACCACGAGCGGGGCATCTCGTACTGGACGAAGAACTACCGCACGGGGATCGAGTTCGACGATCCTGAGGCGCTCACCCGGCGGTACCACTACTACGACCCGATCTACACCCTGCCCGAGGAGGGCCAGGAGTGGTGGCGGACCCGGATGCGGGAGGGCCTCGACGACCTGCTCGCCGACCTCGCGGTCGAGCAAGGGATCGAGGTCGGCGCCTGAGATCGTTCCGGGGCGTCTGCTAGCGTCCCCGTCATGACGCGGTTGCTCCACGTCGTTGGCGCGCAGGTGTCGCCGGTCCCCGGCGATCCCGACGCGACGCTCGACAAGCTCGCGCATGACGCACGAACGATCCGTGCGGCGTTCCCGAAGGCGCAGCTCTACCTGTTCCCCGAGCTCTACCTGAGCGGCGAACATCCGTTCCGGCATCCGGTTCGGGTCGACGGCGTCCGGCACCGGATCCCGGGGCCGCTCACGGAGCGGCTCGGCGAGATCGCCCGCCGCGCGCGACGATGGCTGTGCCCCGGGTCGATCTACGAAGCCGCCGGACGCAAGACCTACAACACCGCGCTGCTGTTCGCTCCCGATGGCACGCTCGTCACCACCTACCGCAAGCTCTTCCCCTGGATGCCGTGGGAGGTGAGCGACCCGGGTGAGCGCCCGCCGCCCGTCGTGGACATCCCGCGGGTGGGGAGGGCCGGCATGATGATCTGCTACGACGGCTGGTTCCCGGAGGTCCCACGATCGCTCGCGCTCCAAGGCGCGGAGGTGATCCTGCATCCCACCCTCACGAGCACCCCCGACCGCGAGGAAGAGCTGGTGCTCGCCCGGGCGAACGCGATCGCGAACCAGTGCTTCGTGCTGAACGTGAACGCGAGCCTGCAGGTCGGCGGTGGCCGCTCGATCGGCGTGGACCCCGAAGGCCGCGTGCTGTTCGAAGGCGGAGACGGTGAGGAGCTGTTCAGCGAGGTCTTGGACCTCGACCGCGTGCGGACGGTCCGCGAGCGTGGCACTCGCGGCCTGAACCGATTGCTGTGGCAGCTCGAGGAGCACGGACCGGCCGCGGTGCGGCCGAAGGTCGCTCGCGGTCGCCGACCACGCTGACGCTCAGCCGCGGCCCCGACGCCGCACGCCTCGCACGGACCACCATCCCCCGCCGGCGATCACGAGCGCCCCGATCACGATCATCACCACGGCGGGAACGCCGCCATCGGCGTCGGTCGCGGCCATTCGATCGGGTGCCACCCCGGAGGGCGACGGGGACGCCCCGATCTCGAACCGCTCGGTCGGACGGCCGCCCCTGAGCGAGTCGCAGGTCGGGCCGTCGCGCACGATCACACCCCATCGCATCCGCTGGAGCCCCGGCGACGTGCCGGTCTCGTCTTCGTCCGCCGACAGGATCCGGCCGGGGACCTGGATCGTCATCGTGTCGCCCTCGATCCTCGGCGGGATGAAGACGTTCTGCCCGCGCTCCGGCAGCAACAGGATCGTGAGGGTCGGGTCCCCGACCGCGTCGTAGCGCACCAGTCGGTTCAGCCCGTGGTAGTACGCGAACGACGTCACGGGCACCGATGGATCGCGAAGCACGAGGTCCACGCGGAACGGCGTGCCGCGGACGTCGGGGACGCGAAGGGCGTCAGCGAACCGGAGGGTCCACAGAGCGGACGTGCCGAGCTCCACGATCGACCCCGTGGCCGAGACCAGGTCTGGCGCCTCGTCGACGTCATCGACGGCGGCGGTTCCGGGTCGACATGGGCGAACATCGCCCGAGGGATCCGACGCCGCGATCAGCATCGGGAGGAGCAGCGCGGTGATGGCGACGGCCGGCCGCGGGATCACCCGCAGTCCAGCTCGTCCATGATCATGGGATCGGCGCGCGGCTCCTGGGTGAAGTCGAACGCGCCGGTCAGCGGGTCCGCGTTCGCGTCGCGATCCGTCAATGGCTTCAGATCGTGCAGCTCCTCGATGAAGTGCAGCACCGAGCTGAACTCGTACGTCGTGGAGTCGATCGCACCGCCCTCGGGGTTGTCCCCCCGACGGGTCCATGGCGACAGGATCAGCGCGGGCGTGCGCGGCCCAAGCCCCATCACGTCGTAGTGGGGCGGGACCACGTGGTCGTACAGGCCCCCGAAGTCATCCCACACGATGACCACGGCGGTCGAGGCCCAGGCGTCGCTCTTCATCAGGGCGTTCATGTACTGGATCGTCCAGTTCTCACCCACGCACACGCTCGCGCCCGAGCCGGGATGCTCGTTCGGCCCACCCTCGGGTGGGATCAGCCAGGACACCTCGGGGAGGTTCCCGTCCTTCACGTCGGTCAGGAACGTCTCCGGCGGCTGGACCTTGTTCCACATGGGGCCGAAACGGACGTGCCGGATCGCCTGCAGGGCGTTCATCCACTGGTCGGCGTTCGCGTAGTACTTCCAGCTCACGCCCGCGTCCTGCAGCTCGTCGGGCAGCACCTTGATGTTCACGCACGTCCGTGTGCTCTCCCAGTACGAGGCGATCTTGAGCAGCTGGCCGGGCGCCGCCGTGATGGTGTCCTCGAGGTGCATGATCCGTTTGACGTCGGCGTCGCTCAGGCTCTCGGTCGGGAATCGTTGCGTGTACTCCGTCGGGTCGTCGCAGTAGTTTCCCGGGGTGTCCGTGGTCGACTTGTTGTCGACGATGCCGTCGGACTGCGCCGCCACGGTGTACAGGTGCTCGGGGAACGTCGGACCGTACATCGACGTGAAGAAGCGATCGGCCAACACGTATCGGTCTGCGTAGGCCCAGTACAAGGGGAGCGAGTCCCGGTCGTACTGGGTGTACCCGGACATGTCCTCGCCCAGCGACACGCAGTTGAACCCGTTCATCTTCCCGCCGTTGATCGCGAGCAGCCCCGGATAGAACGCGTGCCCGAGGTCGTGCGGCATCACCGCCGGCGCATCCTTGAGCTCCACCGTCCAGGTCGGCGCGAACGTGGAGCAGTTCATCGTGGCGCCTTCGGTCGCCCCGTCGGCGCCCGGATATCTCCCGAAGTAGTGGTCGAAGCTGCGGTTCTCCTTGACCAAGAACACGACGTGTTCGATCGGGTTGCCCGGCTTCACGACTCCGACCTCGTGCCCCTTGGGAGTCCCTCCGTCCCCGCCTCCTTGGGAATCGGGCGTCTGTCCGCCGGCTCGTCCGGCGTCGTCGGCGTTCCCTTTGGGCCATGCGACCCAGACCAGCACGAGGACGAGGACGACCGCCAGCGCGGCGAACGCACGGCGGCGAGCGATCTCCTTGCGGGTGGGCCGTCGAGGTCCGGCAGGACGGATCGGGGAGCCAGACGCAGGTTGCACGATGGAGCAGTCTACCCTCCGCCCTCGGCCCGAACGAGGGAGGCGAGGAGGCTTCGCAACCGCGTTTCGACGGCCCGATACCGCGGATCGCGAGCACGGTTCCGAAGCTCGTTCGGATCGGGGGCGCCGATCCGGCCGGACAGGTCGTAGAGCTCCACGGTCCCGTCCGCGTTCTCGATGTAGACGTCGTCGGCCGTCCTCACCGCCCGCCAGGCAGGCACCTGCGCGTCGCCCGCGTACTGCAGCAGCACGCCCTCGCGGATCGGACGCGGGCTCCCGTCCCGCGCGTCGAGGAACCCACGCAAGCTCACACCGTCCATCGCCGGCGCGGGGGCGGCCGCCGCTGTTCGAGCGAGGTCCACGATCGTTGGAGCGAGATCGATGTTGGACACGAGATCGTCGACGGTCCCGCCGGGGACCCACGGGGTGCGGATCACGAGCGGCGTCCGCACGCACGGTTCGTAGGGACATCGCTTGCTCGTCCAGCGGTGCTCGCCGAACGACAACCCGTTGTCGGTCATGAACACGATCACGGTCCGATCGAGTTCTCCTCTCGCCGCGACCTCGGACACGAACGCACGCATCGCTCGATCGACGGCGAGCAGCGTCTCTCGCTCGCGGCGCCGGCGTTCCTCGAGGTCACGCGCTCGCTCCGCCGAGACCGGCGGCAAGGCCCGGACCCAGGCGGGCTTGCCGCGGACGTCGTTCAGCACACGGTCCGATGGACGTGGCACGGGTGATCCCGAGAACGCTCCGACGTCACCCGGCGCAGGTGTCCACGGTTGATGCGGCGCGGGCGGTGCGAACAGCAAGAACCACGGATGATCGGCGGGGGCGCTGCGGAGGAACGCCGTTGCCTGCTCCGCGAGGAACGTGGTGGCGTAGTCGCCGGGGGCATCGCCGACGTTGAGCGGAACCCCCTGATCCAGCAGGCCGTAGCCGTAGTACGTCGTGCCGAGCTGCTCGTTCAGCTTCGCGAAGAACCGGTCCCAGCCGGGCGGCACGTACGGGCCCCGGTCCCAGGGGAAATCGTTCAGGTACTTGCCCACGAGCCCGGTCGTGTACCCGGCGTCGTGCAGCCACGTCGCGAGCGTCGAGGACTCGTCCAGGTCCGCGCCGTCGAAGTTGGACGTGACCCCGGTGTGCGCGGACGTCAGTCCCGTGAGGATCGACGCCCGCGACGGACAGCACAACGGTGTGTTCAGGAACGCGTTCGTGAACGTGACCCAGTGACCCCCCGGCATCGAGATCTGGGACTGGAGCCACGGCATCGCGGGCGGACCCACGAGCGACGGGAGCGTGTCGTAGGACTGGTCGTCCGTGAGCACGATCAGGACGTTGGGCGGCAACGTGGATGCGTCGGGCGACGTCGGAGCTGGAACGAACGCCACGAGCAGCAGCACCGCCATGGCCACACCACCGGCGACCCACGCTCGTCGACTAGTCTCGCCCAGACTAGCCGCGGACACGGTCAGCGATCCAGCCAGCCGCCATCCCGGCCATGGGCATCCGCCACGACGCCCGCGGCGATCGACAGAGCG
>Ga0081455_10006746_pt1 | contig 12254 bp, 12 predicted proteins | sample TabmetS3T2R1_FD_70207 | JGI IMG/M metagenome (GOLD analysis project Ga0081455, IMG submission 70207) | Tabebuia heterophylla rhizosphere microbial communities from the University of Puerto Rico - S3T2R1 | ecosystem: Host-associated > Plants > Roots > Rhizosphere ... | reverse complement strand
GGTCGTCGAGAAAGCCGCCTCAGATACTGAGGCCGAGCGGGTGAAGTTCCTGATCCCTCCTCACTTTGGGATGAATGCGAAGCTTGCTGATCAGCGCGACGAAGTCGAAAACGTTGTCGAGGTGGAGACAACGTCGATCGACAGCCTGACGCACGGCTGGCCGCGTGTCGATCTGATCAAGATCGATGTAGAGGGTGCGGAAGAGGCGGTCTGGCGAGGGATGCAGGAGACCCTCGCTCGCAACCCGGACGTGGTCGTAATCCTCGAGGTGAACACGGCCCGCTACGAAGACCCCGGGCGGTTCTTCGGCGAGCTTGAGCGTGGCGGCTTTCCGCTCCGTTACATCGACTATGAGGGAGCGACACCAACGATCTCGCGAGAGGAGCTGGTGACTCAACGTCGGGGGGAGGACTGGATGCTCTTCCTTCACCGCTCGACCGACCCACCCAACTCGCCGAGCCTCTAATCGAGTAGCAGCGTGCAATGGCCGGCATGCCTGCGCCGACACGCGCGGGAAGCGAGCGTGGGCGCGGTCGACGCGAGGCTGCCGGCTGCCGTCCGACTGGCGGAGCTGCGGAGCGGCGATCCCGCAGCGAGCGGCGGCCGCGGCGGAAGGTGTACTCCGGCGCGATCCGGGCGGACTGAGCGGCGACAGACCTGAGGGCGTGCGTACGCCCTCAGGTCAGCCTAACTGAGAATCGGAAAGCTTCGGTGCGGTCGGACTAATCCACGGCGACGAAGTAGGCTCCGTGCATGACGCCGAGGGAGTGGGGGCTCGTCTTCGCGTTCCTTGGGGCCGCTCTCCTCGTCGTCTCGGCGCTCGCAGACCCGCTCGGGATCGGGGGCGCGGGCAGCTTCGGGTGGAAGCAGATAGTCGGGGTTGTCGTCGGAGGGCTCGTGCTGATCATCGGGCTCGCTCTTGAGAGGGAGTGGATCCCGCGGCGCACTCCGCTCGACGACACCCGTCACGACGACGCCTAGTCGTCGCCGCGCGGCCGCACCGACTTTTATTAATGGTCGCGCCGTCACGACCTCAGCGCGGGTGTTGCGCCGCTAATCCCGAGAGTTGTCGCCACCGCGCGTGAGGCCACATCGATGGTGGAGTTCGACGCGATCGCGTACTCCGCGCTCGTGAGGACGACAGCCCGGATGATGTCGGCGCCGACCAAGCGTGCGCTTGTTCTCGATCGCGGTGGCTGGGACTGAAGAGGGCACGAATCAGTCCATTCAGGGGTGTTGGGAGGCGCGCGAAGCGCCGATACTGAGGCACTTCGAGGAGGGGCCTACTGCGGCGGTTGTTCTTCCCCCTCGTCGCGCTCGGCGCGGCGGCGGGATTGGCGTTCATAGCGGCACCAGCGCACAGCGCGGGCGACGCCGTGTTCGGCATCAACGACGACAACGCGTTTCGCCATCACTACCGCGGCAGCGTGCGGCTGCTCGCGGGGTTGGACGATGCCCAGGTTGGCGTCTGGACGTCGCCCGACGACCACTCCTTCTGGCCGATCCCTCAGACGCGCGGCGTGCTTGTGCAGCTGCTCGGCTCGCCGTCGTGGGCCTCGCGGCCGGCCGCCTACGCCGCCGCCGCGCTGCGGCTCGTCCGCGCGCACCCGAACATCCGCGAGCTCCAGGTCTGGAACGAGCCCGACCTCTGCTGGTTCCCCTGTGCGCCGGAGGGCGACGGGTTCCGGTTCCGCGACGGCTACGTCGACCAGTACCTCGACCTGCTGGCCGCCACGCACGCCGCCCTCGCGGGCACCGGAGTCAAGGTGCTCGGCTTCGGATTCTCCTCGCGCATCGACGAGAAGTGGTCGCCTGAGGACATCACCCACGCGATCCGCTCCTGGTACAACCGCCGCGGCGGCAGGACGTTCGTCGGGGTCGGCCGCGAGGACGGCGAGTGGATCAGCGTCAGGTTCGGCGGCCACGCGTACCCGCTCCCGATCATGGACGGCTTCGCGTACCACCCGTACTGCGGTTGGGAGAGCGCGACGACCGACCGGATCTACGCTGCGCTCGACCAGCTCCAGCTACCCGGGGGAACGCCGCCGTTGTGGTGGACCGAGTCCGGCTTCGACACCGAGTCGCGGCACGGGGGCTACTTCGGCGTCTCGGCCGGGATCGCCCGGTGCTCGCACGGGACCGAGGCCGAGCAGGCGGCGCGAGTCCAGCAGGTCATGCAGGAGGCGCGCACGAGCCCGTACGTCGCCAGCGCCTTCAACTTCCTGCTCTACGACGAGCGCGACCTGAGCCGCTGGCAGACCGGTCTCGTGCGGCCCGACGGCTCCCCAAAGCCGGCGCTCGCCGCCTTTGCCCGCGCCGTCGGCTAGAGCGCCCGCAGGCTCTCCGGGTGCTTGCGCACGAAGCGGGCGATGCTGCGCCAGTGCCAGAGCGTGCGGCGCGTGAGGAAGCGGCGGTCGGTGACGGCCTGGTGGTGGTGGACGGCGACCGCCCCGGGGACGTACCAGCGCTCCCAGCCGGCCTGGCGGGCGCGGTAGGCGAGGTCGATGTCGTCGCCGTACAGGCGGTAGCCCTCGTCGAGGCCGCCGAGCTCCACCAGCATCTCGCGCCGCAGGAAGAGGAAGGCGCCGAGCAGCCAGTCCGACTGCGTCGGCTCGGTCGGCCGCTCGTCCAGCAGGTAGTGCCGGCGCTGCCGGGTCTCCGGGTGGAGGACGCGACGGAGCGGCGTGCGCCGTACGAGCGTGCCGCGGACGGTCGGGAAGGTGCGGCGGGACGGCTGCCAGCTGCCGTCGGGGTAGCGCAGCTGCGGCGCCGCGATGCCGCAGCGCGGATGCGCCTCGGCAAATGCCGTCAGCGTGGCGATCGCGCCGGGCTCGACCTCGATGTCGGGGTTCGACGCGACCACGAACGGGGCCGTCGTCGCGGCGACGCCGCGGTTGATGTTCGCGCCGAAGCCGAGGGTGCGGTCGTTCTCGATCACCCGCGCGCTGCCCGTCGAGGGCGAGCCGCCGGGGTTGACGGTCAGGACGAGCTCGTCCACCTGCGGCGCGAGCGAGTCGAGGCAGGGCGCAGGATCGGGGTCGCCGGGTGTCCAGATGACGACTGCGGCCGCGCTCAGAGCAGCTCCCGGTAGACGTCGAGCGTGCGGCGGGCGGTCTCGGCCCAGGAGAAGCGTGCGGCATGCGCCAGGCCCGCGGCGCGCAGGCGCTCGCGGTCGGCGAGTGCGCGCTCGATCCCGCCTGCGAGCGCGACCGCGTCCCCCGGCTCGACGAGGACGGCCGCGTCGCCGGCCACCTCGGGCAGCGCGCCTGCAGTGGTCGCCACGACCGGGGTCCCCGATGCCATCGCCTCGAGCACGGGTAACCCGAAGCCCTCGTAGCGGCTCGGGAAGACGAGGCACTCGGCGCCCCGGTAGAGCGCCGCCAGCTCGCCCCGCTCGACGTGGCCGCGGAGCTGGACGTCGACTCCGAGCCGCTGCGCCGCGCTCTCCGCGTCCGCGCGGCCGCCCTTGTCGGGGCCGACGAGCACCAGCCGCGGCGCCTCGACGCCCAGCAGCGACATCCCCTCGATCGCCGTGACGGGCTCCTTGCGCGGCTGCAGCGCGCCGACGAAGAGGGCGTACGGCTCGCCGTCCGGTGACGGGCCCTCGGGCGTGTAGATCGGGTCGGCGGCGAGGGGCGTGACGACGATCTTCTCCTCCGGGATGCCGTAGAGCTCGATCAGGTCGCGCTTCGTCACCTCCGAGATCGCGAGCACGCGGGCCGCCCGGCGCGCGGAGCGCGGGACGCTCGTGCGGAAGACGAACCGGTCGCGCCGGCCCATGACGGACGGATCGCGCTCGAACGAGAGATCCTGGACGGTCAGCACCGCCGGGCACGGGCAGGCCGACGGGAGCGCGTGGACGAAGTGCGCCAGCGCCGGCCGGACGCGGCGGAGCAGGCGCGGCACCGCGAAGGCCATGCGCGCGATCTGGCTCCTCGCCGGGAGCTCGAGCGGCTCGATCGGCGCGGGAACGAGCTCGGGCTGCCGCGTGATCGCCGCCAGGTGCAGGTCGTCCGGCGCCGCGACGGCGAGCTCTCGCAACAGCGAGCGGACGTAGGTCTCGTCGCCCGTGCGCTGCCGGCCGAGCACGTCGGCGTCGACGACGACGAGCGGCGCGCTCACGCGGCGCTTCCGGGCGTGTCCCTGCGGGACACGCCCGGGGACTGTCCCCGGGCATGGCCGGAAACGGCAGGGCTGAACTGCGCGGAAAGTGGGACGTTCTTTCCACGGATCCGCCTCATGCGGCGGCCTCGGTGTAGACGGCCACTGTCTCGCGGGCGACGTCGCGCCAGTCGAACGCTCGCGCCCGTTCGAGGCCACGCTCGCGGAGATCCTGGCGCCGGTCGATCGCCTCGTTGAGGCCCGCCGCGATGGCGTCCGGGTCGAGCGGGTCGACGAGCACTGCCGCGTCGCCGGAGACCTCCTCGAGCGCTCCGGTCTGTGCCGCGACGACCGGCGTCCCGCACGCCATCGCCTCCAGCACCGGGAGGCCGAACCCTTCGTAAAGCGAGACATAGGCGACGCAGCGCGCGCCGCGGTAGAGCCGCGCCAGCTCCTCGTCTCCGACCTCGCCGAGCCAGCGCACGTCCTTGGCGTCGACGCGCACGTCTCCCCAGCCCGCAGCGCCTGCGACGAGCAGCGGCAGGCCGTTCAGCCGAGCCCGCCCGTAGCCCTCGACCAGGCGCGGGAGATTCTTGCGCGGCTCGAGCGTCGAGACCGCGAGCACATAGTCACCCTCGGCCGCCTCGCCCTCCGCGGTGAACGGCTTGCCGACCGCGTTCGGGATCACGCGCACCTTCTCCTCGGGTATGTCGAGCAGCTCGAGCAGCTCGCGCTTCGTGAACTCCGAGACCGCGATCAGCCGCGTCGCTGCCCGGGCGACCCGCGGCAACGCGAGCCGCGAGTACTCGCGCGTCCAGCGGTTGAACGTCTCCGGGTGCCGCAGCACCGCGAGGTCGTGGAACGTGACGACGAGCGGCACGGGCGAGCGCATCGGCGCCCGCTGCGTCGGGCAGTGCAGGACGTCCACGCGATCCAGTCGCGCCTTCGCAGGCAAGGCGCCGAGGTACCAGCCGACGTCGCGCACGGGGACGAGCGCACGCGACGACCCGCGGAGCGCGTAGCGCCGGACCGAAACGTCGTCGTCCTCGAGCGCGCCCAGCAGCGACCAGATGTGCCGGGCGGTGCCGGCCCGCGTCAGCGCGAGCGCCGAGACGTCGATGCCCACCTTTAACGGCACGCGAGTCAGTCTAGGTAGCCGGCCAGAACCGCCTCGCCGCAGGCCCGCCACGTGAAGCGGGCAGCGTGCTCGACGCCGACCCCGCGCGGCGCATCCAGCGCCCGCTCGAGCGCGTCCGCGAAGGCGGCCGCGTCCTCGGGATCGGCACGCAGCGCGACGTCCCCGCACGCCTCGTCGAGCGACGGGTGCGACGAGACCACCGCCGGCACGCCGCTCGCCAGCGCCTCGACAACCGGCATCCCGAAGCCCTCGAACCGCGCCGGGTACGCGAATGCGGACGCGCCTCGGTACAGCCGCGCAAGCACGTCGTCTGCGACGAACCCGAGCAGGCGCACGCCCTCCGCCGCCAGAGGCTCACGCTCCCAGCCCTCGAGGCCCGCGATCGCCAGGGTCAGCTCGGGACGCCGCCGTCGCAGCTCCGAGAACGCCGCGACGAGCGCCGGCAGGTTCTTGCGAGGCTCCAGCGTCGAGACGGCGAGCACGTACGGCCCGCCGAGGTCGGCGGCCTCGCCGCCGGGCCCGAAGCGCGGGTCGATCCCGGGGTACGCGATCCGAATGCGCTCCTCCGGTACGCCCAGCAGCGCCACCACCTCCCCGCCCGTGAAGCGCGAGTTGACGAAGATCCGGTCGCAGGTGCGTGCGGCGTGCTCGTATTTGGGGCCGTGCATCCGCACCGTCTCGGGCTCGACCCACTCCGGGTGGTGCAGCGGGATCAGGTCGTGGACCGTGGTCGCGCGCAGCCCGTTGCGCTGCGGGGGGTACATCCAGTCGGAGAAGTGGAACACGTCGAGCGGGCCGACGACACGCTCGACCGGGTACTGCTGCCAGCGGCTCCAGGCCGTGCGCACCCCGTGCGGCATCAACGGCAGCCGCAGCTCGGCCGGTAGCCCATCGAGCGCCGCGCGGATCCGCTCCCGGCCGCGAAGCCCGGACGGCCCCAAGGCGACAACCTCGTGCTCCCCGCCGGCAGCCTCCACGAGCCCGGCGACCATGCCGCGGAGGTAGTTCCCGATCCCGGTGAGCGGCCGCGCGAGCGGGCTGACGTCGACGACGATCCGCACGGCGGCTACGACGGGATCGAAACGACCACGGGCTGCGAACCGGCCTCGGAAAACCAGAACACGCCCTCGCGCACGAGGTCTAAGGTGATCGCGTCGTGGCCCTGAACCTCGCTTTGCCGGACACGGACTTCGAGCACGAGCGAGTCCCCCGGCGACAGCGAGCGAGGAAGTGTCGTTCTGCGAAGCTCGACCGCGCGTTCGCCGTTGGGACCCTGGAGGTAAGGGCCCAAGGTCACAGACCCGCGCGGAAATGGATGAAAACGGGCGACCCGCCAGAAGGCGCGACCCGAGTTGGTGACCGTCACTGCGAGCACGATCTCGTCTCCTTCTGCGCGCCACTGGCCCTCAGGCTGCATGTCCGCCGCAAACGCATCGAGCTCGTCGGGCTCTGCGCCAGAGATGGGGTTGAAGGCGTGGATCACGTTGTACTCGGGCCGGAACCGGATATTGCGACGCCCGCCCCGAAAACGAAAGCGGTGTCTCGGTGTCGTCAGATCGAGGAGGTCGTCGACTTCCCGCAGGCGGCGGACGCCGCCGAAGCCGGCCTCATGCACGACCTCCTCGAGGTACTCGGGGTCGAACGGCGATTCGAGCGTTCCATAGCGCTCCATCTCGGCAACGAGGTCGCGCTCCCCCTGCGAGCCGCGCTCGGGACGAACGCCCTCGTGGATGAACAGTTGGCCACCGGGCACGAGCGTGCGCCTGATCACCTCGAGCGTCTCGAGCTCGGCGTCGAAGTGATGCATCGTGTCGTAGAGGATGGCGGCGTCGAAGCGGTTCGACCACGGCATTTCCCTGACGGGCATCGCGTGGAACTCGGCGAGCGGCTCGAGCCCCTCGCCGACCGGCCCCGGGATCTCCTCGACCCGCGTGCGCGCGATTTCGGTCATGTCGGGGGAGATGTCGACCCCGGTGACCCAGTAGCCGCAGCGGGTGAGGAACTCGCTCAGCCAGCCCGGCCCGCAGCCGACGTCGAGGACCTGGGCCCGCACGCCCAGCTGCAGCAGCTCGACCAGGTGCGCGAACGTGCGCAGGCACTGGGCGAGCTCCTGGCTCAGAGGCGCGCCGAACGGCTTCGTGCGCAGCCAGAGCCGCGCGCCGGGATCGAGCTGCTCGACGTACGTCAGGTGGCCCTGCTCGTAGTCCTGCCCGAGGTCCCCGAGTCGGCCTCCACGCTCGGTGTTGAGTTGCCGAGATCCCGGGCGAGAGCTCACGCCGCCCGATTCTACGGGGGCACTAGACTGGCCGCGGAATGGCCGTCTACGCAGACCTTTTTCGCTATCGCGAGCTCTACCGGAACCTCTTCCGCCGTGAGCTGCGCGTCAAGTACCGGGGCTCCCTGCTGGGGGTGGCGTGGTCGCTCGTGAACCCCCTCGTGCTGGTCGCGGTCTACACGCTCGTCTTCTCGGTCCTGTGGCGTGCGTTCTCGATTCCGCACTACCCGCTCTTCGTCCTCAGCGGGCTGCTCGTCTGGGTCTTCTTCCAGAGCACGCTGCTGACGGCGAGCGGGAGCCTCATCAGTCATGCGAACCTCGTCAAGCAGGTCCGCTTCCCGCGGCAGCTGCTGCCGCTGGCCGTCGTCGGCACGAACCTCGTCAGCGTCGCGGTGATGCTGGTCGTCGTGCTGGCGCTGAACCTGGCGGTGATCCCGGAGACGCGCTCGACCTTCTGGGCGGCGCTGCTCTTCATGGTCCCGGTGATCGCGCTCGTCAGCGGCCTGGCGATCATCGTCGCGTCGGCGACGGTCGTGTTCCGGGACGTGGAGCACCTGGTCGCGACCGTGCTGCTGCCGTGGTTCTTCCTGACGCCGATCTTCTACACGTTCGAGCAGCTGCCCAAGATCGACAAGCACCCGGTGCTCGCCGACCTCCTGCACTACGGCAACTTCGTCACCCCTCCGCTGATCGCCGTCCGCGACCCGCTCTTCTTCGGCGAGCTGCCGCCCGTCGGCGACGCCGTCTACACCGTCGTCGCGGCGCTCGTCGCGCTGGCGCTCGGGGCCGCCGTCTACCAACGGGTCGACGACCAGCTGGCCGCGGCGCTCTAGATGACGGCACCGCTTCTCGTTCGGGCGTGCCGCCGCGAGGCCGTCGAGCGCACCCCCGTGTGGTTCATGCGCCAGGCCGGTCGCTCGCTGCCCGAGTACCGCGAGCTGCGCAAGCAGTACGGGCTGTTCGAGATCGCGCGGCAGCCGGAGCTCTGCGCGGAGGTGACCCTGCAGCCCGTGCGGCGCCACGATGTGGACGCGGCGGTGATGTTCGCCGACATCATGCTCCCCGTCCTCGGCATGGGCGTCGACGTGGAGCTGGTCGAGAACGTCGGCCCCGTCGTGGCCGCACCCGTGCGCTCGACGGCCGACGTCGAGCGCCTGCTCGTCCCCGAGCCCGAGGAGTCCGTGCCGTGGGTGCTCGAGTCGGTGCGCCTCGTGCGCGAGGCCTTACTCGACGATCAGGCGGTCGTCGGCTTCGCCGGCGGCCCCTTCACGGTCGCGGGCTACCTGATCGAGGGCAAGCCGACGCGCGAGTTCAAGCTCACGAAGGCGTGCATGTACGGCCGGCCGGAGGTCTGGCACGCGCTGATGGAGAAGCTCGCCGATGCCTTCGGGCGCTACGTGCGCGCGTGCGCCGACGCGGGGGCCGACGCGATCCAGCTCTTCGACTCGTGGGCAGGCGCGCTCTCGGTCGCCGACTACCGCGAGTTCGCGGCCCCGTACTCGGCGCGCGTGCTCGACGCGGTCGACGTGCCGACGATTCACTTCGCGACCGGTGACGCGCACCTACTCGAGGACCGCGCGGCCGCTGGCGGCGACGTGATCGGCGTCGACTGGCGCCTCCCGCTCGACGTCGCGTGGGAGCGAATCGGCCACGACCGCGGGATCCAGGGGAACCTCGACGGCGCCGTGCTCCTCGGCCCGTGGGAGCGGGCTGAAGCGGGTGCGCGCGATGTGCTCGAGCGCGCGGGAGGCCGCCCCGGCCACATCTTCAACCTCGGCCACGGTGTGCGCCCGGAGACAGATCCGGATCTGCTTGGTCGGCTCGTCCGCCTGGTGCACGAGACGACCATGGTCGCGGCGTGAGCGACGCGGTAATTCTCATGGCGTACGGGAGCCCGTCCACGGCGGACGACATCCGGCCGTACTTCGAGGACATCCGCAGCGGACGGCCGGTCTCGGACGAGGCGGTCGCGAAGCTCGCGGAGCGCTACCGGCGGATCGGCGGGCGCTCGCCGCTCGACGAGGTGACCGAGGCGCAGCGGGCTGCACTGGAGCGGGAGCTCCCGATCCCGGTCTTCGTCGGCATGAAGCACTGGCGGCCGCGGATCGCGGAGGCGGTCGAGCGCGCCCTGGAGGGCGGAGCCACGCGAATCGTCGGCGTCGTCCTCGCGCCGCACTACTCGCGGATGTCCGTCGGCGAGTACCGCGAGCGGCTCGAGGCGGCGCTCGAGGGGCGGGTCGCGGAGCTCGTGCTCGTCGAGAGCTGGCACGACGACTCCGCGTTCGTGGACGTGGTCGCCGACCGCGTGCGCGGCACCGACGCCTGGGTCGTCTTCACGGCGCACTCGCTCCCGGAGCGGATCCTGGCCGGCGGCGACCCGTACCGCGACCAGCTGCTCGAGACGTCGCGGCTCGTGGCCGAGCGCGCCGGGCTCGGTGAGCGCTGGTCGTTCGCCTTCCAGAGCGCGAGCGCGACCGGCGAGCCCTGGCTCGGGCCGGACATCCTGGACGAGCTCGAGCGCCTGGCCGGGAACGGCGAGGAGAAGGTGCTCGTCGCCCCGGTCGGCTTCGTCTCGGACCACCTCGAGATCCTGTGGGACCTGGATATCGAGGCACGCGACAAGGCGGACGAGCTCGGCCTCGAGCTCGAGCGCACCGACTCGCTGAACGACGACCCGGCGTTCATCCACGCGTTGGCCGGCTTAGTCGAGAAGGTCCGGGCGGTACCCTCAAGCGCATGAACCCCGGAGCCGTGCGCGCCGAGGCGGTCAGCCGCCGCTTCCTCGTCTACCCGCAGCCGCAGGTGACCCTCAAGGAGGCGGTCTTGCAGCGGCGGCATCTCCGGCGCACCGAGGTCTGGGCGGTCCGAGACGTCTCGTTCGAGATCGAGCCCGGCGAGGCGGTCGGCGTGATCGGCCGCAACGGGTCGGGCAAGACGACGCTGCTGCGCCTGATCGCCGGCATCTTCCGACCCTCGAGCGGCGGGCTCGAGGTCGGCGGTGACGTCGCCTCGCTGCTCGAGCTCGGCGCGGGCTTCCACCCCGACTTCACGGGCCGCGAGAACGTCTACATGAACGGCGCGATCCACGGCCTGAAGCGCAAGTACGTCGAGGCGAAGATGGACGAGATCGTCTCGTTCGCCGAGCTGGAGCGGTTCATCGACGTGCCGGTGCGCACCTACTCGGCGGGGATGTACATGCGCCTCGGCTTCTCGGTCGCGGCCCATCTCGACCCCGACATCCTGCTGCTCGACGAGGTGTTCGCCGTCGGAGACGAGGCCTTTCAGCGGAAGTGCATGGGCAAGATCCTCGACCTGAAGGCGCGCGGCCGCACGCTGCTCTTCGTCTCCCACTCGGCGCCGGCGGTCGAGCGGCTGTGCGAGCGCGCGATCCTGCTGGGCAACGGGCACCTGCTGGCGGACGGCCCCGCGCGCGACTCGATCACCGAGTACCAGCGCCTGCTCGCGGCCGAGGAGCGGCCGGTCGAGCGCGGCGCCGGACTGCGCGAATGGGGAACGGGGGAGGCGCGCATCGTCGACGTTCGACTCGAGGACGCCGACGGCAACGAGCGACGGCAGTTCCTGTCGGCTCAGAGCTTCGTCGCCCGCCTCCGCATCCAGGTCGACGAGAAGATTGCCCCGCCGCGGGTGACGATCGAGTTCCGCGACGGGAACGGCTCGCTGCTCGGGGTGAACGAGGCCGAGGCCGACGCTCTGGGCTGGGACGGCTCGCCCGGCGAGACCGAGCTCGTGTTCACGTCTCCACGGCTCCCGCTCGCGGACGGGCGCTTCCAGATCGCGGTCGGTCTCTCGCGCGTCGACTCGTCGATGCAGTTCCACCGGCTCGACCCCGCGATCGAGTTCACGGTCTTCCCGGACGAGGACCAGCAGGGCTGGTTCCGGTTCGAAGGCGACTGGGCGCTGGTCTCCTCTCCGAACGCGAACGCGCTGGAGCCGCTGTGAGCTCGCGGACCTGTCCCGACTGGCCGATGCTGATGGAGGTCGCGCCGCAGCTGCAGTTCATGCACTACACCGTCGCCGAGGCGAGGCTCCCGGCCGATGTGCTCGCGGAGCTGCAGGACGTGTCGCTGCAGGACGTCGCGGTCTGCGCGGACCTCGATCACAACGTGTTCTACGCCGAACACACCGAGCCGCAGGTCGCCGAGGCGCTTCGCGGTTCGCACTGGTTCGAGCTGCGCGAGTGGGCTAGCCGCGGGCCGGGCAGCGCGACTGGCTAGGTGGCGGCGCCGAAGCGGCGCCGCAGCACCTCGTCGAGGCTCCCCGTGTTGAGCACGTCTTCCGGGCCGGCCCCTCCCCGGCGTGCGGTCGCCACCGACAGCTCGATGTTCGCGAGGCCGCGGACCGAGTGCGCGTCGGTCGAGCAGACGATCGGCACGCCGGCCTCGCGTGCCAGGCGCACGTGCTGGTCACGGAGGTCGAGCCGGTTCGGGAGCCCGTTCACCTCGACCGCGCGGCCCTGCTCGGCCAGCCGCGCGAGGACGGCCTCGAGGTCGACCGCGTTCGGCGGCCGGTAGTTGATCAGGCGCCCGGTCGGGTGGCTGAGGCAGCTCACGTACGGCGACTCGAGCGCCGTGAGCACGCGCTTCGTCAGCTCCTCGCGGGAGGAGCGCTGGCCGCCGTGGACGCTGGCCTGCACCCAGTCGAGCTCGGCCAGCAGGTCGTCGGGCAAGTCGAGCATGCCGTCGCGTCTGATGTCGCACTCGGTGCCGCGCAGCACGCGGA
>Ga0081455_10006745_pt1 | contig 12256 bp, 13 predicted proteins | sample TabmetS3T2R1_FD_70207 | JGI IMG/M metagenome (GOLD analysis project Ga0081455, IMG submission 70207) | Tabebuia heterophylla rhizosphere microbial communities from the University of Puerto Rico - S3T2R1 | ecosystem: Host-associated > Plants > Roots > Rhizosphere ... | reverse complement strand
CCGGCGCACACGCGATCCTCTGGTTCGCGATGGACGGCCAATAGCGCTGTTCACGGCAGTGGGGAGAGGCCGCATCGTGCGGCTTCTCCCGCTGCTTCTCAGCTGCCTATACTGGGCGCATAGTCGCTGCCTGACCACATCCGTACTCTTGAGCGCCGAATGAAGGTCGGTGCCGGCGAATGATGGACACGCGCTACAACCCGCAAGGCGTCGAGGAGCGTTGGCAGCAGACGTGGGAGGCCGAGGGGCTGTACAACGCCGAGCCTGACGCGCCCGGCGATCCCTACTGCATCGCGCTGCCGCCACCGAACGTGACCGGTGAACTGCACATGGGGCACGCGTTGAACGCGTCGATCCAGGATCTGCTGATTCGCTGGCATCGCATGCGCGGCTTCAACGTGCTCTGGCAGCCGGGCTACGACCACGCAGGCATTGCGACGCAGAACGTGATCGAACGTGAGCTCGCGAAGGAAGGGCTCAGCCGCCACGACATCGGCCGCGAGGAATTTCTGCGGCGCACATGGGAGTGGCTCGAGCGCTACGGCGGGATCATCATGGGCCAGCTCCGCAGGCTCGGAGCGTCGCTGGATTACCGGCGCGAGCGGATGACGATGGACGAGCCGTATGTCCGCGCAGTCCTTCGCTGGTTCGTCCACCTGTACGACAAGGGCTACCTCTATCGCGCGAACCGGATCGTGAACTGGTGCCCGGTGTGCGAGAGCGCGATTTCTGACCTCGAGGTGAATCACATCGAGGAGGACGACACCTTGAGCTGGATCCGCTACCCGCTCGCCGATGGATCTGGGCACCTGACGATCGCAACCGTTCGTCCGCCCACGATGCTCGCCGACACGGGCGTGGCGGTGAATCCCAACGACGAGCGTTACACGGACCTCATCGGCAAGGAGGCCATCGTCCCCATCGCCGAGCGCCGCGTGCCGATCGTCGCAGACGAGCGGGTCGAGATGGACTTCGGGACGGGCGCACTCAAGATCACGCCGGGTCATGACCCCGTGGATTTCGAGATCGGCAAAGACCACGGGCTCGAGGAACTTACGGTGATTGGTCTCGATGGCCGGATGAATGAGCAGGCCGGCGAATTCGCTGGGCTCACGCAGGAAGAGGCGAGCAAACGAATCGTGGAGCGGCTGCGTGAGCAGGGACTACTCGAAAAGCAAGAGCCTTACCGGCATAGCGTCGGCCACTGCGATCGGAGCGGCAACAGGATCGAGCCGCTGATCACGCTCCAGTGGTGGTGCGACATGGATCAGCTCGCGGCACCGGCGATTGAGGTGGTGCGCAGTGGCCACGTTCGTTTCTACCCGGCCCGCTACACGGACGTCTACCTGCAGTGGATGGAGAACATCCGGCCGTGGTGCGTTTCGCGCCAGCTCTGGTGGGGCCATCGAATCCCGGTTTGGTACTGCCCTGACGGTCACACGACGGCAGCGGAGTCGGAACCTGACGCATGTAGCGAGTGCGGTTCATCGGAGCTCGTCCAGGACGCGGACGTCCTCGACACCTGGTTCTCGTCGGCGTTGTGGCCCTTCGCGACGCTCGGCTGGCCTGAGGAAACGGTGGAGCTCGAGACCTGGTACCCGAACGACGCTAACTCGACAGACCGCGGGATCATCTTTCTCTGGGAGGCGCGCATGCAGATGGCGGGCATCGAGTTGATGGGCGAGATCCCGTTCCAGTCGATCAACATCCACTCGACGATCAATGCGCCGGACGGGCGCCGGATGTCGAAGAGCCTCGGCACCGGGATCGATCCAATCGAGACCGTCGAAGCGCATGGCGCGGACGCCACCCGCTACGGGCTGCTGAAGATGTCCTCGACGCAGGACGTGCGCTTCAACGTGAAAATGATCGAGGAGGGCCGGCGGCTAGCGAACAAGCTTTGGAACGTCTCCCGTCTGATCCTCGCCAATGCCGGAGGCATCGAGTCTGATCTCAGGCCGCGGGAGCTCGAGGAGCGCTGGATTCTGGCGCGGCTCGATGCGACACGCGCGGAGCTCGAGGAGAGCTGGTCGAGTTACGAGTTCGCTCCGTCGGTCAACGCTCTCTACCACCTGACGTTCGACGACTTCTGCGACTGGTACGCCGAGGCGATCAAGCCGCGCCTCTATGCCGGCGACGCTGATGCGCGGGCAACTGCGCTCGCCGCCCTGGAACGGCTGCTCCGGTTGCTTCATCCGGTGATGCCGCACGTGACCGAGGAGATCTGGTCGCAGCTCCCCGGGCGCGAGACTCGCCTGATCCGTGCGCCTTGGCCGGAGGCGGATGCGCGCTTCGCGGGCGATCTCGACGCACTCGACCGCGTCCAGGAGGTTGCCGAGATGTTCCGGCGGAGCGCCGTTCGCCCAAAGCTCGAGGGCGAGGAAGCGCGCATCTTCGACGCGGTCGTCCGGCCCGATCGAGCCAAGCGAGACGGTGATCCGAAGGCCGAGATCGAGCGGCTCCAGAAGGAGATCTCGCGCGCCGAGGGGATGCTCGCGAACGAGCGCTTCGTCGAGCGGGCGCCCGCCGAGGTCATCGAGGCGGAGCGGCAGAAGCTCGCCCGCTACAGGCGTGAGCTCGAGGCTCTCAGCGGCTAGCGCACGCCCGGCGACGGCCTGGATCGCCTCGCTGAGCCCCTGGCCCGAGGAGTTCGGCCTCGAGCGGATGCAGCACCTGCTGGAGCGGCTCGGCCATCCGGAACGACGGTACCCGGCTATTCATGTTGTCGGGACGAACGGCAAGTCGACCGCGACGCGGACGATCGCCGCTCTCATGTGGGCAGAGGGGAGGCGAGCGGGCGCATACACCTCGCCGCACGTGAGCGGCTGGTCGGAGCGAATCTGGGTCGACGGCACCGAGGCCGACTTCGAACAGGCAGTCGCACGAGTACGCGCGGACGCGGAAGCGCTCGGCGCCACCCAATTCGAGGCGCTGACCGCGGCGGCCCTTGCCGAGTTCGCAGACCGTGACGTCGACGTCGCGGTCGTCGAGGCCGGGTTGGGCGGACGGCTCGACGCCACCAACGTTGTCGATGCTCCCGTCGTCCTGCTTACCAACGTGGCGCTTGATCACACGGATGTACTCGGCGAGACGGCGGAGGAGATCGCGGGCGAGAAGCTTGCAGTTGCGCATGCAGCCAGGATAGTTGTCAGACAGGACAACAGATACGACCAACTGATACCGGAGAGCGCCGAAATCGTCACAGGAGGTGCGCGCGAAGCGGCCGAGGCGTTTCTCGGCCGCCCGATTCGGAGCGACCCGGTGGTCACGCTCGCCGGCCGGCTCGAGCGCCGTGGCCGGGAGCTGTGGGACGGCGCGCACAACCCCGCCGGAACCGCATGGCTACGCACAGCGCTCACCGAGCGCTACGACGTCGTGGTCGCATCGATTCTCGCTGACAAGGACGCCGATGCGATGCTCCGCGATCTCGCCGAGCTCGCCCCGAGGCTGATCGCGACGCAGTCGACGAACCAGCGTGCCCTTCCCGCCTCGAAGCTCGCCAACCTTGCCGCCCGTCATTTCCGACGCGTCGACAGCGAGCCCGACCCGAAGAATGCTCTCGCGCGCGCGCGAGAATCCACGGATGGACGGATCCTCGTGACCGGCTCGCTGTACCTCCTGGCCGATCTCTCCTGATGCCACGGACGACAACCGCAGGAAGAAAGCGTACGATGACGAAGCTCGGTGAGCGGCTCAGCGTGTTCGCGTTCGTGGCCGCAGTGGTGCTGACGATCGTCGGGCTCGCTTTCGCCGCCGGCTACGTGGTCGGGCAGCTCCTGCTGTGAGGTAAACGGTGAACGACTTCTTCGAGAGCAGCCGCGATTTCTTCGGCTCCGACGCCTGGGACGTCACCCGCAACCTCGGCATCTTCTTCCTCGTCATCTTCTGGCTCGCGCTCGCCTACTGGGTCTTCAAGGACGCGAGGCGACGGATCGACGACCCGTGGCTGGTCGCGGTCGCCACGGTCCTAGGGCTGGTACCGATCGTCGGCGCGCTGATCTACATGCTCTTCCGTCCGCCTGAGTACCTCGAAGACGTTCGCGAGCGCCAGCTCGAGATCAAGGCGATGGAGGACCGGCTCGCCCGCCGGGAGCTTCACTGTCCGGTCTGCCGAGCGCACGTCGAGGACTCGTTCCTCGTCTGTCCCGTCTGCACGACGAAGCTGCGCCAGGCCTGCGTGAACTGCAAGGCGCCGCTCGAGACGCTTTGGCAGGTCTGCCCCTACTGCGAAACACCTGTCGACACGCCGACGACGATCGAGTTCCCGCCGGCTCCTCGGAGGGAACGGCCCAGTCAGTAGAGTCTCGCGCTCGATGGCCGTCGAGCGGACACTCGTCCTCGTCAAACCGGACGCAATGCGACGCCGGCTCGCTGGCGAGATCGTCGCGCGGCTGGAGCGGCGAGGGCTCGAGCTGCGCGCGGCGCGGATCGTCACTGTCGACACGCCGCTCGCCGAGGAGCACTACGCGGAGCACGCCGAGAAGCCGTTCTTCGGCGAGCTCGTCGAGTTCATCACGTCGGGCCCGACACTGGCGCTCGTCGTCGAGGGCGAGGGTGCGATCACGACGGTCCGGACCACGATGGGCGCGACGAACCCTGCCGACGCGGCGCCTGGAACCATCCGCGGCGATCTGTCGCTCTCGATGCCGGACAACCTCGTTCACGGCTCCGACTCGCCCGAGTCGTCCGAACGAGAGATCGCGCTCTGGTTCGGCAATGACGCTGCCTGACGACGCGCGACTGAACCGCGAGGCGTGGACGAAGTACAACGCCGAGTACACCGACGAACAAGCTGCCGCCGCGTGGGCGCGCGACGAGATCGAATGGGGGGTCTTCGCGGCGCCTGAGATCGAACTGCATGTTCTCGGCGACGTTGCAGGGAAGGACATCGTCGAGCTGGGCTGTGGGACCGCCTACTTCTCCGCATGGCTCGCCAAGCGCGGTGCGCGACCGGTTGGCGTCGATGTCACTCCGGCCCAGCTCGCGACTGCCCAGCGGATGCAGCAAGAAACCGGGATCGACTTTCCACTGATCGAGGCCAGCGCCGAAGAGGTGCCACTTCATGATGCGACCTTCGATCTCGCGCTCTCGGAGTACGGGGCCTCGATCTGGGCCGATCCCCGTGGCTGGGTCCGCGAGGCAGCCAGACTCCTCCGACCCGATGGGACGTTGGTCTTCATGTGTAACTCGACGCTCTCGATTCTCTGCTCGCCGGACGAGGGAAGCGTCGACGATCGCCTTCATCGAGCACAGGTCGAGATCGGGCGAATCGAGTGGGTCGGGGAGGACACGGGGGTCAACTACTACCTCGGCCACGGCGAGTGGATCGAGCTTCTGCGCGAGAACGGTTTCGATGTCGAGTACCTCTGGGAGCTCCGAGCTCCGGAGGGAGCCGAAGACCATGACTACTACGACTTCGTCTCGGCCGACTGGGCCAGGCGCTGGCCTGCCGAAGAGATCTGGAAGGCACGCAAGCGCGCGTGAGCGCCCCCGTTGCGCCGCCGATCCTTCTGGCCTCCCGTTCTCCACAGCGGCGCGCGATCCTCGAGCAGCTGGGCATTCCGTTCGACGTCGTCACACCTCCGTATGAGGAACGTGACCTTTTCGAGGCGGGATCTGACCCCACCACGTTCGTCCAACAGCATGCGCGCGGGAAGGCCCGTTCCGTTGCAGGCGAGGCCGGCGACCGCCCGGTGCTCGGAGTCGACACCACCGTATTCCTCGCCGGCCGGGTCTTCGGAAAGCCAAGTGATTCCGCTGACGCTGAGCGGATGCTCGAGGCGCTCGCCGGCAGGACCCACCACGTGGTCTCAGGGCTCTGCCTCCTGACGCCGGCCTGGGAGGAGCTGCACGCCGACACGACTAGCGTGACGTTTCGGCCGCTGACCGCCCGGGACATCGCCAGGTACCTGGCGGCCGACGAGTGGAAGGAGCGCGCCGGGGCTTATGCAATCCAGGGCTTCGGCGCCTCGCTGGTCGAACGGATCGACGGCGACTATCTCAACGTCGTCGGGTTGCCGGCGGCACTCCTTACCCGACTGCTTGCAGCACGTTTCAGCGGAATTTACGGATTCGGGTAGCTAGAGTTGGCGCTCGGGAGATGGGGATGCTGAGCTATCTCAACGGCTTCGGCGGCCGCGACATGGCGGTGGACCTGGGCACGGCGAACACGCTCGTCTATGTCCGCGGCCGCGGCATCGTGCTGTCGGAGCCGTCGGTTGTCGCCATCGACCACGCCTCCGGCGAGGTGCACGCCGTCGGGGTCGAGGCCAAGCGCATGCTCGGCCGCACCCCCGGGACAATCTCCGCGATCCGCCCGCTGAAGGACGGCGTGATCGCCGACTTCGACGTCACGGAGCAGATGCTCCGGCACTTCATCCAGAAGGTCCACCAGCATCGTTTCGCCCACCCGCGGGTCGTGGTCTGCGTTCCGTCGGGCGTGACCGGCGTGGAGAAGCGGGCGGTCGAAGAGGCCACGCGAAACGCGGGCGCACGCGACGCGTTCCTGATCGAGGAACCGATGGCGGCCGCGATCGGGGCCGGGCTCCCCGTCTCCGAGCCGACCGGGAACATGATCGTCGACGTCGGCGGTGGAACGAGCGAGGTCGCCGTCATCTCGCTGGGCGGGATCGTCGTCTCCGTCAGCATGCGGGTCGGCGGAGACGAGATGGACGAGGCGATCATCAGCCACGTCAAGCGTGAGTACAAGCTTCTGATCGGCAACCAGACGGCTGAGGAGATCAAGCTCGAGATCGGCTCCGCCTTCCCCATGAAGGATGAGGTACAGGCGGAGGTCCGAGGCCGCGACATGCTCACCGGACTGCCGAAGACCGTGATCATCAGCTCCGAGGAGATCCGGGACGCGCTCGAGGAGCCGGTCGGCCAGATCGTCGACGCGATCAAGTCCACGCTCGACAAGACACCACCGGAGCTGGCCGCCGACATCATGGACCGGGGAATCGTCCTTGCCGGCGGCGGAGCGCTCCTGAACGGGCTCGACGAACGCCTCCGCCACGAGACCCAGATGCCAGTGCAGCTGGCCGAGTCGCCGCTCACTTGCGTCGCCGTCGGCTCGGGCCGAAGCCTCGAGCTCCTCGAGGTCATGCAGCGAAGCTCCAAGACCGCCAAGAGCCGCAACGGCTACCGGCGTTAAGACCCCACCTACCGAAGCCCCTCCGTGCAGTCTCCTAAACTGATCTCCCGTGCCACGTAACCGCTCTCTGCGGCTGGCGGCACTGGGCTCGACCGTTCAGCGGGCCGCCGCCCCCGCGTATTCCACGGCCCGGGCTCGGAACGCGCTCCGCCGACGGGTTGTCGCCGGCGTGCTCGTCGCCCTGTCGCTCATCCTGATCACGGGCTACTTCCGGGAGTCCGACAACGGGACCCTCCACGGCGTCCAGGGAGCCACGGCCAGCGTGCTGCGGCCCTTCCAGATCGGCGCGGAACGCGTTGCGCGGCCCTTCCAGGACGGCTACGACTGGCTCGCGGGCTTCTTCCACGCGAAGTCTGAGAATGAGGCGCTACGAGAACAGCTGCAGGCGCTGCGACAACAGGCGATCCAGAACATGACGGCTGCACAGGAGAACCGCGAGCTCAGGAACGCGCTGAAGTTCCGCTCGGGGCCGATGTATCCGAGCGGCTACGACCAGGTGGCGGCCGAGGTCATCTCGTACGGAGCGAATGACTTTCAGCAGGAGCTGGTGATCTCGGCGGGACGCAATGCCAGGATTCGCCTCAACGATCCTGTCACCGACAGCCAGGGCTTCCTCGTCGGGCACATCTCCAAGACGACCTCGAAGACCGCCGAGGTCTCGCTTCTGACCGACGGCGACTTCTCTGTCGCGGGCCGCGACGCCTACACCGGGACCTACGGCCTGGTCAGCCACGGCCAGGGAGCCGGCGAGACGCTGATCCTCGACCTGGTGCCGAAGGACAAGGTCGTCAGGGAGAACGACCTGATCGTCACCGCCGGACGCCGGTCGGCCAGGCTCCCGTCGCTCTACCCGCGCAACATCGCGATCGGAGTCGTCACGAGCGTCGGGCAGACGGATGTGGATATCCACCAGGCCGTCCAGATCGCGCCGCTCGCAGACTTCTCGTCCCTCAACGTGCTCCTCGTGCTCGTCCCGAAGGACCGCTAGGTGACCGTGGCCTCCGACGTCCTCAAGGCCGCCGGCGTGTTCTTCGTCGCCGTGGTCCTCCAGTCGGCGATCGTGTCGTCCATCCAGCCCGGAGGCGGCACGGCCGACCTCGTCCTGGTCACGCTCACCGCAGTCGCGCTGCTTCGCGGGGCCGTCTTCGGAGCGGTCGTCGGCTTTTATGCCGGGTTCCTGCTCGATGCCGCCGACCTCGAGACGCTCGGACTGAGCTCGTTGCTCCTCACGCTGGCCGGCTACTGGATCGGGCGGTACGGCGAGACGACGGGGCGTGACCGCGCGCATGCGCCGATCCTCGCGATCGCCGTCGTCACCGTCCTCTTCGCGCTCAGCAGCCTGGCGATGCACTACGTGCTCGGCGACCCCGTTTCTGCCCGTGCCGGCCTCGTCGACGCGCTTCCGGCGGAAATCGTCCTGAACCTGGTCCTGACGATTCCGGTGTACGCGCTCTGCCGCCGGATCTTCGCGCGATCGGGTGCGCGCCCCGCCGTGGAAGTCGAGCTCGGCACCCAGTAATGGCCATCAGCCGCATCAGACCGCCGAGGACACGCTTCCTTCCCAAAGACCCGCGCGTCGAGTCGCCGTACCGGATGACGCCGCAGATCGCGCTCCGACTGGGCGTGCTTGGAGCGCTCGTCCTCTTTGCCTTTGCGGTGCTCTTCTTCCGGCTCTGGGCGCTGCAGGTGCTTTCCGGCGAGCGCTATCTCGCAGCCGCTCAGAACAACCAGCTGCGCACGATTCGAATCGAGGCGCCGCGCGGACCGATCTACGACGATCGCGGCCGCACGATCGTCGGGAACAAGCTTGCGAACGTCGTCCGCGTCTGGCCGGCCAGTCTCTCGCGCCGGACACGTCCTCTCGTCTTCGCCAGGCTGAGCACCGTTCTCGGCATCCCGGTCGCGGAGCTTCAAAAGACATTCCGCGAGCAACATCGGGCTGACCCACTCAAGCCCGTCACGCTGGCGGAGGGTGTCCACGACGACGTCGTCGCGTATGTGAAGGAGCGCATCCGGGAGTTCCCCGGGGTCACCATCGAGCAGACGTACCTGCGCTCCTATCCGTACCGGTCGATCGCCGCCCAGCTGCTGGGCCATGTCGGGTCCGTGACGCCCGAACAGGTCAAGAGCCGCCGCTACCGGAACGGGGATCACGTCGGCCAGAGCGGAATCGAAGCCGCGTACGACCGGTATCTACGCGGTCGCGCTGGGCTCGCAAGCCTCCGAGTGGATTCGCTCGGCCGCCCGCGCGGCAGACCGCGCTACAGCGACTACTTCCAGCAGGGGCTCGCGTTGCGGCTCACGCTGGACGCCAAGCTGCAGCGTGCGGCCGAGCAGGCGCTCGTCTATGGGATCCAGACCGCGCACAACGGCGATCCTCCCGAGTGGGCGGCCAACGGCGGCGCGATCGTCGCCCTTGACCCGCGCGACGGTTCGGTCCGGGCGCTCGCGTCGAACCCGACGTTCGACCCGCGCATCTACGTCGGCAGGCCGAAGCGAAAGGATCTGAAGCCGCTCCTCGACGCGGAGGCGGCGAAGGCGGCCAACTACCCCGGCCTCAACCGTGCGATCGCCGGCCTCTATCCGCCGGGGTCGACCTTCAAGCCGATCACCGCTCTTGCGGCGATGCGCGAGCGTCTCGTCTCGCCCTACACGCCGCTTTCCTGCGTGGGGTCGATGACGATCGACGGGACCAAGTTCAACAACTGGAACCCGTACGCCAACGAGGCGATGACGATGCCGCACGCAATCGCCGCATCGTGCGACACCTACTTTTACCAACTGGGTCTCGACTTCTACCGCCTCCCGGCGAAGTACGGCAGCCCGCTCCAGAAGTGGGCCTCGGCCTTCGGCTTCGGCAAGGCGAGCGGCCTCGACGTCGGCGGCGAGGAGGCGGGCCTGCTTCCAACGCCGCAGTGGCGCCGAAAGACCTTCAAGAGCGAGATCGACAAGCTCTGGAAGTCCGGCGACTCGGTGCAGCTGGCGATCGGCCAGAAGGATCTCCTCGTGACACCGCTCCAGATGGCGCGCTTCTATGCGCTGATCGCAAACGGTGGGAAGCTCGTCACGCCGCACCTGGTGTCGAGCGTGGAGCAGCCGGGGAACCGCGGCGCGACGAGGCGGGTGTTTGCACCGGCCCCGCGTCAGGTGAACGTGCAGCCGAGCGAGCTGCGCGCCATCCGTGATGGCCTCTATGAGGCGACACACGCGAGCTACGGCACTTCGTCAGGTGTCTTCGGCAGCTTCCCGGTGCCGATCGCCGGCAAGACGGGAACGGCCGAGAAGTACGTCGAGATTGGCGGCTTCCAGGGCATGAGAGACCAGTCCTGGTGGTGCGGCTACGGGCCCACCGACTCGACTCCCAAACTGGTCGTCTGCGTGGTGATCGAGAACGGCGGCCACGGTGGAACGGCCGCGGCGCCCGCCGCCCTGAAGGTCTTCGAGAACTACTTCGACACGAAGGCTTCCTCCCAGCAATACGTCCCCTCGGATTAATGGCCGATTACGCAGCCCCACTCACTCCACGCGTTCGCCGCCGACGGGCGGAGGCCACCGGCGCGATTGCCTTCTTGCGTCGGCTCGACTGGATCATGCTCGCCGCGGTTGCCGGGCTCCTCGCGTTCGGCCTCTGGGCGATCGACGGGATCACACGTCTCGACGTTCCCGGGGATCCGGAGTACTACGTGACTCGTCAGGCCGTGTTCGCCGTCGTCGGCCTCGTGGGGATGATCGGCGTCCTCTTCATCGATCCGGACTACTACCGCCGTTACCGCAAGGTCGTCTACGGGCTGATGATCGCCCTGCTGCTGGTGGTGATGGCGCTCGGAAGCGACGCTCGTGGATCGACGCGGTGGATCGAGCTCAGCTTCTTCCGATTCCAGCCGTCCGAGTTCGGAAAGCTGCTGCTTGCGCTGTTCCTCGCAGGGTTGCTCGCTGCGCGCTCGCGGGAGATTGGTCGGCTGCGGACCACTCTTGTGGCCGTAGGAGCCGCCGCCGTTCCCACGGTGCTCGTGTTCATGCAGCCCGACATCGGGACGGCTCTCTCATACGGGGCGATCCTCGCCGCCTGTCTGTTCTTCGCGGGGACGCCGTGGCGGCACCTCGCCCTGCTCGGGGCGATCGCGGCGGTCGTCGGCGCGACGGTGCTCTGGTTCGCTCCGTCCCTCGGCGTCAACATCCTCGCGCCTTACCAGCGCGAGCGCCTCGAGGCCTTCATGCACCCCTCGGAGAACCCGCAGGGAGCCGCCTACAACATCAACCAGTCGATCACCGCGGTCGGTTCGGGCGGCACGGCCGGGCGCGGCGTAGCGGGGGCAACGCAGACGAACCTCGACTACCTCCCCGAGCACCACACGGACTTCGTCTTTGCCTCCCTCGCCGAGCAGCGCGGCTTCGTCGGTGTGTCGATTCTCCTCGCGCTCTATCTCCTGCTCATCTGGAGGGGGATACGGGTGATTGCGACCGCCCGAGACCCGTTCTGCGCGACCGTCGCGGGAGCGATCGTGTTCGCGCTCCTCTTCCAGGTCTTCGTGAACGTGGGAATGACGATCGGGATCGCGCCGATCACCGGCATCCCGCTCCCGTTCGTCAGCGTGGGCGGCTCGTCGATGGTCACGAACCTACTCGCGGTCGGGATGCTCCAGGCCATCGCGGTTCGACGTCGCTGACCAACGGCTCGCGTGCCGTCCGCTGCTGGACCTAGCATCGCGGCCATGGCATCGAGGCGCGATCCACACGAGCTGCTCCTGATCGAAGAAGCTGACGCCTGGTTCGAGTACCTCGCGGCTACCAAGGGCCAAAACGCGACCCGCTACCTCGAGGTGGAGCCCTGGGCGTGGGCCCGCCTCTCGCAGCGGCTTCGGGCGATCCGCACGAGGCGCACGAAGCTCCGGCCGGCCGCCGCTTGAGCCGTAACGGGCCGTCTGAGACGGAGAGGGCGGCTGCTAGCCTGGAGATCAGCTTTATGCAGCTTGCACAGTCCATTTCCTCGCAGCGCGCACCTCGGAGTGCGCGCGCAGGAATTACGCGAAAGGATTTCGATTGCTCCAGTGGTTTCGGCGCCGGAAGCGCCCATCCCAGCCTGAGCCCGCCCAGGAGCGGGCC
>Ga0081455_10006744_pt1 | contig 12256 bp, 11 predicted proteins | sample TabmetS3T2R1_FD_70207 | JGI IMG/M metagenome (GOLD analysis project Ga0081455, IMG submission 70207) | Tabebuia heterophylla rhizosphere microbial communities from the University of Puerto Rico - S3T2R1 | ecosystem: Host-associated > Plants > Roots > Rhizosphere ... | reverse complement strand
ATCGTGCGGTTGGTGGTCGGCGAAATGCTCAGGCTGGTGGGCATCGGCGGCGTGATAGGCCTTGGCGCGGCGTTGGCGGCGACGCGGTGGGTGAAAAGTTTGCTCTTCGGCTTGCAGCCGCACGATCCGCTGACCATCGGGCTGGCGGTGTTGCTGTTGCTGGCGGTGGCAGCGGTGGCGGGGTATCTGCCTGCGCGCCGCGCTTCACGCATAGATCCAATGGTGGCCTTGCGGCACGACTAGGCGCGTGTTTGGGAATTCCAGCCGTGAGCGGGCCGCAATGTTTATAGTTGGCGCGGTGGGCCGTCCCTCTAGCTCCGTTAGGAGTGGCGTCTCCCGGAGACGCCGCTCCTAACGGAGCTAAGGAACCCTAAGCGCATCCCAAGCTATAAACATCACTCTCCTAACGAAGCTAAAAGAAGAAGTGATGAGTAGGAACTTGCTGATCAATTCAGGGCTTGTCTGCGTGTTGTTCTTCAGCCTCCTGGCTGTGAGCGCGCAACAGACTAAGGAGACGACGGAAAAGAATCCGCCGCTGACCTTCGAGGAACTCAGGAAGGTCGTGCAGGAGATTGACAAAAGAGCGCTGGCCGTACGCGAGCGCGGAAACGTTTTGACGTTGTTGGATGCGTTTCGCTCTTGGGAGGCCGAATATGCCGCGCGGGGAGCGGCCGCGCGATCGGCTATAGCGGTGCGCATTCTGACCGTGGCTCCCGAAGTGGGCAATTATGCAGAGGCCTTGCGCTACGCCGACCTGGCTTATGGCGTGACGGCGATGGGAAGGCTCGCAACCGCGGACGAACTCGAAGGCTACAAACCGGTGGACGCGCTCGAGGCGCTGGCGCGCGCCGCCGCGGGCGTACAGGTGGTGATGATCAACGAGGCGCATCACGTCCCACAGCACCGCGCCTTCACCCTCGAATTGCTGAAAAAGCTGCGGCGCAGCGGCTTCACACACTTTGCCACCGAGACGCTTTACGAAACGGATGGGCGACTCAACGCGCGCGGTTATCCGACAGCGCAAAGCGGCTACTACACCGGCGAACCGGTTTACGCCGAGTTGATACGCACGGCGCTCAAACTGGGCTTCCACGTGGTCGCTTATGACGTCCAGGGAGTCAAGAATTCCGATGAACGCGAACGCGGGCAAGCCAGGAACCTGATTGAACGAATCCTGAAGGACGCCCCTCAAGCCAGAATTCTGGTCCACGCCGGTTACGCTCACATTGACGAATCGGGCGCCGACCGGGTGGGCGCGGCGACGATGGCGCAACGCTTCAAGGAGGCGACCGGCATAGACCCGTTCACAATTGAGCAGACGGAAATGAGCGAACACAGCGCCCGCGAATTCGAACACCCGCTCTATCGAGACGTGGTGGCGCGGGGATTGGTCTCGCGCCCAACTGTGTTTCGAAACGCCCGGGGAGAATTCTGGATGCAGGAAAGAGGCCGGCACGACGTGACGCTCTTTCAGCCGCGCAGCCGGCCGCTCACCAGCGAGGCCGGCGGCAGGCCTGATTGGATGCGGCTGGGTGGAAGTCGCAGCCCTTATCGGTTGTCGAAACAGGTTTGCGGCGGCGCTCCGCGCTGTCTGGTGCGCGCCCGGTCAGCGCGTGAAGGCGCGGACGCCATTCCCATAGATCAATTGGAAGTTTTGGCGGAGCGTCCGGCGCCGGCGCTGATGCTGCCCACGGGCGAGTTCATCATCGAGGCCCAAGACCCTGAAGGAAAACCACTTACGAATTTTCGCGTCAGGAAATGAAAAGGCGGCGCGCCCTGTACCGTAGGTTGTCCAAGGGGGCGGATGGCTTCATAACCAGGCCCCTGGGTACGCATCGCTTCCAGCGTGCAGTCTCGGCGAAAGACGAATTTATAGGAAGCAGAGCATCGCCTGAGGTTTGGGGGACTGATTCCGATCAATAGGTCTCTAGCCGAGACTGCTGAGCTGGGACTACTTTCGGGCGATGCGGATGCAAGTCCGGGCCGGACGGCCGTTCAGCGCAGAGTATGGTCCCAAGGCGCAACTAGCGGCGATCATCAATGAAACGGTTGCGCAGCGCTTGCCCTGACGCGCGTCATGAAGAGTCTGCTTTTCAACGTGAGCGCAATCGATCCGCCGACCTTCGTTGGCGTCGCTTTGGCGCTGGTCGCCGTGGCGCTTATTGCCATATACATACCGGCGCGGCTCGCCACGAAGGTTGATCCGCTGCAAGCGCTTCGCCAGGAGTGAGAAGGCGTTGGCATTGACAGGAGGTTTTATGAGAGGGATTTGGCGCCGTTTGATCTTGATGGCTTTGTTGATTCCGGTCGGATGGCGCAATGAATCGCTGGCGCAAACGACACCTACCTCACCGCCCCAGAAAGCGGATGAACAGGAGCAGCGCCTTCGAATTGTGACTAATGAAGTGCGTTTACCCCTGCGGGCTGTCGATTCGATGGGCAGACGGGTGGCGGACTTAACGGCTAAAGAGGTTTTAGTGATCGAAGATGGCGTAGCTTGCCAGGTTACCAGCCTTAAACGCGAACCTGCCAATGTCATGATCGTGCTCGATTTGAGCGCTCCCCTGGGGGTATTCAAGAGTCGGCTGGAGGATAAAGAAACCAGCGAAAAATTATTTGAAGGGGGGAACTATAAACCAATTCCTCGGCCGATCGCCCGGGAATTTACCGAGATTGTATTGCGCCAACTAACCCCGCAGAATCAGATCGCCATTATTCAATATGCAGACCGAGTGGAGATGCTGCAAGACTGGACGCGCAATCGTGATGAAGCGATTAGCGCCCTGCGAGCCGGGTTCCGGGCCGGTCTCAAAGCGTGTTTTTATGACGCGCTCGCATTGGCTGCGGCCCGGTTGCAAAACGCCCCGGCCGGCCGCCGCGTTTTGGTCTTAGTGACAGACGGCTTGGACTCGGCGAGCATGTCCGCAAAACAATCGGCATTTGAGCAAGTGATGGCGACTGGCGCTTCGATCTACGTAGTCAGTTGGACAGAGATTATTATCGGCGAAGCGCGGCAGTCATTGAAAAAAAAGCGCTTCTCGCGTGAGGTGCTGAGTCCACCGACTTTCAAACGCGCGGGCGAGCTCAAACAATATATCGAACAAACGGGGAGCGCGGCTGAAGACTTGGAGGCGCTGACAACCAAGAGTGGGGGCGAATATTGGCGCCCCACAGTGGTCAGTGAATTTATGCTCCACAGGCCGGATGCGTTGGTCCGTGAAGTCGACTCGGAGTACACCCTAACTTACCTCTCCCAAAAAGATAAGATTGATCGGGCAACGAGCATTCCTGAGATTCTCTTGGCGCGGCCAGGCGTGTTTGTTTTCACGCGGCAGGCGGCCAAGTTCAAGAGAGAGGCGCGCTGAGCGCAGCATTTCTGGCGCCCGTGCTTCGACCAATTCCCAAAAACATTGGGACATAATCAACCACGGGGGCGCGGGGAACACGCGGGGCTATGATTATTGTTTTTCCCCGTGATTCCCCGCGCCCCCGTGGTTGATTATGTCCCAATGTTTTTTTGTCTAATTTAGCGCCTACCTCATAATCGCCACTATATTGGCAGGTGTGGCGTTGTCCGTTATGCTGGTTCCGGCGCCGAGGGCCACGCGAGTGGATACGACGGTGGTGTTGCTGGATAAATAAGCCTGACTCTTTATTTCATTTTTCACTTTCCATTTGTCAGTGATCGAGGGAATTCTCTGCGATGATCAACCTTGCCAACGTCTCCAAAACTGTCACCAGCGGCTCCGAGAAGCTGACCATTTTGCATGCGGTGTATCTCTCCATTCCCAGGGGCCAGTTCGTCGCCGTCGTGGGGCCTTCGGGCAGCGGCAAATCCACGTTGCTTTCATTGGTCGCCGGGCTCGATTATCCGACCACCGGCGACATTCGACTGGACGGCGAATACATCACGCAGATGAGGGAGGACGAGTTGGCCCGTCTTCGCGGCGCGAAGGTCGGGTTCATTTTTCAATCGTTCCATCTGATCCCTTCGCTGACGGCTTACGAAAACATCCTCGTGCCGATGGAGATTGTGGGGCTGCCGAAGGCGCGCGAACGGGCGCAATTATTGCTTGACGAGGTCGATCTGCGCGAGCGCGGGCATCATTACCCTTCGCAGCTTTCGGGCGGCGAACAGCAGCGTGTCGCCATCGCTCGGGCATTTTCAAATGATCCGGCGATACTGCTGGCCGATGAACCTACGGGAAACCTCGATTCAAAAAATGGCGCGCGCGTCTTCGATCTGCTCGTCAAACTCAACCGCGATCGTTCGACGACGCTGCTGCTGGTCACGCACGACCACGCGCTGGCTGGCCAGGCCGATCGGGTGATCTCGCTCAATGATGGGCGGATTGTTAGTGATGAGGCGCCGGGGAGAATGGCTGATGTGGCGCCAGAATCTGATTCAACGCTTCACTCGACGGAGGAGGCATGAAATTCATCCTCAATATGGCCTGGCGCGAGATGCGCGCGTCGTGGCGGCGGCTGTCGCTCTTCTTTCTTTGCATCGCCATCGGCGTCGGCTCCATCGTCAGCCTGCGCTCGCTGGTACAGAAGATGAGGGCTGCGATCGGGCGCGAGGCGCGGGTGATGTATGCGTGTGACGTGCAGGTGGGATCCAACCAGCCATGGAAGCCGGAGGTCGAGGCGTTGGTCAAACGCTACTTCCACTCGCCGCTCGTTGCGGCGCACACGGAAGTGATGGGTACGCAGACGATGATACGTTCTGTGAAGGATCCGAACGCGCCGCCCGTCATGGTCCTGCTGATGGGGGTACAGGAGCAGTACCCGTTGTACGGCGAGATACAACTGACGGACGGAGCCCGGTACGCGCACTCAATGTTGAGTGGATACGGCATACTCTTGCCGTCCGGATTGATGACGCAACTCGGCCTCAAGATCGGCGATGAGGTCAATCTCGGGCTGCTGACATTCACTGTCCGCGGAGCAGTCGAGAATATGCCGGGCTATGGGGTCAATTCCAGGCCCCTCCCTCGCGTGGTAGCGGATTACGCCGATGCGGCCGAGGCGGGGCTGACCGGATTCGGCAGCTTTGTGTGGTACGCGCGTCTTTTCAAAACGCGCGAGGGGCAGGATCGGGCGCTGATGAAGCGGCTGGAGCGCGATCTCAGGCCGCATCGGTCCTACGGGCTAGGGTCGTTCCGCGGCATGGAGAACTTTGCGAATCAGGTACTGGAGCGAATGGAGGCTCAATTGAGCTTTGCCGGGCTGGTGATCCTGATCCTGGGCGGGATCGGCATTTCTAGCGGGACCCGGGTCTTCGTCCAGCAGAAGATGAAGACCATCGCCATCCTCAAGTGTCTGGGCGGCGACAACCGGCATGTACTAGGCGCGTATCTGGCGCAGGCGCTCGCGCTCTGTGTTGTCGGCAGCCTGCTCGGACTGTTGTTCGCCGGCGCGCTAACGCTCGTCATTCCCAGGCTTTTTGACGGCGTCCTCCCTTTTCAGATTGAAGGCGGCCTGACCTGGCGAGCGGCCCTCCAGGGGGTTAGCGTCGGCGCGCTCGTCACGTTGCTCTTCTCATTGCCGCCCTTGCTGGAAGTTCGGCTGGTCAAGCCGATGCTCGTGATGCGGCAGAATACGGAGGGCGAGAAACGGCGAATTGACTGGCTGAACCTGGGCGTCTGGCTGCTGATCGTGCTTGCGCTGTTTGCGCTGACGAGCTATCAGGCAAGCTCACTCAGAATCGGCGGGATATTCATAGGGATGCTGATCGGGACGGCGTTGGTCCTCAACCTGATAGGCGCGGGGCTGATGCGATTATTGCGCCGCGTGCGACAATTGCCGTCATTTGTCCTGCGCCAGGGAGTTGGAAGCCTCTACCGACCTGGCAATCAGACGAAGGTGATCCTGATAGCGGTCGGGCTTGGCACGTTGTTCGTCACCGCGATGCGCCTGCACCAGGCGAATCTGACGCGCGAGTTGAATGTCGATCTCAGCCTGGCCGCGGCGGATATGTACCTGCTCGATATTCAAATAGATCAGCGCCAGACCGTCGAGGAGACCGTCACGCGTCTGGCGGGCGCGGCGCCGGAGATCATTCCCATAGTGCGGACGCGTCTGGTCGAGATCAAACGCGCTCGTGACAACTATCGGCCCCTTAAGACAGTGTACCTCGACAATTTCGGGCGTGAGCAGCGGGTTACTTACAAATCTGATCTGGCAAGGGAGGACGAGACGGTCGTCGCCGGCAAATTATGGGAGCCGACACCCAGCGCCGAACCGGAGGTATCGGTGGAGTATATTTCAGGCCGCGACTACAATCCTGCCGTCGGCGACTTGATGATCTTCGACCTTGCGGAGCGGTGCATTGCGGCTAAGGTCACCAGCGTCCGTCGCAGAATGGGAGGCTTCTCGGCGACCTCCACCTACTTTCGCTTTGGAATAGTCTTCCGGCCCGGCGCGCTCGAAGACGAGCAGCAAACCTTAGTCGGCGCGTTCAAAGGCCCGCCGCCTGGCGCTCAGCGCGCGCAATTACAACGAGAGTTGGTCGATAGCTTCCCGAACGTTTTGGCGATTGACGCCTATGATAATGCCACATTTATACGGAAGAAGATCAATGACGTCTCGCTCGCCGTGAATTTCCTCGGCGCCTTCGTCATCCTCTGCGGCGTGTTGATCCTGACCGGCTCGGTGGCGATGACCAAGATTCATCGCCTCTACGAAGCGGCGATCCTCAAGACGCTGGGCGCGGAGAAGAAGCTGATCGTTTACATTACGCTCATCGAATACGGCGTACTCGGTCTACTGGCCGGCGTGACGGGCTCGACCGCCGCGATTGCGCTGACGTGGCTGTTCAGCAAGTACGGCGTAAAGGCTCCCTGGCAGCCCATCCCCTCAATCAATCTCATCGGGGTGGCGGCGGCGCTGCTGCTGGTGATGACGGTGGGCGTGTTTTCGAACTGGGAAGTGATGAGGAAGAAGCCACTCGGTATTTTGCGGGAGGAGTGAAGCCCCGCCCAGGTCCGGGTTCATTATCACCGGTCGCGACGCCCTGAAAGAATGAAAAACGCGGCGCGAGGGTAGGGCAAACTGGCCGCTTTGCCTAGTCTTCCCGAAAGACCGTACGAAGGAATCAAGGCAAAGCGGCCAGTTTGCCCTACCTTTTTCTGAAGAGTTCAGCATGTCGCGTTGCGACGCCCTGAAACAATGAAAGGCGCCGCGCCCAGTACCGTAGGTTGTCCAAGGCGGCGGAGGGCCTCATAACCAAGTCGCTTGACGCCACTTGAACGCTTCATTAATCAAGCCTCCGCCGCCTTGGACAACCTACGGTACATTTTTCCGAGGAGCCTTTATGAGATGGTGTTGCGCGATGAATGAGCCTGGCGCTCTGGCCCCGTGATCAATCAAAATCCCACAATCATCCACTAACCATTCGTCACTGCCCATTATTAGTCAGAAGAAGAGCAATCTTTTCTTTGTGGCTGTCGTATTTCTTTTTCAAAGACAATAAATCTAGAGGAAATGGCGCATTGACCACTGCATTGCGTTGCGAAGGTTAAATTCAGGCGTCGCTACGCGACGCGGAGAATGATTGCCGACATTCCCGGCGTTAAAACGCCGCGCTAAAATCAACCGCCGCGCTGCGGCGAAGAATATACAAAGGAGGCATGACTATGAAACTCAGACTCGGCTGGTTGCTAATACTGGTCGCGCTCGGCCTCAACGCTTGTCGCGGATCGTGGGGGGCGGCGACCGTTGCGGCGCAAAGCCAGGCGGCTGGCGCTAAAAGCGATGACATCTCCGGAGCGTGGATTTTGATTGAGCTATTCCCTGATGAGACTCACACCCACCGCATGAGTCTGCAAGTCGCCGACAATAAGATTACCGGCCAATCCGGCCAGTCCAAAATCGAAGGGACGATCGAAGGTTCGGTGATTACATTGAAATGGCTGACGCCGGACGGCCGCGTAGACGCGACGTATACTGGCAAGGCCCAGGACGGCGCGCTGAAAGGCGAGGGCGATTGGGGCGGCATCAAGCTTCAATGGAACGCGCGCCGGCCGGCGACGAGATCCGAAGGCGGGCCGCGCACGCACACGTTCACGCCCACCGAGTTCCATCGCACATTTTCATACGCCATTCCGCCCGCGCTGCGAATCTTCCCCGGCGACACGGTGAAGACGAAGAGCGTTGACGCCGGGGGCACGGATGAAAATTCCGTCCGCCGTTCGATGGGCGGCAATCCATTGACCGGCCCGTTTTACGTCGAAGGGGCGATTCCAGGCGACACGCTGGTCATCAAATTGAATCGAGTCCGAACCAACCGCGACTGGGCGGGCAGCGGCCAATCGGTCGTGGGCAATGCTCTCGCGCCCGGCTATCTGATGAACCTGAAACGCGCCCAGAACTTCAGCAGCCGCTGGAAGCTCGATAAGGAGAAGGGAGTCGCCTATCTGGATAAACCGACTGATCCGTTGAAGGGCTTCACCGTTCCTTTGCAGCCGATGCTCGGTTGCGTGGGAGTCGCCCCGCCGGGCCGTGACGTGATCAGGACTGGGGATTCGGGCGTCTTCGGCGGCAATATGGACTACAACCAGATTCGTGAAGGGACGACCGTCTACCTCCCGGTCTTTCACGACGGCGCGTTGCTGTTTATGGGCGACGGCCACGCCGCTCAAGGCGACGGCGAATTGACTGGCGATGCGCTCGAAACCTCTATGGAGTTCGAGTTCACCGTTGACGTAATCCACGAGAAGTCGATCGGTACGCCGCGGGCTGAGAACGCCGAATATCTGATGGCCATCGGGATCGGAGGCTCGCTCGATCAGGCATTGCAACGCGCGACGACCGAGATGGCGCGTTGGCTGGAGGGCGACTACAAACTGAATTCGACCGAATCGGCTATGATCCTCGGGTTCGCGGTGAAATACGACGTGGCTGACCTGGTCGGCACGCAGGTCAGCATCGTGGCGAAAATTCCCAAAACCACGCTGGCGCAGTTAAAACGCCAATGAGTCAAGCGCCAATGAGTCAAGGGAGGATGGCGTCCGGGGCGGATGTGCGATAAAATCCCGCCGCCCCTGACCGTCAAGGTTAGTTCTTCACTCCAATGTTGTGGTCTAAATTTAAGACGCCGCTTTCCTTTTTGGCGATCGGAATCAGTCTGGTCGTCATTATCCTTGTATCTTATACGAACCTGCAGGCGCGGGGGCGCGGTCGAGTCAATGCGCTCGACAATGACGCCCGCGCGCGGCTCAATGCGGCCGTGCGCGACATGCGCAGGCGCGGCATCCGGCCGCGTATTAACAGCGCTTTCCGCTCGCACGCCGAGCAGCGCTCCATCTATCGGTGCGCCCGCAGCCGCCGTTGCCGCGCCCGGCGCGGGATATACGGCGCCAAGCGGCCCGGAACTTCGATGCACGAGGCCGGGCTGGCCGTGGACATCGGCGGCGTGGCGGCCGGACACCGGCGCCGACGCCTCACGCCCAAAGGACGCCTGATGGTGCGCATCATGCGAAAGCACGGTTTCAGATGGCGCTACGGCTTGAAAGACCCCGCGCATTTCGAACTAAGCCCGCAACTCGCCGGCTATCGAACTGAGAAAGCCGCCATTAAAGCCGGACAGCGACGCTGGGTGGCTAAGAGCCGCGCGCGCCGGCGAGTGAGCAGCCGGGCATAATGACGCGGGGCGCCGCATTTCATTTAGTCACTACTCTTGACTAGTCACGACTCTTGACCGACCGACGACGCCGTTCAGTCATAACTGCGCTTAGAGCAGTTTCAAATTCTCGTCTACACATTCACAAACCAATTTAAAAGCGCCAAGCGAGGGCGAGGCTGGCACGAGACATGCGATTGAAAACTGCAAGACTCGAGGTTCAGCCCTGTACTTTTTTGTCCATGAGAGTCGTCTGAAGGCTCTGAAAGGAGGAGTATGAATTACGGACGATTTAAGAAAATAATCGTTTCGCTGGCGTTGATGTGCGTCTTCGCGCTCCCCGTAGCGACGACGTTCACTCAACCTGCATATGCGCAAAGTGGCGTATATAGCGATTTGGCTCAATGGCGTAGTTATGGCTATCGGGGATATCCCGGCTACGGGTATCGTGGCTATGGCTATGGATATCGTAGCTATGGATATCGTGGCTACTATGGCTATCCTAATTATGGTGGGTACTATCGAGGGTACTACAACCCATACTATAGGCCTTATTACCGAGGCTATTATGGATACCCATATGGTGGCTACTACCGCAGGCATTATTGAGGGATCCGGTTTAGCTTCCGTTATTAAAACGGAAGAAGAGCGCGGACCGAAGCGCGTGGGTTGGAGGCGTCAGCAATGTGTCGCCTTTAATTCTGAACTTCAATACTAATGTAGCTCTTGCCTACATACACTGTATGTGAAAGCTGCATTATTTGTGTGGGGTAATGCGCGCCGAATTTACGAACTGACGATTATGCGCCCCCTTGTAATTTGTCCACACCAGAGCGGTCTGAACGCTCTGAAAGGAGGAAAATGAATTACGGGCGATTTAAGAAAGCAACAATTTGGCTGGCTTTAACATGCGTCTTCGCGCTTCCTGTGGCGGCGACGTTTGCTCCCCCGGTATCTGCGCAAGGGTATCATCGCCGTCACGACAGACGGGGGCGGTATTATCATCGTGACCACGGGAGGCGACGACATGCGTATCGCCCCTGGGTAAGGTACCGCCACTATAGGCGGCATTGATAATTCCCCAGGGTAGGGTACTACGCACATCCCCCTCGGTATCACCGGCGGTACTACTAATGACTGGTAGAACCGCAAACCGAAACGCTAATGGAGTGGAGGCGCCAGCGTCTGGCGCCTCCACTCCGAATGTTTCAAATCATAACGTAGGAGGATGAAAATGATCAGATCTATGTATATGCGATTAGTGTTGGGATTGTTGTTTATCTTGAGCGTAGGCGGCGCCGTCAGCGCCCAAAGGCCCAGTCGATGGTCTTCAAACACGCCACAGACATACGGCCGTTGGACTTATCTGGGACAGGCCAATGTGAATGGAAGGGTGGATCGCGACAGGGTTTCGGTGGGCCGCGGGCGCGGCAGGTTCCAGAGAATCCAAATCAGAGTCGACCGCGCGCCGATTGAGTTTTACCGCGTGGTCGTCCATTACGCAAACGGCCGCAGTGAAGAAGTCGACGTCCGGCAGCGAATCCCCGCCGGGGGCCAGACGCGCGCCATTGATTTGCGCGGCGACGAGCGGGCCATAGACAGCGTCGAGTTCTTCTACGCCAGAGGGGGGTGGAGGTTCGGGCGTGAGCCGAGAGTCCGCCTCTATGGGATCTGAGCCTGAGATGTAGAATGAACCGCCAAGAGGATCGAGAATCGAGGATGGGAGATCGTATCGAATACCATCACTCGATTCTCGATCTTCAATCCCCCTCCACACGCCGCGGCGTTTTCAGTCATCGCCTCGGTGTGCTAATCTTGACCCCGAACATGATTACGTGAGGGTTGTTATGACTGCGCGCTCCAATCTTCCTTCTTCTTTCGCCAATTACCAAAGCTACCGGCGACAACTCGCCGTGCTCGCATCTCTCGGCTTCGCTACCGCGCTCTGTCTGGGGCTTCTCGCGCTACGCGCCTGGCATTACGGCGCCTCCGCGCGCCCCTGGCTGGTTTGGAACCTATTTCTCGCCTGGTTGCCGGCTTTAGGCGCCTTTGCCGCTTACAACCTGGATCACTGGCCGACGCGCTTTCGCTGGCTTCCAATCATCGGACTATCGATTCTGTGGCTGCTATTTCTGCCCAACGCGCCTTATCTCATCACCGACATCATCCATCTCAAACCGCAACCGGGAGTTCCGCTCTGGTACGACCTGATCACGCTGGTCGCTTTCGCCTGGACGGGATCATTTCTCGGTCTGGTCTCGCTGTTTCTGATGCAGATGTTGGTCCGCAGGACGGTGGGTAACACAGCCAGTTGGGTATTCGCGCTCGGCGCGCTCGCGCTGAACGGCTTCGGCATCTACTTCGGACGGTTCCTGCGCTGGAACAGCTGGGACGTGTTCTTCCGCCCGACGAGTCTGTTCTATGACCTGTTGGAAGGCTTGCGTAATCCCTTCGCCTATTTACACACAATCGCCTTCGCCGGGCTGTTCACGCTCTTCTTCGGCGCCGTCTACCTGATGTTGCTCTCCTTTACGCAATTGCATCTCGAGCGCGAAAAGCGCTGATTACGCCTCAAAAATTTATCGACCTGCGCCCCCTAGACAGTGCCGCGAGCGGTAGCGAGCGTGGCCTTCG
>Ga0081455_10006743_pt1 | contig 12257 bp, 11 predicted proteins | sample TabmetS3T2R1_FD_70207 | JGI IMG/M metagenome (GOLD analysis project Ga0081455, IMG submission 70207) | Tabebuia heterophylla rhizosphere microbial communities from the University of Puerto Rico - S3T2R1 | ecosystem: Host-associated > Plants > Roots > Rhizosphere ... | reverse complement strand
CAATCGATAAAGAGGGACCCGTGGCACTCTTCCGCCGCAACAATCAGGCCACGCCAGAGCCAGCGGCGACGACGGTCGATTCTGCGCCGACTGGCAAAAAGGATCGTCCAACGCCGACTCGCAAGGAAGCGGAGGCAGCGCGACGCCAGCGCATGACCACGACGCTCAGTAAGAAAGAAGCTCGGGCCGTCGCAAGCCGGCAGTCGCGGGCACAGCGTCTGAGGGCCGTCAGCGCACGCGAGGCCGTGCCCGAAAGGGTATTGATGCGCGACTACATCGACGCCCGCTTCAACTTGGGTGAGTTCCTGCTTCCCGCTGTCGTGGTGATCTTGCTCGTGACCGTGGTCGGCAGCTACTGGCCGTCGGTGACGTTGATCAGCACCGTGGCCATGTATCTGTTCATCCTCGGCGTGTTCGTCGACGGCTATCTGATGTGGCGCGGCTTCAAGAAAGTGTTGGCCTCCCGGCTGCCAAAGGCATCACCAAAGGGCCTGTTGATGTACGGCATGGCGCGTAGCACTCAAATCCGGCGCTTCCGATCACCTGCTCCTCGAATCAAGCGCGGAGAGGCGTACTAAGGGGCATACTGACCCGTGGGCAAGTCTGGGGGGAAGTGTCCATGGAATTCAGGCATTTGGGCAAGAGTGGTCTCAAGGTTTCGGCGGTCAGTTACGGCAACTGGATCACGCATGGGTCGCAGCTAGAAGCTGAGCAGGCAACTGCCTGTGTTAGGGCCGCGCTCGACGCTGGCATCACCACCTTCGATACCGCCGATGTGTACGCTAACGGACGGGCCGAGATCATCCTCGGCGCCGCCCTGGCCGGCGAGCGCCGCGACGGACTGGAGGTCTGTACCAAGGTCTACTTTCCGACCGGCCCGGGTCCAAATGACACTGGCCTGTCACGCAAGCACATTCATGAGGCGATCAACGCCTCGCTACGCCGGCTCAACACCGACTATGTCGATCTCTATCAAGCGCATCGCTACGACTACGCGACGCCCCTGACCGAGACCATGGAGGCCTTCGCCGACGTGGTCAGAGCTGGCAAGGCGCTCTATATCGGCGTCAGCGAGTGGACAGCCGAGCAGCTGCGTGAGGCATACGCGCTGGCGACAGATCTGCGCATTTCGCTGGTCTCCAACCAGCCGAGATACAACGCCCTGTACCGCATCATCGAGGCTGAGGTGGTGCCAACGTGCCAGGAGCTCGGCATCAGTCAGATCGTGTTCTCTCCGATGGAGCAGGGCATCCTGAGTGGCAAATACCGAGCCGGCGAGCCGCCGCCGCAGGGGTCACGCGCCACGCATGAGAGCGAAGGGGCTCGGTTCGTCCGGCGAGTGTTGAGAGACGACGTGCTCGCCTGCATCCAGCAGCTGGCACCGCTGGCTCAGGCAGAAAACCTGACGATGGCTCAGCTCGCCGTGGCCTGGGTGCTGCAGAACGACAACGTCGCCAGCGCCATCACCGGCGGTTCCCGCCCCGATCAGGTGACAAGCAATGCAGCCGTTGCCGGACGCAAGCTGTCGCCAGAGACGATGGCGGGCATCGACTCCGTCCTCAGCAGTGTGATCGAGAGCGACTGTGCCATGGTCGGGGCGACTTCGCCCAAACACCGTCTGCGATGACCCATAAGCTGGTGAGATGAGCTGGCATTGGGTGCCCGACCGTAGGCCCAGTCCTAACCGCTCCGTCGCCGAGCCTCCGTCGATCAGTCGCACATTCCAGACCCAGGGCGAAGCGGAGACCTGGCTGGGCGAGTTCTATCCGAGCCTCAGAGCAGCCGGTGTACGGGCGGTCAGTCTCTACGAGGCCGATCGGCTGGTCTACGGACCGATGTCGCTGGAGCCGTAAACGCTTTTCTTGAGCTGTTAGCCGCCCGCTAAGGTCGGCTGGTGCCGACCCCGGACTACATCGCCGCTATCCGACGCGCGTACGGACAGGGCAGGTTGCTACTGCCCGGGGTCTCCGTGGTAGTGCTCAGAGGCGACCTCGAGCCGGCCCGGTTGCATCTGCTGTTGACGAGGCGCAGCGACACGGGACGCTGGAGCCTCCCAGCCGGAATCGTGGAGCCGTCCGAACAGCCAGCCGCGGCGGCTCTACGGGAGCTTCTCGAGGAGACCCGGATCACCGCCAAGGTTGAGCGGCTTGCCTTGCTCACCACGGATCCCGACGTGACCTACCCGAACGGTGACACCTGCCAGTTCGTCTCGATGTGCTTCCGGTGTCGCTACGTCTCGGGAGTGGCCCAGGTCGGCGACGAAGAGTCGACTGAGGTCGCGTGGTTTCGTGCCGATGAGCTACCGGACGACCTCAGTGACATCCAACGACGCCGCATCCAATGCGCACTGCAAGATCGAGACGACTGCATCTTCGATCTTTAGATCTGGCAGCGGCGCCCGGTTCGGGTCGGTCGCAGCGCCGGGACCGAGTCAGGTTTCGCGTACGCCGGGAGTCACAAAGGGCGGCTTGGTGATCACGAAAGGCTCTTGCCGGCTCCTGATGTCCACGGTCACCACGTCATCGTCGTTCAGGCCGCGCTCGATCAGCGCGAGGGCGATACCGATCTTGAGAGTTGGCGAGAACGTGCCTGAGGTCACGGTGCCCAGCTCGCGGCCGTCCGGGTCGCGTACCACCATCCCCGGCCGTGGAATGCCTCGCCCAACCGCGCGCAGCCCGCGCAACAGGCGCCGTGCACCTGCCTCCTTCTCGGCGCGAAGCGCGTCACTTCCGAAGAATGATTCCTTCTTCCACCCGACGGCCCAACCGAGCCGTGCCTGTACTGGCGTGATCTCCGGCGAGATGTCTTGACCATGCAGCGCATAGCCCATCTCGGTCCGCAGCGTGTCCCGGGCCCCGAGCCCTGCTGGTTGCAACCCATAGGACTCCCCCGCCGCCAGCACGGCGTCCCACACCGCTGTTGCGCCGCTGTTCGGCACCACTAGCTCGTAGCCGCGTTCCCCGGTGTAACCGGTACGGCAGACAGTCATCGGAGTTCCTTGCTGGTCGGCGCTGACGAAGGTCATGTAGTCGTGGCCGACCGGAAGCCCGGCTGCGGAAAGCACTTCGTCAGACAGCGTGCCCTGCACGGCGAGCACGGCGAAGTCGCGATGCTGATTGGTCACGGTGACACCATCGGGTGATCCCTCTGACAGCAGCGCCACCACGCGCTCGCAATTAGCCGCATTGGGGATCAAGAACACCTCGTCTGGGGATCTGAGATAGGCGATCATGTCATCCACCACCCCGCCATCGGGGTTGCAGAGCAGCGTGTACTGTGCCTCACCCGGTCCAATCTTGCCAAGATCGGCAGTCAGACAACGGTTGACGAAGTCCGCCGCACGTGGGCCGGCAACAGTTGCTTTGCCCAGATGACTGACATCGAAAATGCCGACGGCATTCCGTACGGCTGCATGCTCGGCAAGCACGCCGGCACCCGCGTACTCCACAGGCATGGACCAGCCGCTGAACGGTGCGAACTTGGCGCCGGCAGCGACATGCCGCTGACGTAACGGCGAGTTCAGCAGGCTCCCGGACTCGGTATTCTCCCCGCTCACCGCTCCTCCAATCACCAGCTGGCTACATCAGGATCGATCAGGGCTACAACGGACTAACCTGTTGACGCCCCATTTGATCACGTCGACCACCGAAGGATGTTGCCATCGTGCCAGCCCGAATGCTTCCCCCACTCACCATTGCCAAGAACATCCCGCGTAATGCCGACGTCCTCGTGGTGGGCATGAGTGAGACCGGGGTACGGGAAGTGCCCGAGGCAATCTCACGTGCGTTCGCGAAACGCTTCGGCGTATCCGTGGCCGAGATGGCAACCTCACTCGGTGCCAAGTCGTCCGCCGACAGCAAGCGCACGCTCCCGGCAGCGGGCGACGGACCAAGGATCGTGGTAGTGGGTCTGGAATCAGCGGAGCCCAGTGCCGAAGACCTGCGGCGGGCAGCCGGGGCCGGCGTACGCCACGCAGCCTCGCTGACAGAAACTTCCGGCCTATCGGTCGCCGTCTCGCTGGGCGCCGCGAGCTCGGAGCAGCTGGCGGCGGTCGCTGAGGGTGCACTACTCGGCAGCTACCACTATGAGCCGATCAGCGCCGATCCGGCCAAGGGTGGCACCCTCGAGGCGATCACAGTGATCAATTCAGGCGATGTCAAGGACACCGATACCGCTGCGACTGCGAAGACCGTTGCACAGGCGGTGGTGACGGTGCGCGAGCTGGTCAACATCCCGGCCAACCTGCTCTATCCGGACTCGTTCGCAGAGCAAGTGCGCACTCTGGTCAACGGCAGCAAGATCACCGTTGACGTGCTGGATGAGACCGCGTTGAGTGAGGGTGGTTACGGCGGATTGATGGCGGTTGGCGGTGGATCGTTCCGGCCGCCGCGTTTGGTCCGGCTTGGCTATAGCCCCCGCGGAGCGAAGTTCCATCTTGCGCTGATCGGCAAGGGCATCACCTTTGACACTGGCGGCCTCAACCTCAAGCCGGCCGAGGGCATGTACGCGATGAAGTGCGACATGGCCGGCGCGGCAACCGTACTGGTCGCCGTGCATGCCATAGCTCAGCTAGGTCTCAAGATCAGGGTGACGGCCTACGGCGCGCTCGCAGAGAACATGCCCTCGGGAAGCGCCTATCGGCCGTCTGACGTGCTGATGATCTATGGCGGCAAGACGGTCGAGAACGGCAATTCTGACGCCGAGGGTCGGCTCGTCATGGCCGATGCGCTGGCTCGAGCAGGTGAAGATGATCCCGACCTGGTGGTCGATGTCGCGACCCTGACGGGCGCCTGCATGGTGGCACTCGGCGAGCGGACCGCCGGTCTGATGACAAATGACGACGCCACCGCCGACCTGGTTCTGGATGCCGCCGAGGCGGCTGGTGAAGAAGTCTGGCAGCTCCCTATCCCCAAGGAGATCCGCGGGAAGCTCGACTCCAAGGTCGCCGACTTGCGCTCGACCGGTTCTGACCGCTGGGGCGGCGCTCTGGTGGCTGCTGCTTTCCTCCGGGAGTTCGTGGCCGAGGGCACACCCTGGGCGCACCTCGACATCGCCGGCCCAGCGTTCTTCGACGGCAAGCCGTACGGCTACGTCGCCTCCGGTGGGACCGGGGTAGGCGTACGCACGCTCATCGCCCTTGCCCGTTCTCTCGCCGGCTGAGGCCGACCTGGCCAGACGACGTTCAAGAAAGGCATGAGCCATGCTGGCAGCTGCCCCGGCGTCGAGTCACCATCCCACCCACTCGGCACCTCTGCCAGCACGACTGAACAGGCGTAAGACGTCCGCCCTGGTGTTATGTGGGACGGTCCGGTAGTCCCACGTCGCAGACGTGTCACACATCGGTTGTTCGGAGCCGTGGACGAGAAAGGTTTGGTTCTGCAGCTGACGAATGTGCGGGGGCCTGCGTCAGCGCAGGTCCGGATGCTTCTTGTTACGCGTGTTGTAGTCGCGCATCCGCTGCGGATAGCCCACGACCGCGGCGTCGTAACCCGGGATCTGCAAATGCTCGGCGAAGGCCCGCGCCCATTCCGGCGACGGCACAACGCGACGGGTCCATTCGCCGTCGAAGGCGACCAACAGCAGGGTCGTTTGAGTCACCGCGGTCTTCGGCTCAATGAAAGCCTCCACTCCGCGCCGGCTCTGCGCGAACTGGGTCAGGTGCGACGTCACAGCGTCGTCGACCCGCCGGCTTTGCGAGGCATAGCCGCGGCCCTTCTTCACCCGGCCGGCCGACCGCCGGAACCAACTCATGCGCCAATTATGGCCGCTACCTCCACGGAATCGCGGCTTTCACCAGGGCTGAGAGTATTGCGGCATGGCTCCTTCGTTCGATCTGGTCGTGCTCGGCGCCGGCAGCGGTGGCTATGCCTGCGCCTTGCGGGCAGCTCAGCTGGGCTTCAAGGTGGCACTGGTGGAGAAGGACAAGGTGGGTGGTACCTGCTTGCATCGCGGTTGTATTCCCACCAAAGCGATGCTGCACGCTGCCGAGGTGGCGGACTCGGTACGCATGGGGAGTCAGTTCGGGGTGCATGCGGCGATCGACAAGATCGACCTTGCCGGAGTGGTCTCCTACGCCGACAGCGTGGTCGCGCGGATTTACAAGGGTCTCTCCGGCCTCGTCGATTCCAACGGCATTACCGTCATTCACGGTGCCGGTCGACTGGCACAGCACGATGGCCGCCGCGTCGTCAGCGTGGACGACCAGACGTATCAGGCGCCCAATCTGGTGCTCGCTACCGGGTCGTACTCGCGCTCGCTGCCAGGACTGGAGATCGACAGAGCAAAGATTTTTGCAAGCGAGCAGGCGCTCCGCCTGGAAAGACTTCCGACCTCCGTAATCGTGCTGGGCGGTGGCGTGATCGGAGTTGAGTTCGCCTCGGCCTGGCGCTCATTCGGCGTGGATGTCACGATCGTCGAGGCACTTCCTCGGCTGGTGTCAGGGGAGGATCCGAGCATTTCCGCCGCCCTGGAACGCGCGTTCCGGAAGCGCGGGATCAGCATGATCATGGGCGCTGCGATGTCGTCATGCCAGACCACCGACTCCGGGGTACGGACGGAACTCGCGGATGGGCAGGTGTTGGAAGCCGAGCTCTTGCTCGTTGCCGTTGGTCGGGGGCCGCAGACTGCCGGCCTCGGCTACCCGGAGGTGGGGGTCGATCTCGAGGATGGCTTCGTCAAAGTCAATGAGCGACTGGAAACATCGATCCCTGGTGTGTACGCCGTCGGTGATCTAGTACGTGGTCTGCAGCTTGCGCATCGCGGATTCGCACATGGGATCTTCGTCGCCGAGGACATTGCTCACCGGACCGGCATTCTTGAGCGGCCGCCGGCGACGATTGCGGATCTGGGCGTCCCGCGGGTCACCTATTCCGACCCCGAAATCGCCTCCATCGGGCTGAGTGAGGATGAGGCGCGGACGCGCTTCGGCGAGGTGGAGACCTTCAGCTACGACCTGGCGGGAAATGGCAAGTCGCAGATCCTGAAGACTCGCGGCTTCGTGAAACTGGTGCGCAGGCCGAACGGGCCAGTTGTCGGCATCCACATGATCGGTGCCCGCGTCAGCGAGCTTGTCGGTGAGGCCCAATTGATCACCAACTGGGATGCGTTCCCGGCCGATGTCGGAGGCCTCATTCACGCCCACCCCAGCCAAAGCGAGGCGCTCGGCGAAGCGCACCTGGCACTGGCCGGCAAGCCCTTGCATTCCCACGGCTGACGGACAAGCTGAGCCTCTCGTGGCCAGTCATAGTGCTGGGGCTCCGCAGCGGCCTGCTGAGGCTAGGCTGTGGCCCACCGGCACCGAAGAGGCCCGACCGAGTTCCGCCGAGCCAGCAGTGACACTAGGCCGAAACTGAGCACCAGCACGATGAAGGAGTCCTCACAGCCATGTCGACCTCTGTAACCCTCCCAGCCCTCGGTGAGAGCGTGACCGAAGGAACGGTCAGCAGGTGGCTCAAGCAGGTCGGTGACACCGTCGAAGCCGATGAGCCGCTACTGGAGGTCTCGACGGACAAGGTCGACACCGAGATTCCCTCCCCTGCCTCCGGGGTGCTGCTGGAGATCAAGGCGCAGGAGGATGAAACTGTCGCAGTGGGTGCGGTGCTCGCCGTGATCGGCGAGCCGAGTGAGGCTGATGGACAGGATGCACCCGCGCCTGAAGCTCCGGCCGAAGAGGCGGACCGGACCTCGACTCAGCAAGACGAGGCGCCCCCGCAGGAGGCAGCTGAAACGCCGGCCGAAGATGAGGCAGCCGAGGCACCGGCCGAAGATGAGGCAGCCGCGGCGCCGGGCCAGGGGGAAGCTCAGCCGCAGGAGGCCTCGGGACCGCAAGCAGAAGCTAGCGAGGAGCCCGAGCAGCCCAAGGTTGCCGAGGACAAAGCAGAGGCGGAGCCGGCCGCCAGCTCCGACCGGGCGGCTGCTGGCACCGAAGTGACCCTGCCCGAACTGGGCGAGAGTGTGACCGAGGGAACGGTAAGCCGCTGGCTCAAGCAGATCGGGGAATCTGTTGCGGCCGACGAGCCGCTACTCGAGGTCTCGACGGACAAAGTCGACACCGAAATTCCCTCACCGACCTCAGGCACCTTGCTTGAGATACGTGTCCAAGAAGACGAGACGGTCGGGGTTGGGGCAGTCCTCGCAGTCATCGGCGAGGCGGGAGCCGCGGCTGCGCCGGCGCCTGAGGCCGAGCCAGACCGCCAGGCTGAGCAGGAGCATGCGGAGGCAGAACCTGAGCCCGAGCCGGAGGCAGAGGCAGAACCTGAGCCCGAGCCGGCCAAAGCAGAACCTCAGGCCGAGCACGAGCAGGCCAAAGCAGAACCAGAGCCCGAGGCCGCAGCACGACCGGAGCCGGAGTCCAAGGTTGCGACATCGACCGCACAAGAAGATGCCCGACGTGAAGACCGCGGCCCCACGGCGCCGCCGTCTCGTGCCTCGGCGCAAGCAGCGGGTGACTCCGAAGCCGGCTACGTGACACCGCTGGTACGCAAGCTCGCCAAGGAGCATGACGTCGACCTCTCCTCGCTCAATGGGACGGGTGTAGGCGGACGGATACGCAAGCAGGACGTGCTAGCCGCCGCCGAGGCTGCGAAGCAGGCGGCTGAGGCCGAGAAAGCTGCCCCGGCGCCCCAGGCGGCCGAGCCCGCCGCCGCGCAAGCCGCGCCAGCAGCTGAGGCGAGCACGCTGCGCGGCACTACGGAGAAGATGTCGCGGCTGCGCCAGACGATTGCCAAGCGCATGGTCGAGTCGCTTCAGGTATCCGCCCAGCTCACGGCAACGGTCGAGGTTGATCTCACAGCCATCTCGCGAATCCGCGCCAAGGTCAAAGATGAGTTCAAGAAACGCGAAGGCGCGACGCTGTCCTATTTGCCGTTCATCGCAAAGGCTGCCATCGAGGCTTTGAAGATCTATCCGAAGGTGAACGCGACCATCGACACCGAAGAGCGCACCATCACCTATCCGGATGCCGAGCATCTCGGCATTGCCGTGGACACTGAAAAGGGCCTGCTGGTTCCGGTGATCAAGGATGCGGGTGACCTGAGCATCGCCGGGCTGGCCAAGCGGATTGCGGACTTGGCAGCGCGTACCCGGCAGAACAAGGTGACACCCGATGAGCTGACCGGTGGCACGTTCACGATCACCAACTACGGCTCCGCCGGCACGTTACTGGATACGCCGATCATCAATCAGCCTCAGGTGGCGATTCTGGGAACCGGCGCCCTCGTCAAGCGGCCGGTGGTGATCTCCGATCCGAGCTTGGGTGAGGTCATTGCGATCCGCGACATGATGTATCTCTCGTTGTCCTATGATCACCGGCTTGTCGACGGCGCTGATGCCGCCCGGTTCCTCAGCACGCTCAAAGCACGGCTCGAGGAGGGTGACTTCGGCGCAGAGTTTGGAGTCTGAGTAATAACGAGCCGCGGATCGCACGGCCCTCGCTTCAGAGCGCATCCGCATCGAGCGAAACAAGCGAAGAGTCCTATCGAACGCCGGTGAAGGGAAACGCATGAAGGTTGTCATCGTCGGTGCCACGGGAAACGTCGGGACGAGTGTCGTCGAGGCGCTCGCCGCAGATCCCGCGGTCACCGAGATCGTTGGAGTGGCGCGACGAACGCCATCGGAATGGCAGCCGGCGAAGACTCGGTTCGAGGCCGCGGACATCCGGTCCCCAGAGGTAGCACAACATCTCGGCGGCGCGGACGCCCTGGTGCTGCTGTCATGGGCATTCCAGCCGACTCACCAGCCGTTGATGACGTGGGACGTCAACGTGCTGGGCAATATGAATGTGCTGCAGGTGGCGGCCGACGCAGGGGTCAGCACGGTCGTGTACGCGTCATCACTGGCCGCTTACTCGCCAGGACCTAGCCAGCATGTGGACGAAAGCTGGCCGACGCACAGCATGCCCACGGCGGCCTACGGCCGGGAGAAGGCCTACCTGGAGCGATATCTCGACGCCTACGAGTTGCGTTATCCCGAGATTCGAGTTGCGCGGATGCGCACCTGTTTCATCTTCAAGCGCTCATCAGCCAGCGAACAGCGGAGGATCTTCGCCGGGCCGCTTGTCCCACGGGCGCTGCTCCGGCCCGGACGGCTGCCCGTCATGCCGTTTCCTGCAGGACTGCGATTCCAGGCCATGCACGGCGACGACGCCGGCGAGGCGTACCGGCTAGCGCTGCTGAGCGATGCTCGCGGTGCCTATAACGTCGCGGCGGATCCGGTCATCGACCAGGAAGCGTTCGGAAAGCTGCTGGAATCCAGGACCATCCGGGTGCCGAAGCAAGCCGTCGCAGCAGCGATGGCGGGCGCCTGGCGGCTTCGACTCATCCCTGCGGATGAGTCACTGCTCAAAATGTTCGTGTCGCTGCCGACGCTGGACTCCAGCCGTATTCGCGGTGAGCTCGGCTGGCAGCCACAAACCTCCGGAGTCAACGCGTTGAGTGAGGTCATGCAGGCGATGGCCGAGGGCGCTGGTGGCCCAACCCCGCCGCTGCACCCCTCGGGCGCTGCCCGCCAGCCACCTCACGATGACCCTCTATCGAAGTGAAGTGGTTATTGGCGGACGCGTCGGGTTTCCTAGGCAGAGCGATCAGGGCCCGGTTAGCGAGTGAGGGCCATGAAGTAGTCCGACTGGTACGTCGCGAGCCGGCAACCTCGACTGAGTTCCGCTGGGATCCCGACGCGGATTCGGTGGACGAGGCTGCATTTGACGGCGTCGAGGTTGCCGTCAACCTCGGTGGAGTTCCCGTCGCGCCGATCCCTTGGACCGCATCCCGGCGGGAGGAGATTCTCTCCTCTCGGGTCAACGCCACCGCAACCATGGCGCGAAGTCTTGCCGCATGTGCCGGCAGCGGCTCGCTGACTCTCATCCAGCAGAGCGGCATAGCCCACTATGGCACGACCTCCGGCGCGGAGCCGTACGCCGAGGACTCGCCAGCTGCTCCGGACTTTCTGGCCCAAATGACAACAAAGTGGGAGGCTGCCACGCAGCCCGCGGCGGACGCTGGGGTTCGCGTAGTGATACTGCGGACCAGCCCGGTCATGGATTCCAGCGGCGGGCCATTCCCTCCTATCAAGCTCGGCTGGTGGTGCGGCCTCGGCGCCACACTTGGTGACGGCAGCCAACACATGCCCATGATCAGCTTGCGCGACTATCTCGCCGTAGTGCAGTGGGCCGGAACAAATGAGAATGCCTCGGGGCCTTACAACCTCACTTTGCCGCAACCGACGACCAACGCAGAGTTCAGCGACGCCCTTGCGGCGGCATTGCACAGACCGCGATTCCTCCGGGTGCCGACCGTGATCATCCGTACCGCACTCGGCGAACTTGCAGAGCAGATCGTCGCCGATCAGCACGTCATCCCCCAGCGGCTGACCACCGAGGGTTTTACCTTCGGTGCCCCCACCGTCGAGGACACCGTGACATCGGCGCTGCGGTCAGCCGTACGACATTAGACTCAGCGCCATGGCACTGGAGTTCGTTGACCTGGGCCTAGGCAGCCTCCATCTCGACTATCAGGCGACATGGGATCTCCAGCGCGCCATCCATGCCGAGGTCTCCGGGGGCACTCGAACCGACACCGTGCTGCTCCTGGAGCACAGCAGCGTCTACACCGCGGGCAAGCGAACAGAGCCGCAGGAACGGCCACTGGATGGCACGCCGGTGATCGATGTCGACCGGGGTGGCAAGATCACCTGGCATGGGCCTGGCCAGCTGGTGGGCTACCCGATTGTCCGGCTTCCTGAATCCACCCTCGTCGTTGATTACGTACGCCGGCTCGAGGAGGCCATGATCGGCATGCTCTCCGACTACGGTCTGGACACCGGTCGAATCCGCGGCCGCTCCGGTGTCTGGTTGGCGCAGGACACCGAGCGGCCCGAACGCAAGATTGCCGCGATAGGCATCCGCGTGGCGGCCGGTACGACGATGCACGGCTTTGCGATCAATGTGAATCCCGATCTTCGCTGGTTCGACCAGATCATCCCTTGTGGACTGACCGGGGTAGGCGTTACCTCGATGGCCGCAGAACTGGGCACAGAGGTCACGGTCGCCGAGGTCGCTCAGATGCTGCGTCCGCATCTGGAGCGCTACCTGGCCTTCGAGCCGTACGTGCAATCGCCCGATATTGCCGCTGCACCTGACATGACCCCCGATAGGGCTGCAGTTGGCGCAGCGTAATCCGCCACGGTCAGTTGGCAGCGCTGGCCACCGAAGAGTCGTGGCGCAACCGACCGTTGACTATGCCGTCGAGGCCTACAACCTGCGG
>Ga0081455_10006742_pt1 | contig 12257 bp, 8 predicted proteins | sample TabmetS3T2R1_FD_70207 | JGI IMG/M metagenome (GOLD analysis project Ga0081455, IMG submission 70207) | Tabebuia heterophylla rhizosphere microbial communities from the University of Puerto Rico - S3T2R1 | ecosystem: Host-associated > Plants > Roots > Rhizosphere ... | reverse complement strand
GACGCCCAGTCCTTGTGACCAGCGCGTAGCGCTCGCCTTTGTTGAACGCCCAGTAGCCGATGTGCGTGCTGGTCGCGTAGCGGATGTTGCTGGTCTCGAACAGCAGCACCGCCCCCAGGTCCGAGGCCTCGAGCTGCTCCTTGACCCGGGCCAGGCGATAGTCGCGGAGGCGACCGAAGTCGACGCGGTTCTCCCAATCGACGCCGTGCAGCCCCGGCGAGGGCGTCGTCGCGACGGGGAACTCATCCATGGACCCTGCCCTCCGATCGGTCCGCGTGCACCGTGGTGTTAAGGCTGAATGATATGCATACACCGCCGGCGGCTGCATCCCTGCCTGTGAGCGAGGTGCCGGTAGCGCTTTGCAGGCGACCTGTGTAGTGTCCCTGAACGGTGTGAGGGGCGCTCGGATCTGGCGTGTGTTCGAGAGCGGCACGGGGAGGGACCTCGCGGACCCCCCTCGTTCGCCGTGGCTCCGCGCCCGAACGCGGACGATGCCCGAGGGTCGCGCGTGACCTCCAGGGTCCTGCTGGCCGGCGGGTGCGTCCTGACGCTCGGCGCGCGGACCCCCAACTACAAGCAGGCCGACGTCCTCATCGACGGCGAGGTGATCGCCGAGGTCGGCACCGGGCTGCGGGCCCGGGACGCCGAGCACGTCGACGCGACCGACACGATCGTCATGCCGGGCTTCGTCGACACGCACCGCCACGCCTGGACGTCGCTGTTCCGCAACCTCGGGCCCGGTCCGGACGAGGGCGGGGACGGCCCGGACGGCTTCGGACCGGACGACGTCTACGCCGCCACGCTGATCGGCCTGCTGGGCGCCGCCGAGGCCGGCATCACCACCGTGGTCGACTGGTCCGACGCCGCCGGCGACGTGGGCTTGGCCGAGGCCGCGCTGCGGGCGCACGAGGACAGCCGGCTGCGGACCGTCTTCGTCGACACCGGCGGCGGGACCGGCCTGCGGGAGCGCGTGGCCCGCCTCACCGAGGCGGCGGGACCGTCGACGACGATCGCGTTCGGGGCCGTCGCGCCGGGGGCGGCCGACCTCGACGACGCCGCGGACGGTTGGGCGGCGGCCCGCGAGCTCGGCCTTCGGATCCACCTCCACGCGGGTTCGAACGGACCCTCGGCCGCCGCCGGTCGTGGGCTGCTCGGCGACGACGTGACGGTCGTGCACGGATCACCGCTCGAGGCGTCGGACGTCGACGCGATCGCGTCCTCGGGCGCGGCGATGGCGCTCGCGCCGGTGAGCGAGATGGCCGGCGGCCACGGCTCGCCGCCGATCCAGCACCTGATCGACGCGGACGTGCGACCGGGCCTCGCGGTCGACGACGAACGGGTCGCGCCCGGCGACCTGTTCGCACAGATGCGGGCGGCGATCTCGATGCAGCACGCCCTCGTGTTCGACCGCAAGCTGGCGGGCAAGAGCGGCGTCCCCAAGCTCATGACCACGCGCAACGTCATCCGCTTCGCCACCTCCGACGGCGCCCGCACCGCGGGTCTTCGCGGCGTCACCGGATCGCTGGAGGCCGGCATGCAGGCCGACGTGCTCGTGCTGCGGGCCGACCGCCCGAACATCTACCCGGTCAACGATCCGATCGGCGCCGTCGTGTGGGGCATGGACACCTCGAACGTCGACCGGGTGTTCGTCGCCGGGCGCGCACTGTTGCGCGAGGGCGCGCTCGATGCGGACGTGCGGCGCGCGCGGAGCCTGGCGACCGAGGCTCGGCGCCGCGTGGCGGAGGGACCCGGGTCGATCGTCGGTGCGGCGCACGGGGGTGCCGCGTGAGCACCGCTCGCGCCGGGTCGCCGGCCCTGACGTCGTTCGTCGTCGCGTCCCGGTACATGCCCGTGTACATCGCCCTGCTCCTGCTGATCGTCGTGGCGGCGATCTGGGCGCCCGCCACCCTGAGCGGCGTGGCGCTTCGTGCCATCGCTCCCTACGGCGCGGTCCTCGGCATCGCCGCCCTCGGACAGATGCTGGTCGTGATGACCGGGGGGATCGACCTCAGCGTGCCCGGCACCATGAGCCTGGCGGCCGTGATCATGGTCGGCGTCGGGGACGGATCGAACGAGAACATCTGGATCGCCGTCGCCACGGCCGCCGCCGTCGCCGCGCTGATCGGGCTCGTGAACGGCGTGCTGATCGGCGGACTGAAGCTGAACGCGCTGATCACCACCCTCGCGGTGGGTCTGATCGTGATCGGCGTCGTGAACCGCTACGCGACCACGTTCCCGGTCCAGAGCCGGGTGCCGCCGGGCCTGTCCGACTGGACCTCGAGCCGCTTCCTCGGCGTGAGCCCCGTCTTCTGGCTGGGCGTCGGACTGACGATCGTCCTCATCGTGGGCCTTCGATACACGGCGGTGGGTCGCCGGTTCCAGGCGGTGGGGGCCAACCCGGTCGCCTCCCACGTCGTGGGCGTCCAGGTGAACCTGAACCAGATCCTGGTCTACGTGGTGGCCGCGGTCTTCTACGCGATGGCGGGCGTCGCGCTGGCGGGACTCCTTCGGAACCCTGGGGTGGGCGCGGGGACGACGTACCTCCTGGGCCCGATCGCGGCCGTGGTGATCGGCGGCGCCTCCCTCACCGGGGGGCTGGCGAGCCCGCTCTCCACGTTCGTCGCGGCCATGTTCCTCACCGGTCTCAACCAGATGCTGCGGGTGATGGGGCTCCCCACCTCGCTGCAGTTCGTCGTGTTCGGTCTCGTCATCATCGGCGGGATGCTCGTGTCGGGGGACCGGATCATCCGCGGCGTCGAGCAGCTCCTTCGGGAGCGCAGGCGCCCAGAGGACCGGCAGACGGACCCGCAGAGCCAACCCGTACCCGGTCCGATGTGATCGACGGAGATGGAGGCGCCTATGTGACGTATACCGAGCCATGACCGGAAGAGATCGACCAGGGAGGAGGAACATGCGAAAGATCAGGATCGCCGCATTCATCGCGGTGGTCGCGTTGGTGGCCGCGGCGTGTGGCGGTGGTGACGACGACGAGACGACGGCCACCGGCGCCACCGAGGCCGGCACCGCCACCGGGGCGACGGGGGCGCTCGCGGAGTTCGGCGAGAGCACCGACGCGGACCCAGCCCTCGTCGAGAAGGCGCTGGGGCCCGTGGAGCCATCGGACGAGGCGAGCTGGAACATCATCCTGGCCTCCATCGCGCGAGCCGACCAGGACGTCGACCAGGCCACGATCGACAAGGCGATGGAGTGTTGGAGCAGCAAGGAATGCGACACCGGCACCGGCGGCGACGTGATCATGGGCTACGCCGACGGCGGCGGGGACACCGTGAACGTCTGGCGTGCGGTGAGCCACATGGAGGCGATCCTCCAGGCGCTCACCTATCCGGAGATCGGGACGATCGTCTCCACCGAGGCGGACTTCAACCCGGATCCGGCGGTTCACGCGAACGACATCCGGTTCCTGATCCAGCGGGGCGTCGACTTCATCGTCGGGTATCCCGACATGGGTGTGGCGATCGCCGACGCCATCAAGGAGGCCGACGACGCGGGGATCCCGTACGTCTCGTTCTCGGCGGGGTGGGTCGGCCTTCCCGGCCAGGAGGGCGCCCTCACCCCCGGTGAGGACTACCTGACCGTCGTGGGCGAGGACCTGTGCGCGCTCGGCCAGAGCTTCGCGCAGGTGCTGGACGACGGCGTCGGCAGCGGGGACGTGGCGCTCCTCGGCGGAACGCCGGGCAACGCGCTCTCGCTCGGATGGCAGCAGTGCGCGATCCAGGGCCTCTCGGACTCGCTCACCCTGGTGAACCCGCCGGCGAACGAGAACAGCACGACCGGCGACACCAACTGGTACCCGCCGGCGATCCCCGGCGTCTTCCAGGGGCTGCTGACGACCGACCCCGACATCAAGGGGTATGCCTACGAGTACGCCGACGGCATGTACATCGGGCTGCAGACCTACAAGGACCTGGGCATCCCGGTGAAGAACCTGACCGTCGCGTTGCGTACGGACGAGCAGAACCTGTTCTGCGACTGGGCCGAGCGCGACGAGCCCACGTACAACATCTGGTACTCGGCGGGCGGCAACTTCCAGTCGCGGGTCGGCGTGACGGCGGCGATGATGTCGCTCAACGGTGCCGACATCCCGGCCGAGGTCGTGGTGCCGCACGTGATGCGCCAGGTGACGGACGCGGACTGCGATCCGAACCGCGTGAACGAGGCCGTGTCCGGTACGTCGCTGGCGCCGGACTCGGTCCTGCAGGCGATGTTCGCCAGCTGATGACGAAGGCCGATCCCGAGGAAGGGTCGACCGGGGGCGACCTGGTCCTGGAGCTGCGCGGGGTATCCCGGCAGTTCGGGGCGGTCCGAGCGCTGACCGACGTCAGCTTCGACTGCCGGGCCGGCGAGGTGCATGCCGTCGTCGGCGAGAATGGCTCGGGCAAGTCGACCCTCCTCGGGATCGCCAGCGGGTTCGTCGACCCCGATCTGGGCACCGTCCGGATCGGGGGCGAGCCCCTTCGCCGGGACTCCCCGGCGCTGGCCCGGAAGCTCGGCCTGGCGATGGCCTACCAGGACACGTCCCTGATCCTGGCCGAACCCGTGAAGAACAACCTGTACCTGGCGGCAGCAGAGGACAGGCGGCCGCCGTTCTGGAAGCGCAAGCGGTGGGCGCGCAAGCAGCTGGCCGAGTTCGACCTGGACCTCGAGCTGTTCCCGGACGCTCCGGCGGGCTTCCTCACCCTGGCCGACCGCCAGCTCTTCGAGGTGGCCAAGGCGCTCGTCGCCGATCCGAAGGTGCTGCTGCTCGACGAGCCCACGACGGCCCTGGGGCCGGACGAGGTGGACGCGCTGCACCGCACCGTGGCGGCCTGCGCCCGGCGCGGCGTCGGCGTCGTGTACGTGAGCCACCGGCTGCCCGAGGTCCTCGAGGTCGCCGATCGCATCACGGTGCTTCGTGACGGCAGGAACCAGGGGACGTTCGACGCGAAGACCACCACCGAGTCGGCGCTGGTCGAGCTGATCGTGGGGCGGCCGTTCGAGGCCGCGTTCCCCCCGCCCGCACCCGAGGTCGACGGGCGGCGCGAGGTCCTCGTCGTCGACGGCCTGCAGGGACAGTCGTTCGGTCCGGTCAGCTTCGCGCTGGACGCCGGCGAGATCGTGGGGGTCGCCGGCGCCGAAGGCAACGGGCAGCCCCAGCTCTTCGACTGCCTGGCCGGCCGCCAGCCGCCGAAGGCGGGCCGGATCGTCTGCGACGGCAGGGACCTGTCGCTGATCTCGACCCATGAGGCCGTCGGGGCGGGCATCATGCTGCTGCCCGGCGATCGCAAGCACGAGGCGCTGATGCCCGTGCTCGGCGTGAAGGTGAACACCACGATCCAGTCGCTGCGCCGGTTCTCGTTGCTGGGGTTCCTGCGGCGACGGAAGGAACGGCGCGCCGTCGCCGACCTGGTCGGGCGGCTGGAGGTCCGAACGCCGTCGATCGAGCAACCGGTCGAGTTCCTGTCCGGGGGGAACCAGCAGAAGATCTCGGTCGCGCGGAGCTTCTTCAAGGAGCCGGCGGTCATCCTGGCCTACGAGCCGACGCAGGGCGTCGACGTCGGATCCCGCTTCGACATCTACAAGGCCCTTCGAGCGCGCACGGACCAGGGGACGGCGATGCTGGTCAAGTCGAGCGACCCCATCGAGCTCGCGGGGCTCTGCGACCGGGTCCTGGTCATGTCCCGGGGCCAGATCATCGAGGAGATCCCCGGCGACGAGCTCGACGAGCTGCGCATCGTCGAGGCGATGGTGCGGGGCCCGGGCCTGTCTAGGGCGGGCCGATCGCCCCTGGGCGTCGCGATGCCGAGGGCCTCGTCCCCGAACGGCGGGACATGAGCGGCCGCGTCGAGACCGCGCGGCTCGCCGTCCGGAAGGTCATCAGGGACGCACGCGACAAGAACAAGTGGCGCAAGATCGTCCGGTTCCGCCTGTGGATGCCGGTGGCGCTCCAGGTCCTGCTCGTCGCGGGCCTGCTCTGGTACACGAACGTTCGGTTCCCCGGCTTCATCAACGCCTACAACACCGAACAGATCCTGATCCTGGCGCTCCCGCTGATCGTCGCCGCGATCGCGCAGAGCCATGCGCTCCTCGTCGGCTATCTCGATCTGTCGGTCGGCGGCATGATCGGGCTCGGGGTGGTCATCGCCTCGTTCCTGATCGGCACCGACGCCTCCACGCTCCAGATCCTGTTCGGCATCGGGGTCATCCTGCTCTGCGGCGTCGCCCTCGGCCTGGTCAACGCCGGGCTGATCCGGGGCCTGAAGATCCCCTCGATCATCGCCACGCTGGCGACGCTCAGCATCCTGGACGGGATCTCGCTCACGATGCGGCCGACGGCGCAGGGCGTGATCAACGAGGGACTGGTGTCGGTGCTCACCGCGACCGTCGGGCCGATCCCGATCGCGTTCATCGTGATCCTCGTCGGGGCGGGACTCTCCGATCTGTGGCTGCACGCCTCCGGATCGGGCCTGCAGCTGCGCGCGGTCGGGTTCGACGAACGGTCGGCCAAGCGCGGAGGGGTCAGGACCAACTGGGTCAGGGTCCGGGCGCTCGTCCTATCGGCCGGCCTCGCGGCCGTGGCCGCGTTCTTCGTCATGGCCCGGTCGCCGGTCGGCAACGCGACGATCGGATCCACCTTCGCGCTGAACAGCATCACCGCCGCCGTCCTGGGGGGCGCGTCCCTCGCGGGCGGCCGGGCGACGTTCCTCGGCAGCACCGTGGCGGCGCTCCTGCTCGCGATCATCATCACGGTCCTGCCGTTCCTCGGCCTGGCGCCCGACGATGGGCCGCTCATCATCGGCGTCCTGCTGCTGCTCGGGATCATCCTGTTCCAGGCCGGCGACCTGAAGGAGCTCGCCAAGCGCAACTACAAGCGGGCCCGGCGGCTGCTCACGAAGAACCGACCCCCGAAGGCCGCCGAGCTGCCGGTCTTCTACCCGGACGGTCCCGACTTCCGCGTGGCGCCCTCGGGCAGGACGCTGATCCGCGGCGGGACGGTGCTCAGCATGGATCCCGCCCTCGGCGACCTGCCCAGGGGCGACGTGCTGATCGACGGCGAGAAGATCCTGGCCGTCGGACCCGACCTGTCGAACGGCCAGGTGGAGGTGATCGACGCCGACGGCATGATCGTCATGCCCGGCTTCGTGGACAGCCACCGCCACATCTGGGAGGGCCTGCTCCGCAACATCGGGACCGACGTCCCGCTCGAGGGCCGGACCAGCTACATCTCGTTCGTCCTGCACAAGCTGGCGCCCGCGTTCCGGCCCGAGGACGCCTACGTCGGCAACCTGATCTCGGCGCTCGGAGCGATCGACGCCGGCATCACGACCCTGCTGGACTGGTCGCACATCCAGGACTCGCCCGCCCACACCGACGCGGTGATCCAGGCGCTGAACGACTCCGGGCTGCGGGCGGTGTTCGCCTACGGCTTCCCCTGGTGGGGCAAGTGGGAGGAGCGCCAGCCGAGCTGGTTCGTCCGGGCGGCCACCGAGTACTTCTCGACGAAGGACCAGAAGCTCACCCTCGCGCTCGCCGCGCCCGGGCCCGAGTTCACCGACTTCGAGGTGACCCGTGACCACTGGAAGCTCGCGCGCGAGGCCGACGCCCGCATCACCACCCACGTCGGGGTCGGCAGCTACGGCCAGGACGCCAAGGTTCAGGAGTTCGGCGAGGCGGGGCTGCTGGGACCCGACACCACGTACATCCACTGCACGACGCTGAACGACACCGAGATCCAGATGATCGTCGACACCGGCGGCACGGTCTCGCTGGCCTCGCCGGTCGAGATGATGATGGGTCACGGCATGCCGCCGATCCAGAAGTTCCTCGACCGCGGCCTGCGCCCGAGCCTGTCCGTCGACGTCGAGACCAACGTGCCGGCCGACATGTTCAACCAGATGCGGTCCGTGCTCGGTCTGCAGCGGGCGATCGCGTCGGCGCAGGGCAAGTCGCTGGTCTCGACGCGCGAGGTCCTCGAGTACGCGACCGTCGAGGGCGCGAGGGCCAACGGCCTGGACGCGAAGGTCGGGACGCTGACGCCGGGCAAGCAGGCCGACGTGATCCTGCTGCGCACCGATCGGATGAACGTCACGCCGCTCAACGACCCGGCGACGGCGGTCGTCGCGGGGATGGACACCGGCAACGTCGACACGGTGCTGATCGGCGGCCGCGTGATGAAGCGTGAGGGGAAGCTGCTCCACGTGGACTGGCCGGCGGTCAAGCGCAAGGCGGCCGAGTCGCGCGACCACGTCATCGCGCGGTCCGGCTTCAAGCTCCCGGGGATCTGAGGTGGGAAGCTGATGGTGGAAAGGGGAACGTTGGGCGAGCTCGGCGACATCGGGTCGCGCCTGCGCGAGGAGCGCGAGCACGCGAAGCTCAGTCAGCGCGAGCTCGCGCGAAGGCTCGGGGTCTCGGCCAGCCTGATCTCGCAGATCGAGTCCGGCCAGTCCAAGCCCTCGGTGAGCACGCTGTACGCGATCGTGACCGAGCTCGGGGTCTCGCTCGACTACGTGTTCCGCGTGCACGGGGATGAGCTCGAGGTCGCGCAGGCGGTCGGCGCCGAGTCCGAAGAGGTGGTCGCTCGCCCGGTGGTCCACCCGACCGAGCGGCACACGATCGAGCTCGACTCGGGCGTCGTCTGGGAGCGGCTGACCAGCCACCTGCACGAGGACGTCGACTTCCTGCACGTGATCTACGACGTGGGCGGCTCGTCCGCGCCGGATGACCGCCTGATGCGCCACCCGGGGCGCGAGTACGGCTACGTGCTCTCGGGGCGCCTGGGCGTCCAGCTCGGGTTCGAACGCCACGAGCTCGGGGCCGGGGACTCGATCGCGTTCGACTCGACGATGCCGCACCGGCTCTGGAACCTCGGGGACGAGGCCGTCCACGGCATCTGGTTCGTGGTGGGGCGCGACGGGCTCGGGAGCCACACGTCGGGCGAGTGAGCCCCGATCACACGCGCTTCTCGAACCAGTGCGCGGCGTACGGCTCGTCGTTGAACGGATCGACCTCGACGTAGCCGGACGAGCGGTACAGCGCGATGGCCTCGGTGAGCGAGCCGTTCGTCTCGAGATGGATCACGCGGCCGCCTCGCTCGACGGCCTCGGCCTCGAGCTCGGCGAGGATCCGGCGGCCGAGACCGAGCCCGCGCGCGGACGGGGCGACCCACATGCGCTTGAGCTCGGTGGGCTCTCCCGGGTGCAGCTTGAGCGCGCCGCAGCCGACCGGCTCGTCGCGCAGCGTCGCGAGCAGCAGGAGGCCGGCGGGGAGGCGGAGCTCGTCGTCGTCGGCGGAGATGCTGGCTCCGGGGTCGAAGCCCGTCCGGAAGCGGCGGTCGAGCTCGGCGAAGTACTCGGCCACGCAGTACCGAGCCCGCGGATCGGCGGGGTCGACGCGCCGGATCTCGACCAGCGATGCGGTGAGGAGGCGCTCGACCTCGCCCATCGCCGTCACGAGGCGGTCGCGCTGCCGCTCGTCGAGGGGCTTCAGCATCGATCGCGCGAGCGCGTCGCTGCGGCGGTCGAGCAGCGTGCGTTCGGCACGGCCGGCGCGGGTGAGGCGCGCGGTCCGGACACGTCGGTCGCGCTCGCTGGGTTCGACGACGACGAGGCCGTCGCCCTCGAGCTCGCGCAGCAGCCGGCTGCAGTACCCGGAGTCCAGCCCGAGCCGCGAACGCAACGTTCGGACGTCGCAGCCGTCGAGGCCGATCTCCCACAGGACGCGGGCCTGCCCGAGCGGCCGGTCCCGGGCCAGGTAGTGGTCCTCGAGCGCGCCGACCCGCTCGGTCACGGTCCGGTTGAAGCGCCGGACGCCGGCGATCATCTCGGTGGGACGCGACATCCTCTGACCGTAGTCAGAGGATGTCGCTCGGTCAAGCGCGGGGACGGGGACCCTGTCGGGGTCACCCGGCCCGCACGCGACCTGCCATGGCCTCGAGCTTCGCCTCGTCCCAGAGGACGTAGTCCCGGTTGAGGTCGACCTCGCTTCCGGCGAGGACCCGGCCCGCCATCGCCTCGAGCTTCCCGTCGTCCCACGGCACGTAGCCAGAGCTGCCGACGCTCTCGGCAAGAACGCGGCCTGCCATAGCCTCGAGCTTGCCCGCGTCCCACAGCGGCGCCTGGGCACTCGCCGCACCATCCTGTTGCCTGCTCACCGCACCCGCGACCGAGCCGTCGTCGCGCGCCTCGATGAGGGCGACCGAGCTCATGATCAGCGCGGACGCAGCCAGTGCGGACACGATCGCGGTCCAGACCACGATGCCCGTGGGCCGTCCCGCGACCCCGATCGTCCCTGCTTTCGTGCTCATGTCTCCTCCTTCGCTCGTGTCGACCGATCCGAGGTGAGCGTAGGCAGGCACCGAACCGCTGGAATCCCCGAAATCCGTACCGATCGAGGCGTTCGACCGGTACAACCGAGCGCTTCAGGACCCGGTTGCTTCCCGAGAAAGCCTCGAGGCGAGCTCCGTCCGGGAGCGGATGCCCAGCTTGCGGTAGATCCTCTTGAGGTTGGCCTCCACCGTGTGGATGCTCACGAAGAGGGCGTCGGCCACTTCCCTGTTGGTGTGCCCGCCGGCGACCAGCGCAGCCACCCGCTCTTCCGTCGGGGTCAGGGCGACCGACGACGTCGCCCGTCCGCCGATCCGCGCCAGCTCGGCTCGCGCACGGTCCGCCCACAGTGCGGCGCCCAGTCCCTCGAAGACCTCCAGGGCTCGGGTGAGCGTCTCGCGCGCCTCCCGCTTGCGCTTGGCTCGTCGTTCCACCGTTCCGCGTACCAGGAGCGTCCGCCCCAGCTCGAACGGGAGAGGCAGACGATCGTGCTCGCGTACCGCATCGTCGGCCGCCGCCGCGGCGGCCTCGAGGTCACCTCGGGCCGCGAGCAGCAGGGCTCGGCTCCTCGCCCCGGTGGCGATCGCCCAGGCACGATCCAGCCCTTGGCCCGCCTCCTCGAACGGCTCGAGGAGCGCCTCGGCCTCGTCGAGCCGCCCGAGCGCCACCAGCGACTCGACCTCGTCCGGGACGATCCGGAAGTAGGCGGGCTCTCGAACGCCCATCGCCTCGGAGAGCTCGACAGCCCTGGATAGATACGCGTCGGCCTCGGCCGAGTGGTCCAGGGAGAGCTCGAGGAACCCCAGGACCGCCAGGTTCGGGATCAGGAGGAGGATCTCGCCGGCCTCCTCGGCGATCCGCAGCCCTTCGAGGGCAGCCAGCCTCGACGCCTCGGACCGTCCCAGATGGGCCTCGACCAGGCCCACCGCGAAATAGCCCTCAGACGACATGGACACCATGTGGATCCGCTGGGCGGCGGCCCTGCTCTCCATCGCGTGCTCCATGGCTGCATCCCAGTTGCCGGCCCGGCACTCCAACTCGGCGAGGTGGTACCGGAACTGCGGGATCGCGCCCTCGACGCCGTGCGCCGCGGCATCATCCAGGAGCTCGGTGAACGTCCGGCGAGCCTCGTCCAGGCGATCCGTGAACTTGAGGAGCTGAGCCACGACGTGGCTCGCGCGCAGGACGTGGGACTTGAATTCACCCTCCATGTGTCCTTCCAGGGCGACCCCGCGATCCAGCATCTCCTGATCGACCCCGCGTCCGAGGAGGAACTCGACGAACGGATACGCCTGGAACGCCTCGGCCATCACCCGCGGTTCCTGCAGCTCCTCGGCCAGCTCCAACGCCGCGCGAGCGTGCCGTTCCGATGCCGCGAGGTCTCCCCGGAACAGCCAGACGTACCCGAGGTTCTGCTCGATCAGGGCCCTGAGTGCGAGATCGTCCCCCGCCTCGCCCCGAGCAGCCTCGAACACCGCCCAGGCCGCCCGCCACCCCTCGATCTCGCCGATCCCCATCCCCAGATCGAGAAGCACGCGGGCCCGAGCCGGCCCGGCCATCGAGAGGTCCACCGCCTGCTCGAGGACGCTCCGCGCGAGAGCGGTGTCCCCGCACTCGTAGTGAGCCACGCCCGCCTGGTGGGTCCGACGGACCAGGTCATCGACTCGGTCCTGCGGCGTGGCGCGGCGGGCCATCTCCCAGAGCTCGGCGGCAGATTGCGGCGCTCCCCGGGAGGAGGCCAGCACGGCGGCTTGATCGAGGGCGGCGGCGACGGCGACATCCGGGCCGTCGACGGACAGGGCGAGGTGGCGGGCTCGTTCCTCCGGATCGTGCACGATCGTCGCGAGCCGCGCATGCAACTCGCGACGCCGGGTCGGCGAGATCTTCTGATAGACGGCAGACGCGAGGAGCGGGTGGGGGAATCCGAGCCGGTCGCCC
>Ga0081455_10006741_pt1 | contig 12258 bp, 9 predicted proteins | sample TabmetS3T2R1_FD_70207 | JGI IMG/M metagenome (GOLD analysis project Ga0081455, IMG submission 70207) | Tabebuia heterophylla rhizosphere microbial communities from the University of Puerto Rico - S3T2R1 | ecosystem: Host-associated > Plants > Roots > Rhizosphere ... | reverse complement strand
GGCGATCGGAACGGGCCGGGAAGCGGCCGCCAATCTGGACAATCCGGAAATAGAACCGGTCCGCGACACCGCGAAGACGGCATCCGCGTCGCCCGACGAGCCGGAAAATCTGGTCGCGCTTGTCCTGGCACGTCCGGAGATCGGTTCGCTGTCCGACCTGAACAACAAGAACATCGCGATCGAGGAAAAGCAGTCCGCCTCCAGCGGCCGTGTCAGCGCTGCTTTCATGGCCGCGGGCGCCGCGGAAGTTCAGTTCAGCGAAGGAAAGCGCGGCGCGATCGACCGCCTGATCAGCGGCGAAGTCCCGGCCGCGGTGCTGACGCTGGCCTCGCGCGAAGCGGCCGAGGGGTTTCCGGATATCAAGGGGTTCAAGACGTTTCGGGTGCCGCTCGCACAGAAGGCGCGGCTGTAGTTGCCGCGGTCAAGTGTCGCCCCGGGTGCATTACTTTTCTGGCGGTCTTACACCTCGTTGCGCTCATGAAGGCTACTTGCTTGCTCGCCAATTCGAGAGCACAAGCGCCGAGATGAAAGTGAGAAGCTCGAAGAGCAGGATCCAAAAGGCCATTCCGCCGTAGTACATTGCCGGTCGTTGGCTACGATCATAGATCCTGCCGCGGCCCAGAAGCCTTCCCGTACGAATAGCCGTCCAAACGATCGGCCCCGCAAGCCAAAGGATCGCGAGTGGAAGGATCGCAAAGATCAAAGACGATATTTAGGACGACCATTCTCTCCCACCGATTACTCTTTCCAGGCCAAGGTACGGTTTTCGGTATTTTCGACCTGTAGCCGGCAGACTTTCTTCAGAAGCTGACTGAGTGATGAATGCCCTATCCATCCGTCAGCAATCCCGGGAAACTGCTTACTGAGAATGTGCCCAAGCGTTGCCACGTTGGCTCGATGCCCTTTTTCTGACTCGGCAAAATATCGATCGACGGCATCGGCCACTTTTTCAGCAGTAGGCTGATCGCTCGGGATTCCCGCCGATGTCTCCGCGATTACCTTGTCATCCTGTTCAAGTATCTCCAGCATGGATCGTTCATCGATGATGGAATCGCAGGCCGCGCGGTACGCGACGGAGGTCTCCATCGCGGCGTACACCACCGTGGTTTTCATGTGCTTGCGCAGCCGTATGATCAGCGGCGTGTAGTCCGCATCTGCGGCCATGATGACGTACTCATCGACGTGAGGGTAGTGCGCAACGGAATCAAGAACATCCATGACAATGTGGGTATCGGCGCTGGTCTTGCCCTGGTTGGTAAGAGGCGGCGTATCAATGACTTCCCACCCGTCCCGAACAAATGACTGCCGAAAAGTCGAATACGGCTGGCTGTTTCCAACTCGACCCACTGGATTTAGATAGCAGCGCCGAATAACAAAATTGTGGGATGTGTCCTCGACTTCCGAACCTCGCATTCCCTGAAAAGCGCCTAGCCAGCGGGCTGGGTCTGTGGCGAACTCCTTTGCGGCATCCTTGGACTGCTTGAAAAGGGAGCTGAAAACGTTGTCGAAATCGAGAAAAATACCGGAAATGTATTTGGGCAAATCACTCTCCTCAGAATCAAGCCGTGAGCGTGTACCGCAATACATGTACTATTCCAGACCGCCGCTTTCCGGGCAATCTAAAACAACTTAAGATGGCGGCTATCGCCTGCGGATGAGCGAAGCGACATCCCGGGTTTGATTCATCTCAGCCACGGTTGAACCAGTGAAATCGCTGTGAGCCGGACTCTTGGGAAATGAAAATTGGGTATCACCGTTTTCGTGTTCGACAAGCGTGTGGCGAAGGCCCAATCCGACTATGGCGACTGGGTCGGAAGCGAGATTGCAGCCGCTCCAAAGAACCGCTGGGACGAGCCGGAATCGTCGTCGCCTCGTTTACGAAAGTGGTTTGCCGACATGCGCAAAACCTTTCCGTTAATCGGGGAAGTGGATCCGGATGATTCTTACGGAACGGAATATTGCTTCTACAGGAATGTAATCGGCGTAATCTTCGCGAGCTCGATTGGGGAGGAGGGAGTTCGCAAAGCATGGAAACTCGCCGAGAAACATGGCTTGCGTATCTTGATCGGCGACGAGTTGCTACCTCCTACAGCGCCGAGAGGGAAACGGGATTTCCATATCTCGGTGCTCCATGGACCCAAGCCAGACAAGCCTGGCGTGTCGCCAAACGTATGTTTTGTCGTGTTTGATCCCGAATTGACGCGCGTCTCCCCGAGCACGGCGAGGAATTGGGCTCTCGAGCAGGTTCAAACGGGTGCGTGGAGTAATGACCCGTCGATTCTGTCGGGAGATCGGCTGAGGCAATGGAAGGATCAGCTTGCGGCGCGCAATCTGGATTCGTTGATATCGGAGATGAGATTTTATCGCGAGCTCATCTTCGTTCGGGTCACCCAAAAGAATGGCAGCTCGATGGTCTCACCGATAATGGAGCTATCGCATAGGCTCGGCCTGCCGCTACAAGTTTACGTAAATCTGGCTTGAGGCGGGTCCTGAATTGCGGTGACGATGCTGCCAGTTCTCGCTCGATTGATGCGTGGAACACCGTTGGCTCGTGCGGCTTGCTGCCGTTGTCCCCATGCTGTTGATATGCGCTGAGCCGCGCTCGTAACCGAAAGCCGGCTCGACCGCGTCGGTTCCAGATGAGGATGCGCTGCACGCAATTGCTTCGCGGCCAAGATCGACTTAACGTGAAATAAAAAGACCGAGTGGAAACGCTATGGCTATTATTAAGACAACTGAGGCCGGACTCTACCGGATCCCGTTGGCCGTTACCCTGTCCGACAGTACGCACGGCGAACTCAAAGCGTTCGAGCTGGTGACGTGCCGTGTCCGCGACTCCGACGGGGTCGAAGGTGTCGGATATACATACACCGTCGGCCGCAATGGTGGCGCGATCGCCGACATTCTCCAACGGGAGATCCCCGAACTGATCGAGGGCCGTGACGCCGATGACACTGAAGCCATCTGGCATCACGTCTGGTGGGCCCTGCATTACGGCGGGCGGGGTGGACCGCCGGTGCTTGCGCTCTCAGCGATTGATATCGCACTGTGGGACCTGAAGGCTCGCCGCGCCGGTCTGCCGCTATTTCGCATGCTCGGCGGCTTCGACGCCCGCGTGCCTTGCTACGCCGGCGGGATCGACCTCGACCTCTCCATCGAGAAGCTTTTGAAGCAGACCGACGACAACCTTGCAAAAGGCTTTCGCGCCATCAAGATGAAGGTCGGTCGTCCCGATCTCGCATCCGACGTCGCGCGCGTGCAGGCGATGCGCCAACATCTCGGCAATGGCTTTCCTCTGATGGCGGATGCCAATATGAAATGGACGGTCGAGGAAGCCATCCGCGCGGCGCACGCGTTGCAATCCTGCGATCTCACCTGGCTGGAAGAGCCAATCATTCCCGACGATATTGCCGGACACGCCCGCATCATGGCTGTCGGCGGGGTTCCGATCGCGGCCGGTGAAAACCTGCGTTCGCTTTGGGAATTCAAGAATTACATCGCCGCTGGCGCGGTGTCCTTTCCCGAGCCCGATGTCACCAATTGCGGCGGGGTTACAGTTTTCATGAAGATCGCGCGGCTGGCAGAAGCCTTCAATCTACCGGTTACCAGCCACGGCGCACATGACGTCACCGTGCATTTGTTGGCGGCCTGTCCGAACCGCTCCTATCTGGAAGCACACGGATTTGGACTCGATAGTTACATCGAGCACCCGCTTGTTCTGAACGAAGGCTTGGCATTGGCGCCGACGCGGCCCGGCCACGGGATTACCTTTGACTGGAAGGGCTTGGCGCAACTGTCAGAGTAACAGAAGACGCTAGCCGCGTCCTTCAACCGCCCGTCTCGCCGTGCTGCAGACACGATGAATGTTTCGGTTGCAGTGACTTGGATTGGGAGTGACGTTGCACTTGTCACTTCGATGAAAGGCGCTCATTTCCGGTCCGAGCTGCTGGATGGCTGGACCGCGTCCGCCCAATTTCTGCCGCCCCGGTCGTTGCGCATTTACGCGATTTTCTTCAGCAACTTCAAGCTGATTTGCGCCGTCCAGCCGTGCGCGTAAAAATAAATCGCTTCGCGCGAGACCCAAATCACCCCTACAACTCCCGCCATCCCGTTCCTGAGAAGAGGGGCGTTGGCCATCGTCACGAACGTTGGGACGGGTTGCGGTGGACGCGGCAGCGTCGGGCGCGACGAGTGTTCGCAGGGCGGTTAGCCGTGAGTGAACACAGCGCGCAGGACGTACGGCGCTTAAACGCCTCCGCCAGAGCTTCGACTGGCCAGCACTTGGCAGGTGATGTCTTTGGCGAAGGAAGCTGCGTACGGCAAAACCGTGTGGTCCTGACGCCCGTGGTTGGTGTCAAACCGGCGGAGGTTTTTGAAGCCCGACCGGGTTTCAATGAACCGCCAATCTGTCGGCGACGGAGGCCAGAGGAATTCGGCTCCGGGGAGAGCGCGGCATAAGCCGTCAAACCATTGCGCAGGGAATGCCGGGCTGCTCCGGCTGTACCTGTATGCTCGTGTGCGCATTTCCTTAAGTGCATTTGCACACGGGACCGCGGGTGCGGCAAGCACCCGGCATTCCCCGCGCCCTCTCACTTCTTGGGCGAAGCGATCAGTACAACTCGGGCACATCATGCTGCGAGAATGCGAACATGTATCTCCACGTCATTGCGAGGAGCGAAGCGACGAAGCAATCCATCCATCCGTTATGCCGAGGTATGGATTGCTTCGCTCCGCTCGCAATGACGGCGGTAAGCAGCGTCGCAATCCTAGGCCGTCCGCGCAACCGGCTTGGGCTTGCGCGCTCGGCCCGGCTGTGCCTCGTCGGGTCGCTCGCGATCCGCAAGCAACAGCGGCCTCAACTCCGCCGCCGGCTTCGGCGGGCTGAACAGATAGCCCTGCATTTCCGAGCAGCCGAGTTCGCGCAGCAATTCGCGCTGCTGCTCGGTCTCGACGCCTTCGGCTGTCGTCGTCATGTGGCGATCGGCGGCAATGTTCACCACCGCCTGAACAATGGAGATCGAGCCTTCCGCCTCGGCGATGTCGGTGATGAAGCAGCGGTCGATCTTGATCTTGTCGAACGGGAAACGCTGCAGGTAGCTCAGCGAGGAATAGCCGGTGCCGAAATCATCGAGCGCAATGCGGACGCCGATGGCGCGCAGATCGTGGAGCACGGCGAGCGCCACCTCGTCGTCCCGGATCAGCACGGCTTCGGTGATCTCGAGCTCCAGCCGGCTCGCGGGAAGGCCCGAGGCGGCAAGCGCGCCCATCACCTTCAGCGCCAGCGTGCCGCTCTTGAACTGGATCGGCGAGACGTTGACCGCGAGCCTGATATTGTCGGGCCAGGTCACCGCCTCCTTGCAGGCGGTGGTGAGCACCCATTCGCCGAGCTGGTTGATCAGGCCGGTGTCCTCGGCGAGCGGCACGAACTCGGCCGGCGAAATCATGCCGCGCTGCGGATGGCGCCAGCGCACCAGCGCCTCGCAGCCGGTGATCGCGTTGGTCTGCAGGCCCAGACAAGGCTGGTAATAGACCTCGAAGCCGCCGTCGATGAGCGCCTGGCGCAGGTCCATTTCCAGGCTGCGGCGGGCGCGGACCTCGGCTTCCATATCAGGTTCGAAGAAGCGGTAGGTGCGGCGGCCGGCGGCCTTGGCGGCGTACATCGCCAGATCCGCATTCTTCAGGATCTGGTCGATATCGGAGCCGTCCTGCGGCGCCAGCGCAATGCCGATGCTGGCGTCGGTGGTCACCTGGTGGCCGAGGCATTGATAGGGCGTGCGGATCGCCTCGAAGATGCGGCTGACGAGTTTCATCACGTCGTCGGTATCCTCGATTCCCGTTTGCACGATGGCGAACTCGTCGCCGCCGAGCCGGGCGACGAAATCGGATTTCCGCGCGCAGGCAGCGATGCTGGCGGCGACCGATTTCAGCAGTTCGTCGCCGATCATGTGGCCGAGCGAATCGTTGACGCTCTTGAATTCGTCGATGTCGATATAGAGGACCGCCAGTGGCCGGTTCGGCGCGACAAAGGACAATTCACGCTTCAGCCGTTCGTGGAACAGCGTGCGGTTCGGCAGCTCGGTCAGCGCATCGTAATGGGCGAGGTGGGTGATGCGCTCTTCGGCGCGTCGCCGCTCGGTGATGTCTTCGTGCGTCGCCAGCCATCCGCCGTCGGCGACCGGCTCGTTGACGATCTGGATCGAGCGCCCGTCGGGCGTCGAGATCACGATGGCGTTGCGGTGTGCGACGTCGCGCAGCACCACTTCGACATAATGATCGACATCGCCGACGAACGATCCGGTGTCCTTGCGATGGGCGATCACTTCGCGAAAACCGCAGCCCGGCTTCACGACCTCGGCCGAAAGGCCGTACATTTCGAGATATCGCTTGTTGCAGATGATGAGCTTCTGCTTGGCATCGAACAGCAACAGGCCTTGCGTCATGTTGTTGACGGCGGTGTCGAGACGCTGTTTTTCCAGCGTCAGCCGCTGCTTCGACGCGCGGTGCTGATGGGAAAGCTTGCGCACGACAAGGAACAGCAGGGCGGCGATCGCCAGCACGGACAATCCGGTGACCGTGATCAGGATGCCGATCTGCTCGCGCCAGTCGGCGAGCGCGGCCGACTTCGTGGTCGAAGCGACGATCACGATCGGGAAATTCGTCAGCGCGCGGGACGAGATCAGCCGGTCCTCGCCGTCGATCGGGCCGGTGAGGCGCGAGGTGCTGCGGGGCAACTCGAAGATCTGCTGCTGGGCGGACGGGCCGGTCTTCAGGTTCTGCCCGATCATGTCAGCGACATGCGGGTAGCGGGCGAGCAGCGTGCCGTCGCTGTGGAGCATGGTGATGGAGGCGCCCGGTCCGAGCGTCACGGTGGCGAAGAATCTTTCGAAATTGACGGGCTCGATGCCGCGGCCGATGACACCGATGAATTCGCCTTTCGGCCCGGTGACTTTGCGGGCGATCACCGTGGTCCAGACGCCGGTGACGCGGCTGTAGACCGGCTCGAGCAGCATTTCCGGCGATTGCGGATTGGACTTGAAGCTCCTGAAGAAAGCACGGTCCGCCGAGTTGACCGACGGTGGCGGCCAGGCGACCGAGGTGTTGACCAAATTGCCGTCGGCGTCGAAGACGTTGATGCCACCGACATAAGACACCGCATCGATCTTGGACTTCAGCATCAGATGGACGTCGTGGCCGGACATGCGGCGCCTGTAGTTTTCAGGCGTGGCGATCCCGCTTGCCCGCATGGAGGCGATCAGGTCCTTCTGGACGACCTGAAAATCTTCGAGCTGCTGGTCGAAATGGCGGGCGAGCAGCAGCACGGTGTTCTCCAGCTCGCGCTCGCTGTTGCGCAGCGCGCGCTCGCGGAAATTGCCGGCCATGATGGTCGCGCCAATCGCGATGGTGGCAATCAGGAGCAAGCCGCCGAAGATCAACCAGCGGATCGGGCCGCCGCGAAAGGCGGACGCGATTCTGAATCGTGTGGTGCCGGTTGAAGCCATGGAACACGATCGCTGCCGGGAATGAACAGCCGGAAGCGGCGTTCTCCCAATCCCGACCCATGACGTCGATATCGCGCCGAGGTGGAATTGACGTTAGCAAGCCTGGTTAATGAAGGGTTATCCGGTGGCAAGGTGATCCACCAGCAACCAGAGGGAGCCATGGAACCGGCGAGGTGTGACCGCGAAAATTGGCGCACCGGATGCGCACGGTCCGCCGATCGGAAGGATGCGAGAGTGCAGGGCTCGTTAAAGCCGGAGCCGTCACTGCACGCGCGTTACGGATCTGTGCGTCCGCTTTCTCGCGACGCCGACCGTCTGGCCGTTGTCCGGCGGGTAGTAGCCTTGAGAGTAGCCCTGGTTGAGGCGCAGCCAGGCGTCACCGGTATAGGGATTGCCCGGACCTTTGTTCTGGCAATTGGCGTTCGGATAGAAGAACGCGCAATAGCCGGGTTCGCCCATCACCTGCTGCGCCATGGCGGGTGCCGTCATCATGGCCAACGCCGCCGCCGCGCCCAGAACTCTGTGGATCGACATCGGATTCCTCCCAGTGAAGGTCCCGCAAGAAACAACCCCGCCACTGTAGGCCTCATTCCTCGCTGCAGCGGTCACGCAAGCGTGAGCGCTGCGACGTTGCCTGTCGGCTTAGCGCTCCGTGCGATAATGCCCGGACTTGCCGCCGATTTTCTCGACGAGATGGATGCCTTCGATGCGAACGCCGCGCTCCACCGCCTTGATCATGTCGTAGATCGTCAGGCACGCGACCGACACCGCGGTCAGCGCTTCCATCTCGACGCCGGTCGGGCCGGTGACCTTGACGGTGGCGCGAACAACGCAGCCGGGAAGTTTCTTGTCGGGCGTGATGTCGAGCGTCACCTTGGACAGCGCCAGCGGATGGCACAGCGGGATCAGTTCCGACGTGCGCTTGGCCGCCATGATGCCGGCGATGCGCGCCGCGCCCAGCACGTCGCCCTTCTTGGCATTGCCGGAGATAATCAGGTCAAGCGTCGCCTTGGCCATGACGACGCGGCCTTCGGCTACCGCCGTTCGCTCGGTTGCGGCCTTGTCCGAGACGTCGACCATCCGCGCTTCGCCGGAGGAGTCGATATGGGTGAGGGCGTCGCCTTTGGACTTCCGCGCCATCTCTCAGCCGGTCCCGGTCGCACGCGGCGTGGCGACGCGCGTCAGCAGGGTGCGGGTCGCGGCCGTCACGTCGGCCTGGCGCATCAGGCTTTCGCCGACCAGGAAGGTCGACATGCCGACGCGCTCGAGCCGGGCGAGATCGTCGGGTGTGAAGATGCCGCTCTCGCCGACCATCAGGCGATCGCGCGGGATCAGCGGCGCCAGCGCCTCGCTGGTCGCCAGCGTGGTCTCGAAGGTGCGCAAATTGCGGTTGTTGACGCCGATCATCGGCGAGCGAAGTTTCAGCGCGCGATCGAGCTCGGCGCGGTCGTGGATTTCGATCAGCACGTCCATGCCGAGCGCAATCGCGGCATCCTCCAGATCGCGCGCGGTGGCGTCGTCGAGCGCGGCCATGATGATCAGGATGCAGTCCGCGCCATGGGCGCGGGCTTCCACCACCTGGTAGGTGTCGAACAGGAAATCCTTGCGCAGCACCGGCAAATTGGTTGCCGCGCGCGCCGCCACCATGAAATCGAGATGGCCCTGGAACGAGGGCGCATCGGTGAGCACGGAGAGGCAAGCCGCGCCACCGGCCTCGTAGGCCTTTGCCAGCACCGGCGGATCGAAATCGGCGCGAATGAGCCCCTTGGAGGGCGAGGCCTTCTTCACCTCGGCAATCAGCGCATAGTCGCCCTGGGCGAGCTTGTCCCGGATGGCGCGCACAAAACCGCGCGGCGCCGGCGCCGTCCTGGCGCGGGCTTCGACCTCGGCGAGCGGATAGGCGCGCTTGGCCGCGGCGATTTCCTCGCGCTTGTAGGTCTCGATCTTGGTCAGGATATCGGACATCTCTTCCCGTCCCCCGGATCAGCCGCGCGAGACCGCGACCAGGTGCTTCAGCCGCGCCGCCGCCGCGCCACTGTCGAGCGACTTGACGCCGAGCGCCACGCCTTCTTTCAAATCCTTGGCGCGCCCGGCCACGATCAGCGCCGCCGCGGCGTTGAGCAGCGCGACGTCGCGATAGGGGCTGGGCTTGCCGTTGAGCACGCCCTGCAGCGCCTCGGCATTGGCATCGGCGTCACCGCCCCTGAGGGCGTCGCTGTTGCAACAGACGAGGCCGGCGTCTTCCGGCTTGATCTCGAAGGTGGTGATCTTGCCGTTGTCGAGGCTCGCCACAAAGCTCGGGCCGGTAAGGGTGATCTCGTCGAGCCCGTCGGAGCCGTGCACGACCCAGACGGATTCGGAGCCGAGGTTTTTCAGCACCTGCGCCAGGGGCTGCACCCATTGCCGCGAGAACACGCCGACCATCTGCCGCTTCACGCCGGCCGGATTGGAGAGCGGTCCGAGCAGGTTGAAGATCGTGCGGGTGGCGAGCTCGACCCGGGTCGGGCCGACATTCTTCATGGCCGGATGATGCGCGGGCGCGAACATGAAGCCGATGCCGGCTTCAGTCACGCAGCGGCCGACCTGGTCGGGCGTGAGGTCGATCTTGACGCCGAGCGAAGCCAGCACGTCGGCGGCGCCCGAGCGCGACGACAGCGCGCGGTTGCCGTGCTTGGCAACGGGCACGCCGGCGCCTGCGACGATGAAGGAAGCGCAGGTCGAGACGTTGACCGAACCGGAGCCGTCGCCGCCGGTGCCGACCACGTCGACCGCGTCCGCGGGCGCCTTGACCCGCAGCATCTTGCCGCGCATCGCCGACACCGCGCCGGTGATCTCGTCGACGGTTTCGCCGCGGACCCTGAGCGCCATCAACAGGCCACCCATCTGCGAGGGCGTGGCCTCGCCGGACATCATGGCGTCGAAGGCGGAGGCCGCTTCGTCACGCGACAGCGTCGCGCCGGTGGCGACTTTTCCGATGATAGATTTCAGGTCGTCCATCGCTTGGCTTTCAGGATTGGGTGTCGTCGTGAAGCACGACCGGCGTTCGCGGGCCGATCATGCTCAGTTGTTAGCGCCCGTCACCTGCGCGAAGGCGGCCTGGTTGATGGAGGTACCGATGATCGATTCGATCTTCGTGATGTATTGCGCGACCTGTTCGTCGTTCATCCCGCGTTGCAGCGTCTCCTTGAGCTTCTTCAGCTCCTCCGAGGCGACGTCGACCTGTGGCACGGTCACGTCGGTGACACGGAAGACGATCCACTCGCTGCCGCCGGTGCCCGGCGTCTGGCCGACGCCGTCCTTGGGCGTCCGGAACGCGGCCGTGATGACGGCGGAAGGCACGCCGGAAAGCGAGGCGTCGCGCCGGAAGCCGGTAGCGGTCTCGACCTTCGATCCGACCGCAGCCGCGACCTCGGCAAGCGCACCGCCTTGTTCGACCTTCTGCACCATCTCGGTCGCCTTGGCGCGCAGCTTGTTGGAAATCTGGTCCTCGCGCCATTTCGCCTCGACCTGGCTGCGGACTTCGTCGAGCGGGCGCTCGCGCGAGGGCGTGATGCCCAGCACGTCGTACCAGACATAGCCGCCGGCAAACTGGATCGGTTCGCTGTCGACGCCGATATCGCTGTTGAAGGCCTGCGAGACCACGTCGAGACCGCGCGGAATGTTGGCCACCGGCTGGCCGTCGGGCGTGCGGCCGGAGCGGTCGACGGCTTCGATCGTGACCGGGGTCAGGCCGAGCTTCTGCGAAGCCTCGACGATGTTGGCACCGCCGCTGCGCTCGTCTTCCATCTTGTTCTGGAGCTCGCTGACCTTGACGCGCGCGCGCTCGGTCGCGATTTCCTTCTTCACCTGCGCCGCCACGCTTTCAAAAGTCGGCGTTGTGCCCGCCTCGATCTTGCCGACCTTGACCAGCGCCACGCCGAAACGGCCCTGCACCGGCTGGCTGACTTCGCCTGTGCCCAGCGAAAACGCCGCATCCGCGATCGCCGGATCCGCCATCGCGGCCGGCCGGGCGGACGCCGCGTCACCTGACGCACCGTCACCCGCGCAGCCCGGTGACGGGGACGGCGGGGACACTGACGACGACCAGGTGCTGCCCGGCGCCGACACCCTGGCGGAGCAGGGCTGGCAGGCCCTGGCCGGCCGCCGGGCCGGGGTGCTGACCAACCCCACCGGCGTTCTGCGCGACCTCACCCACATCGTCGACGCCATGACGGCCGCCGGGGTGAAACCGGTGGCCGCCTTCGGCCCGGAACACGGATTCCGCGGCACCTCGCAGGCCGGCGGCTCCGAGGGCTCGTACAAGGACCCGCGTACCCAGATCCCGGTGTACGACGCGTACGCCAAGTCGGTCACGCAGATCGCCGCCGACTTCACCAAGGCCGGCATCGACACCGTCGTCTTCGACATCCAGGACGCCGGCGCGCGCTTCTACACCTACATCTGGACGATGTACGACTGCATGCAGGCCGCGGACCAGGCGGGCAAGCGCTTCGTCGTCCTCGACCGGCCGAACCCGCTCGGCGGCACCCAGGCCACCGGCCCGGTCATGCACCCCGAGTACACCTCAGGCGTCGGCAAGCAGGCCATCTCCCAGCAGCACGGCATGACCGTCGGCGAACTGTCGCTGCTGTTCGACAAGGAGTTCCTCGGCGGCAAGGTCAAGCCCCAGGTGATCAAGATGCGCGGCTGGCGGCGCGGCACCTTCTTCGACGAGACCGGCCTGCCCTGGGTCCTGCCCTCGCCCAACATGCCGACCCTC
>Ga0081455_10006740_pt1 | contig 12262 bp, 7 predicted proteins | sample TabmetS3T2R1_FD_70207 | JGI IMG/M metagenome (GOLD analysis project Ga0081455, IMG submission 70207) | Tabebuia heterophylla rhizosphere microbial communities from the University of Puerto Rico - S3T2R1 | ecosystem: Host-associated > Plants > Roots > Rhizosphere ... | reverse complement strand
TCTGGTCGGAGACTCCGCCAAGATCGAGAACGAGCTGCGTAAACATCAGTGCAATGACTCGCGGATCGATATCGTCCATTCCACCCAGGTGGTGGATATGAGCGACCGCGCCTGGACAGCCGTTCGCCGGAAAAAGGATTCATCGATCAGCCGTGCTGTTGATCTTGTAAAGCACGGTGACGCAGATGCGGTGGTGAGCGCCGGACACACCGGTGCGGCGGTCGCCGCGGGCACGATCAAGCTCCGCACATTGCCGGGAATCGATCGACCAGGCATCGCAGCGGTGCTTCCGACGGAAACGAATGTGTTCGTCTTGATCGACGCCGGCGCAAACATCGATGCCCGCCCCGAACATCTTCTTCAGTACGCGTTCATGGGGTCGGTCTACTCGCGTCATGTTCTCCATTATAAGAACCCAACCGTTGGCTTGGTCTCACTGGGCGACGAGGATGTGAAGGGGACCGAATTGACGAAGGAAGTATTCAAGATGTTGAAACCAAGTTCGCTTAACTTCGTTGGCAACATAGAAGGCCGTCACCTCTTCGAAGATCCCGTTGAAGTTGTTGTGTGCGACGGATTCGTTGGCAACGTGATCTTGAAAACATGCGAATCAATCGCGGTAGCGATGTTTAAATGGCTGAAGCACGAGCTCATGCGCACGACGATGCGAAAAGCCGGCGCATTCCTCGCCAAGGATGCCATTGGAACTATTAAAGCCAAGACGAACTACGAAGAATACGGCGGAAGTCCGCTTCTTGGCGTCAACGGCATTTGCATCATTGCCCATGGCGCAAGTACGCCGCTGGCGGTCAAGAACGCGCTGCGGGTCGCGGCCGAGTCAATTGAACATCATGTGAACCCGCATATCGTCGAGGAGATTCGCCGTTATCATGAAACGACAACCTCGCTCGAGCCGGCGCTCCGATAAATCGCTGCGCACGGTGTCCATCATCGGTACGGGAAGCTACGTACCCGAGAAGGTTCTGACCAATGAGGACGTCTCGCGCATTGTCGACACCAGCGACGATTGGATCACTACTCGCACAGGCATCAAGGAGCGCCGGATCGCCGCAAAAGATGAAAACACCAGCGATATGGCAACCAAGGCCGCGCTCAAAGCACTCGAACAGGCGAAGATCTCTGCAAAGGAAATCGATCTCATTCTGGTGGCAACGGCAACTCCTGATATGCTTTTCCCGGCAACCGCCTGCTTCGTTCAGAAGAAAATCGGAGCGACCAACGCCGCTTGTCTCGATATTTCCGCAGCATGCGCCGGCTTTCTCTTTGGGCTGGAGATTGCACAGCAATTCATCACGTCGCATACGCACGACACTGTTCTTGTAATCGGAGCCGATAAATTAACCTCGATCACTAACTGGACCGATCGTAACACTTGCGTCCTTTTCGGAGACGGCGCAGGGGCTGCCATCTTGCGGCACCGCGGTAGCCCACACGGCGTCATTTGCACACACATCGGCAGCGACGGGAATTACACCGATATTTTGTTCATGCCGGGTGGCGGTTCGCGCTGCCCAATCACCAAGGAAAACGCCGATATGCATTTGGCAACGATCCATATGACGGGGAAGGAAGTTTACAAGCAGGCCGTCATTGCAATGCTGAATGCGGCGAAAAAAGTGCTCGAGCAGGCTGGACTCTCCGTCGACGACATTGCCTGCGTTATCCCGCACCAGGCGAATCTCCGCATCATGGAGGCAATTGCCGATCGGCTCGGTATCTCGCGCGACAAGATGTTTGTGAATCTGGACCGCTACGGAAATACCTCGGCTGCCGCCGTGGCTATCGCATTGGACGAAGCTAACCGCAGTGGACGAATCAAGCCCGGTGATTACGTCTTGATGGTTGTGTTTGGTGGTGGTCTGACCTGGGCGAGCACAATCATAGAATGGTGATAAGCGATAACGCGTTAAAGCATTGAAGCGGAAACTTACCTGCCTACCTTTCCGAACGCTTTAACGGCCCAACCCTGCAACGCTTCAACGGCCATGCTCATCGATACCCACGCGCATCTCGATGCTCTGTCATGTCGAGCGAAGTCGCGACATCTCTGAATAATTGAATTTTCCGGGCAAACGAATTAGAGATTCCTCGACTTCGCTCGGAATGACAAAATGCTAATCGACACACACGCCCATCTGGATTTCCCGGATTTCGACAATGACCTCGACGATGTGCTACGGCGCGCGCACGAAGCAGACGTGAAGCGCATCGTTACGATCGGCACGTCGCTGCAAAGCAGCCGGCGCGCTATCGAGCTGGCAGAAAAACATCCAGCGGTCTTTGCGGCTATCGGCGTTCATCCAACCTCGGTTGAAGATGCCGATGACGACGTCATCACGCCACTGCGCGAGCTGGCCAAGAACCCGCGAGTGGTGGCAATCGGGGAGACAGGGCTCGATTATCATCGTTTGCCGAGCGAACAAGTAGCCAAGGAAGATCAAGTCCAGGTCATGTCTGCGTTACGGACTGAGACCGACGAAGAAATCGAGGCGCAAATCCGTGACGGCGCTTATAAGTCAAAACAGGCAAGCCTGTTTCAACAGCAACTCGATCTTGCAGTGGAGTTGGAGCTAAACGTAGTGATCCACCAGCGGGACGCATGGGAAGATACCCTGAAAATCATACGGCCTTACAGCGGAAAACTGCGCGGTGTTTTTCATTGCTTCGGCGGCTCGATGGATGAGGCAAATGAGGTTCTTGATCTCGACCACCTTGTCTCGTTCACCGGAATTGTTACTTTCAAAAACGGAATGGCTGTGCGAGAAGTTGCCGCACAAATCCCGCTCTGGAAATTCATGGTGGAAACCGACTGCCCCTATCTGGCCCCCGTCCCTTTTCGCGGAAACCGCTCGGAACCTGCGTATACACGCATCGTAGCGGAAACGATCGCAGCAGCGCGAGAGATTCCACTAAAAGAGGTTGCCGATGCTACGACCGAAACCGCGGAGGGATTTTTTCGGTTCAATCGGACATGAGCACTCAAGATGGAACGCGTTGTCTTCAACGCGTTGGCAAATCAGGCGGCTTCGCCGCAATTATTTTACCATCGTCTTCGGAGAAGCCGATCCACCTGGCCTTTTTACTCATCGCCCTTTTCTTATCTTCCTGCGCGGCGCCGGACACGCGGCATCAGATTGTCGTCAGCACCCGTGAACAAAAACTCGCCCTGGTTGATCGCGGCAACGTCGTCGCGATTTATCCAGTCTCGACTTCGAAATTTGGATTAGGCGATTGGCGCGGCAGCCGTTTCACGCCGCTGGGTAAAATGCAGATCGCCAAAAAAATTGGCGACAATGCACCGGCTGGGGCTGTGTTCAAGGATCGGGTGCGCACTGGTGAAATCGTTGCGCCGGACTCACCGGGGCGCGATCCGATCGTCACGCGTATTCTCTGGCTGCGCGGCCTGGAGACACAAAACGTCAACGCATTCTCTCGAGACATTTACATTCATGGCACGCCCGAGGAACGCAACATCGGAAGACCCGCGAGTTATGGATGCATCCGGATGCGGTCTAGCGACATCATACACCTTTACGACATCGTAGGAACAGGCGCCGCCGTCACCGTTGTGAACGCACCATTGGCGGCGGCCGTTCCGAGTCTCGTGTCAGCGCATTCGATGGCCGAGACTAATCCGGCGCCATTCGTAATGCGATAATGCGGTAGCCGGGTCGCTCGCGCCAGCTCGCTCACTCCTTCGGACTTCGCGTCCGTGTCGCTCAACTCCCCGCCTGAGGCGGGCTCCATTTCGTGAAACGCCAACGCCAGAGCATGATGATGTCCGTTGGACGTTCATGGCTCCGGCGGTGACACCATGATTCGCGCTAAAACCGCGCGCTGTGCGCCCACCAGCGACGCGATGCCTTTGCGTGCGAGACCAAGCATCGCATCCAGTTGCGATCCGGAAAATGTCGCTTCTTCACCAGATCCCTGCACCTCTACGAATTCGCCGTCCTCGGTAGCCACAAGATTGAAATCAACGCTAACGAGTTTGTCTTCTTCGTAATTGAGATCCACCACGGGTTCCCCATCCAAAACGCCGGCGCTCACCGCGGCGACCAATTTTTGCATTGGCGGAGAATCGAGCTTTTTATCCTTCACAAGTTTCCGGCAGGCTATAGCCAACGCGAGACTGGCGCCGGTGATTGCCGTCGTGCGCGTCCCTCCATCGGCTTGCAGGACATCGCAATCGACCCAGACGGTACGAGGTCCCAGCTTCTCGAGATCAACAACTGCTCGCAGCGAGCGACCAATTAACCTTTGAATCTCCACACTACGGCCATCAAGCCGGCCTTTTGCAACGTCGCGCGGCTTCCGCGTCTGTGTCGAATATGGGAGCATTGAATACTCAGCCGTAAGCCAGCCGCCGGTCACTGCCTGCTCTTTCATCCAGCGCGGCACCGTTTCCTCGATGGTGACACCGCAAATCACGCGAGTTTGCCCCATTGAAACCAGCACCGAACCATTTGCATGCGGGGCGACGTTCAACTCAAAATTGATTAAACGAATTTCATCAAATCCGCGGCCATCATTTCGCTGCATGGTACTGAACTTAAATGTAGCTGCGATTTGCGCGATGAAAGATTTGCAAGGGTGGATCGGATTGCAGCGCAAAATGATCCAGTTGCTCGGTAAACGGACCGCTGCTCAACCGATTGAGTAATCGGCTTGACGCACTGCGCTGACCATCGTTGTTTAAGCGTTTTGAGTGAAAAATAGCAGCCAGACAGCGATTTGCATTGCCGGGGCGCACCGCTCGGGTACATCGATGCTCACAAGGCTCTTGCATTCCTGTGGCTTGTACCTCGGTCCGAAAGATGAACTGATGCCCGCCCAGGCCGATAACCCTGACGGCTTTTGGGAACATCTTGGGTTCGTAGCACTCAACGACGAATTGCTAAATGAGCTCGGCGGCGCCTGGGATCTTCCGCCGCACCGCGACGAGAACTTCACACATGCCGGACTAGATCCGTTGCGCATGAAAGCGCGACTACTCATCGAAAGATTTAACTGTAGAGGCAGCCGTGCTGGCTGCGCAGGCAACACGCCTGCCACCACAGAATCGACACATGTCTGGGGTTGGAAGGATCCACGGAACAGTTTGACGCTGCCATTTTGGCAGGGCCTGCTCCCCGGCATGAAAACGCTCATCATGGTGCGCAACCCATTGGAGGTCGCGCACTCGATGAAGGAGCGCAACGGAACTTCTTACTCGTTTGGACTACGACTCTGGGAGATCTACAACCAGCGCGTAATCGAAGCGGCCCACGAACAAAATCTGCTAGTTACTCATTACGATTTCTTTTTCGAGGATCCGGAGAGCGAATTGCGGAGAATTGCCGAGTTCGTCGGCCTGCCCGATGCTGAAGTAGCTAACGCCGCCAGGCTCGTTGCAGCGCGGCGACGTCACACTCATTTCAGCATTGATAATCTTATTGATGCCCGCGTTGCCTCTGAAGTCATTGAGCTTTATTGTGCCTTGGTTACTCAAGCATCGGCAACACCAAGAAGTAAGGCGCACGTCACTAGGATACAACAAGCTGATAAGCGTGATCAGTCCGATTTGCTTCCCGGCACTCTCACCCGACTAAATGCCTTTGTCCCAGAAAGGATTGCTCAGATTGAACGTCTCTATCAAGACTTGTTAGCGCAGGCGGAAGTCCGGCATAAAACGCAAGTTGAGGAACTGAGTGAGCACCTGGCTCGCCAAAACGTCAGCATCGCTGAAACAAATCGTCTTCTTCGCGAAAAAGGTCTCAACCTGGCAGAGAGTGAAACGCGGGAGGATGAGCTGCGGAAATATTTGCGTTTGCAACTGAAGGCTACAGAAAAGCTTTGTCGATTTTTGAATGAGACATCCCATGCGGCAGCCGAGCTTCGCTCTTCTGCTCGCTGGCAAATTGCAAATCCCATTGCAGCCTTAAAGGCAAAGCTCTTTCCTTCGAAGTCGCAGAGTTTGTTAGGTTATGGCCACCTCGAAAAAATTGTCTCCGCATATCAACACTGGCGAACTGCTCATCCGGAAATCACCGCGATCGATGAACGGATCCAGGCACTCATTTCCGGGGGATTTTCCGCCGCTTGGAAGAGACTGGCGCCCGCCGAACCTCCTGAACCGATACGTCCTATTGAGTTTCCAATCCGGGAGGAAGTCGAAGCTTCAATCATCATACCGGTATTTAATCAATTTCGCTTCACTCAAGCCTGTTTGGCTTCTCTGCAGGAGAACCAAGGAACAGAAGGCTTTGAAGTGATCGTAGTGGATGATTGCTCGACGGATGAGACCGGCCAAACAATCCCGCGGATGCCGGGAGTTGTTTATCTCCGCAACGAAATGAATTCCGGTTTCGTGAGATCGTGCAATCGCGGTGCGGAAGCAGCGCGCGGTAAATACCTCGTATTTTTGAATAACGACACGCTTGTAAGGCCAGGCTGGCTGACTGCCTTGATAGATACTTTCGCCGAAGAGTCGCGCGCGGGCATCGTTGGCTCAAAGCTTCTTTATCCGAATGGCCGATTGCAAGAAGCTGGCGGGATCATCTGGCGCGATGCATCAGGATGGAATTATGGCAAATCTGACGATCCCCAAAAACCTGAGTACAACCATCTGCGCGAAGTTGATTATTGCTCAGCGGCGGCGTTGATGATTTCCAAATCGTTGTTTGCGAGCGTCGGCGGCTTCGACTCGCGGTACGAACCGGCATATTACGAAGACACCGACCTGGCGTTTAAGGTGCGGAAAGCAGGTTACAAGGTTTTGTACCAGCCACTGAGCGAGGTCATACATTATGAAGGCGCAACCGGGGGCACCGATCTCAGCTCGGGCACAAAGAAGCATCAGGAGATGAATCGCTCGACGTTTGCAGAAAAGTGGGCCGCCGAGCTAATGGCGAAGCCTACGAGCGGCGATTTAGCATTCCTGCAAAAATCACCGCCTGGTCGAAAGAACATTCTCGTGATCGATCATCACGTTCCCATGCCAGATAAGGATTCGGGATCCGTGCGAATGTTTCACATTCTCAAGCTTCTTTGTCAGCTCGGCCATCGCATCACGTTTATTCCTGACAATTTGGCGTACGAACCTCCTTACACGTGCGAGCTGCAAAAACGCGGCATCGAAGTCGTTTATCATCCTTTTGTCAAAAAAGTACGTGACTATCTTCTCGCGAATGGACCCAGCCTCGACGTCGTTGTGCTAAGCAGATGCGATTTTGCGCGCAAACATATTGCAGATGTTAGGCTTCACGCGCCGCAGAGCCGCATCATTTTTGATACGGTTGACCTTCACTACCTTCGGGAGGACCGCGAAGCACGATTAACGCGCGACCCAGAGGTGCACTGCAAGGCAAAGGAAAAGCAACGGTTAGAGTACGAATTAATCAATCAGGCTGATGAAACCTGGGTGGTTAGCCCCACTGAACTGCAATTGCTCCGTGAAAAATGGCCGCGCAAATCGATCCAACTGGTTTCAAACATCGTCGATGTGTCCGTCTCAAAGACACCATTCGCGCTTCGCCGAGACTATCTTTTTATCGGCGGGTTCCAACACACACCGAACATCGATGCAGTGCTGTTTTTCGTTCAGAAAATCTATCCGGTGGTCAGCGGGCATCTTCCGGATGCGAAGTTCTACATCATCGGCGATAAACCTCCGCCCGAGATCGCTGCATTGGCGACCGACCGCATTATTGTTACAGGTTTGCAGAGAGATGCTCGACCGTTTTTCGACAGCGTAAGACTATCCGTGGCGCCGCTGCGATTCGGTGCAGGTGTGAAAGGTAAAATCAACCAAAGTATGGCCCTTGGTGTGCCGGTGATCGCGACTTCGCTCGCTGCGGAAGGAATGGGACTTACTGATCACGACGATATTCTACTCGCGGACGAACCAGAAGACTTTGCCCGGGCGTTAATCGAGCTCTACGAATCTGAAGAAGTTTGGACTCGGCTATCGGAGAACGGAATACGCAAAACACAAGCCCTGTATTCTACCGACGTAGCCCGATCGAAGCTCAAGTCGTTGTTTGAAAACAAACACCGCGGGCATCTTGGGCGACTCGCAGATGTCGAGGCATCTGAAATTACTCTGGATGCTGCAAACTGATCCCTGGTCTTACCAGTGAGCAATACGAAGCGAGCCGAAGGGATCACTGGAGAGATCAGCGCGAATCCTAATCCCATTTATTTCGGCCAAGGCCCTGTTTTGATTTCATGGAGAACAAACGACGCTTCAGGAGCAGAGGTACGGGTTTTGACCTCTCAAGGCGGCGAAAAAGTAGTAAGTAAGACCAAGAAGCCGTCGGGCCAGACAGAAATCGCGTGGATTGTAGACTCGGCGATATACGACTTTCGACTTTACGGTAACAGTCAGCCTGAAGCCCCTCTTGATTCCGTGCTGGTCCGACGCGCTATCGATTCAGCTCCGATGGCGCTTCAAGATCTCGCAGCCGAAGTTACGCGCGGAACCATCGACTTGGCGGACCTTTCCCGTTTTGTTGCGACCGTAATCCCAGATTGTTTCCGTAATCCACACTTTCAGCAATTCTTTGGCAGATTACTTCGCGAACTAGCCGAAATGCAGGACAAAATCGATGGGGAGGAACTCGCGCAGTTCATCGCGGCGGTTGTGCCTCGTTGTCTGTTTAGCAAACAATTTCATGAGTCTTTTCTTCTTTGGGAACGACACGGTTTCCATGTGACGCCGGTTCATTTCTATCAACCGATTCCCGACACTCAGAACTTGCCGGAAACACTATGGGATCGGCCAAGCAAGCTTGCTGGAATCGAAATGAACGAATCCGCGCAACGGGATTTGCTACGGAAGGATTTTCCAAAGTTTCGAAACGAATATGAACAATTCCCAACCGAGCCAAGCGCGACGCCGTCTCGTTTTCATCTCAATAACGGGCTCTTTGACGGGACAGACGCTCTACTGGCTTATTGCATGGTTCGCCATTTTCAACCGCGCTTGATCGTTGAAATTGGTAGTGGTTACTCCTCTCTACTGCTTGGGGAAGCCGCCGCAAAAAACGACAAGTCGGCTATTATCTGTGTCGAGCCATTCCCTCAGGAATTTCTCAAACCGGGTTTTCCTGGATTGCAGCGTCTAATCCAGAAAAAGGTGGAGGAGATTGAGCCTGAATTCTTCTCCGAACTCCACGCTGGTGATGTTCTTTTCATCGATAGTTCTCACACGGTGAAAATTGGCGGGGACGTCAACTATCTCTTCTTGGAAATTCTCCCTCGCCTCGAGTCGGGTGTCATCGTCCACATTCACGATATCTTCCTTCCCTTCGATTACCGACGTGATTGGGTCGTGGACGAATTTCGTTTTTGGAGTGAGCAATACATGTTGCAAGCCTTTCTTACGTTCAATTCACAGTTTGAGGTGCTTATGGCCAGTAGCTACATGGCTCACAAATATCTGCCAGATGTTAAAGCCGCTTTTCCAACTCTGGAAAAACTCAAGGGAACCGCTCCGGATTCGATGAAGTGGGGTGGAGGCAGCTTCTGGATGCGTCGAAAACCTTCGCCTGGGTCGAGTTGATCAAGTAGTAAAGTGCGCTTAGTCGAGACGGCACAGACAAGTGCGATCTCCGTTTAACGTGTAGATTCACCGCCTGGCGGAGTACAAACTACGTGTGCAAAATCGAGCCGGCCGTGACTATCCAGAGGTACGATTGCCAACCCCCGCACGAAAGGACGGAGGGCTTGCTCGCTAGCACCCGCTTCTTGTGGAAGAACAACTCCGATAAAGGCGAGTGATCGGTCGGCAAAATCAGCCGGAATTTCTCCTGGGAAGAGAAATTCATAACGCGAAAGCCTGACCACCGTACGCCCGTAGGGCTTCGCGGATACTATTGGATTTTGCAGAGTCTCCCCGGGCGGGACGTAATAATCATAGTAATACCCTCCAATCTCCACGATGTAATCGCCGGTCCTGGGAGGATCTTTTCCTCCTTGATAGATCGAAAGTTGCCCAACATCTTCAGGCAGAGTAGAAAATGGCGAATGTTCCAAGCGTCGGAGAATGGACACTTTTTCCGGAATCGTTAGGCCACGTCTCAAGAACCATCCTGGACTCGTTTGCGTTTTACCCTTTTCTGATCGATGGGAGATCGATAGTCCAATCAGGCGAGCACTGCTGACGGAAAAAAAAACCAGTGTTAGAATAACAAGCAGCACACAGGATCGCCGCGAAAGCAAAGACAGAGCGTTTTGGAACGAGCTAGTCTCTTCTTCTTCAGCTGCCCTCACGCCAGGTTGCTCGAACCCGCCGGTTAGCCGGCGAGAGAAGTTATCCGCGGGAAACCAGACCGCGGCGAGAAAATAGAGGACAAATAGCCAATCAGTCATCAGAATCGCGCGAAACAAAACTGTATTTGCAAAAATCGCGCTGCCGAGAACCGTGGCCGCCAGCGACCCCGCCAGGATCACGGTTGGCATCCGGCGGCCCGCTCTCCAGGCGAAAACAATTCCCAACAATACAGGAACAAACGTCGCCCAGGGCGGAAGGCTCTGATAGACCACCACCAACCCGATTGAAATCAGTAGAAAGAGTAAATTAGATGGCGCGAAGAGCCTTTCTTTTCGCAGCAGCCACACAAAGAAGGTCAGGACAAGAACAAAGCCCAAAAACACTTTCTGACCTTCTGCGGCGCGTGAAAACTGCTCGACATACCGGTTGGCGCCCCGGCTCCGCGGGCCGAATGTATTTGCATATTCCCAAAGCGCCGAGCCGACATTGCGAAGATAGAAAGCGGGATTGGTCTTTACGTTTTCAACAGCGCGATTAACAAAATAGCGATACCGGTCCCCGATGGTATCTGGAATTCCTGCCGCGTCCGCATCCTTGCGTACGGCCGGAGTCCATCGCCCGTAAAGAGGCGATGTAGCCGAGTAGATGGCTTCTCCAATGTTATCCGACACGCTGGCGATACCGTACAAGCGTTCCTGCCGAATGAGCCACGGAAGCATGACACAGAAAAAACCGAAAAGCATCAGCAACGCGCGCAGACCGGCAGCTTTGGGCATTCTTTCTCGCCACCCCAAGAGCAATATCAATGCAAAATAAAACGGCAGCGTAAACATCGTTAGAGTACGCGTGAGATTACTTAACCCAATAAGAAGACCTGATAGGAAAAACAGGGTCGCCTGGCGGTTCTTGAACGCGAGCACTGCGGCGTAAACGGATCCAACGAAGAACAGAAGCCCCAACGGCTCGCTCCCTGCCTGAGGGGTCTGGATCAATTGCGTCGGATCGATCGCGAAAAACAGCGCCGCACCAAGCCCGCAGAGCCGATTAAGAGCCAATGTCCCGCAGAGATAAATCAACGCTGCCGTGGCACCTCCAATTATGACGTTAACAACGGTCACCGCCGCCAGGGAAAATCCAATCCAGGTGTAGAGGCAAGCCAGGACAATCGAATAAAAAGGCCGGATGGCGGGTTGTTGAGCCGGCGGAATCCCATAACCCTGGGCGATATTAATTGCCTTAAACGTGTAGGTGGACCCATCCGAGATCGGCGAGCCGTGATAAATAAAAAATCCCGTTGGGTGAGGATTCCAGAGATGGTATTCCCAGCGTATAGCCATGGCCGTGACAAGAAGTGCTAGCGCTACAAACCACTGGTTTCGCAGTAGACGTCGCAATCCCTCGAGAACGAGCGCGCCTGAAGACGACGCAATCATTCTGCGACCTTGCGATTTACTTCGCCCATGCAGTCAATTGAACTGGACAGAAATGCCATCACACAGCTCGACTTTGCGATAGATCGTGACAAAGAGACGGTAAATCATCAATAGAAAGTCCAGCGCACCTTGTTTAGCGGCGCTTCAACGTGGCGTTCGTTGCGGATCCTCGACACGCGCACAAAATTCGGGTGTCCAGTGCCGGTGACATCGAACCGGTGAGGCATTTGGTCTGGATCGCATCATGGCCGCCCGAATCATCGTCGGCTTTAGGTAACCCAGATCGATAAGTAACGTGTTCAACTGCTCAAGGAAATCTATGAATCCTGTATCGTGCGGATCGTCCACGCTGAGGTTGTGCCCGAAACCGCGCTCAATGAAAATGTCCGGCAAATTTCCGAACCCTAGAAAGCTGCGAAACGAGAATTTTTTGACGAGTAATGGAAGAATATCTTGGGCGCGAATTCCTTCGAAACCTACCTTGGAGCAATCCCAATTTTAGTATTCCTGCTCTACCCTTTTGAGTTGGTGATTGGTCTTGTAATGGTCCGGG
>Ga0081455_10006739_pt1 | contig 12263 bp, 11 predicted proteins | sample TabmetS3T2R1_FD_70207 | JGI IMG/M metagenome (GOLD analysis project Ga0081455, IMG submission 70207) | Tabebuia heterophylla rhizosphere microbial communities from the University of Puerto Rico - S3T2R1 | ecosystem: Host-associated > Plants > Roots > Rhizosphere ... | reverse complement strand
CGAACAGGCCTGGAGCAAGAAGCAGATCTGAGTTTGGGAGCACGGCCCTGGCGGTAATCGTCCCGGTATTCTGGTCGAGCCGATTGTCCAGAAAATCGATAAAGCCCTGGTGCGGAAAGTTTTCCTCATCGGCCAGCGCTACGTAAACAGGCTGTTTGCCGGCACGGCCATTCGTGCGATCGCCATTGCGCAACTGACGTATACCTTTGAGATACGAGCGCTCATCGGCCTCAAAATAGCAATAAATAGGATCGAGCGAGACAATGGTGGTTAATAAGGTCGATTGGGTGGTCCCGCCATTAATGAGATTGCCCACACTGACCAGGTTCCGGCTGATGCGCCCGCTGATCGGCGCTCGTACCTGCGTGAATTCAACGTTGAGTTGCGCGGCGTTGACCATGGCCCGTGCGGCTTGCACGGATTCTTGCGCCTGGCGTTGGTCGGAAACGCGCGTATCTACCTCTTCCTCCGAGACGGCTCGGGAGCGCACCAACATCTGCGCCCGTGCTAGATCTTTGCTCGTACGCTCGAACCGCGCATTGGCCAGGGCGAATTCAGCCTTGGCGCGTTCGAGTTCAGCCTGATAGGGGCGTGGATCGATGACGAAGAGCAAGTCTCCTTGCTTCACAGTGGCCCCATTTTTGAAATGGATAGATTGCAGATAACCATTGACGCGGGCTCGGACTTCGACCGACTCTACAGCCTCAAGCCGGCCGGTATATTCCTCCCACTCCACAACCTCGCGGTGTATTGGCTGACTCACCGTCACCTTCGGTGGTGGCGGTGGGGCGGCAGTAGGTTGCTGTTGGGAACAGGCGGTCATGAGGAGAAGCAGCCCGCTCAGGGCATAGGGTGATAGACAGTGCAACAACCGCATCATAGGGACACCTCACATACATCATCACATGGGCTGCCGGCATAGCACGGCATTTAGGCATGACTATCACGGCGACGCCTACGTGTCACAGTACCAGCACGTTTGCGTTCTCTAGGCACGCCCTTTTCCGGCTTGGTCTCGCACGTGAGCCGGATCAGTTCGTTGAGGACCTGTCGGCGCAGCTTGTCGCTCAGTGACCAGATTCCCAGCACATCGGCTAACCACAGACCATCCACGGCCAGGCGCACCACCGTTGCACGCGTCGGACTAATCCCGTCACGTTCGATGGCCCGTTGCCAGGTGCGAAATCGCTTGCGCAGTGGTTCAAGCAGTTTAGGATTGGTGGCGGCGGCGACGATCAAGCCGGCGCCGACTTCTTTCGATTTGGGGAAAGCCGCTTCGCCTGGATAGGGTGTTAAAGGCGCCAGCGTCTTCCGCACATAGGCCCGTGTCCAGCGTCCTGGCGCTGCATCGTTCTGCTGGTGTTGCTCCATCTCCTGTTCACAGTACCGGATGAGACGATCGAGCATCGCCTGGATCAGACTTTCTTTCGTGGCAAAATGATACAGCACACCCCCCTTACTCAATTTGGCCTCACGCGCCACGGCCTCCACCGTCAGACGCAGCACGCCGTCGCGGAGCGCCACCCGCTCTGCGGCAGTGAGGATAAGATCGATCGTTGGGGTTGGTGTTTTCAGGCTTGTCATGATGCTGGGACTGTACCGTCTGGACGGTATAGTTGTCAATGCGGAAAAGAGTTCGACAAACTGCATGCCCCTAGGGGCATGCCACTAAACGGTGCTAGCATGATAGTCCAGCCTCAAAGGGCACGGCTACCAGCGCGGAGTGGGCGCGGGCCTGCGGCGTAGGGAGGTGATGCGGTAGGTTTTGAGGGACTCGGCAGCAGTGAGAGCAAGATGCTGGGGTGGCCCCCACACCGGGCCATTAAAGCTCTGGGCAAGGGGTGGGGCAGAGAGACAGGGTGGTCTGCTGGGCGAGGTAACGCACGCTCTGGAGTGGCATTGTCACAAAGACAGTTGAAAATCTGGAAGCTTTTATCCCAAGATCCCATGTCGATCGGTTCTCTGCAGGGTGCCTGAACTCTTGGCGGAATTCAGTCCTTCAATGTACACGACCGACACCCCACTGTCCCGCTTTACGCAGATAGCCACCCGAAAAACCTATGACTATCAGCAGCCAGCCCCCAATCCTGCACGGTTGCCTCTTTAGCTTGTCTCTACTTGTAATGCCCGATGGACGCCTTCGGGATCGCGGGCGATGACAGTAAGATAGGCGCGGGCGGGTTGATCCGGTTCCGTGCGTCCCTGTTCCCAATCGCGGAGTGTGCCAAGGGGAATATGATAGCGGGCGGCAAATTCCTCTTGAGTCAATCCGAGAGCACGACGCAAGGTCTTGGTACGTGGTACCCTCTTCATGCGGGCGAGATCGGCTTCGGTCAGTGGCTGCGCGTCGGGATCAATGCGGGCCGCTGCCTCAACGTCTTCCGGTGCCATGGGGCGTAAAGGTTTAGATGTTGTGTCGGAAATAGTCGTCTTGCTCATGTCGTATTGCCCGTCGTGCTGAGATAAGCCTGATACGTTCTTCCCGTTCGGTATAGGCTACGAACAATAGTTCTCCATCCGCGAGACCGATAATGATATAGCGCTCTTCTCCGTAATCCTGACGGTCATCGATACGTTCAACTGCGAAAGGATCGTTGAAGACCTTTTTGGCTAGATCAAAGCTTACACCATGTCGGGTATAGTTTTCAGCCGCCTTCGCATCATCCCACTCAAATTCTAGGTTCATAGACTACTGATTACCAGTAGTTTTGTCAACTGTCCAGTGCTAAATCTACATCGTGTCCAGTGCTCAGTGGCTGAGCGGTAGCCCTTGGTGTATAGGCATTTCAAAAGCACTTTCTGGGCCGATGGGAGCGAGACCCTCCAGGTGCGCCGCTGGCAGCATACGGCGGCCAGGAGCAGAGGCACCAGGTAGCGGGTAGGGATCTCCACGTGGTCGTGCACGCGTACGACTCGACGACCACATCGGTCAGATGATCTGCGTGTTTCGGATTGGATGAACGCCATTTACTGTACGTTCGAGGGAGAGGGTGAATGGCACGGATAGGAAGTCCAAACGGCCTTTTCCCCCGCCGTTGCCGCCGCCTGCCTCTGACCCGCCTCCGCCGGCAGCCGCTGCCCGCGCGCCGCGCTGGCGGTGCCTCCAGCACGCCCCGGCGGCCTGCACAAGTGGCGCGCAGCCAGGCGTGGCGTGGCAATGCGCCGCCTGGACAGGCGGTGCAGGATGGGGTACGGTAGAGCGTCAGGGGGTTACCGGGAGCGAGGGCCTCGGACGGGCGCCAGCGGCGGGCTAGCGCTGGACGCCGCCGGCCGGCTACCGCGGCTGGTCGTCCCGACGGGCAGGAGGGGTGCCTGGGGACGGGGAGCCGCTGCTAGGGGGCTTGAAGAGGCTGCTAGGGGGAATTTTGTTTCACCCTGACGAGCGCGCAGCTTTCGCACGACTGCTCGCGTGGGGGCTGCACGATACCCTCCGTCTGCATCGCCAGGAAGGCGGGCTATATAGCTGGTGGGATTACCGGGCCTTGGCGAGGGGCCGTGCCAGGCCTGCGTGGTCAGCACCTCGGCCGCTGTGTCCCAGAGGTAGACGACACCAGACGTCGCCGCCGCTACGAGGTCCACAGCGCACTGGGTGATAAGGCCCAAGAGGGTCGTGAGGTTCAGCTCCCGCGTGATCTCCGCCGTGATGGCCCGCACTGCTTCCGCCTGCCTGATGCGCTCGGCCAGGGCCTGCTCCGCCCGCCGGGGCTCGCGCCTGGCCTCCGAGGCTTGGCATGCCGCGAGCTGTTGGCGCAACTCGGCCACTTCCTGGAGGAGTTGCGCTTTGGTCTTCTGTGCATCTGTCATATGAGTCTCCAATAGGACCCGCTTAGACCGTGGTGCGCATCGTCGCATTGGCAGCGGTGACCTGCGTTGGCAGCCGGATCGTGAAGGTCGATCCCTTGCCTACCTCGCTGTCGATCGTAATGTCCCCACCCATCATCTGGCAAAAGCGCTTGGTGATGGCCAGCCCCAGCCCGGCGCCGCCGTACTGGCGGGTGGTCGAGGCATCGGCCTGGGTGAAGGGCTGGAACAGCTTCGCCATCTGCTCTGGCGTTATGCCGATGCCGGTGTCGGAGATGCGAAAGGTAATCCAGTCAGCAAACGATAGGGAATCTGAGGTGCGGCTGACCGTGAGGGTGATCCTCCCCCGCTCGGTGAACTTGCACGCGTTGCTCAGCAGGTTGAACAGACTCTGCCGCACCTTGCTCAGGTCGGCCCGCATTGTCCCGAGCCCGCTTGCCGAGCGGACTTCCAGCGTATTGGCCTTCTCCTCCACCAACGCTTGTATAGCGCTCACTACCTCTCGTAGCATGCTCGCGATGTCGAAGGTCTCCAGGTGGAGATCCATCGCACCGGCTTCGATCTTAGAGATCTCAAGGATGCTGTCGATGAGTGCCAGGAGGTGCTTGCCCGCGCCCTGCACCTTCTGGAGATCGGGGATGAAGTGTCGGGCAGCCTCGCCCAGGTCTGTGGCCTCTTCCTGCACCATCTCGCTGTAGCCGATAATAGCGTTCAGCGGCGTGCGCAGCTCGTGGCTCATGTTGAGCAGAAACATGCTCTTTAACCGGTTGGCGGCTTCTGCGGCTTCTTTGGCACTTTGTAAGCGGTGGTTGCGTTCGCTAATGCGCCCCAGCCCGACGACCGCCACTAGGGCCACCAAGCCCAGGATACCCGCCGCCAGGCTGATGTGCCTGCCCAACTGGCGGATGGGCGCGTAGGCCTCTTCGCTCGGCTGTTCGGCGACCACTACCCAGCGCTGCCCTCCCCCTACTACCACCGGCATGAAGCTTGCCACCATGGTACGCTGGGCGAGCGGGTCAAGGTATTCGGTGGTGTGCGGCTGTCCCTGGAGCGTCTCTTGCATCGGCGCTACGTCCGCATACTCGTCATACTGACGGTCCTGCAGGTTCAGTTGCGGATGGGCAGCCACGGTGCCGGTGTGATCGATCACGAAGACGTAGCCGCTGCTGCCCACCTTAATCTGCTTCAGCCATTCGGTGATGCCATCGAGGCGATACTGGTACACGAGTGCACCGCGCACCTGCTGCTCATGGCGCATGGGCACGGCGATTGCCACCACCAAGGGTTTGGGTGCCGCATGCCGCTGGTACACTTCGGAGATATAGGGGGTCCACGCTTGGGACAGACCGCGATACCAATCGCGGTGGGAAAAGTTTTGGCCCAGCGATTCTGCGGCATGGGGATAGTCGCTCCACAATACGCCATGCGGGTCAGTCACGAAGGCACGGTCGACGCGGGGATACGCCTGCACCACCACCCGCAGGTGTGCACGCACCTCCTCTTCAGCACGCGTCGCGTCTTGCTCACGGAGTTCCACAGCCGCGAGCATGCCTGGCAGGGCAGCGAACGCCCGGGCGAGGTTGACACTGTGTTCGAGGTCCCGGCTCAGCCACTCGGCCGTCATCGTGGCCGCCGATAGGTTGTTGGCCGCCACTAAATGCCGCACCGCGTGCGCAGTGAGATGCCAGGCATACCAGCTCAACAGGCCGATGGGTAACAGCGCGGCAAAGACCAGCAGTCCCCACGTCAGGGTGGTCCACACCACTGGCTTGGTCGCCGCTATGCTGGCATCGAAACGTGCGTCGGACCATTTCATAAGTTGCAATATCCAAAGGCCTCTTCGCCATTTCCAGGAGAACTCGACGCCAGGAGACGCTGGAAAAACGTCGCGATGTCTGGAGGTATGGAGGTGAAATGGGCATAGAAGCCCGGGCGACTCTCCGGGAGGTGCCGCAAGACCTTCGCATAGAGTTCTCCAGGGATCGCTGCTCCGTTGGAGCCCAGAAGCCGTATCCTGAGATTGCTCCATGGCGCCACTGCATAGTCAGAGCGCACCTCTCCCCCCTTGGCTGACAGCGTGATGAAATGCCCCTTGTATACGGTACGGCCAATGTGTTGTCCCTCTAACACCGTATACTGGAGAGGGATCTGCTGCTGCAGGGGCACAAGCCTCTCTTCTCTCGCAGGGAGAAAGAGGCTATACGCCCCGCCAATTCCGTGTAATTCGTAGAGGGTGATCGGCTCGGCAATCCCCTTGGCCTCGACCTCCATCTGCTTCCTCAGCCTGCCAAGCGGCCCTACCTCTTGGCGGGTCATCTCCGAGACCAGAATCTGGCCACCTATGGTGTACGATTGGATGCGGGAGGTGAAGTTGACATGGTTCCCCACCACTCCATACTTGGTGCGCTTGTGTGAACCGATATTGCCCACCACCACGTCACCCGTATGCACGCCGATACCCATGTCTACGTCGGGCAGACCGGCACGTCGATTCTCGGCATTCACTGTGGCCATGGCCAACTGCATGGCCACAGCACAAGCCACGGCCCGTTGGGCATCGTCCTGGCGCCAAATGGGAGCCCCAAAGATGACCAACATCGCATCGCCAATGATCTCATCAATCGTGCCCTGGTACTGCATGATGATCTCGACCATGGTATCCAGATAGCGATTGAGCATGGCCATGACCTGTTCCGGCGCGAGCCTCCCCGAGAGGGACGTGAAGCCGCGTAAATCGGAGATCAACATTGTGACCCGGCGCTTTTCCCCACCCAACTGTAAGCCTTGCGGTGAGTCAAGCAGACTGGTGACCACTTCGTCGGAGAGGTAGCGTCCGAAGGTCTCGCGAATAAACCGGTTGCGTAGCTCCAGTTGCGCCGCCAGGCGCTGGATGTCCTGCATTGCCCGTTTGAGGGCCAACTGCGTCTGCGTGCGCGCCAGGACCACCGGAAAATCGAGCGGTTTCGTGACATAATCGTTGGCGCCGAGTTGCAAGGCGGCCACGATGTCGTCGCTCTCGTCCTTCGCCGTCACCATAATCACCGGCAGGTCGGCCGCCGCATAGCGTTGGCGGACCGTCTTGAGGACATCCAGGCCGCTGATACCCGGCATCATGATATCGAGGAGCACCAGGTCAAACTGCTGTGCTTCGATCATAGCCAGGGCCTGGTAGCCATCTGCGGCGACAGCGACGGTGTACCCCCGCCGCGCCAGACGCCGGGCGAGCATATCCCGGTTCATCGGGTTGTCGTCCACGACGAGCAGGGAGCCCTGGGCCGTGTCCATGCAATGGTCTCCTTACGCCAAGAGCGCTTGAATCTTCCCCAAGAGCCGAGCGAATTCGATCGGTTTGGAGTCGTAGTCGTCGCATCCCGCCTGGAGCGCTTGCTCCCGGTCGCCCGCCATGGCATGCGCCGTTAGGGCAATGATAGGAATGGCCTGGGTGGCGGGCAGCACCCGGAGCTGCCGCGTCGCTTCCCAGCCGTCCAGCACTGGCAAACTCATATCCATGAGAATGAGATCAGGCTCTTCTGCCTGTGCGAGCCGCACGCCCTGAGCGCCATCGAGGGCGATGATCACCTGGTAGCCACGCCGCTCCAGGCGCCGCGCCAGCATGTCACGGTTCATCTCGTTATCCTCGACCAACAGGATCTTCGCCATCGCCCTCCTCCTCTATCCCCCTGTTCCCCGGCCGCACACGGGGATCGATACACGCCTCCGGGAGTTCGGTTTGGATGGTAAAAGTGGATCCCACTCCCAGCGCGCTCTTAACCGTGATCTCACTCCCCATCATCTGCCACCAGCAGGCTCTGCACCATGTGGATGCTCTTCCGGGCCTGGGCGTTCTGGCTGGACATAGGCCGCCACGAGGTGACGCACCTCGTGCAGCAATGCCTCCTGGCTGTATGCCCCCTTCTGAAGAATCTGTTCCACATAACCGTTGAGGCGTTGGCGGTCATCGGGCGTCAGGTCCTTCGCCGTCACCACCACAATGGGGATCGACCGCCAGGCGTCCTGCTGGCGCAACGCCTCGACGAACGTGAAGCCATCCATCTCTGGCATCATCAGATCCAGGAGAATCAGATTTGGACGGTCCTCCACCACACGCGCTAACGCCGCCTGCCCATCGGTGGCCTCACTCACCACCCAGCCCGCTTTTTCCAGCAGGCGGCGCAGCATCTCGCGCATGTCGGCTTCATCCTCGACGACCAGTACCCGACAGGGCGGGCGCTCGCAGCGATATTTTCGCAGCACACCGGCCAGGCGGTTCCAGTCAATGGGCTTGGTCAGATAGTCTGCCGCCCCCAGTGTATAGCCCATGTGCTTGTCATCCACGATCGTCAGCATAATCACCGGGATGTCGGCGAGATCGGCATCACCCTTCAGCCTCGTCAGCACGGTCCAGCCATCCATGCCCGGCATCAGCACGTCTAGGGTGATGGCAGTAGGGCGCAAGGCTTTAGCGAGCCGTAGACCCTCTGCGCCGCTTGCAGCGGCTACCACACGCACTCCTTCCTTGCTGAGAAAGCGCTGCATCAGGTCGTGCACAGTCGGGTCGTCGTCAATAACCAGCACGGTAGGTGCCTCTTCTAGTAGGGCGCTGGCCGTGACGGTCTCAGTGCGCAGTGCTGGGGCGGCCTTGGCATCGATAACCTCGGCGGGGAGCCGGAGGGTGAAGGTGGAACCCTGGCCCAGAGCGCTCTCAACCGTGATGTCACCCCCCATCATGTGACAGAAGCGCTGGGTGATCACCAGGCCCAGCCCCGTGCCCCCATACTGGCGTGTGGTCGTGGTGTCGGCTTGTGAAAACGCCTGGAACAGCTTCCCCATCTGCTCAGGGGTCATGCCGATGCCAGTGTCGCTCACCCGGAACGTGAGCCATGCGACCCCGTCCACCGTGTCGCGGGCAACTGCCAGCGTGATAGTGCCCTGCGTGGTGAACTTGCAGGCGTTGCTGAGCAGGTTGAACAGCGCCTGCCGCACTTTGGTCAGATCGGTCCGCATGGTGCCAAGATTATCGGCATGGTACACCGCCAGAGTATTGGCGTTCTTCTCGGCCAGTGGCTGGACAGTGGTTATCACGTCCTGGACCATCGGCGCAATGTCGAAGGCCTCCAGGAAGAGGTCCATTTTGCCAGCTTCGATCTTCGAGAGGTCGAGGATGTCGTTGATCAGCACCAGGAGGTGTTTGCCCGCCGCGTGAATCTTCTGGAGATCGGGGAGGAAGTCAGCATAGCCCAGGTCTTCCGCCTCCTCGTGTAACATCTCGCTGTAGCCAATAATGGCGTTCAGCGGCGTGCGCAGCTCATGGGACATGTTGGCGAGGAACTGGGACTTGTGCTGGCTAGCGATCTCGAGCTGGTGCCCCCGCTCTTCGATCTCGCGGAACAGTTGTGCGTTCTGGATCGCCAGGATCGATTGGGTAGCGAAGGCCTGCAACAGATTGACTGTCGTTGAGGGGAACGCACCAGGGGACTTCCGACCCACCACGAGGCCCCCCACGACGCGATCCTCACGCAACAGGGGCACCGCCAGGACGGCCCGGAAGCCGAAGCGCGCCAGGGTCTCGCGTAAACGCCCCTGGTAGGCACCCGCGGTGAAAATATCGGGGATCTGGATCGGCTCGCGGGTGGCTGCCGCCCGCCCTACAGCGCCTTCGCCGATGTGCAGTGGCGTAGCCTGGAGCGCCGCGATAAACTCCGGTTCAAACTTCTGTGTGGCGCGCAGGTGGAATACTTCTGTTGGCTCATCGTATTCATAGATCGCGCCCCCGTCGGTCCCAGAGAGCTGGTCGGCGTAGGAGACAATGGTGCTGAGCACCGTGTGGAGATCAAGGGTGGAGCTGACCGTCTGACCAACCTCTCCCAAGGCTTGCAGTTCTGCCACTGAGCGCGCCAATGCGGCGGTGCGCTCCTCGACTCTCTGCTCCAGAGTTTGGCTGTATTCCTCTAATTTCGCATTGCTTTCGTGCAGCGCGCCAAAGAGCTCCTTGATCGAGCCGCGCATGACATTGAGATCCTGCGCCAGGCTGCCTATCTCATCGCGACTGCTTATATCAATGGCGGCTTCTAAATCACCGCGCGCAATCAACGCTGCTGAGCTTTGGAGGGCTAGTAAAGGGCGCGAGATGTAGCGTCGTGCGATGACAATGGAGGTCAGTGAAATTGCCGCTATAATGAGTATTGTTAAGGTAATAATGCCGAGAATGTTTAACCTCAACTCCTTCTTGATGCTCTCTCGTGACATGGCAAGTTGAAGTGTGCCAACATTATTGCCTTCATAAGAGACATCAATATTTTTCACAATAAATTGTGAAGAGCCTGCAAAATACGATATATCTTTGTTCAGAAACTCTCTACGTACTTTTGGAGGTACAATTACCTGACCTTTCCATACGATTCGTGCATATACCATAGATTCATCTGACAATAACGCCTCAATAAAATTTGCTGCTACATCTCTGTCAAGATTCCAAAGAGGGGTTGACAAACTTGTTTTGGCGAGACTGGAGACATTGTCTAAACGTTTTTCTAATTCAGCACTGGCTCTCGAAATATTATTAAAGATAGCTATCGTAGCAAAAGAAAATAAGATTAACGTCACCACCCCAATTAAGGCATAGCTAAAACGCCGGCCGATGCTATAGGATTTCTGAGAAGAGCTTTCTGAAGTAGCACTTCGCATACAGAAACTCCTTATTGTCTGGAAGCTCTCAAAATCACCGCAACTTAAGAGGTTGCCGGCAAGCGACATTACTCTACAAGAAGTGCCTTTTTCAGTACATCCTCAGAGATCGTGATCTGTAAAATATCAGCGGTTGTTTTATTGATCATCAGCATAGGGTCTTTTACTGTTCTAACAGGAATATTTTGTAATTTTTCTCCTTTCTGATTTCTATCCACAATTGTTGCAATTTCTTTGCCAAGCCTATAGTAATTAGGAACAACTCCAATGAGAGCACCTCCTTTAATAAAACCTTCAAGAGCTCCAATGCTCTTTACTTTTGCTTCTTTTAGTTTATCTCCTATCAGTTTTGCATTTGTAATCATAAAGCTGTCGAGAGGCAAATACACAGCATCAACAACGATAGATTTATCAATGAGATGCTGCAAATTCTGCTCTAACATCTCTTGTGCTGGAGGAGAGCGTAGATCAATCACTTCGACATTAAATTTTTTAGCAGCATCAGATAGTCTTTGCCGCTCAATCATAGCATTCTGTTCACGGGGGTTAAAGAAGAGGCCAAGACGCTTAAATGGAATAATTTTCATAATCGTTTCAATTTGGGCAGAAATGAGCACGGCATTATTAGAACCACTGATATTGCCTCCTGGTGATTCCAGACTCTGAACGATCTCAGCCTCGACGGGACCAGCCACATTACTGAAAAGCTGCGGGACTCTATTGTTCACAATAGTTTTCGCAGCCTTGGAAACCGTTGTTCCAAACGTATAGATGTAATCAAAATCGGTAATTCTTGGTTCTAACTCCTCTCTCAACAGACGACCTAATTCTGTTCTATCTTGTTTTGCATTCATGTATGCATATTCAACTGAATATCCTAACTCCTTTAACCCATCTCTGAAGCCTTGACAAGACTCTGTATCGCCTCTCCACTGGACCATAGCGATCTTTAAAGTTTTGCTACCGGCAAAAAGCGTATGGCTGGAAGCAAGTAAGGTAATGACCGCAAAAAACATTGCGCCAAAAACCGTCTTTTTCATAGCTGCTCCTCCCTGTGCTCCTGATTGAGCATCACGTCCAACGCCAAGCAGGGTACTTCCAGCTCTATACCGCGGTTTTCCCAGCGCCTAAGAGCTACCTGTGCCAACCGCACACTCTGGTCGCCATCGATGGCGATGACCACCTGATAACCCCGCCGCTCCAGGAGCCGCGCCAGCATGCCACAGTTCATCTCGTTATCTTCGACCAGTAGGATCTTCGCCAGCGCCCTCCTCTGGCCCTCTGTTGGACAGGATACGCCATCTGTCTGCCCAACGCCACCACTGCATAGTGAGGCCGCCCCAAAAACGTTTCTCTACGTCTCTGCATGCGTTGCTGCTTTGTACAAACAGTAGGCCCAGAGACCCAAGCCAAAGACCAGGCCAAGCACGACGACAGTGAGTAGTGTGCTCGACCTTCCCTTGGGCCAGGCGTGGATGGTAGGGCGTATGTGGCTGCACGTCACCGAATACCAGTTGTGGCAAGGACCACGCCAGTATACAATCGGGTTACATTCTGTCACTGTCCCTTGAGCACAGCGGAGAAGGAGCTATAGCGCCATGCCATACGTACAGCAAGGCATTATCGTTGGGCTCGTCCTGCTCGTAACCGGGATGGCCTGGGCTGGCGGGTCGAACTATGGCATCACCCCAGGAAGTCGGCCGCAGGTTGAAGGGAAGATCAGCGAGTGGCAGGTACCGACGCCTAAGTTCGCCCGCGACCCGGCGCCTGGTCCGGAT
>Ga0081455_10006738_pt1 | contig 12263 bp, 11 predicted proteins | sample TabmetS3T2R1_FD_70207 | JGI IMG/M metagenome (GOLD analysis project Ga0081455, IMG submission 70207) | Tabebuia heterophylla rhizosphere microbial communities from the University of Puerto Rico - S3T2R1 | ecosystem: Host-associated > Plants > Roots > Rhizosphere ... | reverse complement strand
CATTAACCACCTGCCCAGCGGCACCAGAAAAAGTATAGGTGCTGGTTGTGTTGGACTGAACCGTAAAAGTCACCGGCGTGTTGAAAGATACCGGAACCTGGGCGTTAAGGCAAGATGATATGAGCAAAACGGCACTGACGCCAAACAAACTTCGGAGACATCTCCAGCTACGAACTGGCATATCCCGTGATACGGCCACAGGCAACGCCGGATTGACTATCGGACTCGATGTTATTGCCATTCTAAGTTATTACCCATCCTTATACACGCCCATAGTTGCCGCTGATATCCAAACATAGATGTTAGGCCTCACATTCGATTCGCCTCTACTTGCATCTAGAGTAATTAAGCAGGAGGTAATTAGTTACAAGAGTATCCGGATCAGATCAGCCGATTGATCCTAATCCCCAAACTGCCGATTCTAATGTACGGGGCAACATCTAAACACAGACGGCAATATATTACGGCGAGTACTGTTATAGATAACTCGCCTTGACACCTCGCTGAAAATATCCTAGGAAAACAGCATACAAAAGCCTATTACTACTTACAATAATATGTGGACAAAATTATATACAACTTGGTACTGCCCTATCAGCGGCTCATTTTATTTTCTTTTCCAATCCTGAAACTTAGCCGCTTTCCTACGAGAGAAAGATGACTCCTGACTGCTATCTAGGAAAATTCCGACCCATGCCTCGGATTTTTCCTAGAATCAAACCTCCGTAGTACAGCGGGGACGAGAGATTATAAAGTTTGTCGGAGTTCCGAAGACCTTTGCGTCCGTACCGAGTGAACTTTCGCTGGAAGATTGGCAAGCAGCCGGAGTTTGCTCCACTTTGGCAAGCTAATTTGGTGCGCCAATAGAACACAACCGAATAACTTTATTTTGGGATTGTCGGAAGACGAGCCCAGAGGAGCAGCCGGTTGGATCGAAGCTGTACGATCTCTAGACTGTCGTGCCGACCTCGCGCCGCTTGAGCGTGGAACCAGTCAAAACGAAGTCACACAGGAGAGCCAGAAGTTCGCGCTTCAACATGCGTCGCTTGTCTTTCCGCTCTGGAACCGAAGCGATAAACGAGCGACCGGTCAACTGTCCGAATGTCATGGTGATTTTGTTGACAATCCGGTAAGGAGTTGATTGTTCTTGCAAGCTCGTCTGCCTTTCGGCCTCTTTTCGATGGGCTTGGCTTCAGGGTAATTCCCGCACTCGGCAGCTTCGCTCGCCAGTTCCGGCCCTCCCGCGTTTCGGTTTCCACTGCAGATTGCCGGCTGCGCCTTTTGAACGGCACAAACAATCTGCCCTGGACCCTCCGAAAAACTGTTTCGCTTGCTTGGAGAGCGGCCCCCTTCGCACTGGGTCGCCCCAACGAATCGGGGCACGAAGGAAGACAAAAATATGCTTTGCAAGAATCGTATCACTCTCATTGGTTTTCTCGGCCAACATGCCGAGACGCGCTACACTCCAAACGGCACCGCCTACACTCGCTTTTCCATCGCGACCAGCATGAGCTGGAAGGTAAAGGAAACCGGTGAATACAACACGCGGACAGAATGGCATCGCGTTATCATCTGGAACAAACTCGGCCAGTGGGCTGCGAATCTCCAGAAAGGCACCTACGTCGAAGTCGAGGGTGAACTGCGCTACCGCGAATTCATTCCCGCAGAGTCGGATCACAGTGTACGTGTTGCCGAAATCTACGCCAGTTCCGTTCTGGCGTTAGATCGTTCTGCCGGACAGACTGGCTCCGGTTCTGCTGACCCAGATCCAGCCGACGAACCGGCCGAGTGATCGTATTGCCGGGCATCGAACCTGGATCGGTGCCTGGCATTCTCCTGGTAATTTGAGGACCGATGACATAGGCTCTACGCTTTCGCGAGATATCCGGATTCGCACTTCTGCGACCAGTGTCAGCCTCACCGATCTAAGCTTTAAATCGTGCTGCGGCGGCGTGGACGGCTCCGCTATGTCTATTGGATTTCCTTGCTGTTATCGGTTCGGACCTGCCGATCGCGTCCGATTCGTTATGTCAGCGTGAATACGACCCGAATGGATCTGATGAAAGACCTCTACCCGATCGACGCGGCGAAGTGACTCAGACGCGAGTCTAGCATCGGTGAGAACCGTTAAAACCGAAATCTTGATGCTCGTGCAACCCTGGCTCAGAGATCGAAAGACATGCCGGAGTTGTGTCACGATCCATCTAGGTTCCAGATCTTTGCCAAAGAGTGCCTATGCCTTTGTTTGGCCATACCTCAGTGAATGAACCCGCGTCTTTTAAGCGATGGAATCGAAATCACAAATATATGGTAAGGACTCCTGCGTGAAAAAGCGCAGCACGTTTGAGTCAATTCACTCTGCATATATCGTTTTCTCCCATTATTTATCGATTTCTCTGCATTCGCACGGTCGATAGAGCGGCATCACGCGTGCACTGCAACTCTATGGAGATGACGATGACCCGCCGAACGAAGCAAAACTTGAGCACCGCGATGCAAAGCGAAGCATTCACGAATGCTTTATATTTGCGCTTTGCCGCTCATGCTCGTATGTACGGGAATTGGGAGCTCGCGCGGTTATTTCAAACGATAGCTGACACCGAACGCACGGAGCATTTTGCTGAAGGAGCCGATCTCACCGGTCTAGTAGGAAGTGACGCCGGGAATCTGAGATATGCATTGGAGGAAAAGAAGGCCCAGGCGGCCATGTGCGAGCGCTTTGCGAGGCAAGCGAGAGCGGACGGCGACCTGAGCGCTGCTGCATGTTTCGAAAAGCTGCGAGCAGACGAGAGCACTCAGGCGAAGGCACTGGAAGGGGCGTTTCAGGTACAGGCTAGTGAATGCCCCAGTTGTCTCGTCGAAGTGTGAGGATAGGCGTAAAACTTGTGTCAGCGACTGCCCTATCTGCCGTCAGCGCAAGTGCCAGTGTGGCGGGTCTATCGACAATTGAGGTCCCGGTGATTCGCCGAGTACGGGGCGAATGATCCGACTCCTTCTCGCCAACGCTCGACAGCTATCGCGCTACTGCTTCTTTTCCTGAATCCGCTAACGATCGTACTGCTTGTCGCAGCTATATTCTCAGCATTCGTCGGCCAAACTTTGGATGCCACGATCATCGTACTCGTTGTGCTCCTCGGAAATGCAATCGACTTCTGGCAAACGTATCTATCAGAACGAGCAATCGAACGGTTGCGGGAAACCGTAACGAGTACAGCATCCGTTCCAGTCGATGCAAAGTTTCTGAAATCGAAGGACCTCTATGTTCAAGAGGCTACCCTCACTGGAGAGTCCCCACCGAAGGAGATCGGCGAGTTTTCGAGCATCGATCTCGTCGTTCTTCCGTTTTCCCGCAAAAATCGCCTTCAGCATAGCTGGATGAGCAACTTTGACCGAGATACCTTTTGCCGTGAAGTGGTCGTAAACCCATGCGGTAAACAACGTCGCCTCTAAGCCGACCAGGCACGGTGCGGGTACTTCCGAAAGCAGTTCGTCCAGCGCTTCGCGCAGAGCCGGCACGGATCCCTCCTGCAAGATCCTTCCATCGGGACTGCGAACACAAAAACTGATTGTCCGTTTGTGAACGTCAAGGCCAACACAATTCATAGGTCCACCAGACCTATACATTTAAACAATTAGAATTCCCGGCCGTGTTGACTCATCGGTTTTGTTACCGGTGAGTCAATGCGCCACCGCCCACGACTATATATAAGTGAGGCCAAAACAACCTCACTAAAAGAATCAACCACTTAGGGTGGGCCAAATTAAACTGCCGAAGTGGGCCGAAAAAACTTGCCAAACGCACCACTCTTAGGACGGCGAAAAAACTCTCTAAGCACTTCCCAAACTTACGCGCTCCTCTCCCCTTTAGATTTAGAGGGCTTGTGGCCTTCATTCCATCCGGGGAGGTTGTGACGTGCTTCACATTATTGCGCGCCTAAAGGCCATATTATTCGTGGTGATTTTTGCCCTTCTACACACATTGGTGCTTCGAGCGCAGTCTGCGGAACCGGTCAAAATGGTGGTTCCCGTAACAATCGACGCGCAGGTGGGCAGCATCACCGTGGGTGGCACAGTCTATCCTGGCGCTAATCCGGGAATGCAGATGCTCGTGTTGAGCCGTCAACCGAAGACTAGTAGCCTCGGATCCCCAACCCTGATAGGCAATCAAACGTTCACCGACGCCGCTTCAGCCGATCAGTTCCTGCAATCTGTTCTGGGCAATACACCAGACGCGATTTTGATACTGAATGGCGTGGGAAATTACGGTTTTGGTCCGGCAGCCCTCTCCGACACACTTGCGAAGTTTGGCGCAACAGGAGATGAAAAGAGCGCTATCGCGGCCGTTCCATTCGTTTTGATCGGTAATGGGGGCTTAAATGCTTCGTCGGCGCATGAGCGGTTGTCGAGCAACTTGAATATGTCCGGGTCCTTCGCGACGGATTCCAACGGCAACTATATCTTTGTTCAAACCGACTACATAAAGTACGATATCGGGCTCGACGGAACGATAAAGATCGGAACGACGACCTATGCAGCCGGAAATTCATGCACTGGCTCGAACGCGTTCAATCTGGTTGTGGTGTCCCGAGAATCGCCAGAGACACTTGTTACTTACAAAGTTTACTGCACCGCCGAATCTGATAGTGAGATCAATGAAATGACGAATGAAATTGCGACATTTACGCAGGATGAGGCCTATCTGTTGTTCATCGGATCTACCGGGCACCCGATTCCAGCGAACTGGAACTTCGATACCGACGGAGACCCTCGAACCTCCCCTTTAGGCGCCCAGATAGCACTACTTGGGGGTTACTGGGAGACGATGGCCTATCTGACACCCAACGATACCTATTCACTCGTGGGAGCACCGCCGCCAGCGGCTGGAACCCCCAATGCGCGAAACCGGGCGAAAGAGTCGAGCTCGGTCTACCTTTTGCCCAATCCGACTAAGGTGCAGTACGCAAGTGGCGAACTGCACGGCGTGCTGGCACGCGGTCTGCGAGGGAACTGGTACAGTCCACTGAATTCTGATCCTACCGGCTTAGCAAATCTGGGCCTTTACGAGATACTCGCCCAGGCGCCCGTTCATTTCCCGCATACGGCTACCGTGGACGAGTTAGGCGCTTTCCAATACATCTCACAGCAATTTTGCGGTGATCGTTGCAATGTAAGGAATCAATACCCTGACTTAAACATCGATTTTTCTGCTTATGTGAGTAGGCTTCAGGCAATGAACGACCCAATAGGTAATCCCTGCGGCCAGAGTAATTCGGGAACACCGTTCTGCATAGTCCGGCAGCAGCTTCTCACGGAATTTGACTATGTCGCAAATATACATGAGTTTAATCAAAACGTGGCCGGTTTATGGTCGTCCTCGCAAGGAACTTCTATCGCGACGTTGCTCAGTACTTATGAGAAATTGCAGAATGACCTGAACCCACCTCCTCAGGCTTCCGCACCAAGCCTCGTTTCTCCGATTGTCAATTTTTTCCTGGGGCTCTTAAGTTTTATTCCGGACGTAGGATCGATTTTTGGCATTGCTGACACCGCGTTTAATTTAGGCGAGAGCCTTACAAGCGATCCGCAAGGTAATCCGGCGATCTCGCTTATCACTCAGGTCGCGAATCTGGAGTCGCAGGCGGCCACTTTGTTTACTCAGCAGGCCACTACTACAGGGACTCAATTTTCGATGATTTACCAGGATTGGGGAAAAATCAGCGCTCTGGGAACGGAACTAGCTAACGCTACTCCGGGATCTGCCTGGTACTGGGCTCCGACGACAACAGGGCAGATCTTACAGGCAATGGCCCCAGCGGTAGAGTCGGCTTATTACCAGAGTTTTCTTTCTTCGTTGTATGCAGTAGGCGCGTACTATCCAGAAGTCTGGGGCGGCTGGCCCTCGTTTGGGCAGAAGCCGCTCTGGGGGCAGCCTGGCTCGTATGGCGTGAATTCGTCTTATACCAACAACGTTGTTGAGCCGTTCATGCCGGTCGCTTATTTTCCGTATACGTTCCCCTCGGATCCGGACACGTCAAACTCTTTTCGTAGCCTTGGGAGCCCGACCTCGACATTGTTGAGTGCAAACTCCTGGCTGGGCATCAGTTTGCTAACGACCCCGAATGACGGAGGAGAAACAGGCTTTTACCAGCCGCCGCCTATCGAGGTACTGCAGCACCTGTTTTCGCCTGTTTCTCAGAGTGGTTTAGGCGTATACCGGCCGGCTTTCTTTGAGGGATGGCCGTTTCCCCACATAGTTTGTGACGCCTCGGACCCCAATGGCGAAGGCGATCCCGGTCAAGGTTGTCCCTGGTCGTCTGCCGCCCCCGCGCCCGAAAGTGTTTCGCAGCGATTGACGAAAGTTTCCGTAACGCTACGAAAACACAAGCCCGCTGCTTCAGAGCTATTAAAGGTTCGAGTTCTGATTGCCAATAGTGGGCCGAGTGAGGTTCGCTCAGTTCGTATAAATAACATTTCACTTCGAACGCTGGCCGGCTCCGGGCAGGCGACGTTGGTGAGTCCGAATTTACCGCTACAAACAGAGCTCCTCGCTCCAGGTGCAACGGTTGCCCTAACGTTAACGGTGAACGTACCGGCCACAATAAAAAAGATCTCTTTCACTGAGAACGGCGAAATAGATAGCGGTAAATCCACTACCGAGCGATTCAGTCATCAACAGGTGATATTTCCATAACTCGAATAAGTGACCGGGAGATTACGATGCAAAGACTACTATTTGTTCTTTTCCTTGCGAGCGCGCATGTTTTCGGCGCAGATATTTACACCTTTACCGTACCGACCGGAGTAAATATTTCGGCTGGCGGCGCGACGGTTACCGGGTGGGGGTACTCGATTCAAAACGAAAGCAGCTCACTATGGCTGGTGACCACAGGTTTGTCGGCAGGTACGTTTCAGCACGCAACCCCGGAATCGCTCTTCGATTTTCCGGATATTGCGCCTGGTGCCACAATAACTGTTCCCTTTGATTTGGGAACGGGCGCCGGTTTTTACCAGATTACTTGGGATGCTAATGCGCCTGCTGGGTTTGTCAACTCCGGATCGTTCGTACTGGAAGCGCAGTGGTGGAGCGGCGATCCGCTGAATGGCGGCAGCCCGATATCCCAAGCACCTAGTGCCAGCCAACCCTATTCAGCGCGCTTCAGCGTGATTCCTGAACCAGCTACGAACGTGTTGGTAGGATCCATGGTGCTCTTATTGAGCATTTTGGCATGGGCTCGGAAAAGCCGTTACGGACCAACACCCGGCTGCAATATAGAGGAGCCCTTTCGTTTAGAGGCTTTTTCGGTAGTCGATATCGAGAAGTCTCCAGACGCAATTCTTCGTTTCTAGTATTCGGATTTCACCGTGCGACTCATAATTCTGACTTATCTAGGCCTAGTAATTTTCTCGTCCGGTATTTTGGAGGCGGACCCTTGCGCGCCGCTGCCCCCAGCTAATACGCCGGGCTTTCAGGATCTGCTGCAGAATTTTCTTGACGCTAACTGCCATAAAGATTGGGTTCACGATGCCCGCGTTCGAACTACAAATGGCGTTCACCCGCAGGTTCAGGTGTACTTTTCGCCATCCATGTGGGATTGGTTAACCAAGAACAACCGCCAGGGCAACGTGCCCGACGGCGCAATTGTGATCAAGCAGCAGTATGGGTTCGGTACCAGCATCAGGGCAATTACGGACTGGGCAGTTATGGTACGGGATTCCACCAGCGCGGCAGATGGTTGGTATTGGGCCGATCTAGCGCCTAAAGGCGGGGTCCAGGTGATTACGGATTCCGATTGTGACGAGGCAACTTATCCGGCGGCCGAATTTGGCATGTATTGCATCAACTGTCATGCGTCTGCCGTGAACGGACAGAACACTTACGCCACAACACAGTTCGTCAATCCATTGTCCGGCCATTCGAAGGTCTTAAAAGACTCCGGCGCGCCGCCGAACTTGAATGACGACATTCACTACCGGTTAAGTCACCTGCCGAGGCGAAAGAGCGCTTCTCCGAGTACTGCCTGCATGGTACCCGAATCTAGCGATCACGTAACCGCGGAGGGGAAAGGGGGAGCAGTCCACAGGCTTGTAACTTCCGATCAATGCGCCGGCTGCCATAATGCAACCGGAACACTTACTCCTGCGCGGACCGACTTGCCGAGTATGTTGTTCTATAAGAACAATCCGGGGTCCAAACCGGCGACGGTCAATCTTTCACCGAACGGAGAATGGCGGTTCTCCATGATGGGTCTGGCTGGAAGAGATCCAATTTTCTTTTCTCAGTTGAACTCTGAAATTACACTCCATGACAATCTAGCGGATCAACCCGGGCATGCTAAGGAATTCGTTCAGGATTTGTGTCTAAGCTGTCACGGCGTGGCGGGTCAACGCCAATTTCATATGGATAACGCAGGCCAATTCTTCACCCGCGATCAGTTGAACGATCCTAATTCGGAATATGGAGCGCTAGGCCGGGAAGGCATCTCGTGCGCCATTTGCCACCGAATTGCGCCCGATGGGTTGGGGACTCCTGGAACCTATACCGGACGCTTTAAATTGAACGATGGATCGCAGTTGAACGGCCCTTACAATGACGTCATTACGCTGCCGATGCAGAACGCTCTGAACGTCGAACCTGTACAAGGAAGTCAAATTACGGGCTCGGCGCTCTGCGGATCCTGCCACACCATTATTCTTCCCGTTTATCGGGCAAATGGGCAGCCTGTTATCGACAGCGTGACGGGGAAGCAAAAGACCTTCACGGAACAAGCCACGTTTTACGAATGGCAGAACAGCGATTTTCGGGACGGCGGACCCACGCCACAGAGTTGCCAACAGTGCCACATGCCGGACTTCTATCTGCAGGATGGAGTGTCGGTGCCTCTTTCGTACAAGATCGCAAATATTGAGGATAATACGTTCCCCGCGGTGGAGCATCGCGCATCCGACCCGGATATCACGCTGAAAACGCGAGATGGATACCGCCGGCATCTGCTGCTCGGGATCAATCTATTCGCTCTCGAGATGTTTAAACAGTTCCGGAACGAATTGGGTTTGTACGAGGACGATCCAATGCTGCGTCCGAGTCTGAACACCGATAAGGGCATCGATACGGCAATCGACACAAGCGGAAACATGATCGCTAAGCTGAGAACTGCCGACGTGACGATCGAATCGGTCACAGCAGGAGACTCCCAACTCGCGATCGATGTACGGGTTACTAACAAAGCTGGCCATAGTTTTCCATCCGGAGTGGGCTTTCGCCGCGCGTTTCTCAACCTCCAGATAATGAATGGAAACGGCAATGTCGTTTGGGCTTCGGGCTCTCTTGCGAAACCTTCTAGTACACACCTGAAGGGATTGATCGTGGATGGGGCCGGACAACCTCTGGTAACGGAGACATTTACGCCAGCACAGCAAACATTCCAACCTCATTATTGGACGGGCAATCCGATAACCCGCCAGGACCAGGTACAGATCTATGAGGAACTGGTGCGAAACCCGGAGGGCTTTCTGACAACCAGCTTCATTGCTTTGAACCAGAAAGTAAAAGACAACCGATTGCAGCCAAAAGGGTGGAGCGCAACGGGTGTACAGGCTGCTGAAACCCAGCCTGTCGGTGTTTGTACATCTGATGGTCACTGCGATCCGCAATATTCGGACGGAAGCGGATCGAACGTCGTGCGCTACATCGTGCCAACGGAACCTGGTATTCAGGGCGTTACTGTTCGGGTGACACTCTACTATCAAACAATCCCCCCTTATTATCAATTACAGCGAGCAAGTGATGCGAGTGGGGTGGACACTGACCGATTAGTTCGGTTTGCACAAAACCTGAATGTGGGAAACACACCGATATCGAACTGGGCGCTCCCGATCACGTCCGATACGATAAATGTCTCGATAACGGCGGCAGGTCATCGGTCGGCCACATTAAAGATCAAAGGACCGAACGAACTCGCGGCTACTCGCGTAATGACTTCAACGATGAATTAAGAGGTTCGCCGGACGGCGGCGTTTAGATTCTTAGATCCTTATTTGGCTTGCCGATCTTGGTCGAGGCGACGAACGTGTTGGTAAAGATCCATTCTGGTCTTGTTGAGCACGTTGGCGCGGGCTCGAAAAGCATTACGGGCTACACAACCAAAGACGGATCGTTTCAAAAGTTAGATGATGTTGGGCACGCCCGCTACTTGGCCGCCAACGCCGTCCGTCAGGAGGTAAACGTGAATATGGGTCGGGGTCCCGGCCCAACACATTGAGAGGTAAGGGTGCACAAGATGTCCGGAAATGTCGATCTATATGACCACGCTTACGCGAACTACCAGGAGGATCTCTACCGGGAAATTCGCGTCGAGACGTACGGTTTTGACCTTGGGCAGACGAGTTGGGTAACTACAGAGGAGTCAAACCAGATTCCCAGGCTGCTGAACCTCGGAACAGATTCGCACGTCCTGGAAATCGGTTTTGGATCCGGGCGGTATGCGCTACATATCGCGAAAGAGACAGGATGCCGGGTCATGGGCGTGGACATCAATTTCCATGGTGTCCAGAGCGCTGTCAAGCTTGCCAGGCAAGGCAATCTGCAGTCGCGGGTAGAGTTTACACAGCATGACGCCTCGGAACCGCTTCCTTTTGACGATGGCAGGTTTGACGCCGTGTTCTCGAACGATGCCTTATGTCACATCAAGGAGCGCGCGTCACTGTTGCGAGACGTGCATCGCGTTCTTAGACCGGGCGGGCGCCTTCTTTTCAGCGATGCGCTGGTTATTGGCGGATTCATTACCAACGAAGAGATCGCCACCCGAAGTTCCATCGGCTTCTATGTCTTTACCGCTCCCGGAGTCAACGAGGAGTTGCTCGCCAACTCCGGTTTTCGCATGATCCAAGCCATGGACACTACCGGGAACGCCGCTGAAATCGCGAAGCGTTGGCACGACGCGCGCGAGAGCCGCAGCGTGGAGCTGACGGCAATAGAAGGGGCTCTCGACTATGAAGGGTTACAGCGCTTCCTGAGTTGCGCTCATAAGCTGACAAGTGAAAGACGCTTGCTGCGCTGGGTTTATGTCTCTGTTAAGAGCTGACCGAGGGGCGAACGCGGTTCCGGCAGGCGACTCGGTCGAACCGATTTCTTAATGCAATGCGAATTTATTTCGTAGAATTTTCAATCGTCCTCTGCGGCGTGCTTCTTCTGCTTGGGCAGGGAAAGGAGCATGGCAGTCGCCCTCGATCCATCGACCGTAGATTGCCCGAGATCACTCAATACGTGTTGGAAGGAATGCAGAAGACAGGCGTTCCCGGAGTCGCGATCCGTATTGTGTACCGCAACAAAGTTATCTATCTGCCGGGATTCGGAGTCCGAAAGATAGGGGAGCCGGAAGCGATAGACGCGCAGACCATTTTCCAACTCGCCTCCGTTTCTAAGCCGATCGCATCGACCCTCGTGGCTGCTCTGGTGGGAGACGGGCTGGTGAGTTGGGACGACCGGATTGCAGACAAGGAGCTATCGGCCACGAAGCAGGCGGGTAAAATCTGAGAGGATTTAGCCGAGCAGCACCTTTTCCATCTGTCCGGCATGCTTTTGACCAGTTATCGCTATTCCGACTATAAGAACAGAGAGAACAAGGCTACCATCCATGTCTTCGTTGACGCGCAGCCACTAGCGCGCTACCAGCGTGATGCTGACGCGGAAGCTCCAGCCGGAGGAGCCAGCTCAAACGTGCACGACATGACCAGGTGGCTGCGGTTGCAGTTAGCAAATGGCAGGCTGGATGGCGATTCGATTGTACCGGGGCGGGCGTTGTCCGAAACGCACACGCCGCAGATCCTGATGAAGCCCGGAACAAGAAAACTATTACGGGCTCGGGGGGACGTGAATTACGATGCAGAACCGCCTAGTATTAAGACACAGCGGCGCGTTTAGGCTGGGCGTCGGAACCGCTGTCCGAATGATGCCTTCCGAGCAACTGGCGATCGTGGTGCTCACCAATGCGATTGCCCGCCAGAGGAGAGTTATACGCCTTGCAGCTCTGGGACACAGATCTCTTTATTTACCGGTTCGAAGTCGAAGAGGGATTGGCATGCGAGGCGTCCAGTTTCACTATCAAGGAACTGCTGGCATGCGGACCGAAAACTTCGCGGCTGAGGGAAGCGGCGTGTTAACAAAGGAGGCGAAATGAGCGCTGAGAATGGCTCTGCTTTTTAATCGCGCGCTAACGCCCCTCTAAGCCATTTGCGCGCGAACGCCCAGTACTGTGTGACTGTGC
>Ga0081455_10006737_pt1 | contig 12265 bp, 15 predicted proteins | sample TabmetS3T2R1_FD_70207 | JGI IMG/M metagenome (GOLD analysis project Ga0081455, IMG submission 70207) | Tabebuia heterophylla rhizosphere microbial communities from the University of Puerto Rico - S3T2R1 | ecosystem: Host-associated > Plants > Roots > Rhizosphere ... | reverse complement strand
CCGCTCGCGAGGTCTTTTTTGCGGCTCGCAGAGAGCGCTCGGAGGCTACACCCTAAGTTCGTCCCAACCCCAAAACCATCTGTCGGTTTTGGGTCACTAGCGGACATTTCGGCTTCAATTGCGATGTCTGCTTTGTGCCCGGACAATATGCAATGTTGCCGTGAAGCACCGTCCAAGGGGATGCCGAGCATGTTTGCTTCGTTATGGCGGCGCTATGTGGCGGCACACGCCTTCGGGCGGCGGGGCGTCACACTCTTTGCCTCGGCAACGGACCGGAAGGCAGAGCATATGTAAGTGGCGGTGGTAAACATGTTCGCAGCTAAAGTCTTTCAGTGGGCCACACTCGCAAGAATAATGGCAGCCATGTGTCATTTGCACGACGCCTGATTCAGCGTCGCTTTCATTGAGCGTCACAGCTTTGGGGTTAAGTGAAGCAGCGTTGGCCCCCTGCGCTGTGAGCGCAAGCACAAATGCGCTGGCGACGAGAAACTCCAGCAAAGAACCGGCGACTCGTGTCTGCGATGCGGAACTCATGAACGAGTCTAATCCGCTGGAACCAACATCATTTTAAAGACTTATTGGCATGAGGTTCGCCATGCCCAGTTACACAGACCAAAGCCCACCAACTAGTGACAAGGCCCCAAAAATTGCCCTAATTGTAGCTGTGGTTGTTGCTCTGCTCGTTGTGATCGGTGTTTTTTCTAGAGTCAACAATAGCGAGCAATCCCGGACAGTAAACCCCGCGAACACGCAAACCTTAGGCGACGACAACACGCGGCAATAGCGGTTGGGCAGGCTTGATCGTCACTGTCGTTGACGGTCTTGCTGATGCACTTGAACAAGATTTCCGCCACTGCGGGAAAACACCGGACTACTTGTCCTAATAATGATCGGTGGACTTAACGAAGGCGTGCACCTGCCAAACTTCGTCAATGGAAAGGCGGGCGCCGAAGGCTGGCATCTGCGTGCCTTTGCGGCCTTTGATTACGGTCTCGAGGAATCGCTGGTCGCTGAGCTTTGTCGCGAAGAGGTTCGGCCCGCGGGCGCCCGCGCTCTGATGACACACTAGGCACTTGCGTTGATAGATATCGCGGCCGGCCGAAATCGCCTCGGGCTTGCCGAGGAACGGGTTGGTCAGCCCCTCCTCGGCGTGCGCAGCCCCAGGTGGCGGCAAAGCGAAGAGCAAAGCTGCAGCGGCGAGGATGAAGCGAGCGCGCATCATCGCTCAGGCGCATGCGCCACTCGCTTCATGTCATTACCTCTTGGCGGCTATTGCCGCGGCAGCATCTTCTCGATGACCTCGGTATTGTACAAGTCGCCTTCATTGACTTTGCCGTCGATGGCGAACACCCAGAGCATTCCGCCCTTCGGCGCCGAATAGTAGAAGTTGGGGTCGCCGCCCAGTCCGGAGAGAATGGCGACATATTGCTTGCCATCCAATTCGTAAGTGACCGGCGAGGCGTTGATGCCGGAGCCCGTCTGGAACTTCCATAGTTCCTTCCCGGTCTTGGCGTCGTAAGCGAGGAAGCGGCCGCGCAGGTCGCCAGTGAACAGCACGCCGCCTTTGGTCACCAGCATGCCGGAAAAGAGTGGCAGGGCACTCTTGACCTCCCAAACCACCTTCTTGTTGGTGACATCGATTGCCTTGATACGGCCGATCGTATCGCCCATGCGGTACATCTGATAGTCGGCACCCTGATAGAAATCGCCCGGCTTATAGACCAGCTTGGTTTTTTCCCAGGCGGTAAGCCCCATGCCCCATTGATTGACCGAGGTGAAGAAAAGGCCAAGCTCGGGGTCATAAGCGGGTGGGAACCAGTTGGTCCCGCCTTCGAGACCGGGGATGATCGTCTTGACCTGCGGGCCTCCGACCTTTGGCTTGAGGGCTTCGTTGACGTTCATCGGCTTTCCGGTCTTGGGATCGATTCCGGTCGTCCAATTGATGCCTTCGACGAGCGGAAAGGCGTAGACGAACTGCCCGTTGCTGCGGTCGATCGCGTAGAAGAAGCCGTTGCGGTTCGACACCACTGCGAGCTTGCGATCCTGACCGTCGACCTTGGCGTCAACCAGGATCGGGGTCGCCATGCCGTCATAGTCCCACGGGTCGTTCGGCGTGTACTGAAAGCCCCACTTCATCTTGCCGGTGTCGGGGTCAAAGGCGAGCATGGACTCGGTCCAAAGATTGTCGCCGACATGTGTCTCGGCGGGCCATGGCGCCGGATTGCCGATACCCCAATAGAGCGTGTTGGTCTCCGCATCGTAGCTGCCGGTGAGCCACGTCGGCCCGCCGCCGCTCTTCCAGGTGTCGTCCTTGGGCCAGGTCTCGCTACCGGGCTCGCCGGGGGCCGGGACCGTGAAGGTCTGCCATTCGAGCGCGCCAGTCTTGGCGTTGAACGATTTGAGATATCCGCGGACGCCGTACTCGCCGCCCGATATGCCGACGATCACGTGATCGTTGACAACGAGCGGCGCCGAGTTGGTGGTCACGCCGTTCTTCCATTCGTCGATCTTGGCCTCCCAGACGACTTTGCCGTCGGTCCGACTCAAAGCCACCAGCTTGGCATCGAGTCGCGCTACGAGGACCATGTCGTCCTTCAACGCGATTCCGCGATGAATGGGACCGCAGCACAGCATGGCGGATAGACCGTCCTCGTATTCGGGATCGTAGCGCCAGATGATGTTCCCGGTCTTAGCATCGACCGCGAACACGCGGGCGTAGTCGGCGCTGAAATAGAGCACGCCGTCTCGGAACAACGGTGTGGATTCCAACCCGCCGAACTGTCCTCCCGTAGACATGGCCCACACGGGACTGAGCTTCTCCGCGTTGTCCGGAGTTATTTCCGTAAGCGGGCTATACCGCCAGTTGCGATAGTCGCGGCCGTAGGTCAGCCATTCACCGGTATTCTCCTGCGCCTTGACCAAATCTTCGCTAGTGACTGGTTTGGCGTGAGCTATCGCGGGCAGCGTGACTGCAATCAGAGCGAGGGCCACAAGCCGCATGGTGGGTTTCATGGTTAGCCTCCCTAATGAATGCTCCTGAGCTGGGAGCATTTTAGATAAGGATAATTGAAGCGGCAACGTCATCTATCTGATAATGGGCTATTCTCGTTGCTAAGCAACAAGTCGACATGCTTGCAACAAGATGAAGCCGGTGGGATGTCCGCTTTGGGTCATTAGCGGACATCCGGTCGATCAGCATCGATGTCCGCTATGTGCCAAAAGCGGACATTCAGGACAGCGGACCCAGCGCGCGCTATTGCAAAGAAGCGGTATAGACAAGCCGTCCATCCAAATACGTCGCGATCACCATCGTATCAGCAATGGTATAGGGATCGACTGAGAATATATCGCGGTCAAGCACGACCAAATCTGCACGCTTGCCGACCTCGAGACTGCCGGTAGTTGCGTCCTGCTTCATGGCGAAGGCGGCATTGATGGTGTAGGCGTCGACCGCCGTGGTGAGCGGAATCCGCTCGTCAATGTTGAGCGGCTTTTGTCCCTTCTCGCCAGTTCGGGTAACGGCGGTCTGAAAGGCGCGAAATGGATTGTACGAGGAGACGTCCCAGTCGCTGCCGCCGATGATTTTGGCGCCTGCCGCATGGAGGCTACCCGCAGGATAGACATAGCGATAGCGGTCGGGGCCGAGATAAGGCTCGAGCGGCGCTTCGGTGGCCGGCTCGCGCCTGGCCCATAAAAGCTGGAAATCGGCAATCACGCCGAGCTCTTTGAAGCGTGGGAAGTCGGCCGGATCGACGAGTTGGAGATGAGCGATCTGATGGCGGTTATCCCTCTCGCCATTCGCTGCACGGGCGACGCCAAAGGCATCGAGTGTCGTTCGTACGGCGCGGTCGCCGATGGCGTGGACATGCAGGGCAATGCCTGCGGCGTCGAGCTTTTGCACCAAACGCGCAAATCGCTCCGGGTCGAAATAGAGCTCGCCGACGGACTTGGTCGGTTTTCCGTCGGCCTCGAAATAGGGAGCTAACAGTGCCGCGGTCTGCGCCGGGTATTCCATGACGCCGTCGGCGAACACCTTGAGCACGCCGGCACGTAGGAAATTCGGATCAACGTCGCCTTCCTTGCTTTTCGCTACAAGTGAAGCCACCGTCTCCTCGCTGTAGTCGTTGGGATCATCAACGCAGATAGCCATACGCACACGCATGTCGAGCTTGCCGTTCTTATAGAGGCTTCGCCACACGTCCTGCTCCGTTGATTGCACACAAGCATCCATCAGCGAGGTAATGCCATCGGCCGACATTTTTTTTAGCTCAGCGTTCGTGAGCAATGCTTGCTGCTCGACGGACGGCGAGGGAAATTTGTCCTTGATAAGTTCAAGGGCACCGTCAACCAATAAGCCGGTGGGCGCGCCGGAGGGATCGCGAACGATCTTGCCGCCCGCCGGATCGAGCGTACGGGCGGTTATGCCCAGTAAATTCAGGGCGCGGCTGTTAACCCACGCTGCGTGCCCATCATTGCCAGAAAGCACGATCGGCCGTGTCTCCTCGATGCTATCAAGATCGCGCGCCGTCGCTGTGAAGCCATAGTTGTCGAGTTGTACTGCTTCAAACCAGTCATCGGCGCCGCCCGGTCTCTTGGCGAGGCACTTCTGAATTACTGGCTTGAGCGCTTCGAGCGTAGGCTTGACATCTGCGAGACTGCACTTCGTGCCGTTGATCGCGCCTCCGATCGGATGGGTGTGTGTGTCAATCAGTCCGGGAAGAACCAATTTTCCGCGAAGGTCGATGACCTTTGTCGCGGGTCCAATCAGCGGCGTGACGTCGTCATCATCGCCAACCGCGACAATGCTATAGCCTGTGAAGGCGATCGACTGGTGGAAAGAACGCGCCGCGTCGGCCGTGTAGATCTTCCCATTCCGCAGCACCACATCGGCCTTTCCATCGTTGGCGGCGCGGACATCATTCAGCCAGATGCAGGAACCGAGGACAACGAAGACGGCTAGCGTTTGAATTCTCAGGACCCACTGTCCCGACGTCATCCTTGCCTCCCCACACCGGTAATGAAGTTTCAGGCGCTCTGATGTGGCGAAAGCATTCTACAGGAGTTCGAATGTGCGCGTTGGGTCATTCGCTGACATTAGAGAGTGAATTGGGGATGGTCAGGGCGCGTTGCGAGCTGGAGCTCAATGAACGTAATCTTGTCATAACGCGACGCATTGCAAAACCGTTTTTGTTATTGCGGCTGCCAACCATCTGAGGGCTCAGACGCAGAGTCCCCTTGTTGATTTGGAGCGTCGGTTTTTTTGGCCAAGTCGAGTGCCTTTTCGAGCTCGCTACTCAGTCGTTCGACCTCCGCACTCAGTCGTACTATCTCAGACTGCCTCTTCTCGATTTCAGAGTTGGCCTCTTCTACTGCGCCTTCGCGTTCTGTTCGCGCTTGGTTGGCTGCATCGAGTTCTTTTTTCAGGTTCGTAACCACACTTTCAAGCTCGGCGATTCTCGCCCGGGCTGCTGTCAAATCTTTTTGTAACTGAATCAACGGAGGACCGGCAACCGCCACCACAGCCACTACCAAGCCTATAGCAATGAACGCCCATGCTCGCATGGAACCGCTTTCTCTCTGCGACGCGCAAGCATATCGCCTGCCCGTTTGCGCTTTGCCCCACACATTGAGGTCGCAACGCCAAACAAGCTAGTTGAAGGTTACCGCGCTTTTGTACGTCGTCGAAGCTTCGTCGCTTTGGGGCGCGCGTGGACTCTTCGGATCGAAGGGCCGTTTATGGTTAACGATGATTGATGATGGTGCTTATGGGGTCATTGTCACCATGTTAGCGTGGGTGTCTCGGTAATTGAGGAGAGTCCCATGGCCACTGACTTGGTTTCAGAAATTACCGGCGTAGTCAGCCAGGAAATCTCATCGCGCATCGCTGCCAAACTGGGTGTCGATAAGGCAACCGTTCAACAGGCGGTCAATGCGATTGTCCCGACGCTTCTCGCCGCACTGATGTCCTATGTCTCCAAGCCCGGAGGCGCCGCCAAATTGAACCAGGTCGTCGCCAAACAGGAACCGGGCATGTTGTCGAGCTTAGCCAGTGTCATCGGTGAACCTGGGCAAAAGGCTTTGGTCGATCAAGGTGCCAGCGTGCTGACTTCCCTGTTAGGCGGTAAGACCCTTTCGGCTCTTACCGGCGCCGTTGACCAATACGCGGGCATCGGTGGGCAGGGCTCGAAAACATTGATGGGTCTTCTTGGACCGGTTGTGCTCGGCGTGCTCGGACGGCAACAACGCGAAAAGGGTCTTGATGCCTCCGGCCTCGCCAATCTGCTGACTTCCCAGAAAAGCAATGTGGTCGGTGCGCTCCCTTCAGGATTTGCCAAATATCTTGGTGACACCGGAATTCTGGATGACTTCGAAACCTCCAACAGGGTTACGCCTCGAACACCCCCTGCAAGTCCATCGATGGTGCCTTGGCTGTTAGGCGGTCTTCTGCTGCTGGCCCTCGGTGCCTTGCTTTGGCACTTAAATCAACGACCAACACCAAGTCCTAAACCCGAAGCACCCATTGCAGGGGAGACGACCGGACCACCAAGTGAAGCGCCTTACGCCGGCCTGTTTAACAAACTGCAGGGTGTCAAGGCGGGTGACATAGATGTTGGCCAACTCGCCAATTCGGCTCTCAATGATTTGTACGCGTCTCTCGTTGGAATCAAAGATGAAGCCACCGCACAAAGCTCCCTGCCGAAACTAACCAAAGCGTCCTCGGAGTTTGACCAGCTCACGGCTGTTCTTGACCAACTCTCACCGGAAAACCGCAAGGCGTTGAGTGCGTTATTCACTTCGATAAAGCCCAATCTCGATCAACTGTTCGATCGGGCTTTGGCGATTCCTGGCGTCGGAACCATCATCAAGCCCACTGTGGATACTATTCGATCAAAGCTGGAGGCTCTCACAAAAGTCTAACATCGTGTTTCGCTAAAATTTGTGGCTAATACGCCGTTGTAATCAGTGGAGGTCGCCATGGCGAATAAGCAAAATTTCACGCCGGACGAATGGAGCAAGATCTTACAAAGCACAATGTTGGCGGGAATGGCCGTTACGGCGGCTGAACCAAGCGGCTTGTGGGGCGCGCTCAAGGAAGCGTTTGCCAGCAGTTCGGCATTAGCGGCAGCAAAGTCGAATGCCAGCTCTAGCGAGCTCATCAAGGCCGTCGTTGCGGAGTTCGAGACGAAGGAAGGGCGGGCTTCTATTCAGGAAGCGTTGCGCCAGCACCTCGACGACGCTAAGCCTGCCGACGCCGTTCAGCGTTCGCTCGCCAATTTGCGAGAGGTGTCGGCGATTCTCGATGCCAAGGCACCACAAGAGGCCCCTGGTTTCAAGACCTGGTTGCGGGCTATCAGCCAGAACGTAGCAGAGGCCTCTTCGGAAGGTGGCTTTCTTGGCATTGGCGGCGTGCAAGTGAGCGATGCCGAGAAGGCGACTCTCGCCGAGATTTCAAAGGCTCTTGGGACCACTGCGTGAGTAGTGGCAGGCCGGAGGCCCGTGGCTGCTCACGATCCTCCAGAAATAATTGTAGGGAAGGAAATGTCCGCTTTGGGTCATTAGCACACATTCGCGGCATCAATCGCGATGTCCGCTTTGTGCCAAAAGCGGACATCAAGCCTTGGCAAATGCACCAACCCCTGTGGGTATGGACACATTCACTCATGCGCAATATGGATGGAGATGTGGTTCTGCCGTGGCGCTCACATTTTCGCCGCGTCGCTAAGGCAGGCGACGAAGACATTGGTTCAATGACGCTGCACCCGGGCGGGTTAGCCTTCCGATTTGACGCCGCCCCGCGAGAGCGTCGATATCGAGGGACCTGGTCATGACCGACAACAAGCCGGCCGCAGACGTTACCAAGGATTGGCAAGCAACGCAGGGCCAGAAGTCCGCCGCCACGCGCCTCCGCCTTTTCGCCGCGCTCTCGTGGATCGTTGCCATTGGCGGCCAGATCGCCGGGGTTGTTTTGCTCTACCAGCACAAGTTCGACCACGGAAACCTGCCGCTGCTGATCGGCATTCTGGTCGGGATCGCGATTTTTGCAATCGCCGGCAACTTGCTGTGGAAGGCGGCCAACAGGCACGATCCGGCCCGCGCATCCGACAAGTTCAGGTTCTTCTTCCAAAACCAGCTCGGCGCGATCATCACCCTGATTGCCTTCCTCCCGCTGGTTCTCCTGATCTTCACCGACAAAAACATGGACCCGCAGACCAAGAAGGTTGCCGGCGGCGTGGGCGCTGTACTGGCCGTGATCGCGACGCTGGTCGGGGTCAGCTACAACCCCCCATCGGTCGAGCAGTACACCCAGGACATGAACACGTGCGCGGCCCAGATTAAGGCGGGGCAGCCGACCACAGCCTGTTCGCCTGACGTCGCCGCCCAGGCGCAGGAGATCGCCACGGACTCCGCTACGGTGACTGCGGCGACCAAGGACGCGGAACACCCCGCTGGTCAGGATGTCGTGTACTGGATCGCCCCGGAAAACGGAGCCACGAAGTCCACGACGCCGCATGTCTTCCACCTCTGCGCAGGCGTGAGTCCGCTGAATGGCAAGACCGTGAATAGCGGCTCCGTCACGGAGGCCTACGCACAGAACGCCACCCGCATCACGAAGCAGATCGCGATGGAGCAGAAGCAGTGCGGGTTCTCAATCTCGCAATGAATCCGCTGGTGCGGCTTGTTTGACTAGAACGTCCGGTTTGCGCGCCTGTCGGCAATTCGTTGATCAATTGGTCAGGGGCATGTCCGCTTAGTGGCCTCCGCCACGGCGTCCTGGTGGAGCGGTTCGGCGGTTGATCTGTAACCGGCCAGGTCAGATCCGTGGCCTCTTGGAATCACCTTACGTGTGACCTCTTGAAATCGCTTTAGAGGGGCTTCAAAGGAATCTGTAAGGCGTGGAAGCAGATCAGGACACAAAGGAGAACAGACAAGCCTCCCGGCGGCTTGCCCAGATCCTCGGCAAGTTAATTGCTCTTATCCTCGTCGTGGCCTTGGTGGTCGTAATCCAACGCTATTGCCAAGTCGCTGAGGTTCCCTTCGCCTCTCACGCAAACATCGTCGTTATCGATGGCGATTCCCTCAGAGCGGGTGACGGCGTCGAATATCGCCTGTTCGGCATCGATGCACCTGAGCTGCATCAAAACTGCGGCGAAGTGAACGGCAAACCCTGGCAGTGCGGCCGCGCAGCCAAAATCAACCTCACCGCGATCATCAAGCGTGGCGACCTGAATTGTGAGGCACGAGCGAAAGATCGCTTCGACCGCATCGTAGCGGTTTGTCGTGCCAAAGGCGTGCCAGATATCAGTGAAGCGATGGTGCGTGACGGTTATGCTATCGGCCTCAAATTCGCCCGCGGCAAGTATCAGCAAGCGCAAGACGAGGCCGAAGCGTCCAAGCGCGGCATCTGGCGAGGGACTTTCGAGCGTCCCGGCGACTGGCGCGCGGCCAATCCCCGCGTTGGAAACTAGCCGCGCAAAAAAGCCGGGGCGATTGGCCCCGGCCTTACGTTCAAAATCCTACGGGTCGCGCTACCTCAGGCCGATCGCGGACCCATCATGTTCTTGACGACTATGGCGGCGACGCCCGCGAGTACGGCCTTGGCCAGCGGGGACGACAGCATGTCGGTGATCGGATTCGACCCCGGCGCTGGCGCTTGCGGTTGAGCTTGAGGCTGACCGAGGCTTCCACCGCCGAGGATATCCCGAAGTTGCCCCGGCTTCTCATGGAGATCGGTGAGCACCTTCCCCAAGTCTTTAGGATCTGATGCAACTTTTCCCGGCAGTTTCACGCCGCGCCCCGCGGCTCGCTCCTGCAGCGTCTTCAGGAACTCGTCTCGCTCTTCCGGTGATAACTTACCCAGAGCCTCTTGCGCCGCCTTAGCGTACTCCTCCGGTGGCACGGCGTGGGACACTTCACCATACCGGTCCAGAACCTCTTGATCGGAGTAGCCCTCGGACGGGGCTCCTTGTTCGTATCTCTTAACAAAATCCTTGTACTGTTTCTGGAGCTGTTCATTACCGAGCAAGTCGTCAAGGATACCCATGTGCACACCTCGTTTACGCGCTGCAGCTGCTCATCAAATACTGGTGGTCTTCAGGATTAAGGAACGCGGGTCCGCCTGGAAGCAATCGCGCCCCAAACAAGCAGCACAATGACTGCCCCGACGGTTGCTCCAATAAGACCAGCACCTTCGCCGGCGCTATACCAGCCTAAGGCTTGCCCGAGAAAGCTGGCCACTACTGCTCCCACGATGCCGAGGATGGTGGTCATGATGAAACCACTTGGCTCGTGGGGACCGGAGGTAATCATTTTCGCCAGTACGCCCGCGATAAAACCAATGAGGATGGTCCATAGAATGCTCATCGCCCTGCTTCCTTCTGTTCTGGGACGGAGTGTTTGACTAAGCCGCCTCCCAAGTGCGCGTCTGCCTTCCGCTAACGCGCAAGCCGCCGCCGAGGCTGCGTAGCGCCTGTTCCTTGAGTGTCTCAAAGTCATGAACGCCACCTGCCGTGGCCGACACAAGGATACGAAGCGCCAGCTTCTTCTTCATAAGAGCGGCTTGGTGTTCAGTACTCAAATCCAGCCCTGCAGCGCGAAGTTCTTCCCACGTCGCGTCGAAGGCTGCCTGCATAGTGGCGAGCTGCGCCGGCCCGAAATGCGCGGCAAATTCCTGGAACGGCATGGCCACACTCCACACACCAAGCGGAACTTCTTAACGCTCTCCATCACCGCTTTCTTGGAGAGAGGGCACGCTGACGGATGAAGTTATCAGTTCCCGCAAGGACCGTCTTCATGCGGCGCAGCGTAAGCATGAGTGCGGTGCATATATCCGCAGCCTACGCCGCACATTCACGCGGACAGCCATCCGACTTACGGTTACGCCTATCCGAGCTACGGGCGGTCGTCCTTATTACGGGACATATGTGGGTCATGGTAGACGAGTTGCTCGCCGAGTTGATCGGCGATGGGACCGCTGGGGTTAGCTGAGAGGCGCTTACTGACAATTGCGGCCTCGACCCCTTGCTCGCGGTTTCGTAAATGCATCAGGCGCTGGCATGGAGCTCATCCCTCTTTGTTGGCGAAGTCCTGGCCGTCGAGTGCAGCACACACTCGGCGGCTGGGCGCCAAGATACATTGATCCGCGGGGGTGAAACGGGAAGACTAGGACTCGATATAAAAGAAGCCCGCGCGGGGGGCACACGGGCTTCAATCTCTGTTTTGGGCATTAGCGCTTGAGAGGGCGGGGATGATTGCCGCGCCAATGCACTTGTCATCTAACGTGCATCAACCCACTTAGTTCCGAGAGATGGGGGCCCCTTGAGTCCGTGACCAAAGTTCGCCGCATACATTGTGGTCGTTTGTAGTCGCCTAATACCAACGGCGGCAAACGTTGCCTGCACCCCAGACCGCGCATCTGCGGACTTGCCGTTTCGTGGTTCTTGCCACGCAGACGCCGGCAACTCGTGTCCTAAACGGTCCGCATCCGTAGGCAATTCGCGTGGTCATAGCGTCCGGCTGACCAAGGGGGACGGGCGACATAGCCTGGGCCGATGTCGCGAAAGCTAAGGCAAAAGCGGCAACAGCGATCAACTTGAGCATTGGTTTTCTCCTAAGAGTATGCCCCATCCCCTGGTGCGCATCTTAGAGCAAATCTGGCCCGCCGAAGCGAGCCGTCGCCACCGTCTTCCCATGCGCGTGTCGCACAAAAGAAAGCCCCGTAATGTACGAGGCTTCCAGCCGGTAAGCGCAACGAGTTAGGAGGAACACGATAGGTAAGCCTACCGGATAGAGTCTCGAACGCGACTTCTAGGATCAGGTTCCCTGAGTCCAAGATTGAGAAGTCTTTGCCGCCCCCCGTCCGCGTCTTCTTTTTCATTAAACGTTCATGTTCTGAGGGGTTGTCCTCGAGTGTTGAGATGCCATGTCGCTCAGAGTGATGGGAGTCCCTCCCCATCACAGGTCCCCCCAATGGACCGAGAAGCCCCGTGTTAAAAAGGTTCGTCCCCCCCGTCGAGCCTGGCGGGGCTTCTTCTTGAAGCGGCCCCGGCCAGATCCCCCGTCTCGGAACGCAATGGCCAGGGCCGCCGAGGACAGAACACGAAAGTGCCCATCCTCTGACATTGCTAAATGGGTTTCGAACTAGTCAAAAGATGGGCTGGGCGCTTGTCTAAACGGGCCAACTTTTTGTCTGCGCATCGCTAAAAGAAAAAAGGCGCCCGCCGAAGCGAGCGCCCATCCTGCTGCCAAAATTACTGCTTTTTCTCAG
>Ga0081455_10006736_pt1 | contig 12266 bp, 10 predicted proteins | sample TabmetS3T2R1_FD_70207 | JGI IMG/M metagenome (GOLD analysis project Ga0081455, IMG submission 70207) | Tabebuia heterophylla rhizosphere microbial communities from the University of Puerto Rico - S3T2R1 | ecosystem: Host-associated > Plants > Roots > Rhizosphere ... | reverse complement strand
CGGGCGAGCTGGCGCTCGCGCCGTCGGCCTGCAGCGCTCGCTTCGCTCGCACGTCAGTGGGGTGCGAAAACACCGAAGCTCTGGAGTATCCGGCGGCCGCCCTCCAGCACGTGGTACTTGGTGGCGAGGCCTGCGACGCGTGCCCGCTCGGCGGGCGACAGCGGTGCCCGGTCGATGGTGTCGTAGCCGAGATCGGCCAGAAGGTCGGACGCGACCGCATGGAAGAGCCGCTGGTCGCCCACGGGCATTCGGCTCCGCCACGCCCCGGAGTTCGGGCGCACGGGCTCCCGCACCGGGGCGTGGCGGCCCTGCGGACGGAGCAGCTCGCGGGCAAGCTTGTGGGGCTCACACATCGCGGGCGCGTAGTCCTCGCCGAGGAACAGGCAGAGCGGGCGCAAAACCGCTTCCGGATGGGCGGTCAGGTCCTCGTAGCGCAACTCCGTGTAGCGCGTCGGGCCGAGGGACACGCCGGCGCGCCGCGCAGCCCGTACCCTCCGCTGCCACGACTGCGCTGCGAAGTAGACGTCAACGTAGAAGCGATCGGGATAGGCAGCGAGCGTCGACATTGCGGCGTCACGCCCGTCCCTGATGAGGTGCACGAACTGGGCGGACGGGAAGATCTCGGCCAGTAGACCGACGTAGTTCGTGTAGATCGGGGACTTGTCCCCCCACCGGTCGGCGCCGTGCTGGGAGGCGTAGGCGCGATAGAGCGCGTCCAGCAGGGCCGCCGGGGTCAGCTCGGCAAGCGCGGCCACGAACGCCTCGGGGTCGGGGACGGCATCGCGCCACTCACGGAGGAATCGCCGATTGCCGAGGATGGCCCGCACGTCTCGCACCGCGTGCTCCCGACCCATCGGGGTACGGGCACGACCGAGGTAGAGGCGGGGGATGAAGTCCGACTCGGGTGGGATGTAGACACGCGGATGAGAGCTGAGCATGACACGCAGCAACGTGGTTCCCGAGCGCGGCGCGCCGATCACGAAGATCGGAGGGTCCGCACTCACGCCACCCGCTCCCCGCGACGTTGGCGCGTCCGACGCGGCAGCCGCCGACTGACCCCATAGCCTGCCCGGCTCAGCCGCAGGCGCACCGGCGTGTGCACGAGGATGTCACGTCCGAAGTCGACGAGCTCACCGCCGAACTTCGCCTTGAACTCGCGGGGGCCGTACTGCTCGTCGGGTCGGCCCGCCCCGCCGAAGTCGAACAGGTCGTAACCGTGCTCGCACCCCCAGCGCAGCACGTGCCAGACAAGCAACTCGTTGGGCGAGTACGCGGCAAAGGTCCGATCGGACCCGGCGTACCAGTCGATGATCCGTCCACGGTGCAGCAGGACGAACCGGGCACCGATCACCTCGCCGCCGAGCCGGGCGATGACAAGACGGCACATGCCGCGCGGGCCAAGCACCGACACGGCCGCATCGAACAGCGAGTGGTCGGCCAGCGGCACTCGGGCCCGCCGGTAGACGACCTCGAGGAGGCGGTACGCCTCACCCCCCACGCCCGTGTCCCTGCCGTCGTCTGGCCCCGCGACAACCTCGACCTCCACGCCCTTGCGCTCACCGCTCCGGATGCGCTGCCGGGCCGATCGGCTGAGTGCGCCCCACAGGTCGGCCTCGGAGCGGTCGAGGCGAATCAGGAAGTTCAGGTGGCGCTCGTGAACAAACCCCGCCTCCCGCAATGCGGCGCGCGCATCGGGCACGTTGCACAGGTGGCGCACCTCGGTGAACAGGACGGGCCCCGCGCGCCGGCGGTAGGCGCCAAGAAGCTCGATCAGCGCACGGCGGCCGACCTCGCCGCCCGCGCATGCGGTCCCGCCGTAAGCGACGGCGCGGGCCATGAACGCCCGGGTGACGCCCTGGGCCAGCCTGGGCATGTGGCCACCCACGGTCACCTCGACCGGGAGGAATAGCGCCAGAAGAACGCCGTTGCGGTCGACCGTCCCCCACGTCGGCACCCGGTGACCCGCCGCCCGAGCGAAGACGTCGGCCATCTCCGGCGTGTGGAAGATGTTGGCTCCAGGCTGGGTCGCGACGAAGTCGCGCCAGGCCGCCTCGTCGGGCTGACGTGTGACCCGGAGCTCGACCATGCCGTCCGCGACCTCAGTGCCCCCGGAGCCGCGTCGCGTAGTCGCCGATCGTGAGGGCGTCCACGTCACCCGTGACCGACAACGCACTGGCGGCGCCGGAGGGCCAGCGGCCGAGCCGAAGGAGCGGGAAGGAACCCCCCTCGATCTGGGCGAGCAGCGGCAGGCGGTCGGCGAGGTCGAAGCGATCGCGCTGCACGAAGTACGCGTGATCGCCGTCCGAACGGGCGTCTTCGACGATGTAGCCCTGCTCGCGCAGGAATCGGGACACGCTGTCCGGGCAGCGGGCATGCACGCCGACGAACGGCCGCCGGGGCCGAGCCGCCACCTCGACCTCCGTGCCGGGGATCATGACGGTGCCTCCCATCCAGGGCTCGGTACGGCCGGCGACCGCCACGTTGCGGGCCAGCAGCGTCAGGCCCGCCGGTCCCCGCGCGCGCAGCCGGATCCAGCCCGGCCTCCCGGGCGACACCACCACGTTGGCCTCCGTGCGGTCGCGCCACCAGCAAGCGATCTCGTCGTGGCGTGCGATCCAGACCCGCGGCGAGCCCGTGCGGGCAGCAGCCAGCACGGCTGCCACCCCGACGGCACAGGCATCGATCCGCTCGGGGTGCACCGTCACGGTGAACAGCTCGCCGCGCGCCCTGGTGGACCGCAGCACCCTCAGCCAGACGGCGGCGATCTGGTCGCAATCGAGCCCGAGGCGGTCCACCACGGCCTCGTCGTCAGGGACGCAGTACGGGATCCGGATGAGACCGCGCTCGCGCCACGGCACCACCGGGTGTTCCTCGGCAGGCCGCGAGCCGTAGAAGTCGAGTGCCCGCTCGTATGCGCCCTGCCGAGGCACCAGCTCGTCGTTCCAATGGAATGCCTGGCTGGCGTCGTAGAGGAAGCCGTTCGCCCGGACCGCGACGAGCGTGTCGTCGTTCACCCGCAGGTACGGGGCGCGGAAGCCGACTGCGTTGACCCGCGCGTCCCGCATCGTCTGGCGAGCCAGGGCAAGTTGCCGGTGCTGCTCGGCACCGGGAAGGTCGGTGTGGTCGACGTGGTCGTAGCCGTGGACCGCGAACTCGAGGCCGAACGTGGCGTAGCGGGCAACCACGGGCGCGTGGCGCGCCACCACGGCGGCCGGAATCGGAAGGGTCGCGCTGCATCCGTGCCGTTCGACGAGCCCCAGCATGGTGGCGAGCCGCCGCTCCATGCGGTGGGCCCCGATCCCGTATCGGCTACCGATCGTCCCCGCCCGCCGGACGGTGTTCCAGGTGCCCTTGCCCTTCGCAGCGACGGCGACAGGATGCATGCCCGCCTCCCCGGTTACCCCATCACCCGGCCGTGTACTCGATGTGCAGGATTGGGGCGAACGTGCCCTCGAACGACTCGGCCACGCGAGTGCCCGATCCCGAGAACACGAGGACCACCGCCCGTCCGGACGACCATCCGGGCCGATCGACGACCTGCTGCAGCACGGGCGCCAGGTTGGGGGTGCGCTGGTCGGGGCCGCGCGCCCCCACCGTCGGCCACGCGGCCGGCAGCCAGCTGGAGGACGCGCTCGTGGTCGGCCGTGAGGTCACGTCGAACCTGTTCGTCGAGAATGCGCGTGCGTCGTCGGACGCCTCGGCGCGCACGACGAGGTTGGCCAGCCCGGTGCTGGTCTCGTCGACCTGGAACTGCACGTAGGCGTTCAGGATTCGGGCGCCGTGGGGCGGGCTGATCCCGGTGAACCGCAGGCCGACCGTCTGAAGTGCGGAGCCGTCGACGACGAGGTCGAGATCGGTCGTCGCGGGCCAGATGCGGCCGTTGGACGAACGTTCCTCGACGTCGTCCAGGCTGGCGGCTATGGGCACGTCCTGGCGGAGCACCGTACCCGAGTTGGCGACCGTGACAGCCACCCCAGCCGAGGCGGTGGTGTTGCCGCCGGTGTCGGTCGCCGCGGCATTGAGCGTGTGGCCGCCGTCCGTCACGGCGGTCGAGTCCCAGGCGACCGACCAGCCGTCGGCTCCGTTCGTGTCCGTGCCGATGCCCACCCCGTCGACCCGGAACTGGACCTGGGTGACCCCCCGGTCGTCGGCGGCCGTGGCCTGGATCGTGGTGGCCCCGGCGACGACCGCGCCGGACACCGGGCTGGTGATCGCCACGGAGGGCGGGGCGTCGACGTTCTCCACTGTCACCCCGTTGGTGTCGATCGCGGTCTGCCCGGCCGTGTCGGTGGCGCGCGCGGTCACGGTGTGGTCGCCGTCGGCAACCGTGGTCGAGTTCCAGGCGACGGACCAGCCGTCGGCCCCGTTGGTGTCGGTCCCGATGCCGACGCCGTCGATCAGGAACTGGACCTGGCTCACGCCCCGGTCATCGGCGGCGCTGGCCGTGATGGTGACCGTGCCGGACACCGTCGCACCCTCGGAAGGCTCCGTGACCGTGACCGACGGAGCGGCATCTCCGGTCGGCGCGACCAGCTCGTAGACCTTGCCGTCGTTCTCGTTGGGGTCGGTGTTGTTGTCGACGCCGCGGTCCACGATCCAGTAGCTGGTCCCGCCGCCGGAACCGGGCGCCACGGTGACGCCGGCGGGGTTCTTGGCCAAGATGGGCTTGAGGTCGATCACGCGGAGGAGCGCACCGGTCCTCGTGACTTCGTAGAGTTTCTTCCCCGCTCGGTCCACCACCACCAGGCTGTTGCGGGACGTGTCCACGCCGATTCCCTCGGGGTCGAGGACGCCGTGCTGCTCGAGATCGAAGTGGGTCGTGACGTCGTTGCCGTCCCCGAAGACGCCGTTGACGGGGTCGACGTCGTAGACCTCCCGGTTCACGCCGTCGACGACCAGCAGGTGCCCGGTGCCCGCGTCGAATTCCGTTCCCTCGGCGTCGTCGCTGCCGAAGAGCACGGTGTTGACGAAGGTGCGGGGGTCGTCGGGAGTCCCGTAGCGGCCGTCGGCCCCGGGCCGCACGGCGAACACGCGATTGGCGTTGTCGTCGGAGAGGAACAGCGTGCCGTCTGCCGGGTTGAAGCCGGCCCCGGTGGGCTCGTTGGAGTAGGCGGTGGTCACGCCTGTGTCGGTCAGCTGCCCCCCGCGAGTGATCTGGAACAGGTTCACGCCCCGGAAGATCGGCATCTCCTCGACCTCGGAGTCTGAGACCAGCAGGCGATCGCGAGCCGGCATGTAGGTGACACCTGCGGGATCAGGGCTCGGCGGGCTCAGCCGCGAGACGTCCAGGGTTTGGATCAAGCTCGGGGTCTCGACCGCGGCCGCCGTCGTCACCGCCGCCACGAGCGTCGTCTCGACCAATCGACCCTGCGTCGTGGTGTCGCCAGCATCCGCGATGTACAGGTGAACCGTCTTGGGATCGTCCGTCGCATCCGCACTGGGCGCGAAGGCCATAGCCCGGAGGTCCCGCACGTCGAGCGAGTTCAAGCTGTACGTGGCCTGGACGTCGCCCGATCCGTCCAGTGCGAACAGGAGGCCGGTGGCACGGCTCGCGACATAGAGGAGCCCATCCTGCGGATTGACTGCCAGACCTGCGAGCCGGTCGCCGATCAGGTCCGCCAGGGCGATTCGCCTCGGCGTCCCGGGTGTGCCGCCAACCATCGGCACCCTGAGGATCGTGCGGGTGCGGCCGTCGAGCACGAACCAGGTCCCCGTTGCCGGATCGAACGTCGCGCCGCGTGGATCGCCAATCTGGAGGTCGGCCTCGACGCGGCGTGACGCAGGCCGTTGGGTCCTCAGGCTGGCGTCGGCGACCGTGATCAGGTCCCCGCGATCGAGGGCCGCTAGCCGGTCGCGCACGGGATCGAAGGCCAGGGACTCCGGGTCCGTGAGCGGCGGCAGGTCGGCTGTCGCTTGCGGGTCCCCTGCGGACGACAGCCGCACGAGCGCGGTTCTCCGTCCGCGTTCGTGCGCCACCAGCAGCGACCCGTCCTCGCGCGCCGCGAGACCGGTCGGTCTGGGCGCGCCGACGTCCAGCCCTTCGATCGACCGCAACTCGGTTACCGGCAGTGGTTGCCCAGGGGCCCGTTGCGTGCGGGCCGCCTCGACAGAGCTGCCGTAACCCGGGGCCAACTGAACCAGGAGCAGGCACAGCGCGCCCACCACCCCGACAGCCAAGCGCTGGGGACGTCGCACCGCCTACACCTCCTGGTCCGCTCCGCGCGGCGAAGCGGGTCACCTGTCGTGTCCAGGCACTCGCGAACGTAACGACCGACCGTGGCCGGTTTCATCGTCCGATCGTCGTAGGCTGGGTCACCCCCCGGACGGCGGTTCTGCCGGTGGTTCCGTGCTAGGCGAGCGGTGTGCGGGTTCGACTTGGCCCCGGGCGCCTCACCTTTGGCGCCGCGATCGGGATGATGGCCGGCGCACTGGTGGCCGCATCGCTCGTCAACGGCAACGCGTCGGGAGGGCGGTCGGCGCCCCGCCTGGCGCCCGAGCCGCAACCCCCCGCGGCGGAGCAGTCGGGATCGTTTCGCGTGGAGTGCGCGCTGGTCCGCCAGGCGCGCATCGACCCGATCGTGGCTCCCGGCCAGCCGTCGCATCACCTCCACGACCTGTTCGGCAACAGGTCGCTGACGCCCGAGTCGACCTACGTCTCGATGTTGACCGGCGAGACGAGCTGCACCGCCTCTGCTGACACCGGCGGCTACTGGTCGCCTGCGCTGGTCACTCCGGACGGCGAGATCGTGCGGCCGGAGCGGGCGGTCATCTACTACCGCAACCGGCCCGCGGGTCGCGTCGCCACCACCCCGTTCCCCCGCGACTTCCGCATGATCGCGGGCGGCGAGGACGCCTTTCCCAATGCCTACTGGACCTGCGACGGCGAGAAGGACACCGCCAAGGAGACGCGCAAGGCCTACATTCCCGACTGCGGAGCGGGCGGCAACGTGAAGCTGCACGTCTTCTTCCCCTCGTGCTGGGACGGTGCGCGCCTCGACGCTGCCGATCACCGCAGCCACGTGGCCTACGGGTTGGGTGAGGACGGCCGGGCGGACGGAACCCATCCGCTGGCGTGCCCGCGTTCACATCCGGTCGAGGTCCCCCAACTCGACTACCGGGTCGTCTATCCGGCCCGAGGTGGCGCTGGCTACCGGCTGGCGGACGCGCAGATGATCCCGCATGCCGACTTTTGGAACACGTGGCAGCAGCGCGAGCTGGAGTCATTGGTACAGCGTTGCCTGTGGAAGGGCGTCAACTGCCACCTCGTGGGCTACTCGTGAGACCGGCACCGCGCCTCACGTCAGGGCGAGACGCACAGTGTCGATCACCCGGTAGAGATCGCTGTCGGTGAGCTTGGGGTGGACCGGCAGCGACAGGACCTCCGACGCAAGCCGCGCGGCCACCGGCGCCGCGCTCGTGACGACGCGGCGGTCGTGGCGGAAGCAGTCGTAGTCGAACGCCGGCCGCGGGTAGTACAGACCGCAGCCGATCTCGTTGGCCTCCAGTAGCCATCGCAGCTCGTCGCGGGTCCGCCGGGCGTCGCGGGTCACCCGCACCGTGTACTGGTGGTAGACGTGCCACCGACCCGGCGGCTCCACCGGGAGCCCCAGGCCTTCGATGCCTCGAAGCCCGTCGTTCAGCAGATTCGCATTTCGCCGGCGGATCTTCACGATGTCAGCCAGGCGTGCCATCTGCGCGACGCCGAGAGCAGCCTGGAGCTCGGTCATCCGCAGGTTGAATCCCGGGCATCCGTAGCCGTACCTGGCCCGCTGCCCCTGGTCGCGCAGCAAGCGCACGGTCTCCGCGATCTCGTCGTCGTCGGTGGTCACGGCGCCACCCTCCCCGGTGGTGACGTTCTTGGTGGCGTAGAACGAGAAGCAGCCAGTGCCGAACGAGCCGGCCGGGCGCCCGCCGACCTGGGCACCGAGCGCCTGGGCGGCGTCCTCGATGACAACGATGTCCCGGCCGGCGATCGCGGCCGCGATCTGATCCATGTCGGCCGGGCAGCCGTACAGGTGGACAGGCAGGACCGCCCGAGTGCGGGGCCCCAGCGTCGCTGCGAGCAGCGCGGGATCGAGGTTGAAGTCATCGCCGACGTCGACGAAGCGCACGGACGCGCCCGCATGCAGCACGGCATTGATCGTGGCAACGAAGGTGAACGGTGACGTGATCACGTCGTCGCCGGGCCCGACACCGTGGCTCGTCACGGCGGCCATGAGCGCGCTGGTTCCGTTGTTCACCGCCAACGCGTGCCGGGTGCGGGCGACGCGCCCGACGGCCTCCTCGAACTGCTCGACCATCGGGCCCTTGACGAGTCGACCCGACCTCAGCACTTCGAGCACGAGCTTCTCCTCTGGCTCGCCGATGAGGGGATCGCTGATCGAGATCACTGGTCGACCTCGGCGAGGGCGGCACGGCCGCACTCGTGACACTCAGCTGGCGGGTCACCTCCGCTGGCGGGCAGCGGGTGGCCGCACGCGCACACCCAGGCCCGCAGGCGGGCCGGGATACCCATGACGAGCCCGTGGGAAGGAACGTCCCGCGTCACCACGGCGCCCGCCGCGACCATCGACCAGGCGCCGAGCTCGACGCCGCAGACGATCGTGGCGTGCGCCCCGATGCTCGCGCCGTGTCGCACCCGAGTGGGGAGGACGGCCCAGTCCGCGGACACCCGTGGATAGCGATCGTTGGTGAAGCACGCCGCAGGCCCGATGAACACGTCATCCTCGAGGACCACGCCGCGGTAGACGGACGCATGGTTCTGCACCTTGCACCGATCGCCGATCACCGCGCCCGCGTCGACGTACACGGAGAAGCCAATGGTGCAGCCAGCACCGATCCGCGCACCGTCTCGAATGTGGCTGTGGTGCCAGACGCGAGTGCCGCTGCCGATGTCGGCGCCCGGTTCCACCACCGCCGTCGGGTGGATTGCCGCTTCCGGGGACACGAGCGAACCGGCCGTCATGGTGTGGCCTTTCCCCTCTTGGCCGGCGGCACTGGCACACCACGACGGCGGCGTACCCATGCCAGCACCATCCACGCCACCATTCGGGAAAGGTCGACGGGCATCTCCACCAGCCAGAACCGCAGCCCGCCGGGTCCGTCGAGCTCGACACCCGCGCGTTCGTATCCGAGCGCATCCATCTGACGGCTCGCGACGAGCTCGATGAATGCGACATCCACCGGGGGCACCGCGCCGCGGAACCGGCCGATGGCCCGGGTCGATATGGTGCCCGGCACGAGGTCGCCGAAGGAGCTGTTGCCCCCGCCGTCGCGATGGTCAGGCGCACCTGACATGGCCAGCAGGCCCGGCGTGTACTCCAGCCCGACGGCTGCGCAGACCTGACGCATCGTTTCATCGGGAGCCTGCGCCAGGTCTTCGTAGCGCACGATCAGATAGCGGCCTGGGTAGCGAGACCGATTGCGCCGACCAGCGCGTGCCGACGCCAACCAGCGCCCGGTGGCGGCGCCGACGCGAGACAGCTCCTGCCCATTGCGAGAGCGCACCGACGCGTAGCGGTCGCGAGGATCGCGGACCATGTGGATGATCCGGGCATTGGGGAACTCCGCGAACACCCGGTCCGCACTGTGCTCGGTGTGCAATGACTTGTCACCCCAGCGCGTCGCGCCCACCCGCTCGGCGTTGTGCTGGTGGAACAGGGCGAACAACCGTCCGTAGGTTGGGGGCCCCGCCAGAAACTCCCGGCGGATCCTTTCGGGGTCAGGTTGCAGGTGCCGCATCCGGCGGTACCCGACCATCGCGTCCAGGCAGCGTTCGAGGTTGGCCGCTTGAGCTAGGTCGCCGTATCGGCCGTGGAAGTAGCGCCACATGTTCGTGCGGCGGACCATCGACACGTCCGGGTGTGATGCCAGCAGCGCGTACATCAATGTCGTCCCGCTGCGATCGGCTCCGGCGATGAACAGCGGGGCGGATTGCGCGGCGCTTGCGGCGCGCGCCACGTCGCGAGCCGTTCCTGCGCCGCCGATCACGCAGTCAGTTCCCATACGCGTACCCTTCGAGGAAGTCGAAGCGCGCGAGCCGGCGCTCGACCTCATCGATCGACGATCGGGTCCAGGGGACCAGCTCGCGACCGCGGTCCGGCTTGGGGCGGACTATCGCGGCGCACGCGTCGACGTAGGCGCGGTCGGCGTCGACCCCAAGGAAGGTGCACACCGACGACAGCCCGCCGACGGGATCGCCTACGAAGACCTCGTACCGGACCGCCAGGAGTGCGGCGCCCTCGGTGCGCCTGATCCGGGCGAGTACTTCGCAGGCAGCGAAGTAGTGGTCGATGGCGTTGCCGAACGAGCGGCCGCCTCGCACCATCATCAGGCTGATCGGGTCGAAGGGATTGCGGATCACCTGGATGAGCCGCACGTCGACGCCCGGCATCAGGCCTCGGATCCGGTCGCACAGGTCGGGACGAGCGCTCAACCGCCGGGTCGAGGTGCCCGATCTGCTGTCTCCCACGACATGAGGGACAGCGGTGTTGCCCTGCCACTGCCCGGGCACGCGGTACGAGTACGGCTGCAGGCGGCGCGCGGTGACCCGTCCCTTGCGCGCCTCGCTACGCGACCCGCGCTCCAGCAGGTGGAAGATCTGCTCGCGGGCGAAGCCGGCCTCGACATAGCGCAACACGTCGAGCTCGTCGGCGAGGGCGATGGCGTGATGGGCGTCGAGCAGCCCGCCGAGCAGGCTCGTCCCGCTCTTGTTGTGCCCGACGAAGAGGCAGAAGCTGCGAACCTGCGCGAATCGATCGGGCGCCCGTCGGACCGCCGACGACGCGAGGGCGTGGCGTCGCAGGATGTCGACCCGGCCATAGGACCTGCTGCGGAGCACGGCCCGGCCCGGCCCCCGCTTTGCGAACCAGCGGAAGGCGTCGGAATCGGTCAGCACATGCCACGCTGTCACCGGGCGGCCACCGATCGGTTCGCAAGGCCGCGCAGACGCTCGACTTGGAGATCGGCAAGTGCGACCGGCCAGCGGACGGCCAAGCGCGCACGTGTCCGCAGGCCGCGCGGCGTCGGTTCGTGCGCGTAGCCGAAGTCATCCATCGGCCGGCCGGCGATGCTTTGGATGAAGGCCAGGTCAGCCTGACTGATCCGGTCCCGATAGTGGCCGACATGGGCCCTCGACACGGGAGAACCCCCGTCCTGGGGGCGCTCGTGGTCGTAGCGCCGGGTCGCCCCGAGCCGCAGCATCTCGGGGTCGTACGCCTCCCCCACGAACGCGCACACCTCCCGCATCGTCTCCTCCGGACGACAGACCAGCGTCTCGTAGCGAACGATGCGGTAGTTGTCGGGCCACCGTGTTGCGTTGCGGCGCGCGAGGCGCGCGGAACGGAGCCACGAGGCGGCCGACCGCCCGGCAGACCCTGGGCGGTGAGGGCCCGCACGGGCAGCGACCGCCTCGTGACGGTCCCGCGGGTCGCGGATGAGGTGGAGGATCCTGGCGTCCGGGTAGGCGTCCATGACCGGTTCGGTGAAGCGCTCGATCAGGCCGGACTGGTCGCCCCACCTGGGCTTGTTGCAACGCGCGGCGTACTGGTCCTGAATCAGAGCGAAGAGCCGGCCGTACGTCGGCGATCCAAGCGCGAAGTCGGTGCGGATCTCTTGCGGATCCGTGACCAGTCCTGCGATCTGAGGGCGGGCGAGCATGGCCTCGAGGCACCGGTCGAAGTTCTCGGGCCGGCCGAGGTCGCCGTAGCGCGCATAGAAGCGCGGCCACATGTCCGCCCGGCGACTGACCGCGACGTGAGGGTGCGACGCCAGGAGCCACCGCATCAGGGTCTTGCCCGAACGGGTCGCGCCCCCGATGTAGATGGGTCCGGTCATGCCGCGCTCCGACCCACGCGCATCCGCTGCCACAGGCCGGGCAGCCCCGGTCGCTGGCGCCGGAAGAGCGCGCCGAGTTGCTCGGCCTGGGCCGCGGCGCTGAACGCGGCGCTCCGGGTGGCGGCGCCCTCGGCCATGGTGGCGGCCCGCGCCGGGTTGGAGACCAACTCCTCCATGGCCCGGGCCAGGGCGCCGACGTCTGCGGGCGGCACGACCCATCCGGTGACGCCGGCGATCATCACCTGGCTGGTGCCGCTGACCGCGGTGGCGATCACGGGTAGCCGGCTGGCCATCGCCTCGACGAGTGCAACCGGCAACCCCTCCCACAGGGACGGCAGGACGAACGAATCGCTGGCGGCGAGGAGTTCGGGCACGTCCCGCCGGGTGCCCAGCAGGTGGACCCGATGATCGAGGCCGAGCGCGGCCACGCG
>Ga0081455_10006735_pt1 | contig 12268 bp, 8 predicted proteins | sample TabmetS3T2R1_FD_70207 | JGI IMG/M metagenome (GOLD analysis project Ga0081455, IMG submission 70207) | Tabebuia heterophylla rhizosphere microbial communities from the University of Puerto Rico - S3T2R1 | ecosystem: Host-associated > Plants > Roots > Rhizosphere ... | reverse complement strand
GCCGTTTCTCACTATGTATCGAAGCTCGCGGTCCCCCACGCCTCCATAACACAACAGCGTGGTGGACAAGGTCGATGTTTGTCATTCAACAGGAGGTATTTATGTTCAAATTGATCTGCCATTCGTCGTACGCTGTTTTCATCGCGGTCGTCCTGGGCGTTCTATCAGCGCCTGGGACTGTGGGGTTGTCTCAGCCCGCCCAAGACCCGAAAAAGCAGTCAAAACAGGAGCGCGAATACCAGAAAATCAAGCAATTCAGCGAGAAGCTTTACGCCGAAGACACAGTGTTCCGCGAAGAAATCGAGAATCTCTATTACCAGAAGCAGAAGGAGCATAGCGAATACGCATACTTCACAAACACTCTTGACAGTCATGACGAGCAGATCACGCGCAACGGAGACAAGCTGAAGGTCGATGACACGCTCTACGACAATCCCCTTGTGCAAGATTACGTCAACCGGGTCGGCCAATCGATTGTGCCAAAGGATTCAAAGAAGCTATACGCCTTCAAAGTCACGCTCAATCCGATCCCGGAAGCCCGCGCGCTTTCAACCGGCACTATCTACGTCTCGTCGGGCATGCTTTCGTTGGTTGATAACGAGGCGCAACTGGCCTACGTCCTCGGCCACGAGGTGGCCCACGTCGAGAGGGATCACTGGCGCGAGGACGTGATGGTCGAGCGCGGAATGCAGCGCTTCTACGAGAAGCAACAGCAGAAGCGCGCCCTCATCGGCGCCCTTGTTGGTATTGGCGCGGGCGCAGCAGTCGGCGGGGCCACCGGCTCGTTCAGCAAGGGGGCGCTGACGGGAATACTCGTCGGGGTTGGGGTGCCGACGCTTCTCAAATTGGCCGACCCCCATGCCGTCGTCTCGTGGGACAAGGAGCAGGAAGATGAGGCCGACCAACTCGGCGTGAAATACATGCTCGACCGCAATTACGATCCGCGCGAAGCCCCTAAATTTTACACCACGCTGCAACGCACATCGCATGGTGATCCGCGCGTCGGCCTGGGATTCATGGGAGACAAGGGGCGAATCGTCGAGCGCCTTCAGCAGGTGAATGGCGTCCTTACCGCCTTCAATAATATTTTCTCCACCAGAAGCCTCTATACCGGCGCGCTCGATCTCAATACGCAGCGCCAGGGGCAGGTCGCGAGCGCCGGGGCGAACAAGGAGCCGGATAAAGGCAAAGCGCTCAGCGCCGACCGCGCCGGCGTCGGCTACGCGGTGGCCAGCAAAACCGTCGCCAGCTCACCCGTGGCCGCGGCGATCAAGGCCAAGATCGAGGCCGGCGAATTGATCGGCAGCAGCGCGGAGTTCGCGACTGTGATGGCCGAACTCAAACGCGACAACGGCGTACGCGCCCTCTATTACGACATGTTCCAGGTGGCCCGCGACAATTTGGAAGAGTCGTTGGCGATCCGCTCCAACGACCCTTACACCCATTTTTACTACGGGAAAATTCTTAAGTTGACGGCGCGGACCTCGTCTGAAAAACAACACGCATTGTCCGAATTCGTCAGGGCGATCGAGCTGGACAAGCGCCGCGTTGTGGCCGAGCCGCATCTTTACCGCGCGCTGGCCTTGATCGAAACCAGGGACGCCGCGCAGTCGCGCGAGATCGTTTCCAGCCTGCAAGATTATGTCGCGGTTTACCAGCGTGAACACAGCGGAAGTCTGCCGCCCAACATGGATGTGATTTACGACTACATGCAAGAGGTCGGCGAGATGGACTGGGCGGCGCGTCCGGCGTTGAACATCTCCACGAAGAATATTGAACCGATAGGAATCCAGGGCGGCCTCACGGCTCCGGCGTCTCCGCAGGTCCCGGCCGCCGTCACTGTCACTCCGGCCTCGGTTACTCCGACCTCGGCTCCGCAAGTACCCACGAAGTCACGTAAACCGTAGCTTTCTTGCGCGAGACGCTGCGCGGCTGTCCCACTTGTCAGCCGCGCAGCAATTGCAAATTGGAGATTAGGGAGGCGCGCAATGTTCACGACGGTACTGCAAATGAACCTGAAAGACGGTGATAGGCGGTATTTCTTACCGCAAGACCTTTGGGTTGCCATACTGGATCGCTTCGTTCTTTCGAATTGTTCGAGTATCGGTTTTAGCGGAATCGAAGGAACTTCGGATGTTTCAAAAATCGAATGTTTTTCAGATTGGCAACCACACTATGTCGGATGTGGAAATGTTTCCATGAGCTGGCAAAACGTATATTCGAAGCAGGTTATCAGAGAAAGTCAATTTGGCTTATTTGAATACTCGAAAGAGTTACATGACCGCATGTGCAAAGTGGAAAATGAGGCCTGGAGAGTCTACGACGAACATTATCCGGCTGACGAACTCTATTTTTTTCATGGCGATCAAATTTTGCTGTTGGCTGCTCCTTTTGAAAGGTCTGTATTGTTTTGCGAGCTAAATGATCGACAGAGAGAGAATCTTGTGCGAGTCGATAATAGGATCGCGCCAAATCTTCGCCGCATAGGCGCCTGGAAAATTTTTTCGGAAGTCGTTGATTACTCCGTAAACGAAGTTACTAGCGTTTTTCCTGGGAAAAACGCTAGTAATCAGATGAGGCGCTATGAAAAGCATCCTACAAGGAATTCAGGCTGATCTCCGCGACTTCATCGACCGGCCGAGTCTGTCTCTACTCATTGTTTGCTGCGAGATCGAACATTCGGCTCTGCTCCTTAAAAGTTTGGATTCGCTTGAGCAAGACACTGCCGTGCCGGACATCTTTCTCACCTTCAGCCATGAATTCGATAATCAATCGTCATACGTTGAAGGGATATTTGCTGCGCTCCGCCAGCAGACAGCTCAGATCAACGAAGAACTTGCAAAACGTGACGCCCAGTTAATGGCCGGTCTGCCGGCCGAGGCGGAAGATCAATCGACGCCGCCGGCGATCAGGCTCGCGAAATTATTGCGTCACGTCAGAAGCGTAATCCCGAACGAGCGTCAGGTCATCTGGGTCTTCTATCCTCCGGAGGTTATTGACCAACACCGATATTTTCAATTAATCGCCTATCTTTTTGGCGAGATGGAAAAATCCTCTTTGAACGGGGTCAAGCTCATCGCCGGAGATGGAGACTTGTCTCCCGCGCTCGCGCCACGACTCGAAGGGCATCCCAGGGTGAAAGTGTACCGGCCAAAACTGGATCCGGAGTCATTCGAGAAACTGCTCAAGGCAAAAGCTTCCGACCCCGCTGTTCCCGCCGAAGAACGCGCGCAGATGCATATGATGTTAGCCGGGTATGACGTGGCCCATCAGAGATTCGACATTGCCCTGGCCCGGAACAAGGAGCTTCTGGCTTATTTCGCGCATGTGAATCAGCCGTACAACCGGTCGATCGTGCTCAACAACATCGGCGATTTATACTACATTCAAAATAGATGGTCGGAGGCGCGAATCTGGTATGAACGCGCCGTCAGCCTTTCAGCAGAACTCAAGTCTCAACCGCTTGTTTTTAATCAGTCTGTGAATCTGGGCAATGCGCTGTTGATGCAGAATAACTTCGCCCAATCCCTTATCTATTATCGCGCCGGCGAGAAATATGCCGAGTCATCAGGGATGCTCATTCAACAGATTCAGATTTTGGAGCGAATCGGGTTCGCCTGCCACAAGACCGGCGAGCTTGAAGAGGCCGCGGAGGCTCTGGAAAAGGCGGCCAGGCTGAATGAGAAGATAGAAAACATAGAGGGGCGCCAGGCAAATCTCGAACAACTGTGTCAAATCTATTCTGAGTTGGGCGACAAGAGACGGTTTTGGGAAAGCCAGTCGGCGCTCTCGGAATTGATTGCCAATGAGCGCGCTGAAGAGAGCGAAGGAGATGAGGGAGAAGTATGAGCGACAGACAAAGCCTGACCGGGCTTCCAGGCGCGGATTCGCCGCCTGAGGCTGCCAGTCCCGCCAATCCCGCCCGAGCGGCGCAGGAGGTTCTCGCGGCGCCCATGGTCGCTATAAGCGCCGTAACAGATGAACTCAATTACGGCGTCGCCAAGCTGACCGGAGGAATTTCCCGGGCGCTGCCCAGTTTCCCGGCCGCCAGGCTTTGGGTCGACATGGTCTTCGGATGGCCTCATTATCACATGCATCCTCCGAATCTGACGCCTCCGGCTCCTCCCATCTTCCTGCCGAGTATCGGACCCGCCATCTTATCAGGAGCGCTGAATGTCCTGATCAATGGATTTCCTTCGGCCAGATGCGGAGATGTCGGGTTTGGGGCATGGTGCGGCGGCTTTTATCCGCTCTTCGAAGTGTTCACCGGCTCCTCGAACGTCTTTATCGGAGGCGCTCGCGCGTCCCGGATGCTGATCGATTTTACCCGGCACTGTTCGACATCGTTTTTCAAGAAAAAGCCTAAGCATGTTGGCAAGCACCGGGCTAAACCAGGAAAGCATCGCGCCAGCCCTGGCAAACACCGGCCTAAACCCGGGAAGCATCGTAAACCGCTGGATATGGAGAAAATTGGCCTTGCAATAGCGGGGGGCATGGCAGGGTATACGGGTTTGATGGGAGGGGTGGGAGTTGCGGCCGCAGAGACAGACATGGCGAATGCCCTTCAGGCGGCGGAAGAGGCTCAGACAGAATCGGAGGCGGCTGCTGCGATGGCTGATGCGGAAGCCAGCGCGCTGGAAGCCGCCATGACTGCGGCTCAGACTGCGGCGGACCTGGCGGCCATGGCCTTGTCATTCGGAATGGGGATGGATCCGGGGACGCCGCCGCTGCTGTGCCTCGGGAACTTCATTACGGGCAGCCATAACGTGTTGATCGGGGGAATCCCGATGCCCGGTTGGGAAACCATCTTGTCGGGGCTTGGTAAAATGTTCAAACCCGTGGCCGAGAGAATACAGATGAAGGTTCCGGAAGGCAGCCTGCGTAGCCAATTGCTTTGTTTGATCACCGGCCATCCTGTAGACATCGCCACAGGTCGTGTTTTTACCTCGCAGACGGACTTCGAGCTGCCCGGGCGAATCCCGATCGAATTTACCCGCATTTATGACAGTTCGGCGATTGACTACGAAGGCCCGCTGGGGCGCGGCTGGACACATCCTTATGACATCCACCTCTGGGAAGACGAGCGGCAGCAAATGGTCATCCTGCGAACTGAAGAGGGGGTGCTCCTTGGATTCGATCTGATCGGGGTCGGGGAGAAGGCGTTCAACCCCCTGGAGAAGCGATGGCTGGAGCGGCCGGATGAAAAGGTCTATGTGGTTCGCGGGAAGGACGGGGCGCAATATAAGTTTTCGCCGGCCAAAGAACGGGATTCGGCGATCGAGGTCGTTGATGACCTGGAAGGCAAGTCGGAAGCGACGGCGCTCCGTTTAAGCGAGATCGAAGACCGGAACGGAAACCGGATCGGGTTGTTTTATGAGCGCAGGCGTCTCGGCTGGTTGGAAGATGCGGCGGGAACGAGGGTGAACTTCTCATATATCACTCTGGATAACGGCGCCGTGCGGCTTGCCGGAATGAACCTGTCGCTCGACGGGGACTCGGGTCGGACGGCGAAGCTGGTCAACTTCACATACGATTCGGAAGGCCGGCTGACGAACGCCACTGACCGCGGGCTTATGCCCTGGCGTTATGCCTATGACGACGACCTGCTCATCCGCGAGACGAATCGCAACGGATTGAGCTTCCATTTCGCTTACAAAGGCAGGGGGAAGGAGGCGCGGTGCGTACACACCTGGGGCGACGGCGGAATCTACGAACGATGGCTCGATTACGACCGCGAAACCAAGATGACGGTCGTCGAAAACTCGCTGGGGGCCAGGACGAGATATTATTTCAATGAACTCGATCTGCCGGTGAGGATAGTTGACGCGCTGGGCGGAGAGAGGAAATTCAGCTACGGGCCGAACGGAGAGTTGCTCTCGAAGACCGACCAGATCGGCCGTGAGACGAAATACTTATACAATTCTCGGTTGGATTGTATCAGCATCATTCGACCTGACGGAACGGCGCGCAGGTTCGATTACAGCCGTGACTCGCTGCCGGAAAGGCTGACGGATGAGGCCGGGGCGGAGTTCAGACGCGAATACGATGAGCGCGGTAACATAACCGCCACGATTGACGCGCTCGGCCATCGCCGCGAGTACGATTTTAACCAGTTCGGAGACCTGGAAAGAGCCGTTGACCCGCTCGGCGGGGCGACGAAGTTCAAGTGGAACGAGCGCGGCCGGATTACCGAATTCACCACGCCACTCGGGGCCAGGACCATATACAGCTATGACGAATGGGGCAGGTTGGGAAGGGTCAATGACCCGCTCGGCCATGCCACGCGCTATGCATATGATGCGCTGGATCGGTTGGTGTGGGTGGAGCGCCCGGACGGAACAAGGAATCGCTACGAGTATGATCCGGAAGGCAATCTCACAAATTTTCTGGATGCGAACGGCGCGGAGACGCGCTTCCGTTACGTTGATTACAACAAGCTCGGCGTGCAGATTGACGCGCTTGGTTATACGCGGCGCTATGCTTACAACACTGAAGCTAATCTCGTTGAAGTTCGCAATGAGCGCGGCGAAGGCCACGGGTTTACTTATGACGCGTTGGACCGAGTTACGCGCGAAGTCGGATTTGATGACCTGAGGTGGGAATATAATTACGATCCGGCAGGCCAGTTGATTGCGCGAACCGATCCGGCTGGCCGCGTCACTCGCCTGGTCCGCGATCTACAAGGACGAGTAATTGAGAGGCGGCGACCTGATGGATCGGCCATCAGTTTCAGCTATGACCGCGTTGGGCGATTGACGGAGACCGACGCTCCGGGCAGCGAACTTCAGTATAAGTATGACGCCCTCGGCCGTGTCATTTGGGAGTCCCAGAACGGACAGGTCATCGAACACGAATATGACGCGGTCGGGCGTAGGATCAAACGCCGCTCGCCTTCGGGTCAGGTTGTTGAGTTCACCTACGACGCCGACGGCCAGTTGAGCAGTTTGCAGACCCCGCGCGGGGCGATGGAGTTCGAATATGACAAAGCCAGGCGAATGACGAAGCGGCGGATGCCGGGCGAGTTGGAAGAGAGTTTCTATTACGACCAATGCGGGCGAATCATCGAACAATGGCTCGATAAGCCGCGCCAGACGCTCTTCCATCGCGGGTACAAATACGACTTTGAAGGAAACCTGATCGAACTCGCCGACAGCAAGAAAGGGACGAGCCGTTTCGCCTACGACCCGGTCGAGAGGTTGCGCGAGGTGACGCAACCTGAGAGGAAGATTGAACGGTTCGTCTACGATTCGACAGGGAATCTGTTGCATAGAGGGGGGAGGGAGTTTCGTTACGATCAGCCGGATCGCCTGACGAGGGCGGACGGCGCGACGCTGGTCTATGACGGGGTTGGCAACCTGATCGAGAAGCGGCGCGCCGGATCGGTGATCCGTTATAGCTACGACACTGATAACCGGCTGATCGCGGTCGAGTCGGAAGAGGGCGGGCGGGTCGAGTTCGCATATGACGCGTTAGGGAGGCGCACAGCGAAGAACACGAAAGATGGCGAAACCGGATTCCTATGGGATGGGGATGTCTTGCTGGCAGAGCGACGCACGGACAAGAGCGATCTGGGCATTATCGAATATGTGAATATACCAGGAAGCTTCGTGCCTTTGGCGAGAGTGGTGAGAAATGGTGAAGGGCCGGCGCGGATAGAGTCGTACCATGTAGATTATTTGGGGACGCCGAGAGAGGTGACGGGAGAGAAGGGCGAACTGGTATGGGAAGCGAACTATGATGTATATGGACGAGCGGAGGCGCCGAAGGGAGACGTAGCGCAGCCAATTAGGTTTCAGGGACAATATGAGGATGTCGAGACTGGGCTGCACTATAATCGTTTCAGATATTATGATTCGGAATCTGGCCGATATGTAAATAAGGATCCGATCGGGTTGGCGGGGGGGCTCAATCCCTATGAATACACGCATAACCCGATCAATTGGGTTGATCCTCTGGGGTTGAGCCCATCTCGCCGCACTCCACCTGAAGGTCGAGCGGAGCGAGACGCGATGCGCGATATGGCATACGAGGACCAGTTCCTTGATCCTCATGATTTAGAGTTCTATGGTAGGCCGCATGCCAACTCTCTTGACGCTACTGGTCCACACGACGTTTATGCGATCCGTTATGTTGGCGGTCGTGACGACCTCGGTATCAAACCCGGGACAGTTTTACACTATGGTGAAACCGGGCGTGGGTATAGAACACGCGGCGTCGAGTGGGCTAGATTTTTTAGAGAAGAATACGGCTTTTTGGTCGAGTCTGTAAGACTGACGACCGTTGAAGGCAAGAGAGCCGCTAGGGAACAGGAGACTCGACGTATACAGATATTTGAAAGGCTATTTGGCCACAAGCCTGGCTTTTTTACACCAGACGGGCAGTTCGTGCAGACTCAAAAGTCATGCCATTGAGGACCTAGTTTATGGATATATCGTTCTCGGCTGTGACGGAAAACAAGCGCTTTAGCAAGGCGTTTATACGGGTGGCTGGACCACTGTATAAAATAATAGGAGAGTATATAAAGGATATTAGTACTGCGAACGAACCTTTTGACATTCTTCAAGTAGTATTCATGGATGAGCCTGAATCTTATATCGAGGTAGAAGGCGCGCCAAGGGGGAGTCGTCTGTTTCAAGTGTTGGCAGGGTTGCCAAGAGACCTGAATTTCAAGCCTCAAGACGATCCAATATTGGTATCTGCGATAGAAAAACAGATATTAGTGGCTATTGATAGGTCTTCCTTATCCAAAGAGACCAAGTTAGAAGCCATAACCAGGATACGAGATCTGATGCATACTAGCGCTCAAGACTGATCGCCAATTTACTCTGTTCCAGCGTCTCGTCCAATTCCCAAGCCACGGCCTGGCGCGAGAACCAGTCGACGACCGGCGCCAGGCAGAGCCCGCCCCAGAGGAGCCGGAGATCAAGGGTTATCGAACAGCAGCTTGCCGCCTATGCTCTGCAGCGCGCTGCGGCGCCTAACAGTCTTCATATGCGTGAAAACCGGTCTGTTATTTTTCTGATCCTGATCATTGCGGTTTTATTGGCGTCGCCGTCCGATCGCATGTCACTCATCCGGACGGCCGGAGGCCAGGAGGCGTCGTTGCGAGCGCCATTCTCGCTCGAATTGCCTGACGTCGGCGGGGCCCCGATCACCGAGCCGGAAGTGAACATTCCGACGAGCAACCTCCATAAGCTGCGGCTGCGCGTGCGGAAGCCGTATGCGGACGCGATCAACTACGGGAAAATATACACGAAAATCAACGGGGAAGCGGCGGTCGTGATCCAAACGCCCGGAAGAGATCGCAACGACCACATCCTGTTGACCTTGGATTTGGACAAATATCCTCGATTCAAGCTGCGTCCGGGCAGGAACGTTATCGAGATTCAGGCAGTCGACAGCGGCGCCCATTCCTATTACGCCTCTTATGTGTTGCTCGCCGGCGCGGGGTCGGGCAACGATCCGGCGCAGCTCGCCGGCGCGACGATTGAAACCGCGACCGTGAGCGAAGGCCCCGACCGCCAGCCGCCGACCATATACCTGACGAATCCGAGCGGCGGCGCGCTCGCGCGACGTTTGACCCGAAGCCTAATCGCGCAAGGCGTCGTGACCGATGATTCGGGCGTCGTGGCGAACGTCACCGTCAACGGCCAGCCCGCGACGCTCGCGCACGCTACCGGCTCGCGCCTGCTCGTCCCGATAGTCACTAAAACAGCCGCGCCGTCGTTCGTCTTCGAGCGCGCCGTCGCCATCGGAGACGCCGTCTCCGCCCTAGTCATCGAGGCGAAAGATCAGGCGGGCAACCTGACCCGCCTCACACTTCCACTCAACCCCAAGCCTCTGCCGCCGCCCGACGGCGGGTTCGCCGGCCGAAAATTCGCATTAATCGTCGGCGTGTCGCGTTACCGCGATGATCGCGTCAGCGATCTGCAGTTTGCCGACGCCGACGCGCGAGAGTTGCGCGATTTTCTGCGGCGGCCCGAAGGCGGCGGCTTCAGGCCGGATGACATTCTTTACCTGGAGAACGAACAGGCTACCGTCGAGGGCGTGACCGCCGCGCTCGACCGCATTCTGTCGCAGGCGGGGCCGAACGACTTGATCCTGTTGTTCATCGCCGGGCACGGGGGGCCTGACCCTTACGCGCCGCAGAATCTCTATTACATTCTGCATGACACCAGGGTCGCCGATCTGTCGCGCACGGCGCTGCCGATGACGACTTTGCAGGAGAAGCTCAACCTGGCTCGCGCCAGGCGGGCGGTGGTCTTCATTGACACCTGTCACAGCGCCGGCCTTGGAGGCGCGCAGCCGGCGAGCGCGCGCGGCTTCGAAAACAACCTGATCAACCTCTACTCGGCGAAGCTCTTCAAAGAGGAGGGGCGCGCGGCGCTCACCTCTTCTGACGTCAACGAGTTTTCATATGAGAACAAACGATGGGGTGGCGGCCACGGAGTCTTCAGCTACGCGCTGCTCGAAGGTCTGCGCGGACAGGCCGACGCAAACGCCGACTCCTTCATTACGGCGGGAGAACTCTTCGCTTACGTCCGCGACCGCGTGCGGCTCGAAACGGGTTTCAAACAAAATCCTCGCTCTGTGTATGATTTCAACAGTGATTTCACGCTGGCTTTCGTGACCAGAAAGTAGACGTTCGGTCAGGCGATTTTTTTATGATCACGGTCGCCCGTCATAGGCCGCGACGAGTTCCGTTGGAGCGCTGCGCCGCCACGACTCCGTAATCAACTTGCGAAGGTCCTCCGGTCGGACGGTCGAGAGTCGTACCAGCATCGCCGGATAATTCAGATAATGGTCGGTGATGTAAAACGTTTCCGGGTCAATCTTCATCAGCGCCTCGCGTTCATTCATGTGGATCATAATGACGACCGATTCGCCGCTCTGGTGGAATCTGACGAATAACTTCTTGCGGACATGAAAGGCCGGCGTTCCGTACGACCTTCCTTCGACCGCTTCGGGCAGCGCGAGCGCGATCTTTCGGACTGTTTCCCATGTCGCCGGCTGTGATTTTCGTTTGCGTCTCATAGCTTGCAATTCTCAGGAGAGTTCCTCCAACAACGCCCTGGCTCCCTTGATGTCTTCTATATCAAACCATTCGGTGAACCAGTTATAAATTTCCAGAAGCGTCTGCCTGGCCTCTTTCTGCTCACCGAAGGAACCCAATCTATGGGGTCACCGTTACCGTAATTGTGTTCGACTTGATAACACCGCCTCCAAGAGACTCTGGCGCCTCCCTCTCGAGCTGGATTGAATATTTGCCAGGTTTATCAAATTCATATCGATTGATAATATTAACGCTATCTTCATGTGTTTTTCCTGGTTGAATAGTTACAAAAAGCACGCTGCCAGTTGCATCTACTAAGATATCCCAAGAAACTTCGTGTCTGCGAAGTTTCTCCGCATATTTTTTAGCTACGGCAGTATGATCATCTCTCTCTACATTTACCTTGTATTCAAAATGAAGATCACCTGCGGTTCTCATCTCTGATATTTGTATATCCTGGTCAGTGTTATTTTTTAGTATCGCTTTAACCTGTATGTCCGTTCCGAGTTTAACTGATGAATTGTCTATTTCAATCGACACACTCAGCGGCGTTGTCTGGGCCTTAACGCCAATGTCACATAGACAGACTCCCAAGATTACTACGCCAATTATTGTTATTCTCGCTAAATTCATTGTCGTCCTCCGCTTCTATATGCGATTCATGTAAGTAGGTAGCCAGAAATTCTTTCACTGAAAATGGCCAAAGCTGAAAGTACAGCAGCTCGGCATGACCTCGCGTTCATCAATCCTCTATTCTGGCCTCCAATATCAAAAGCTCGAACCGAAAACTTACCGCAATCTTACGACTCGCTTATGACCGAGGCGCAGGCTGCGCGTATTCTGCGCCTGCGATGAACGGACGGCAACATCCGCCGGATCAGTACCGCGAGCTGTAGCGAGCGTGGCTCCCCAAACTGGCTATTTGCGGGAGCCACGATCGCTACAGCTCGCGGCACTGATTCTGACCATACGAATTTCTGAAAATTACACGCTGTCGCCATAGCGAAGACGCTATGGTCTTCAATCTGAGGAAGCAAAGGTTTGCGCCGGCGACTGGCCGAAGAAAAGGGATGCTTCGTGAGGGCGCCGCCGCCGGCGAGTCGTCGGCGCAAATTAGTGTAATTCGATAAGCCGCGCGTCCGCAGCGCCGATTCAGCCTGTTGAATTCGTGAAAGGATGAGTTATGAAAAGAATACGCCTATACGTCGCCGCCCT
>Ga0081455_10006734_pt1 | contig 12269 bp, 12 predicted proteins | sample TabmetS3T2R1_FD_70207 | JGI IMG/M metagenome (GOLD analysis project Ga0081455, IMG submission 70207) | Tabebuia heterophylla rhizosphere microbial communities from the University of Puerto Rico - S3T2R1 | ecosystem: Host-associated > Plants > Roots > Rhizosphere ... | reverse complement strand
GAGTGGCTCGCGCGGCGCGTCAGTGTCGGGTGACGACATCCTGCTCGATCCGCTGGCGATCATTCCGCCGCCCACGGTCGCCGGCAAGCTGAAGTCCGTGCGCGTCGAGGGCAACTATCTCGTGCAGCAGTTCGTGCAGACGCCGGACGACACCGTGTTCGGCACGTTCGTGGTCTGGGCGATGGGCGGTCTGATTTATGTGTGGCCGCGCGCGTTCAAACGCGAGCTTTGGTCATGGACGCTTGGCAACTGGTCGTTCTGGCTGATCACCGTCGGTATTTCCACCATGGGTCTGGTGCTGACCGCCGGCGGTCTGCAGCAAGGCTTCGAATGGATGAATGGCACCGAGTGGGTCGACACGGTGGTCCGAATGAAAGCCTATTGGCTTGTGCGTACCCTCAGCGGCATCACAATGGACGTCGGGATGTCCCTGCTCGTCTTCAATCTTATGATGACCGCACTCAGCCGACCGGCAGAGGAAAGAGGGCCCATTCCAGCTCCAGGTGCAGCCCCGATTCCCGCCGGAGGGCCAGCCGAATGAGCGCGCGCTTCGTCGCTCTAGTGGCGGGGGTCTTCTTCTTCTTCCTCGCCGTGGCCACCCAGGGCATCCTACCCTTTATTGAGCCGTCGGCGCGGACGACCAACGTGACCGCCGTGGTCCGGACCGATTTTGGTCAGCTCAAATGGGTAGTGACCGACGCCACTGATTATACGCCGCCGCAGCAGCTCGGCCGCCAGGTGTATCTGCGCGAGGGGTGTTGGTACTGCCATTCGCAATACGTGCGTCCGGTGACCGGCGAGACGCGCCGCTGGGGACCAGTGAGCGAGGCCGGCGAGTATGCCTTCGATGTACCGCACCTATGGGGCACCCGGCGCATCGGCCCGGATCTGATGCGGGTTGGGCTCAAGTACAGCGACGAATGGCATCTTGCGCATTTCTGGAATCCCCGGGTGCTCTCGCCGGATTCGATCATGGCGCCCTACCGCGGGCTCTTTGAGGAGCCCAAGGGGCTGGTCAGGATCGTCGACGGTGAGGAGGGCACCAAGACGTTGGAAAGAACCCCGGTCACCCAAAGGCTGTTCAACTTCGCGAGCAAGGAGCCGATCAGGCTCACGCCAAATGCCGATGGTCTCCTGTTCGTGCCGCTGGAAGCGCGTGGCAAGGCCCCGTTCATTGTGATACCGAACAAGGAGTTTACTGGCAACGCCGTCAGGATTGCCGCTGAGACGAGCGAGCTCCAGGCTCTGATCGCATATCTGCAAAAGCTCGGCATGAATCGCGGTAAGTGGCGTGACGTGTTCGAGCCGCAGCAGCTCCAGGTCACGGAGGCCACGCTGCCGCGCTCGGCGGATTGGATCGCTTACGGCAAAGTGGTCTATGAGCGCCGCTGCCTCGGCTGCCATGGTGTCAACGGCGATGGAAACGGGCTGGCCGCAACATTCATGTACAAGCAGCGGCCGCGGAATTTCCAAGCGGCCGTGTTCAAGTTCAGGTTGACCAAGGAGTCGATACCGACCGATGGCGACCTGCTGCGCACGATTACCAGCGGGGTGCGCGGCACGGCCATGCCCGCCTGGTACGAGCTGCCCCTCGCGGATCGTCTCGCCGTCATCCAGTACATCAAGTACGAGCTGGCGGTCGACCGCTCCGATCCGGCAAAGCCCTATGCCTTCTTCAAGGAGGAACCGCCTGGCCCGCCCTTGTACATTGGGCGGCCGCCGGCTCCTTCTGAGCAGATGCTCGCTCGCGCCAAGGACGTGTGGCAGAACGCCAAGTGTTGGGAGTGCCATGGCCAAACCGGCAAGGGTGACGGCGAAAAGGCTCCCGGGCTGAAGGACGATCTGGGCTTTCCAAGCCCGCCCGCGGACCTCACCGCCGGCCAATTCAAGTCAGGGCCTGCAGTTGAGGACATCTTTCGCACTATGACGACCGGGTTGAGTGGCACGCCCATGCCATCCTACCGGGATCCGCTGTCGGAAGAGGACCGCTGGGCGCTTTCCTACTACGTGCTTGCGCTATCGGCCTACAAGGATCCGCTGACGGGCGAACCGCTGCCGATCGCCCCCAGTGATCGCAGGGCGCTCAACGATCCCGCGATCGAGGCCGGTACGCCGGACAAAGCCTACGTTCCAAGCGGCCGGGCCGCGGCGAGCCGCGGCGGCGCTCACGCCCTAGCCGGCCGCAACGGGAACAGCGTGACCGAGCAACGGGCCGCCAAGGAGTAATGAGCGATGACCATCTATTTCGAGATCGTCGGCCCCTACATTGCAGCCCTGATGATGAGTCTGGGTGCACTCTGCGTCTTCATTTGGGGCGTGCTCTCGGGCGCCTTCAGCGGCGCCAACGATGCATCGATCCGGTTCTTGCAGAGGGAGATTGGCGATGACGGATCCGACGCGACCGCCAAGCACGACGGCGAATAACAGCTCACCCGCCGAGACGGAGGAGATGGAGGAGTATGCCGGCGGCACTATTCAGTCTCGCCACGGCTACATTCCGGTGTGGCTGCTGGCTGTCTATGTCGTCCTCTTCATCTGGGCGCTGTACTATCTCGTCGTCTATTGGGGTGGGCTGGGACCGGGACGGATCTAGCGATCCCAACCCACGTGCAAGCTGGTGACTGACTGATTCCGATTCGAAATAAAGGAGCAGGAATTGGCGCTTCAGAAGGAGCAGAAGGTGCTGGTAGCCAGGATCATTCTCGCCCTCGTGGCCTTGAATCTGCTGTTCCTGTTCTCGGAGTTAGCCATGAACGTAGTCCGTGTCTATTTCGGCTGACCAGGAGGGCGCGCATGATCGAGAATCCGGTTTTTTCGCTCGCCGATGCGAGTGCGATCCAGATCATCGCGTTTGTCGGCTTCGGGATAGCCACCGTCGCCTTCTTCGTTTGGGTCGCCTATCTCGTGCGTGGGTAGCGGCGGCGAAGTGGTGCCGTCGCTGCACAAGCGTTGGATGGGCAGGGCAATCTGCCGATGGCCGCCTATCTCGTGATCTTTGTCGCAGGGTTCGCAGGGAGCTTTCACTGCATCGGTATGTGCGGCGGGTTCGCGTGTGCGCTGGGCCGCGATCCGCAGGGACGTGGCGCGACGGCTTTGCGCCATCTGCTGTATAATACAGGTCGATTGACGACCTACTGCTTTCTCGGCGGACTCGCGGGAGCCCTCGGTCAGGTCATATGCACGCGGCAGGGAACGACAGTCCCGCTGCTGCACGGTCCGCTTGACAGCGGTCAGCGGATTCTCGCGATCCTCGCCGGACTGCTGATGATCGCCATGGCGCTGCAGTTCTTTGGCCTGCTGCCGCGCCTGCATCGCGTCACTGCCGGCTCTGGCGGCAGTAAGCTCGCGGCATCCCTGCGCAGCATGTTGACGGCGCCGGGACATGCCGCTCCGCTCGCGTTTGGCGTATTTAACGGCTTCCTGCCTTGTCCGTTGGTCTACGCCTTTGCCGCCCAGGCGGCGAGCACGGCCGGAGCACTGCACGGCTTTCTTACCATGGCCGCGTTCGGGCTCGGGACCTTCCCTGCGTTACTGCTGATGGGCGGCGTCGGCCGAGCGCTGGCGCCGGCGTGGCGGCAACGCGGCGTGTGGCTGGCCGGCAGCTGCATTCTGCTGCTCGGTCTCGTCACCGTCGGCCGCGGCATCCTCCCCTTCGCCGCGCACTTCGCGCATGGACATCCAGCATGACGGCACACGACCATGCGCTGTGCAGCAATTGCCTGTTACCCATAGGGCGGCGGGCGATGCGACGCACGGTGAACGGTGAGGCTTGTGCATTTTGCTGCTATGGCTGCTGTATCGCCTACCAAGTCAAGAACGGCAAAAACGAGGAGTGGGAGGCCGCTTGGCTGTTGATCCGGCTCGGTGTCGGCGGCTTTCTCTCCATGAATATCATGCTGTTCAGCCTGCTCCTATATACCGACGCCTTCAGCGGCGCGGATGCCGAGATGCTTCCCTGGATTCATCTCCTGCTCTGGCTATTCGCCACGCCAGCGGTGATCATTCTCGGCGGACCGTTTCTGCGCGAGGCGTGGCTCAACGGCAAGGAGGGACGCCTGACCTCCTCGGCGCTGATCGTCCTCGGCGTCGGTGCTGCCTATCTCTATTCCGCCTTTGCCGTCATCGATCGCGCCCCCAATGTCTATTTCGACACCGCAAGCATGGTGCTGATGCTGTTCACCGTGGGCTACTATCTCGATGCCGTCGCGCGCGCACGGGCGGCGCGCGACCTGCAGCCGCTGCTGGCGGCGGAAAGCGAGTGGGCGACCGTCGTTGATGGCAACGGACAGTATCGTCGGCCAGTGCGCGAGGTCGGCGCCGGTACGTTGGTGCGGGTTCGGCCGGGGGAGCGCATCCCCGTCGACGGCGTGGTCAAAGAGGGCGAATCGCACACAGACGAGGCTGTGGTCACCGGCGAAAGCCGGCAGATCACCAAGGAAGTCGGATCGCATGTGATCGCCGGCAGTCTTAATCTTGACGGCCCGCTCCTCATCCAAAGCAGCGGCGCGGCAAACGCGACCCGCTGGGCGCAAATTTGTCGATCGGTGCGCGACGCGCTCATCTGCCGCAGCCCAAGCCAGCGTTTTGCCGACAGCATTGTCGGCGTATTCGTGCCGATCATTCTCATGCTAGGGGTTGGATCGTCGGTGTACTGGGCACAGCACCTGCCGTTTGACCGCGCCTTCTTGATCGGCCTTGCGGTACTGGTGGTGGCCTGTCCGTGTGCGGTGGGACTGGCGGCACCGATGGCCACGTCGCTTGGCATCGGACGACTGGCCCGGCACGGCTGCCTCGTGCGCGACCCCGCGGCGCTCGAGGCGCTCGCGCGCACGCGGTTAATTGCCTTCGACAAGACCGGCACGCTCACCTCGGGTCAGGCGTGCGTTGCCGCCATCGACAGCGACGGCATCGGGGCCGACGTGGTGCTCGCGCATGCTGCCGGACTGGAGCGCCATTCCGAGCACAGCTTGGCCCGCGCCGTCGGTGCAGCGGCTTCGGCGCGGGGACTCGAGCCGATTTCCATCCGCGGCGTTCGGGTCGTGCCGGGACGTGGCATCCGTGGGAGCTGGGACGGTCAGACCGTGGCGGCCGGCAGCGCCGTCTTGATGCGCGAGTTGGGCTGGTCGCTGGCGTCCAATCTGGCCGAGCGCGGGCGATTGCACGAAGCGACGGGCCATTCGGTGATCTATGTCGGCTGGGGCGAGCAGGTCCATGCCGTGCTGTCGCTCGACGATACGCCGCTGCCGGAGGCGCATGCGACCGTCGAAGCGTTGCGCGAGGGTGGAGTATGCGTTGCTCTGTTGACCGGCGATCTTCCGGCGGCGGCGCAGCGAATTGCCGCTGCGGTCGGGATCGAGAGCGACGATATCGAGGCGGGCCTGTTGCCTGAGGCCAAACGCGCGATGCTGGAACGGCGCCGGAGCAATCATGGCACGGTCGCGATGGTGGGCGACGGTCTCAATGACGCGCCGGTGTTGGCCGGAGCCGATGTGGGGATTGCCGTTGGTTCGGCGACGGACCTCGCCCGCGAGGCTGCAGCAGTTGTACTTCCGCCCGGAGGGGTGTGGACGCTGCCGTGGGTAATTGATGTCGCACGCGCTGTTCGTACGACCATCCTCACCAACCTGACATGGGCGTTCGGTTATAATCTCATTGCCGTGGGGCTAGCGACGGTCGGACTGCTCCGGCCGGTTCTGGCGGCGGCAGTAATGGCCGGCTCAAGCATCGTCGTCGTGCTGAATTCGCTGCGGCTGGAGCGGCTGCCCGAACCAGTTCCATCCGCCGCGGCGGAGAGCGCTCCTGCACCTCGCAGCACGACCGTTCCGGTCAATAGTGAAGCCCTCCAAGCGGGTTGACCCACCTGTCTAGTGCTTTTTCTCTTCCGAAGTTTGTGTCGGAGGATGCCGCGATGCATCACGAGCTTCGGCAAGGCACTAGCCGAACGTGTCGTGCGTAAAGGCAGCGTACCAGCTTTGCGCCTCGCGTGCGGCCCGGTGGCGGGTTTCGGGGTTTTCCTGCACCTGGCTGACGAAGTTGTCGATGATCTTGATCGTTGCGGCCACGGGCTTGAAGCTGACAGCATTGCTCACCGCATCGTCGGGACTAAGAAAAGTATAGCAAATGTTGAACAAATGAGGCGAAACGCGCTGGGACCCGGCAAGTGCCTCGACGATAGCGAACGCACAGGCCTTGGCCTGGCTATTCGCAACAAACGCCGATTTCGGCATGCCGCCCGCACTGGTCGCATCGCCAACGACATGGATTCCCGGCAGTAGCTTCGACTCGAACGTTATGGGATCGACCGGACACCAGCCAGATTGATCCGCCAGGCCGATTTGCTGCGCGAACTGGCCGGCCATTTGCGGGGGTATGACATTTGCAACCGCGGCCTTGAATGTGTCGCTCGCAGTCTTGACGGATCGCTCCTTCACGTCGATCGCCTTTATCCCACCAGTAAATTGGGCAGGTAGCCATTCGATCATACCCCGATAGTGGCGTTCCCAAGCATCGAGAAATAGGTCCTGCGAGTTGAAGCTATCTTTCGCATCGAGGATCAGGATCCTCGATCGCGGTTTATGTTGTTTGAAATAATAAGCAACCAGAGAGGCACGTTCGTATGGGGCGGGCGGGCAGCGGAACGGGTTGGAGGGCGCGACGAGCACGAAGACGCCGCCATCCTCCATGCTTTCGAGCTGCCGTCGCAGCAACTGCGTCTGCGGGCCCGCGTTCCAGGCGTGCGGGATGACTTGCGTTGCAGTCTCGTCATACCCCGCGAGGGCGCCGTAATTGAAAGCGATGCCAGGGGCAACGATGACGCGGTCGTAAGGCAATTTTGGACCACGCTTGAGCCCGACGGTTTTCGCGACCGGATCAACCGCTGTTACGGAGTCATGAATGACATTGATGCCGTATCGTTGCGCGAGCGTCTCGTAGCCATGCGTAAGCGACTCGAGCGAGCATAGCCCGGCGAGATAAAGGTTGCTGAGAAAGCAGGTCGTATAGTTGGGCTTTGGCTCAACCAGGGTGACCTCGATCGTTCGCGCGCTGGCGGCCAAGTACTTAGCGGCCGTGGCACCGCCGATGCCGCCACCGACGACGACAACCCTCGCCTTGGCCTCGCTTGCTACCAGTCGCGGGTTGAGCGCCGCCAGGGCCATCGCTCCCGTCAAGCAGCCGAACTCTCGACGGGTCCGTGACTTCATGGCCCAACCTACTTGTTCAGCGCTGCGAGATAGCGCGCCACCGTCGCGATTTCTTCATCACTGAGCGCCAGCGCGATGGCGCGCATGATATGGCTCGGGCGCTCACGCGATCTGTACGCAAGCATTGCGCGGGTAAGCATCTCCGGACTCATGCCGAGGGGAATACCACCATCGCCGCCATCCAGACGATGGCAGGACGCGCACATCGCGGCGAGTTGGGCTCCACCATCGTGGTCCGCTGCTTGGCTGCGATCGGCGAGAACAATGAACGAACCTGCAGCAATCAAAATGGCGATCATTTTGCGCATGCTGGCTGAGGCGGCTCCATCCCGGTATTTGCGATCGCCGATCCCTTTGCCTATGACGCGAAGGAGCGTGGCAGCTTCAATACGGCACCATTAAGCGACAGTGAGGTCGTGCTGCAACATATAGCTACCACCACCATCCTCTTCCCAAACGAACTCGAACCTGCCGCTCTGTGTCGCGCGCAAGTAGAACTCGATAAAAGGATTCGCCGCCATGGCTTCGTGGAGATCAACGCTGAACACCACGACGCCATTGTGGCGGCAAGTAAACTTGTTGACGATCTTGCGCGGGATGACCTTGCCTTGGCCATCGTGCCGCAGCCCGGTTTCCATCGGATGGCTGATCAGGCTTTTGACCGAAAACACTTCACCGCTCGCGGCGGCGCTTGGCAGTTGCACACGGGGCGCCGGAGTGAACATTCCGCACCTCCTTCCGTTACTTGCATCCGTTCGTGGCAACCTCGACCCAGGTTTCGGTCATTAGCAACGTACCGTCGTTCATCTCCGCTACCGCTAGGACATATTGCGGTTCGGCGAGGCGAATGCGGGTCGACACGCGGGGCTCGCTGCGTTGTGGGACGAAATGAAACGTGGCGACCTCGACAAGCGGGTTTCGCGGCGCTAGCACAGAGACGTGCCTGACGTGATCGGAGTCGGTCATGGGACTATCGATCACGAGCGTGAGTGGCACGGTGTAGCCATTCGGAAAGACGTGCGGCATCACCAGATGCAGACGATCCGACGTGGTCGGGGTTTTTCCGGTCAGTTTCTTAACGAGATCCACAGCGTCATCGTTCGGGGGCGGTGATGAGGCGAGAGCGGCGCTTGCAAAGCCGGCGCTCCCCGCAACCGCGGCGGTCAGGACGGTTCGGCGCGTAACGCTAAGTGGCTTTGTCTTCTCCAACGCGAGATCCTTTCCGTCGACAGGCGGAATTCTCCAAGCGCGCGCTCGATATTTCTGGCGTTGAGATCTTACCATGGGTGCTTTCACGACTCCTCCTCGCGGGGGGGCCTGGACCATCGGCGCGGCTCGACACTAATCCTGTTGACGGCCACAGCGGGACACCCCGCTGCAAAGGACGCCGAGTGTGCGATCGCGATCGGCTCAGAATTCCATTTCGCCGTGATGATGGTCGTGGTCATGGCCCGGCAAAGGTGGAGGCGGCGGCGTCGGCAGCTCGGCAACCATGGCCTCAGTGGTGATGAGTAGGCCGGCGACGGAGACCGCGTCCTGCAGCGCGGTTCGCACTACCTTGGTTGGATCGATGATGCCCTTGGAGACTAGGTCGCCGTACTCGCCGGTCTGGGCATCATAACCCCAGTTGTACTGCTCCTTCTCCAGGATCTTGCCGACCACCACCGACCCGTCGTCGCCAGCGTTCAGTGCTATCTGGCGCGCTGGCCAACTGATTGCCCTCTTGACGATGTCAACGCCGTGCTTCTGGTCCTCATTGGCAGGCTTCACCCGGTCGAACACCTTAGCGGCGCGCAGCAGCGCGACGCCGCCGCCCGGCAAAATGCCTTCCTCTACCGCAGCGCGCGTCGCATGGATCGCGTCGTCGACGCGATCCTTGCGCTCCCTTGCGTCGATCTCGGTGGCACCCCCGACATGGATCACCGCCACGCCGCCGGCGAGCTTGGCGAGCCGCTCCTCTAGCTTCTCGCGGTCATAGTCGGAGGTGGTCTCCGCGATATGCTGCTTGATCTGGTTGATGCGGGCCTCGATGTCCGCCTTCTTGCCGGCGCCGCCGACGATCGTGGTGCTCTCCTTGTCGATCATTGCCGTTGTGGCGCGGCCGAGCATGTCGAGTGTGGCGTTCTCAAGCTTGATGCCGAGATCATCCAAGATGGCGGTGCCACCCGTGAGGATGGCGATGTCTTGCAGCGTCGCCTTGCGGCGATCGCCAAAGCCGGGCGCTTTCACCGCCGCGACTTTGAGGCCGCCGCGCAGCTTGTTGACCACAAGGGTAGCGAGTGCGTCGCCTCCGATCTCTTCGGCGATAACGAGTAGAGGCTTGCCAGTCTGCGCCAGCACTTCCAACAGTGGCAGCAGTTCCCGGAGGTCCGAGAGCTTCTTCTCATACGCAAGGACGTAGGGATTCTCCATCTCCACCCGCATCTTGTCGGCATTGGTGACGAAGTAGGGCGAGACATAGCCCCGATCGAACTGCATGCCCTCGACCACGTCGAGCTCAGTCTCAAGCGACTTCGCCTCTTCGATCGTAATCACGCCGTCATTGCCGACCTTCTTCATTGCCTCGGCGAGCAACCTTCCGATTTCGGCATCGCCATTGGCGGCGATGGTGCCGACCTGCGCGATCTCGTCGTTGGAGGTGATCCTCTTCGAGTTCCTTTTTAGATCCTCGATGACAGCCTCGACCGCAAGGTCGATGCCACGCTTCAGATCCATTGGATTCATGGCGGCGGCGACTGCCTTGGTGCCTTCGCGAACGAGGGAAGCCGCTAGCACGATTGCGGTGGTTGTGCCGTCACCGGCGACATAGGAGGTCTTGCTCGCGACCTCGCGCACGAGCCGCGCCCCCATGTTTTCGAATTTGTTCTCGAGCTCGATATCTCCGGCGACCGTCACACCGTCCTTGGTAATACGGGGTGCGCCAAACGACTTGTCCAGTACGACATTGCGGCCCTTGGGCCCGAGTGTCACCCGCACCGCGTTGGCGAGTATGTCAACACCGCGCAGCATGCTTTCACGCGCCTTGGCGGAAAATGCGACTTGCCTGGCTACCATGGATACCTACGGCGCGCTGACATCGACCACTTTTTGCCCGAAAGCTCCAACCTCGCGTCGATGTGGATTTCACTACCCCAGCATTGAGTTTTGACGTTCCTGGATCCGAGCCTCAATCCGCAATCAGCACCTCCGTATGGACGCACATCATGCGTTCCACCGGGACAAAGTTTCCCCGCCAGCATGCGCTGGTGATTTCAACCTACACGGATTTCCTCGCCTTTTGCCGTTCAGGCTCGCCGCACATTTTTTTCGGCTGGCGCCAAAAAGGCCAATCAAATTGCTTTGCCGCGGCATTAAGAATATCTTATCGGCGTGATCACGATCCGGCAGTTATGTTATCTTGATGCGGTTGCCCGTCATCAACATTTCGGAAGAGCCGCGGCGGAGTGTTGTGTCAGCCAGCCCGCTCTTTCAATGCAGATCCACGAGCTGGAAGGGCTTCTCGGCATAGAGTTGATCGAGCGGCGCCCGGGCGCGCCGGTATTCACCGAACTCGGCATCGAGATCGCGCAACGCGCTGGGGGGATTCTCGGTGCAGTGCGAGACCTGACAGACCTGGCTCAACATAGAGCCAAGGTGCTGACCGGTACGTTGCGCCTTGGCGTCATCCCCACGCTGGCGCCGTATATCTTGCCGCGGTTGCTACCGCAATTGGAGCTCGGGTATCCCGATCTGCGCCTTGATTTGGTTGAAGCACAGACCAAGGCGCTGCTCGCTGATCTCGAGCGTGGCGCTCTCGAAGTATTGTTGTTGGCGTTGCCGCTCAAGACGGCCGCGGTTGAGGTTTTCGATCTCGTGAGAGACCGCTTCCTGCTTGCTGTACCCGCCGACGACCCCCTTCCGGAAACGGCGCGCGTGACGCCCTGCGAGGTGAAGAAGCGTAAGCTCATTCTGCTGGAAGAAGGCCATTGTCTGCGGGATCAGGCGCTCGACTATTGTGCCAAGGGGCGTTGGAATGTGGCCTCGAGCCTCAGTGCAACGAGCCTTGCGACGGTCATGCAGATGGTGGCGAGCGGATATGGCGCCACGCTAGTTCCAGAAGTCGCGACCGATGTCGAGTTGCGCGACGACCGAGTGAAGCTGCTGCGTTTTGTCGAACCGCAACCTGGCCGCAGTATCGGGCTTGCGTGGCGACGGACGTCTCCACGCAAGGTCGACTTCCTGGCGCTTGGTCAGATGGTGAAGAGCGCGCTGAACGCACCCGCCCGGCCGAAATGTATCCGCCACGACCGCACTGGTGTGCGAGCGGAAATCTAGTGTTTAACCAACGAGCCGGCGAGGTGATCGAATAAGTGCGGCGATGTCCGCTATTGGCCCAAAGCAGACATCGCTAGTTGCGCCGCACATGTCCGCTTTCGGGGGTAAAGCGGACATCGCTCTCACAAGCTGCAATGTTGTAATAGTGTTGCGATAATCGCGTACCCGCCGCTTCTGAGTCAGCTAGCGACCTGAAAGTTAAAAAGAAACTCTGTGTCCAAAAATGCGGGACAAGCCTTTGTGCCGTCAGTGCGCCATGCATATTCCGCTGGACATGCGGCCCGATTAAACTGTTAGCGCTGGGTCTGGTCCATTGGCTTAATCTATGCCGAATGTCAGGAAAGGCGCCCGTAAGTCCAGGCTGAAGCTTCCCCCGGAATTGACGACTCCGGTGAGGATCCGATGGCATACAGAAAGTTTATTGGAAACAAAAGAGGAGGCGAACGCAGCAAACGCTGCTGCTCTAAAAAAAGCAAATGTTCAAGTCTGGAGCAAACTTCCTCTGCTGTTCGATGTTTTTGGTCTTTCAAGAATCGGGAATGACGCATTGGATTACATGGGACTATCGTTCAATTTAGCGATCGAGTTCATACCCGGTTTCCGCATAGAACTAAATGGCAAGTCACGAGGCCGGCCGAAGGATCTGCTAAAGTTAGCTTGGCTGATGGTTGATGCGGAATTCGTAAAGCGAGCTAAACGACGTTTGGGCCTTTCCTGCAGCGACCGCCAGATAGTAGATGTTCTCATTAGCAA
>Ga0081455_10006733_pt1 | contig 12270 bp, 9 predicted proteins | sample TabmetS3T2R1_FD_70207 | JGI IMG/M metagenome (GOLD analysis project Ga0081455, IMG submission 70207) | Tabebuia heterophylla rhizosphere microbial communities from the University of Puerto Rico - S3T2R1 | ecosystem: Host-associated > Plants > Roots > Rhizosphere ... | reverse complement strand
GAGCCGGTGCCGATGTCCTGCATCGCCGTCACGACGTGGGCGCGTCCGTCTGAGCCCATTCGCACCCAGGCGTAGGACGGTGGTCCGCCGCCGCCGTACCAGATCTGGCTCGCGAGCCCGACGCCGCGCCGCCAGCGCTCGTCCGAGCGGGCGCGCACCTCGTGGCGGCGCTCCCAGTGGGGCTCGGCGAGGTCGTAGGCGCGGTCGAGTCGCTTGTCGGAGAACGGCGTGGCGTCGCGCGGGTCGGTCGTCGCGTAGTTCCGCCGCCGGATCTCGAGCGGGTCGACGCCAAGCTTGGCAGCGAGCTCGTCGAGCGCGCTCTCCAGGCCGAACGTCCCCTCCACGAACCCGGGCGCGCGGAAGGCCTTCATCGGCGGCGTGTTCACCTTCGCGCCGGCCACCGTGGTCCGCACGTGCTCGCAGGCGTAGAGCATCTGCGCCGGACCCGCCGGCGACGCGAGCCAGCCGTCGAAGCCGATCGGCACGACGTAGTCGGCGGCGATCGCGGTCAGCGTGCCGTCGGCGCGTGCGCCGAGCCGGAGTCGCTGGACCGTCGCGTTCCGGTTGCCGGCGTCGAGGTTCTCCTCGCGGCGCGAGAGCTGCCACTTGACCGGCCGTCCCGCCAGGCGGGCGAGCCGGGCGGGCAGGAGCGTCGTGTCGATGTCCGCCTTCGCGCCGAAGCCGCCGCCCATGAACTCGCAGACGACGCGGACGCGCTCCTCCGGGAGGCCGAACGCCTGCGCCAGATCGCTGCGCACGCGCCAGATCCACTGTGTGGAGACGTAGACGGTCAGCTCCTCGCCGTGCCATTCGCAGATCGCCACGTGCGTCTCGAGCGAGTTGTGGAGAACGACCTGCGTGCGGTACGTGGCCTCGACGACCGCGTCGGCCTCGGCGAAGCCACGCTCCACGTCGCCGCGCTCGTACGTCGACTCGTCGAGCAGCGAGCCGGCGGCGATTGCGGCATCGGCTTCGAGCAGCGCCTCCAACGGCTCCCACTCGACCACGATCGCGCCGACCGCGGCCCGGGCCTGCTCGAGCGTGTCGGCGCAGACGGCCGCGACGGGGGCGCCGTGGTAGCCGGGCTCGGACGCCAGCTCGTCGACGTCGTCCGGCCCCACCGCGAGCCGCACGCCTGGGAGCGCGAGGGCCGGGGCGAGGTCGAGTGACGCGACGCGCGCACGCGCGTGCGGGCTGCGCAGGACGGCCGTGTGCAGCATCCCCGGCAGCTGCAGATCGGCGGTGTAGCGCGCCTCGCCGCGCGCCCGCTGCAGGCCGTCGATCCGCTCCGCCTCGCGCCCGACGACGGCGAGCGGCCCGGACGGCCACTGCTCGAGCGCGTCCTCCTCGACCACCGTCCAGACGGTCTCGTAGCGGCCCTCGATCTCCTTCTCGGTGCGGATCAGCCGCGCCAGCTCGCGATCGCCTCCTCGATGCGCGGGTACGCGCCGCACCGGCACAGGTTGCCGGCCATGCGGTAGCGGATCTCGTCCCGGCTCGGCTGCGGGCTCGTGGCGACGAGTGCCGCCGCCGAGACGATCTGGCCAGGCGTGCAGAAGCCGCACTGCAGCGCGTCCGCTCGGACGAACGCGTGGACGAGCGGATGGTCGCGCAGGCCCTCGATCGTCGTCACGTCGTGGCCCTCGACGGTGTGCACGAGCGTGATGCACGAGAGCACGGGCACGCCGTCGACCTGCACCGTGCAGGCCCCGCAGTGCCCCTCGGCGCACGCGATCTTCGTCCCCGTCAGGCCCAGATCCTCGCGGAGCGTGTCGGCGAGCGTGCGGCCGACCGGCGCCTCCAGGTCGTGCGCCTGGCCGTTGACGCGCAGGCTAGGCATGCGTCGAGGTGACGGCGACGATGTTCGCGAGGTGGAGGAGCCGGAAGGCGGTGCGGGCCACGCGGCGCGTCTCGGTCTCGCCCTCCGCCTCGGGCACGAGCCGCCAGAGGTCGCGCGCCGCCAGCAGCAGCTCTCGGATCCGCTCGGTGTCCTCGCGGTGGCCGTTCGAGCGCTCGTCGCAGGCGTTCAGGGCCAGGCCGAGCACGCCGATCGTGTCCGTCTGCCGCGTCCAGAGCAGCGGCGTCGCCATCGAGAGGTACTGGTGGATGCGCGCGAACGTGATCGGCTGGTCGAGGTGGCCCTCGCCGCGCGGCGGCGAGAGCGGCAGCGGCGGCTCGCCTGCCAGGATCCGCTGTCCGTTGCCGGCGAGCATCGCGCGGAGCTGCTCGTCGTCGAGGCCCGACACCTTCGCCGTGCGGAGCGAGAGGAAGAGCGCCCCCGGCTGGCCGCTGTACGGGTAGTCGGAGGCGTACACGACCTGCTCGGGGGACACCAGCCGGTAGAGGTCGAGCAGGTCGAGGGCGCTCCAGACGGAGGTGTCGAAGAAGACGCCGGGGCGGCCGGAGAAGTGGTGAGCGAGAGCCGCGAGGTCGGCGATGCCGGCGTGCGCGATGATCAGCGTCGTCCCGTAGCGGTCGACGAGCCGCGCGAGCGCGTCGGCGATCGGCGGCAGGCCGCGTCCGCCATGGATGAGGATCGGCACGCTCCGTTGCGAGGCGAGCTCGAAGACGGGCGCCAGCCGCTCGTCGTCCAGCAGGAACTTCTGCGCCCGGGGATGGAGCTTGATGCCGCGCGCGCCGAGGTCGAGGCAGCGCGTCGCCTCCTCGATCGGGCTCTCCGCGAGATCGAGGCGGACGAAGGGGACGAGACGGTCGCCGGCGCGTTGCGCGTACGCGAGCGTCCGGTCGTTCGCCGCGCGGAAGGCAGGGTGGTGGTCGGGCTCGTCGAGGCAGAAGACGATCGAGCGCGAGATGCCGGCGCGCGCCTGGATGCGCTCGAGCTCCTCGTAGTCGCCGACCATCCCGTCGATGTCGTGCCCGAGGTGCGTGTGGACGTCGACGATCTCGGCGTCGGCGGGCAGCTCGGAGCGCACCAGCTCCTCGAACGACTCGAAGAGCGACTGCGCACGCCGGAGCACCTCCTCCACGTGCCTGAGTCTACGGATCGGCGAACGAGGGGCGCCTGCATCGCGATTGTGCTGCACATTGCATTCGTCGCCAAGTCGTGCGACGCTCGTTGCGAGTGCAACGGGAAGATCCTGCGGCCCTCACCCGTCTTGAGAACGATGCGCCTCGACGAGGCGCCCAAGGAAGGAGTGCGCATGGAGATGACCAGCGCCAGCGCCAGGCTTGTCGATGTCGACGCGCTCGACGGGCAGGGCGTGACCGCGACCATTCCGCGCGACGAGATCGAGGCGGCTCTTGCGCTGGAGGAGCCGGCCGACCTGGTGCTCGAGATCGCCCCGCCTGCGGGCGAGCCGCGCACGGTCAGCGTCGCCTGGGAGCCTGCGGACCTCGAGCGGCTGCTCGACGACACCAGCGGTGACGCGATCACCTTCTCGTTCCGGGCCGACGAGCTCGAGCGAGCGTTCGAGGATCCCGAGTTCGAAGGGCACGGCCTGCGCGAGCGGGTTCTCGTGCTCACCGTCGCGGCGGCCGCGGCGGCAGGGACGGCGGCCGGCGTTGCGTCGGCGCAGCCGATCGACGAGATGGGACTCACGGCGCGCGGCGTCCAGACCGTGGCGGTGCACGACGAGCAAGGGCTGGGCCAGCGCGGCATCGAGGTCCAGCAGTCCGCAGTCGCTGGCCCGGACGCGGCGATCCCGTACCTGAGCCAGGGTCAGGGCGTGGACGCGGCGGCCTTCGCCGGCACGCCGGAGGCGGTCGCCGGTCCCGATGCGGCGGTGCCGTATCTGAGCCAGGGTCAGGGCGTCGACGCGGCGGCCTTCGCCGGCACGCCGACGGCGGAGGAGCCGGCGCCGGCGATCCCGTACCTGAGCCAGGGCGAGGGCGTGGACACGGCAGCCTTCGCCGGCACGCCGACGGGCGATCAGACGCCGGCCGTGCCATACCTCAGCCAGGGCCAGGGCGTCGACGAGTCGCTGTTCGCCGGGGCGGAGGCCGGCGCCGCGTCCATCAAGGACGAGGCCGGGCTCTCGGCCCGCGGGATCGAGGCGGATCCGACGGCGGCGATCAAGGACGAGGCCGGGCTCGCGGCCCGCGGGATCGAGGTCGCGCCGATGCACGACGAGGCCGGACTGGCCGCACGCGGCATCGACATCCAGCCCACGGCCGTGCACGACGAGGCGGGGCTCACGGCCCGCGGCATCGAGACGCCGCCGGCAGCCGACACGGGCTCCGGGTTCGAGATGCCGAGCATCGAGCCGGGCACCGCGGCCGTGATCGGAGCAGCGGGTGGCGTCGCGCTGCTGATCACGGCGGCCGGGTTCGCCGCACGCGGGCGGCGGCCCATTCGGCCGGCGTAACGAAGGGATGCGGGGGCCCGCTGCGGCGGGTCCCCGCAGTCGGTCTACGCCACCGCCACGGCGCGCAGGCCCTCGACCTTGTCGCGCAGGTACGCGAGGTACGGCTCCGGGTCGATCTCGGGCGCGCCGGCCACGCGCTCGAGCATCTCCTTCGGCGTGTACTTGCGGCCGTGCCGGTAGAGCCGCTCCCGGAGCCACTCGCCGAGCGGCGACACGTCGCCGGCCGCGATCGCGTCGTCCACGTCGGGCAGCTCCTCCCGGACGCGCTGCCAGATCTGGAGCGAGATGACGTTGCCGAGCGCGTACGTCGGGAAGTAGCCCATCCCGCCGCCCGACCAGTGCACGTCCTGGAGTACGCCATGCGCGTCGTCGGGGACGTCGACGCCGAGGAAGTCCTTCATGCGGGCGTTCCAGGCCTCGGGCAGGTCCTCCAGCCGGATGCGGCCGCCGACGATCTCCTGCTCGAGCTCGAAGCGCAGGATGATGTGCAGGCTGTACGTCGTCTCGTCCGCGTCGACCCGGATCAGGCCCGGCTCGGCGCGGTTGATCGCCCGCAGGAACGTGTCCAGCTCGACCGTCCCGAGCGACGGGAAGCGCGCCTGCAGCCGCGGGTACCAGAACGTCCAGAAGGGGCGCTGGCGCCCGACGAGGTTCTCCCACGTCCGGCTCTGCGACTCGTTCAGGCCGAGCGACGGCGCTCCGTAGAGCGGCGTGCGCTGCAGCGCGGAGTCGTTCCCGTGCGCGTACAGGCCGTGGCCGGCCTCGTGGAGCGTCGACCAGATCGACTCGAGGTCGTCGCCGCGGTAGCGGGTCGTCAGGCGGACGTCGCGGTTCGAGAACGACGTGCAGAACGGGTGCACGGTCGGGTCGAGCCGCATGGCGCCGTCCTCGAAGCCGAGCGTCGGTAGCACCTCCTCTGCGAAGGCGCGCTGCTCGGTGACGGGGAACTCGCCGTGCAGGAAGCCCGCTTCCACCTCCGGCGCCGCCGCGACGAGCTCGGTGAGCGCCGGCCGCAGGACGTCGAAGACCTCTCTGACCTCGCTCGCCTTCATGTCCGGCTCGTAGTCGTCGAGGAGTGGGTCGTAGGGCGACTCGAAGCCCTCGAAGCAGTCGATGTAGCGCAGCTTCAGGTCGACGTTGCGGCGCAGGTAGGGGAGGAAGGCGGCGAAGTCGGAGTTGCGGCGCGCCTCGACCCAGGCCTGGTGGCCGCGGGCGGCCTCACGCGTCATCTCGGCGCGCAGGTCGGCCGGTACGCGGCGCGCCTTCTCCCAGTCGCGGCGGGTGACGCGGACGAGGCTCGCCTCGTCGGAGTCGAACGGCTGCTCGTCCTCGATCGGCGCGCAGGCGTCGAGCAGGCGGCCCGTCTCGTCGTCGACGAAGCGCTCGTGGGCGATGCGGCCGAGCGTTGCGAGCGCCTCGGCGCGCGCCTCGCCGCCGCCGGGCGGCATCGTGACGCGCTGGTCCCAGCCGAGGACACCAGCCGCCTTGGCGACGTCGGCGATCTCGGCGAGGCGCTCCTGGAGCGCCGTGAGTGCGGTGTGTGCGTCCATGGACGGAACCTACCTGGGTAGGATGCGCCCCGCGTCATGCCGGACGTCCTCATCGTCGCCGACACGATCCGCTCGCCCGAGCTGCGCCACGAGGTGCCGCTCACGATCCCCGACCCGTTCACCTACGTGGAGACGGACGGCGGAAAGCACGTCGTCGCGCACTCCATGGAGCTCGTGCGGCTGCCGGCCGCGGCGCCTCACCTCGTGCCGCATCCGCTGGAGGAGTTCGGCTACGACGAGCTGTTCAAGGAGGGCCGGACGCTCGAGGAGGTCCGGCTCGAGATCCTGTTGCGCGCCTGCCGGGCGCTGGGCGTCGAGAGCGCGGTCGTCCCCGGCGGCTTCCCGGTCCGCGAGGCGGACCACCTCCGCGCGAACGGGGTCGAGCTGACGCCCGACGACGCCCTCTTCGAGGAGCGGCGCCGCTCGAAGACCGACGCCGAGCTGGCCGGCATCCGGCGCGCGCAGCGAGCAGCAGAGGCGGGGATGGCGGCGGGGCTCGACCTGCTGCGCCGCGCTGAGCCGAACGGCGCAGGCCTCGTCGTCGACGGCGAGCAGCTGACCTCCGCGCTGATCAAGCTCCACGCTGAGCGGGCGTTCGGCGAGCACGACGCGATGGCCGTCGACGAGTTCATCGTCTCCCACGGCGCGCAGACGGCCGTCGGCCACGACATGGGCTCGGGCGCCATCCAGGCGGGCGAGACGGTGCTCTTCGACTTCTTCCCGCGCGACCGCGCGTCGGCGTGCTTCGCGGACATGACCCGCACGTTCGTCGTGGCGGGCGGGCCCGACGACGAGACGCGCGAGTACCACCGGCTGGCCAAGGAGGCGCTCGACCGCTGCGTCGACGCGATCCGGCCCGGCCTGACCGGCAAGGAGCTGCACACGATGGTCTGCGAGTTCTTCCACGAGCACGGCCACCCGACGCAGCTGCACAAGCCGGACGGCCAGGTGCTCGACTCCGGCTTCTACCACGCGACCGGCCACGGCGTCGGGCTCGAGGTGCACGAGAAGCCGAGCATCGGCCGCACCGGCGAGCCGTTCGTGCCGGGCGACGTGCTCGCGATCGAGCCCGGCCTCTACCGTCCGGGCTACGGCGGGGTGCGGCTCGAGGACCTGATCCTCGTCACCGAGGACGGCGCCGAGGTGCTCACGGACTTCCGGTACGCGCTGGAGCCGTAAGGCGTAGGCGCGCGTCCGCGAAGCGGACCGGTGGAGGGGGTCTGGGGGGAACCGGGCGCTTCCCCCCCGCAGTGATCGCAGACTCGCGCCACCGCGGCCCGCGCCGTTTGTTCGTCGCAACAAATGAAACAACCGTCTCTATCTCGAGACGGAGGTGTGGCATGGCAACACGGGTCGCGCGCCCCCGCCGGCCGGTGCCGGACGAGGTGGTGCTCGAGGACGAGGACGCCGCGCTCGAGGCGCTCGCGTCGAGACGGCTGCGCGTCGCGCTCGGACTGACGGCCGCGATGCTCGTCGTGTACTTCGGATTCATCCTGCTGATCGCGTTCGCGAAGGACTTCCTGTCCGAGCGGATCGTCGGCGGGCTGACGGTCGGCATCGCGCTCGGCGTGGCGGTGATCGCGGCGACGTGGATCCTGACCTGGGTCTATGTCCGCTGGGCGAACCGGGTGTACGAGCCCGGGCTCCGCGCGATCAGGGAGGCGCTGCGATGAGCGTCATCGGCGCCTTCACCCCGGGCGAGGCAAACCCTGTCGCGATCGTCTTCTTCGTCCTGTTCGTCGCGCTCGCGCTCGGCATCACCTGGTGGGCGGCACGGCGCACGCGCACGACCGAGCAGTTCTACGCGGCAGGGCACCGGGTCACGGGGTTCCAGAACGGCCTGGCGCTGTCGGGCGACTACATGAGCGCGGCGAGCTTCCTCGGTATCGCGGGGCTCGTGGCGCTGAAGGGCTTCGACGGCCTGATCTACTCGATCGGCTTCCTGGTCGGCTGGCCGATCGTGCTCTACCTGATCGCCGAGCCGCTTCGCAACCTCGGGCGGTACACGTTCGCCGACGTCGTCGCCTACCGGATGCGGCAGACGGCCGTGCGCGTGGCTGCCTCGATCGGGACGCTCGCGGTCGTGATCTTCTACCTGATCGCCCAGATGGTCGGCGCGGGCACGCTGATCAACCTGATCTTCGGGCTGCCCTACGAGCTGTCCGTCGTGATCGTGGGCGTCGTGATGCTCACGTTCCTGCTGCTCGGCGGGATGCTCGCGACGACGTGGGTGCAGATCGTCAAGGCGCTGCTCCTGATCGGCGGCGCGACGGTGATGGCGTTCCTCGTCCTGCTGAAGTTCGACATGAACCCGCTGGAGCTCTTCCGCTCGGCGGAGTCGCAGTTCGGCAGCTCGGTGCTGGAGCCCGGCTCGCTCGTGTCGAGCCACTGGGACGCGATCTCGCTCGGCCTCGCGCTGATGTTCGGGACGGCGGGCCTGCCGCACATCCTGATGCGCTTCTACACCGTGCCGGACGCGAAGGCGGCCAGGTCGTCGGTGAGCTGGGCGACGCTCTTCATCGGCTTCTTCTACCTGCTGACCTTCGTGCTCGGCTTCGGCGCCATGGCGCTCGTCGGGCAGAAGCCGATCTCCGACATCGACAAGGGCGGCAACGCCGCAGCGCTGCTCCTGGCGGAGAACGTCGCCGGAACGCCCTTCTTCGGGTTCATCGCGGCGGTGGCGTTCGCGACGATCCTCGCCGTCGTCGCCGGGCTGACGCTGTCGGGAGCGGCGGCGCTTTCCCACGACCTGTGGGTGAACGTCGTGCGGCACGGCGAGGCGCCCAGGGCGAGCAGCTGCGCGTCGCGCGCGTCGCCACGTTCGTGATGGGCGCGCTCGCGATCGTGCTCGGCATCGCGCTGAAGGGCCAGAACGTCGCCTTCATGGTCGGGCTGGCGTTCGCGATCGCGGCGAGCGCGAACTTCCCGGCCCTCTTGATGTCGCTCTACTGGCGGCGCTTCACGACCGCCGGAGCCGTGACGAGCATCATCGTCGGCGCCGTCTCGGCGCTCGTCCTGATCTACGTCTCGCCCACGATCCAGGTCGACGTCCTCGGCCACGACGATTCGCTGATCTCGCTCACGAACCCTGCGCTCATCTCGATGCCGCTCGCGTTCGCGACCGGGATCGTCGTCTCGCTGCTCGCGCCCGAGCGGCGGGCGGAGGCGCTCTTCGTCGACGCGGAACGGCAGATGCTCCTCGGCGAGCCGGCCAGCGCACGCACGCCGCGTGGCGTCGTGCCGGCGCGCGGCAAGTGATCGACCCGGTGGGGGCGTCCTCGCGGGGACGCCCCCACGGCCTGGGCGGTAACGTCCCGGCGACGGCACGCGACGTGGAGGGGTGCTGATGGCAGAGACGGAGACGCGCGGGACGGCGATCGACACGCTGCTGCTCGAGGAGCGCCGCTACCCGCCGCCGGCCGACTTCGCCGCCCAGGCGACCGCGCAGCCGGAGATCTACGACGAGCCCTTCGAGGCCTTCTGGGAGCGTGAGGGCCGCGAGCGCGTCACGTGGTACGAGCCGTTCACGGAGCTCCTCGAGTGGGAGGCGCCGTACGCCAAGTGGTACCTCGGCGGCACGCTCAACGTCTCGCACAACTGCGTCGACCGACACGTCGAGGCGGGGCTCGGCGAGCGCGTCGCCTATCACTGGGAGGGCGAGCCGGGCGACACCCGGACGATCACCTACGCCGACCTGCAGCGCGACGTCGTGCGCTTCGCGAACGCGCTGAAGGAGCTGGGTGTCCGGAAGGGGACGCCGGTCGCGATCTACATGGGCATGGTCCCGGAGCTCCCGGCGGCGATGCTCGCGTGCACCCGCATCGGGGCGCCGCACACGGTCGTCTTCGGCGGCTTCTCGGCCGACTCGCTGTCGGGCCGCATGAACGACATGGGCTGCGAGGTGCTCGTCACCCAGGACGAGGCGTGGCGGCGCGGCTCGACGGTGCCGCTCAAGCGCACCGCCGACGAGGCCATGGCGGCGGCGCCGGGGGTGAAGCGGTGCCTCGTCGTCCGGCGCACGGGCAACGAGGTGCCGATCATCGCGGGCCGCGACGTGTGGCTCCACGAACTCGACGTCTCGGACGACCCGGCGTCGTGTCCGCCCGAGCCGATGGACGCCGAGGACCTGCTCTTCCTCATGTACACGTCCGGGACGACCGCGAAGCCGAAGGGGATCGTGCACACGACGGCCGGTTACCTCGTCGGCGTCGCCGCGACGCACCGGCTGATCTTCGACCTGAAGCCGGAGACGGACGTGTACTGGTGCGCGGCCGACATCGGCTGGATCACCGGCCACAGCTACATCGTCTACGGGCCGCTCTGCAACGGCGCGACGTCGGTGCTCTACGAGGGCACGCCGGACTTCCCGGACAAGGACCGCTGGTGGGCGATCGCGGAGCGCTACGGCGTGACGATCCTCTACACGGCCCCGACGGCCATCCGGGCGCACATGAAGTGGGGGCCGGAGCACGCTGCCGCGCACGACCTCTCGTCGCTGCGGCTGCTCGGATCGGTCGGTGAGCCGATCAACCCGGAGGCGTGGGTCTGGTACCGCGAGCACGTCGGCGGCGACCGGACGCCCGTCGTCGACACGTGGTGGCAGACCGAGACCGGGATGATCCTGATCACGCCGCTGCCCGGGATCACGACGCTGAAGCCGGGGTCCGCGACGAAGCCCTTCCCCGGCGTCGACGCGGCCGTCTACGACGAGGGCGGCAACGAGGTGGGGCCGGGCGGCGGCGGCTACCTCGTGCTGCGACGGCCGTGGCCGGCGATGACGCGCGGCATCTTCGGCGACGACGAGCGGTACCGCTCGACGTACTGGGAGAAGTACCCGGGCGTCTACTTCGCCGGGGACGGCGCCCGGATCGACGAGGACGGCGACTACTGGCTGCTCGGACGGGTCGACGACGTGATGAACGTCTCCGGCCACCGCATCTCCACGATCGAGGTCGAGTCGGCGCTCGTCGACCACCCGAAGGTGGCGGAAGCCGCGGTCTGCGGGCGCGCGGACGCGACCACCGGGCAGGCGATCGTCGCCTACGTGACCCTGAAGGGCGGTGACGACGGCTCCGTCGAGATGCTCGAGGAGCTGCGCAACCACGTCGCGCACAAGATCGGGCCGATCGCGAAGCCGGCGAACGTCGTCTTCACGCCCGAGCTGCCGAAGACCCGCAGTGGCAAGATCATGCGCCGCCTGCTTCGCGACGTGGCGGAGAACCGGCCGCTCGGGGACACGACCACGCTCGCCGATCCGGCCGTCGTGAACGAGATCGCGAGCAGAGCCGCCGCGGAGCCGAGCGAGGAGTGATCCGCGCGGTCGCGTGCGCGGCGCTCGTCGGAGCCGCGCTCGTCCCGTGCGCCCGCGCCGACGACGCCGCCCTGCTGGCGGCGGTTCAGCAGCGGCTGCCGCGCATCGAGGCTGTTCAGGGCGTCCAGGCGCGCTACGACGCCGCGAGGGACGTCGAGCTCGCCCTCGGCCAGGCCGCGCCGGTCTCGGGGCGTTGCCGAACGCTGTGGCGGGCGTCGCTCGCGTACGCCCGTGGTTGGATCGAAGTCGCGGAGGGGATCGACCGGCCGCGGCCGGCGCTCTACGCGTCCGGGAACCGCCGCATCGGGCAGGCGTCGCGCACGCTTGACCGGATCGGGCGCACATGCCGTCCCAGCCAGAGGCAGCCCGCGCCGCCGCCCGTGCCCCAGCTGGAGCAGCCGCGCTCGTTCGCCGCCGCCTTCGGCGCCGCCGTCTCGCCGTTCCGGGGGCCGGGCGAGCTGCGCGCGAACGGCCGAGTCGTCGCCCGCTCGACGACTGGACGCTTCCGTCTGCGCCTCCCGCCGGGGCGCTACGACCTCGAGGCGCGCGGCACGGGCGGCCGGGTGGCGCGCTCGGAGGACGCCTGGGTGCTGCCCGCGTCCGCCGCGCGGGCGCGCCCCTCGCTTGCCGACGACCAAGAGCTGCGGCGGGAGCTCGGCTCGCTCGGGCGCTCCTTCCCGGCGTTCGCAGCGGTCGCCGTCCGCGAGCTCGGCACGGGCCGGACGGCGGGGTGGAACGAGGATGCGCGCTTCCCCGCGGCTTCGACCGTGAAGCTCGGCGTGCTCGTCGCGGCGCTCGACGCCCTCGGCTCGGGGCCGGCGATTCTCCCCGAGCTGCGGGCGCTGACGGGCTGGTCCTCGAATCTCGCCGCCAACCGGCTCCGCACGCTGCTCGGCGGCGATGTCGCATTCTCGCTGATCCAGCGCGAAGCCAAACCGGAGGAGATCGCCTTCCTGCGCACGCGCGGCCAGGTTTCGGTGGCGGCGACGCTGCGGGTGATGGCGCGCAGCCAGGACGGCAAGCTGGCGCTGGTCGAACTCAAGGCGGTCGACGGCAACTACCCGATGCTCGGGGAAGTCACGCT
>Ga0081455_10006732_pt1 | contig 12271 bp, 13 predicted proteins | sample TabmetS3T2R1_FD_70207 | JGI IMG/M metagenome (GOLD analysis project Ga0081455, IMG submission 70207) | Tabebuia heterophylla rhizosphere microbial communities from the University of Puerto Rico - S3T2R1 | ecosystem: Host-associated > Plants > Roots > Rhizosphere ... | reverse complement strand
CCACGAGCTCGCCGCTGAGTACGAGGAGCAGGGCCGGGGGTTCCAGTTGGTGCGCGTGGCCGGGGGCTGGCGCTTCCAGACCCACCCCGAGCAGGCGCCATACATCGAGCGCTTCGTGCTCGAGGGCCAGCATGCCAAGCTCTCCGCCGCCGCCCTCGAGACCCTGGCCATCGTCGCCTACAAGCAGCCGATCTCGCGGGCGCAGGTGGCGTCGATCCGGGGCGTGAGCGTCGACGGCGTCATGCGCACGCTGCAGCACCGCGGCTACATCGCCGAGGTGGCCCGCGACCCGGGCCCGGGTCAGCCCGTCCTCTTCGGCACCACCCGCGCGTTCCTCGAGCAGCTCGGCCTCGACAGCCTCGACGGGCTGCCGCCCATCGGTGACTTCGTGCCGGGAGCGGACGTCGTGGAACAGCTCGAGCACGGGCTCCGCCCGAGCACCGAGCCCTTGAGCGACGAGCTCGCGCGCATCGACGACGCCGACGCCGACGGCAGGCCACCCGGCGACGAGTCCTGATGACGGTCGAGTTCCCGGGGTGCGAGGCAACCTGAATGTGCACGCCGGATGACCTCGGGTGATTCGGAGCAGCGACCGCCGGACCGGCTGCAGAAGATCCTGGCCCGCGCCGGTCTGGGCAGCCGCCGCGCCTCCGAGGCGTTGATCGCGGCGGGGCGGGTGCGCGTCAACGGTGAGGTGGCGCGCCTGGGGGACAGGGCCGACCCCGAGACCGATCGCATCGAGGTCGACGGCGCGGTCGTCGGGGTTCGAGCGGGGCTCGTCCACTATCTGCTCAACAAGCCGGCGGGGGTCGTCACGACCGCGTCCGATCCGCAGGGGCGCCCGACCGTGGTCGGGTTGGTGCCAGCCGAGCCGCGCGTGTTCCCCGTCGGGCGGCTCGACGCCGACACCGAGGGCCTGCTCCTGCTGATGAATGACGGGGAGCTGGCCCACCGGCTGACGCACCCGTCGTTCGGGGTCGAGAAGGAGTACCTGGTCGAGGTGGAGGGTCGACCGACGCGTGGCGTGCTGCGACGGCTGCGCGAGGGCGTCGACCTCGAGGACGGGCGAACGGCGCCGGCGAGGGCTTCCCTCGTGGGCGACCGGCTCCTGCGACTCACCATCCACGAGGGCCGCAAGCGCCAGGTCCGGCGGATGTGCGACGCCGTCGGCCTTCCCGTGCGTCGCCTGGTGCGCGTGCGCATCGGCCCGATCACCGACCGCCGGCTGGCGCCGGGGCAATGGCGGCCGCTGGAGCAGGAGGAGGTCCGCGCCCTCGAACGGGCCGCGGCCGGCGCCGGCTGAGGCCGGCGGCAGGGGCGCCAGTAGGCTCGATCCGTCATGAGCGAGCGGCCGTCGAGGGTGACGGGGAAGCAACGAGAGAGCGAGCCCGGCCCGAGCGGCCGTGGGAGCGGAAGGCAGCGCGTCGACAGCCCGAGCGGCCCGGCCGGAGGCCAAGAGCGGGAAGCATGGCCACCTGCCGTTCGAGCCCTGCGGGGTGCCACCACCGTCGACGTCGACGGTAAGGACCACCTGTTCGAGCGGGTCATCGCGCTCCTGGAGGCGCTCTTCGAGCGCAACGGCATCCACCATGACGACCTGATCAGCGTGTTGTTCACCGCCACCGGTGACATCCGGTCGGCCTTCCCCGCCGAGGCCGCGCGCAAGTTCGGGCTGGGGGACGTGCCCCTGATCTGCGCCCGCGAGCTGGACATCGAGGGCGGGACGCCGCGCTGCATCCGCGTCATGATCCACTTCACGTCCGACGTGCCCCGCGACCAGCTCCATCACGTGTACCTCGAGGGCGCGCGCAACCTGCGCGACGACCTACCCGACTAGTTGGCGCCATGGTGCTCGGACGCCCTCCTGAGCCCGGGCGCGCCGCCGTGGTCGGCATGGGCCTGGTCGGGGGCTCGATCGGCATGCGGCTGCGGCAGGCGGGCTGGCACGTCACCGGGCGGGACCTCGACGACGACCGGGCCAAGCGGGCGCTGGAGCTCGGCGCGCTCGACGCGGTGGGCGACGACCCCACCGCCACGGTGACGTTCATTGCCACCCCGGTGCGGACGATCGCCGACGAAGCCCGGCGGGCGCTCGCCGCGGGGCCCGGGCTCGTGACCGACGTCGGTTCGGTCAAGGCGTCGATCGTCGAGGGGGTCGCCGACCCCCGATTCGTCGGCGGCCACCCCATGGCGGGGTCGGAGCAGGAGGGCATCGAGGGCGCGACCGCCGACCTGTTCGAGGGTGCCACCTGGGTGCTCACGCCCACGGCGGGCACCGACGCCGCCGCATACGCCCAGGTGCGCCAGATCATCGGGACTCTGGGTGCCGAGGTGGTGGCGCTGCCACCCGACCGCCATGACGTGCTGGTGGCGATCGTGTCGCACGTGCCGCACCTCACGGCGGCGACGCTCATGCGCCTGGCCGACGTCCGCAGCGAGGAGCATCGGGCGCTGTTGCGGCTCGCCGCCGGTGGGTTCCGCGACATGACCCGCATCGCGGCCGGCCACCCGGGCATCTGGCCCGACATCTGTGGCGACAACCAGGCGGCGATCGTCGACGTGCTGGACGAGCTGACGGCCGCGCTCGGGCACATGCGGGAGATCGTGGCGGCCGGCGATCGCACCGGCCTGCTGGACGCCCTCGAGCGAGCCAGGGCCGCCCGGGTCAACCTGCCGCCCCGGCTCCGCACCGCCGAGGACCTGCGCGAGCTGCGGGTCCCGGTTCCCGACCGGCCCGGAGTGCTGGCCGACGTGACCACCCTGGCCACCGACCTCGACGTGAACATCGTCGACCTCGAGATCGCCCATTCGACCGAGGGGGCGCAGGGCGTCCTGATCCTGCTGGTCGAGGCCTCGGCGGTGGAGGTCCTGCGTGGTGGCCTGGTGGGCCGGGGCTACCGGCCATCGGTGCATTCCGTCGAACCCCCGGTTCGATGAGCTCGCCGAGCGGCGCCGCCGTGCGGGCGGTCGAGCCCATCGAGGGACCACTGAGCGCCACCGTGAGGCTTCCCGGCTCGAAGAGCCTGACCAACCGGGCGCTGGTATGTGCGGCGCTGGCCGACGGCGTGTCTGTGATCGAGGGAGCGCTGGTGGCCGACGACACCGAGGCCATGGCGTCGGCGCTCCGGGCTCTCGGCGCTGGCATCGCGCCCCGCCCGAACGGGCGGGAGGGCCAAGGCGCCGCAGCGCCGGCTGGGCTCAGCGTGACCGGCACCGGCGGTGCCCTGGCGCCAGGTCCCCTGGACCTCGACCTGCGCCTGTCCGGCACCTCCAGCCGGTTCCTGCTGCCGGTGGTGGCCCTCGGGCGCGGCCGCTACCGACTGGACGGGCGTCCGCCGCTCCGCGCCCGTCCCATGGGACCGGTGCTCGCGGCGATCGAGGCGCTGGGCGCCCAGGTGGAGCCGCACCGTCAGTCTGGTCACCTGCCGGTGACCGTGGTGGCCCCCGGGCACGTGATCGGTGGACAGCTCGACGTCCCGGGCGACACGTCCAGCCAGTACGTGTCGGGGTTGCTGCTGGCGGCGCCGTACTTCGAGGAGGGGCTCCGTGCGCGGGTGACGACGCGGCTCGTCGGGCGCCCGTTCGTCGAGATGACCGTCGCGGTGATGGCGGCCTTCGGCGCCGGCGTCGCCGCCACGGACGACGCCGGCCACCCCGCGTACACGGTCCGCCCGGGTCGCTACCACGGCACCGCCTACCGGGTGGAGCCCGACGCGTCGGCGGCGTCGTACTTCCTGGCCGCGGCCGCCATCTGCGGGGGACGGGTCACGGTCGAGGGCCTGGGTGAGCGCAGCCTGCAGGGCGACGCGCGGTTCGCGGACGTCCTGGCCGCCATGGGCGCCACCGTCGAGCGATCCGCACGCGCCACCACCGTGATCGGCCCTGCCCATCTGAGGGGGCTCGGCGGCGTTGACCTGTCCGCCATGCCCGACATGGCCCAGACGCTGGCGGCGGTGGCCGTGTTCGCCGACGGCCCCACCCGGGTGCGCGGGATCGGCTTCATCCGTGGCCACGAGACGGACCGTATCGCCGCCACGGTGCGGGAGCTCCGGCGCTGCGGTGTCGACGCCCGGGAGGAGCCGGACGGTTTCGTGGTGCACCCGGGCATCCCGCAGCCGGCGCGGGTCGGGACATACGACGACCACCGGATGGCGATGAGCTTCGCCCTCCTCGGGCTGCGGGTCCCGGGCATCGAGATCGAGGACCCCGACTGCGTCGCCAAGACGTTCCCGGGCTACTGGGAAACGCTCGCGCGGCTAAGGACCTAGTCATGCGACCCGGGTAGGGTGACCCGCTCGTGAAGGTCATTGCCATCGACGGTCCGGCGGGCTCCGGCAAGTCGACGGTGGCGCGCCGCCTGGCGGAGCGGCTCGGCCTCGACTACCTGGACACCGGGGCGATGTACCGGGCGATCACGTTCGCGGCCCTGCGGCGGGGGATCGACCCGGCGGACACCGGCCCGGTGGCCCAGCTGGCTCGGGCCGTCGACCTCGAGGTCACCACCGAGCACGTGCGGGTCGACGGCGTGGACGCGACGATCGAGATCAGGGGCCCCGAGGTGTCGCGTGCGGTGTCCTTGGTGGCCGCAAACCCCGAGGTCCGCGCCGAGCTGGTGCGCCGGCAGCGGGAATGGGCGTACGAGCGGTCGGGCGGCGTGATGGAGGGTCGCGACATCGGCACGGTCGTGTTCCCGGACGCGATGCTCAAGGTGTACCTGAACGCCCGCCCCGATGTCCGTGCCGAGCGCCGGGCGGCAGAGGTTTCGGACCTCGACTACGAAACGGTCGCCGCCGACATGGCCCGGCGTGACGCATTCGACCAGGGCCGCGAGGCCGATCCCCTCAGGAGGGCGGAGGACGCCATTCAGTTCGACACCAGCGACATATCCGTCGACGAGATCGTCGACGAGCTGGCCCGGAGGCTCGATGACTGAGGCCGACGACGTAGCCGAGATGGCGCCGGCGCCCGCCCCGGTCCGGCCGGCCGACGCCGCCGCCGCGGCGCGGGTGGAGGCGGTTGACATCCACCCACCGACCCGTCTCGAGCGGTCCGCCTACGGGGTGATCCGGGGCGCGTTCGCCTTGCTCGCCAAGCCCTACTTCCGTCTGGAGATCCACGGCAGGGAGCACATGCCGACGCACGGGCCGTTCGTTCTGGCCCCGGTCCACCGGTCGAACCTCGATTTCATCCTCGTTTCGGCGCTCACACGCACCCGCATGCGCTACATGGGCAAGGCGTCCATCTGGAAGTGGCGCTGGGGCGGCAGGTTCGTCTCGATGCTGGGTGCCTTCCCGGTGCACCGCGGCTCGGCCGACCGCGAGGCGCTGCGGTCTTGCCTCGCAGTGATCGAGAACGGTGAGCCGCTCGTGATGTTCCCGGAGGGGACGCGGCGCACGGGGCTGGTGGTGGAGGACCTCTTCGACGGCCCCGCGTACGTCGCCGCCCGCACCGGCGCGCCACTCGTACCGGTCGGGATCGGAGGATCGGACAAGGCGATGCCCGTCGGCGCCAAGCTCATTCGCCCCCACCGCATCGTCCTCGTGGTGGGCGAGCCGATCGTCCCCCCGCCCGGCGACGGCACCGGTCGCGTCCGCCGGAGGGTGGTGCGGGAGCTGACCGAGCGGCTCCGGGTGTCGGTGCAGGCGTTGTACGACGAGGCCCGTCGCCTCGCAGGTTGACGCGCGAGGGCCGCTATCGGGGCGGGGTCGGCGCCGCCGCATCCAGCGCGGCCGACAAGCATGTGAGCGCATCGAGCGTCGACCCGAGCGCGTCGCTGCCGAGCTCCTCTGCGAGCCGTTTGGCCAGCGCGGCGTGGCCGGGACCGATCCGACCGATGGCGTCGTAGCCGGCGGGCGTTGGCCGCAGGAGCTTCGCCCGGCGGTGCGCGGGGTTGGGCACGTACTCGGCCAGGCCATGATCGACAAGGAGGTCGGCGATGCGCTGCACGCTTTGACGGGTGATCCCCATGGCTCGGGCGATGCCGGCCACCGGCAGTGGGGTGGAGAGCACGGCACCCAGCACCTGCCAGCGCGCAGCCGTGAGCCCAGCCGGACGTGCCAGTTCCTCGGCTATGCCGAGGAACTGGCCGTTCAGGCGGAACACCGCCAGCGCCGTCCCGCTGAGCAGGTCCTGCTCGCGCCTCACGACGCGCTCACGAGCTTGCGGCCATCAGCTCGAAGTACCCGGCGGGGTCGTGGAGGCCGTACAGCTTGTACCAGGCCGCCAGCACCGGGGGCTCGTAGATATCGAGCCTGGCGAGGACCTCACGCGCGAACTCGACCGGCGCCGTCGCGCTGGCGGTGATGAGCTCGCCGTCGGTCACAGCGGGCTTATCGACGTAGCGCTCGGCGCCCCCGTAGCCGGTGGCGGCGAGGAACTCGGCGGCGTTGCTGGTGTGGCGCCGATCGTCGAGCAGGCCCTCGGCTGCCAGCCCCACAGTGGCGCCACAGATGGCGGCCACCGGGACGCCGGCCTCGAGGAACTCGCGCGCCTTCCCGGCAAAGTCGGCGTTGCCGCCATCCTCGAGCCAGGTGTCCGCCCCGGCCAGGATGAGCATGGCGCTGTCCTCGGGGCGCAGGTCGGCCAGCGACATGTCGGGCGCGATTCGTAGCCCGCCCATCGTCGTCGCCGGCTCCGGTGACTCGCCCACCGTGACCACTGCGTATCGCCCCGGCTGCCGCTGCCAGCTCGGCTTGTTGATGTGGGCGGTGGCGAAGCCGACCTCCCAGTCGGCCAACGTGTCGTAGACCGCCATGTGGACGTTGGTTGCAGTCATCGGGGGCTCCCTTCGCCTTTGACAGTATTCTGTCTAGTCGACAGCAAACTGTCAAAATGCCCATCGGAACTTGCCGCCGTTTGGGCGCGTCATGGCAGCGCCAACTGCGGCAGGTCAGGCCGAGAGGTAGTCGTTGCTCAGCCGGACAGCGCTCGGCGGATGCGGTCGAGCCAGTCGGCATCGAGGTTGGCGTACAGCAGCGTGGCCCCCGCGAAGCGCTTCAGCTCGGCCACCAGTGCGTCACGGTCGAGGTCCTCGACCAGCAGCACCAGCGTCGTCGTCCCCGGCTGCACGGTGTCGCGGAACCACGCCACCCACTCGTCGCTCACGCCGTGGTCGATGACCTTGGCGGCCACCGCCCCGGTGCCGGCCCCGACCCCGGCGCCGATGGCCCAGCCCACGGGGCCGCCCAGGATCAGGCCGAACAGTCCGGCCCACAGCGCTCCCGAGAGCGCCGAGCGACCGGGCGTCGGGTCGACGGTCTCGCGCACCGTCGTGTGGCCCGATTCGTCCTTGCTGACGAAGACTGCGTCCAGCAGCTTGAGCCGCTGATTGGCGGCCAGCCGGGTCGCTGCGGTCAGGAACTCCTGGGCACGGAACGCATCGCCGAAGGAGACGCCGACCAGGGTGCGTTCCTTTTGCTCCACGGGTTGATCGGTCACTCCACCAGCCTGGCACGGCTCTAGCCTCCGGCGAATGCGTAGCGGGCTGTTCCTACCGATCTTCGGAGAGCTGAGCGATCCTCGCATCACGGCCGGCTTGGCGGCCGATGCCGAGGTAGCGGGGTTCGATGGCGTGTTCGTGTGGGACCATGTGCAGTATCGGGCGCCCGCCACGCACGTCGCGGACGCGTGGACCACCCTCGCGGCGATGGCCGTGGCGACTGAGCGCGTGCGGATCGGCCCGCTCGTCACGCCGCTTCCGCGGCGTCGACCACAGATCGTTGCCCGCCAGGCGACCGGGATCGACCAGCTGTCGGGTGGGCGACTCGTGCTGGGTGTCGGCACGGGCCGCGACTCGGCGCGCGAGCTGTCCGCCTTCGGCGAGGAGCTGGGTGACGGCGCGCGGGGCGCGATGCTCGACGAGGCGCTCGAGGTGGTGACCGCCCTGTGGTCGGGCGAGGAGGTGCGCCACGCGGGCGCCCACTACGCGGCGAACGGGGTGACGTTCCGGCCCAGACCGGTGCAGCGGCCGCGGGTGCCGGTGTGGGTCGCCGGACGCTGGCCCAACCGGAGGCCGCTACGGCGGGCGGCCCGCTACGACGGCTACTTCCCGATCGACCTTGACGCGCCCCGGCAGCTCGCGGAGCTGGTCGGCGAGCTCGGAGAACGCCCCTCGGGCACCCCGTTCGATGTCGCCGTCGAGGGCTGGCCGGGCGACGATCCAGCGCCCTGGGGCGCCGCCGGCGCCACCTGGTGGCTGATCCGATTCTCGCCGTTCGACGTTGACGTTGCCGGCGTCCGCGACGTCATCGCCGCCGGGCCGCCGACGTAGCTGGCCCGTCTAGGTGGCCCGTTCAGGCCAGCATGGCCAGCACGTCGCTGGCGCGCAGTTGCCGGTCGTTGACCTCGGGACGGTCCGGCACGGAGCCGCCGAAGCCGAACGTGGCCAGGACGTCGACGCCGCTGAGGAGGTCGCGCAGCTCGCGCGGCGGCGGGAAGTACTCGTCCTCGTCGGTGATCCTGACCTCCTCCACCCCGTCCACCGGTGCCAGGCGGGCGATCACCGCGTCGACCAGTTCCTCCGGCGCCGATGCCCCCGCCGTCACCCCGACGGTGCCGGTCAGGTCGTCGGGCAGCTCCTCGGCGGCGTTGATCCTGTAGACGCGGGCGCAGCCGGACCCGTGCGCCAGCTTCTCCAGGGCCCGGGTGTTGGAGGAGTTGGCCGACCCGATGACGACCACGGCGTCGCAATGGGACGCGATCTCGGCCAGAGCGGACTGGCGGTTGGTGGTGGCGAAGCAGAGGTCACTGCGACCGGGTCGCCACAGGCCGGGGAACCGCTCGGCGGTCCGCTCGGCCACAGCCGCCCAGTCGCGATGTGAGAGCGTGGTCTGCGCCAGCAGGGCCACCGGTTGGTCGGTGGCGGGCAGGGCGTCGACGTCGGCGACCGCCTCCACCAGATCGATGGCGTCGGGTGCCACCGCCATGGTGCCGATCGCCTCCTCGTGGCCCTCGTGCCCCACGTAGACGATGCGGTAGCCCTTGCCGGAACGCACCTTGACCTCGTGGTGGACCTTGGTGACCAGCGGGCACACCGCGTTGACGACGTAGCTGCCCCGCGCCCGGGCCGCCGCCACCACCTCGGGGGCCGACCCGTGGGCGGAGAGCATGATCGGGCGCCCCTCCGGCACCTCCGCGATGTCGTCGACGAACACCACGCCCAGGTCGCGGAACCTGTCGACGACCTGCTGGTTGTGGACGATCTCGTGGTAGCAGTACACGGGCGGCTCGAACGCCCGCACCATCCAGGCCAGCGCCTTGATGGCCATCTCCACGCCCGCGCAGAACCCGCGGGGCGCGGCGAGGAGGACCTTGTCCACGGGCATCGGCCCAGCGTACCCAGGGCTGCGTCCGTAGCCCGTCGGCGCCGGCCAGGCGACCGGTGCTCCGCGCCAGGTCAGTAGACTCTGTCGCCTGTGTCTGCCCCCCGTGTCGTCGCCGTCGCGCCCGGATCGCCGGCCGCGCGCGTCGGCCTGGTCGAGGGCGACGAGATCGTCTCCATCAACGGCGAGGTGCCCCGCGACCTGCTCGAATGGCGCCAGCTCGTCGACGACGGGGCTCTGGCGGTCGAGGTGCGGCGTGGGGGGCTGGAGACGCTCGTGGAGGTGGACAAGCGGTCGGGGGAGCCACTCGGGGTCGAGGTGCACTCGGCGCTGTTCGACAGGGTGCGCACGTGCGACAACCACTGTGAGTTCTGCTTCATCTACCAGCTCCCATCGGCCAAGAACGGCGCCGCCAGCGGGGGCCACGCCCTGCGGCGCAGCCTCTATCTCAAGGACGACGACTACCGCCTGTCGTTCCTCTACGGGAACTTCACGACCCTCACCCGGTTCACCGAGGCGGACCTCGAGCGGGTCGTCGGCGAGGGGTTGAGCCCGCTGTACGTCAGCATCCATGCCACCGATCCGGACGTGCGGGCCGAGATGCTGCGGAACCGGCGGGGCGCCACGAGCCTGCGTTGGCTGCGGGCCCTGCTCGACCATGGCATCGAGGTCCACGGCCAGGTGGTCGTGTGCCCTGGCGTGAACGACGGTGCGGTGCTGGACGACACCCTGGCCGGCGTGCTCGACCGCTACGCGGAGCTGGCATCGGTGTGCGTCGTGCCGCTGGGCGTGTCCCGTTTCAACACCGAGGGGCGCATGCGGCCGCACACCCATGCCGAGGCCGTGGATGTGGTCGACTGCGTACACGACTGGCAGGAGGTCTTCGCCACCGTGCTCGGCCACCGCATGGTGTTCGCGGCCGACGAGTACTACCTGCTGGCCGATCGTCCGTTTCCCGCTGCGGGCGTCTATGGGGACTTTCCCATGTACGAGGACGGCGTCGGCATGGCGCGGGCGTTCGAGGCCGAGCTGCTCGGGGCCGGTTCCCGGTCGACCTCGGAGGACCGCGGTGGGTTCTTCCGCTCCGCCGATGCCGACCTGTCGGGATCGTCCGACGCCGAGTACGAGCCGTACCGCGGTGTCCGGGCCACCGGCGACCAGCTGCTGCGCATCGGTCCCCGCCGTGACGCCCCCGTCGCCATCCTGACGGCCCCGTACGGCGCCCGCGTCCTGCAGCCGCTGGTCGAGCGGCTGGGCAGGCCCGACGTCCGGATCGTCACCGTCGACAACCGGTACTTCGGGGGGAACGTGGCGGTGACGGGCCTGATGGTGGGCGCCGACCTCGCGCGGGTGCTGGCCGACGAGCCACCCGGGCATCGCTACCTCCTGCCCGACGTGTGCCTCACCCAGGGCCGGTTCCTCGACGGAACCGGGCCCGCCGACCTCCCCGTTCCCGTCGAGGTCGTGCCCGCCGACGGCCACTCGCTGCGGGCCGCCCTCGGCGCGCCCCCGGGAGGCTGACATGCCGCCCGTGGTCGCCATCGTGGGGCGGCCCAATGTCGGCAAGTCGACGCTGCTCAACCGCGTGGTCGGGCGTCGGGCGGCCATCGTGGAGGAGCGACCGGGGGTCACCCGCGATCGCAAGGACGTCGACGCCGACTGGCTCGGCCGGCCGTTCCGGGTCGTGGACACCGGCGGGTGGCTGGTCGGGGGCAGCGACCTCGATGCCAAGGTGAGCCAGCAGGCCGAGCGCGCCATCGCCGAGGCGGACGTGGTCCTGCTGGTGGTGGACGTCACCACGGGCATCACCGAGGAGGACAGCCGGGTAGCCGAGCTGCTCCGTCGGCGCGGCAAGCCCACCCTGCTGGTGGCGAACAAGGTCGACGACGTGAGCCGCGAGGGCATGGTCTGGGAGCTGCTGAGCCTGGGCCTCGGCGATCCCTACCCCGTGAGCGCCCTCCATGGACGCGGGACCGGCGACCTCCTGGACGCGCTGGTCGAACGGTTTCCCGCCGCCGAACCTGCGGCAGATGCGGAGTCGCTGACGCCGTCGACTGCCGAAGCCTCGCCCGAGGGGATCGCGGTCGCCATCGTGGGGCGGCCGAACGTCGGCAAGTCCACCCTGTTCAACCAGCTGACCGGCGACGAACGGTCGGTCGTCCACGAGCTGCCCGGTACTACCCGCGACTCGATCGACACGGTGATCGAGACCGACCTGGGGCCCGTCCGCCTGGTCGACACCGCGGGCATGCGCCGGCGCTCGAAGATCGGCGAGGGCACCGAGTACTACTCGCTGGTGCGGGCGCTGCAGGCCGTCGACGACGCCGATGTGGCGCTGCTGGTCATCGACGCCACCGAGGGCGTCACCGGCCAGGATCAGCGCCTGGCGGAGCGCATCGACGCCGCCGGCTGCCCGATCGTCCTCGTGCTCAACAAGTGGGAGCTGCTCGACGCCGATCGGCGGGCCGAGGTGCGCTGGCAGGTCGGGGACAAGCTGCGGTTCATCGGCGACGCACCCGTCCTGCCCATCACGGCGCTGACCGGCCGCGGCGTGCACAAGCTCTTCCCGGCGCTGGAGCGCAGCGTCGATGCCTACCACCGGCGCATCCCCACCGGTCGTGTCAACGCCGTCATCCAGGAGGCCCAGCAGGCGCACGCTGCCCCGGGCGGCGCCCGGGTGCTCTACGCCACCCAGGGCGCCGCCGAGCCGCCGACGTTCACCCTGTTCGTGAACCGCGAGCTTCCCCGCACGTACCTTCGCTACCTCGAGCGCGCGCTCCGGGAGACGTTCGATCTCGGCGCCACCCCGATCAAGCTCCGGGTCCGACGCCGGGGCTGAGCGAAGGGTGGACGTTACGTGAACGCCACACCCCCCAGTGCTGTCCCACCGGTAGCATCTTGGCCGACATGAAGCCGATCCTCGCCCTCGTGGCGGTCTCTTCGCTCGTGGC
>Ga0081455_10000823_pt1 | contig 12271 bp, 16 predicted proteins | sample TabmetS3T2R1_FD_70207 | JGI IMG/M metagenome (GOLD analysis project Ga0081455, IMG submission 70207) | Tabebuia heterophylla rhizosphere microbial communities from the University of Puerto Rico - S3T2R1 | ecosystem: Host-associated > Plants > Roots > Rhizosphere ... | reverse complement strand
GATCCACTCGAACCTGCGCGAGACGACGACGCGCGTGCTCGCATCGCTCACGCCGCGCGAAGAGCGCGTGCTGCGCATGCGGTTCGGCATCGGCATGAACACCGACCACACGCTCGAAGAAGTGGGCCAGCAGTTCTCGGTCACCCGCGAACGCATCCGCCAGATCGAAGCGAAAGCGCTGAGGAAGCTGAAGCATCCGAGTAGGTCACGGAAGCTCCGGAGCTTCTTGGATAATTAGGGATGCGTCTACTGCTTCATTCGCTGTGCGATTGCGCGGTCAATAAGCGACTGAACAGTAATGTCGACATTCGTGAATTTGCACAATTGACCAAATCTTATCGGCCCTAAATCGATAAACAGCTTTCCGAACACTTCGTCGGCAAAGCTGCTTGATATTAGGTGAACATTAGAAAAATCAAACTTAACCGAGGTTCGACCTCGATCCATTAGGTTTTCTATTTTTATGCGGGCTGTTCGGCCGGCCTCTCTACTGCCAAAGGCGTCCAGCTCCCTCGAAACGACAAACTCAATGTCATCACTTGACGATTGGTAGATCCTGTCCACATAGTCGAACGACGGCTCAAATGATCTCCCTCTGAAGATCAAGGCTTTCTCAAGCAGCTTTTCAAAGCCATAGTTTATTGATGCTCGAACAAATGTTCCTTGAAACGGAATATGATTCTTGGTGACGTGAAGTGTTTGTTCTTTCGAGCTTAGGCTCACCGTTCCTGTGAGCACATCGAACTCGCCACCGCTGACCTCGCAACACTTAAATGTCCCGAACAATCCATTGCCTTGATTGGTAGTGCTGTTTCTGGTGACTCCCTCCTCGATCGCGGCGCGAACAGCGCTCACATCGTCCGTGATTTGCGGTTTCCCCTGGCGCAGACTTTTGGGTATCCCAATGCCTGCGTCGCATACGTAGAACTCGATCCTCTGAGACTTTGGAAATGTTACTACTTGGAGGATGCCGCCCACTGGAGATTCCGCGTGGTTTAGGACATTATCTGTAATTTCATTTAATGACCATTCCAGTGCTTTCAGCCTTGATCTATCAAGTCCGGGACCGGTTTGGAGAATGACGTTTAGACTCTTATCAACAGCTTCAAAATGCTCATCTGCGCTCATGTATTGTGTGGCGGACAGGTGATTTATGTTCCGTACGTCGCGTGGATCATATTTCTCGGGCGTAATGAGGTGAGCCCAATTCGCATTTTGCAAAAGCTTCGCCGTCTTATTATCCTCTGGGAGAATCAAATCGAAATCTACTTTATCGAACCGGTAAGCTCGCGCCATCGTCACAAGAGGTAGCATTAATTTAGGAGACAAAAAGGTGACCTTTGAAAAATCCAAGGTCACATCTTTATAGCCTTGTTTTGTGATCAGATTATGCAAAGCAGCGCAGATAGGGAGGATTTCATCTGCTTGGTTGCCATAGAAAAAAAGATGATTTGCTTCGCTTCGAAACATAATGCTAACGGAAAAAAGAACCAGGTTTTTAAGACAGTATACTGCATTTGGCCTTTCTTACAATCTCGCCTAAGGCACGGGGGGCAAGTACAGAATCAACAATTTCTGGATGGCGCCCTGCTCACTAGGTACAAGTCTGCCCACTTTCCGCAGAATATGCATCGTCTCAACCGTCGCGATTTTCGCCGGCCTCACCACTGACGGTGCGGGCAATCCCGCCCGTTTCAAATCCTTGATCTCGACATCCCCCTCCCAGCCGCGATTGTCGGCGCTCGTGATCATCACGAGCCAGGTCAGGCCGTGCTGCTCATGAAGCGTCTTGTTTGAGACGACGAGGGCGGGGCGGCGTTTCTCGGCGAGCTTGTCTGTGTAAGGGAAGGGGACGATGACGATGTCCCAGGGCGCGTAAGCGCCCGAAGGGTCAGAGCGACTTGTAGGCTTTTTCGTCGGCATCGCTCGCCCATTCGCTGAAGGTTGCAAACGGGTCGTCGGCGGTCGCGCTGGCACGCTCGATTTCGACGCCGGTCTTCGTGACCTTGTAGCGGATCGTGTCGCCCGGCTTGAGACCCAGCCGGTCCCGGATTTCCTTCGGGATTACGGTTTGAGCCTTCGAACTGACCTTGGAAAATGCGTTCATCGATCCGTCTCCAATCTCTGCTAAAGTAAGACGTCTTACCTTCTTACGCAAGGAAAATCTGGGTCCATATAGGTCCGGCAAAGGGGGATGCAATGTCCGCGAAAATCTATTCCACGCTTGTCGCGTGCCTGTTTTCTCTGATGGCTGTGGCGCAGCTTGTGCGCGCGTTTCAGCAGGTGCCCCTGATGGTCGGTGATGTGGCCATTCCGGTCGTGGCGAGCTGGGTAGCTTGTGGTGTCTTGGCATTGCTTGCAATTTTGGGATTCACTGCGAAGCGCGGTTAGCCCTCCCGCGTCGCGGCGACTAGACAGGCGTCGAGCGATGGCCTAAGGGCCAGACCTTCAGACTTGGGGGCTCGAATGTATTCGCTCACGTTCGCCGATGCGCTGGGTTATGCCGCGGCCGCTTGCACGACGTTGTCGTTCGTGCCGCAGGTGGTGCGGACGTGGCGGACGCGTTCGGCGCGCGATCTCTCTTATGGGATGCTTGCCGTTTATGCGCTCGGCATCAGCCTGTGGCTCGCTTACGGCGTGGCGATCCTGTCCTGGCCGCTGATCGCGTCGAACGGGGTTACGATCGCGCTCGTGATCGTGCTTCTCGCTCTCAAGATCCGCTTCGATCTCGACGCGCGGGGTGCTGCGAGCGCGTCGCCGCGTTAGCCTACCATCACGTCGAGACGCTTCCTGATCAGCGCTTCCGCCTCGGTCATGATGCGCTCGACGAGCTCCTGCACGCTCGGGATGTCGTGGATGAGGCCCTGTACCATGCCGGCGGACCAGACGCCGTATTCAGGATCGCCCTTTTCGTAGACGACCTTGCCGCGCTGGCCGGAGACGAGCTCGCGCACGTCCTCGAACTTGCCGCCCGCCTTCTCGATCTCGATGACCTTCTGGCTGATGGTGTTCTTCGCCATGCGCGCGGTGTTCTTCATCGTGCGGAAGATGAGATCGGTGGCGCGCTCGTCGTTGGCGACGATCTGCTCCTTGATCTTCTCGTGGATGGGCGATTCCTTGGTGCAGAGGAACCGCGTGCCCATGTTGATCCCGTCCGCACCCAGCGCGAGGGCGGCGACAAGACCGCGCGCGTCGCCGAAGCCGCCCGACGCCAGCATCGGGATCTTCACCTTATCGGCGGCGCAGGGGATGAGGATAAGGCCCGGGATGTCGTCCTCGCCGGGGTGGCCCGCGCATTCGAAGCCGTCGATCGAGATGGCGTCCACGCCCATGCGCTCGGCCGAGAGCGCGTGACGGACGGCGGTGCATTTGTGGATGACCTTGATGCCGTGCTTCTTGAACTCGTCGACATGCTCCTGAGGCTTGTAGCCCGCGGTCTCGACGATCTTGATGCCGCCTTCGATGATGGCCGCGCGGTACTCGCCATAAGGCGGCGGCTTGATGGTCGGCAGGATGGTGAGATTGACGCCGAACGGCTTGTCGGTCATCTCGCGTGTGCGCTTGATCTCCTTGGTGAGATCTTCCGGCGTTGGTTGGGTGAGGGCTGTGAGAAAGCCGAGCGCGCCGGAGTTGGCGACGGCGGAGACGAGCCCCGCGCGGCCGACCCATTGCATACCGCCCTGGGCTATAGGGTGCTGAACCCCGAACAGTTCCGTGAATCGAGTCTTGATCATTGAAGCCTCTGTTGCCTGTCCCTTTCTACTTGCCTCGGTCGGAGTGGCTTTGTCCAGGCATGTCAGCTTTGGGCCCCTGAACTCTCGGCCGCAGGCAAGGCGCCGTGCGCTTCCGCTGCAGGATGTGCCGGCCCCGGCGGGGCCGGACGCTGGGCAAGCCGGCGGCTCAGCGTCTTGAGACCGATATCGGTCGAAATGAGCGTGTCCTGATCGCGCATCACGAAGAGCAGCGCGGATGCGGCCAGGAGCGGAATGGTGGCGACCGTTCGGCCCGCCAGCGCGGACAGCGGGACGAGGACGGACGCATAGCTCGCAAAGGTCACCATCGCCTGGAGGAAGAGCAGCACTCCGTAGCTGAGCGGCCGCCACAGTCCCAGAAGCGTGGCGACCCCGGTGCCAAGGATGACGCAGGCGAGCGTGGTGGAGGCGAGCTGCGCCTCCGCGAAGGGAAGCTGGGTAATGGCCCGCCCGCCGGTGAGCAGCACGAGGCCCCAATAAAGGGCATGCGCGCCCAGCGCCAGGCGGAGCCAAAGCAGGACGAGGCGCAGGCTCGCGCGGGCGTCGTCTGTCATGGGGCATATCCAGGCATCGGCCCGCACCCTGGTTCGAACCGGGCGTCCGGGTCAAGCGGGCCGCTTAACCTCTCCGCAAGGACCCTGGCATGGCCGTTGCTCTTCTCTGGAGCAAGAGGACCAGAAGCGATGACCTTGACCACCGCCCCCATCGAAGGAATCGTGCCCAAAGTCATCGATGCGCTACGCACCGCGAGCGCGTCGTCGGGCGTCGATTTCGACTATCTCCTGAGCACGGCCCAGCGTGAGAGCGGGCTCAATCCTACAGCACAATCAAAGTCTTCCAGCGCCACGGGCCTGTTTCAGTTCGTCAAGCAGACCTGGCTCGCGACGCTCAAGGAGCATGGCGCCGAGCAGGGCTACGGGGCTTACGCGGACGCCATCGGCCAGGACGCCAAGGGGCGGTATTTTGTGACCGACCCAGACCGCGCGGGGGAAATTTTTGCCCTGCGGAGCGACCCGTGCGCCTCCTCGGCCATGGCCGCCGCGCTGACCAAGGAGACGGCCGGCGTGCTCGAATCGCGCCTCGGCCGGGCGGCGTCCAAAGGCGAGCTCTACGCGGCTCATGTTCTGGGCGCAGGCGGCGCGGCCCGTCTCATCAAGCTTGCCGAGAGCCAGCCCGACACGTCGGCCGAAAGCTGCTTTCCCGAAGCTGCGGCGGCCAATCGCGGTCTTTTCAACGACACCGACGGCGCGCCCGTCTCCGTGGCGGCGCTTTATCAGCGCCTAACCAGCGGGGCCACAGCCTGCCCCGTGCCTGCCAATCTGACGGCCTCGTCGTCCGTGGCGCCCGATACGGCGTCCGAAACGTCCTCCGAGCCGTCGCTCGACACCACCGCCGCCTCCGTGGGTTTATGGCGCAAGGTCGTCACCACGGACTCCCAGCCCCATATCTGGGCGCCGGTACAGGCTCGCGCCGCGGGAACGGAGCTGCCGAAGAGCTTCGGCAGCCGCTACGGCTTTGGCGGAGTCCCCCTGACCCTGACCCCCCAGCTCCTGACGCTTCTGTCTACGATCGACCCGACCAAGGCGACCCATTCGGACAGCCGGCAGCCCGGCTAGACCCCTTCCCGTTTCTTTCGAATCCAAAGCTGTCTTTTCGAGCTTGGTCGCGGCCGGCGCTAATCCTTCGTTAAACACCCCCGTCTAACCTTTAAGGCGGGACATCGCCCTTCGGGCAAGCGGACATCCATGACATCTCGGCTCTCTCCGTCGGATATTCAGGCGCTCGTCGCCAATCCTTCTCCGGACGTGCGCGCCGGTATAGCTGACAAGCTTGGCCGTGAGTTCAGCGACGGCATGTTTACGGCCCGCGAGCGGGCGCTGGCCGAGCAGGTGCTCCGGCTCATGGCCAAGGACGCCGCGGCGCGTGTGCGCGCGGCGCTGGCCGCAAGCGTGGCCGCGTCCGTCGATCTGCCGCCCGATCTCGTGCACACCCTGGCCCATGACCTCGATTCGGTCTCGATCCCGTTCATCGAGACGACGCCGCTCCTGTCAGACCACGACCTGGTCGCGCTGATCCGGGCCGGCTCGACGCCCATGCAGCAGGCGGTCGCGCGTCGGCCTGAAGTGTCGGAGACGGTGTCCGACGCGCTGGTCAGCACCGGCAAGACGGAAGTTGTCCGGACCCTGGTCGGCAATGACGGGGCTCAGATTACCGAGCGGACCTTCGAGACAATTCTTGACCGCCATGGCGACGATCCTGGGCTCGCCGCAGAGATTGTCGAGCGTCAGAGTCTCCCGCTCACAGTGGCCGAGCGCCTTGTCACCCTCGTCGCCGACGAGATGCGCCAGCGGCTCATCTCTCACCACAAGGTGCCGCGTCACGTCGCAGACCGGCTGGCCGAGCAGAGCCGCGAGCGCGCGACTGTCGATATCTTGGGACAGGCGCGGGAAGCGCAGAACATCGCCGAGCTCGTGCAGCAGCTGCGTGGGACCGGCCGTCTGACGCCGACCTTGTTGATGCGGGCCGCGATCACCGGCGATCTGCGGTTCTGTGAGGAAGCCCTCGCCCAGCTCACCGGTCTGCCGACCCACAAGGCCTGGATCCTGATTCACGATGCAGGCCCGCTCGGTCTGCGCGCCATCTACGACCGCGCCAAGCTTCCCGAGGTGCTCTATCCCGCGTTTCGTGTCGCCATCGACGTGTTCCACGAGACGTCGTTCGACGGTGGCCCGCGGGACATCGAGCGGTTTCAGCAGCGCATGGTCGAGCGCGTGCTGACGCAATATTCCGAGATCGCGACCGACGATCTCGAATATCTGCTCGGCCGCCTGTCGGAGCTGTCCGATCCCGCCCAGCCGCGCGTGCTTCAAGCCGCCGGCTGAGTAATTCCTCGTTACGAACGGAGTGCCCTTCCGTTGTCGTCTCGGCATTCATTGCCGGGACCCACATCGAGCACGCTCAACATGCGTCTGGGTCCCGGGCCACTTGCCCGCTTTTGCGGACAAGCCGCAAAAGGTGCGTCCCGGGACGACACCGCGCTTTCCAAGTGAAAGGACTTGCTACCGCGTCGTGGTCGTGGCGGCGGGGAAGGGGCTCGACAGGCCGCCGGTCTGATACTCGCTGTCCGCGCCCTGGGGTACCTTGAAGCACTTGAAGCCATGCGGCAAAAGCGCGGCGCACACGCGATCGGCCTGCGTTTCCGTGAACGCGAGGAAGCGCGCGCGATAGAACGGCGTGTCGTCGATCTTCACTTGAACGACCTGTTCGCTCGCCTTGGCGAGCAGCTCAGGCACAGCCTCGCGGGCCTCTTCGAGCCGTGTGTTCGCGGTCTCGGTCGACACGAAGGCGCCGATCTGAATGCCCCAGCGGCCGCCTTGAGACGGCAGCGCCGCCGTGGCGTTCGCGAGGCCATCGGCCTGGGCCGGCGCAGAGACGTTAGACTTGGTTGCCTGCGGCGTGCTCGCATGGGCCGCCGAAACGAGAAGCTCGCTCACCGGCGAAGCTTCTTCTTGAACGACGGCCGCCTGGGCGAGCTCAGCGGTCGGCGCCGGCAAACCGGTCGGCACGACGGCATCCGAGGTCACAGGCGCGCCGTCCTCGCTCTCTTCCACAGCGGCCAGCTGAGCGCCGGCGTCAGGCAGAGCGGGCTTGGTTCGGGGCAGAGCGGATGCAGCGGCAAGCTTCGCCCCAAGCCGCGACTGCGCATAGACCGGGCCCTTCTTGGCGAGCTCCGCGAATTTCTGGTCGATCAGCGACTTGCAACGCGTGTCGCGTGACATGGACGACGTGCCGCCCATGACGACCGCTATGATGCGGCGGCCGTCGCGCTCTGCGGACGTCACGATGTTGAAGCCCGAGGCGTCGATGTAACCGGTCTTGAGGCCGTCGACGCCGGCCACGCGGCCCAGCATGTGGTTGTGGGACTTGTAGACGCGGCCGTTCCATTTGAAGGAGGGCGTCGAGAAGTACCCGTAATATTGCGGGAAGTCGTTCATCAGCCGGTCGGCGAGCACGTAGAGGTCGCGCGCCGTCGTCGTCTGCTTCCGGTTCGGCAGGCCCGAGGCGTTGGCGTAGTTGGTGTTGCTCATGCCGATGGCGTGGGCCTGCTCGGTCATGGCGCGAGCGAACTTCGCCTCGGTTCCGCCGAGCTTCTCCGCCACCGCTGCGGCGACATCGTTGGCCGACTGGACGACGAGGGCAAGGATCGCATCTTCCGCGCGGATCGAGGAGCCGACGGGCAGGTTGAGCTTCGACGGCGCCATATTTGCCGCATGCGCGCTGATGGGGATCTTCGAGTCGAGCGTCAGCTCTTTCGTCTCGAGCGCCTTGAACAGCATGTAAAGCGTCATCAACTTCGTAAGTGAGGCGGGGTAGCGCTGGCTGTCCGCGCGCTCCTCGTAAATCACGTCGTTGGTCGCGGTATCGACCACGATGGCGGCCGACCGGCTAGAGGCCATGCTTTTGGACTTCGAAGCGGCCGCCGCAGGCTCGATGGCGCCGACGCAAAGCGCGAGCGTCAAGGCGAGGCTGATGAAGGCCGTCATGCCGATCCGGGGCGCCCGTTCAAACGTCTCGAATACGCTCACTGCCTTCTGCTCCCGCCAGCGCACTCAACGTGCGGCCCAACCCGGTTAACCCACTGCCCAGCCCACCCGGTGCCACCCGGGACATTCAGAATGAGACCAATGCAAGAATCGGGAAAGGCCGCGATTTCTTCCGCGGTAACCACCCGATTGGCCTCACTCACCAATCTGCGGATCCACATTGATCCAAATCGTCAAACAAACACTACGAAAACTCGTTCAAAAGCTAACAATCACATATTTTCCCGAGGCCTTGCGGCTTCAAATTTTACCTTCTCGGCACCGCTGCAGCTCATCCATTAGGAGACCTGGAGATGTTGGGCCTCGTCTTCCCCAGACGACAAACGCTTGGGGTCACCAAATGGATAAATTTTTAGCCGCCTTCCCTGTCCAATTTTGGTAGGATCATCGTAACAGCGTTTCCCCCTCTGCTGAAACCCATGCGTGAGAGGGTCTTCAGTGAACCTTAGGATTGGTTTACAAGGCATTAACGCGGGGCGCTCGACGCCCCGTTTTGCGACAAATCTGCTGTCGTATGCCCGTGTCGTGACCCTGTGCGGGCCGGTGCTGACCTGCGCCGGCGGCGCCATGGCTGCCGCCACAAGCGCTCCGACCAATGGCGCTCCCGTCAATGGTGGAAGCCTGCCGCAGGCGGAAACGGCACGCTCTTCTCTGAGGGCACCGGTCGCCTCGGCCGGCGACAGGACGCGTTCGGCGTCCGCTTCCGGAACGAGCGCGCTGGCGCCGTCCTCGGTGTCGCCGCCGAAGGAGCCTGTCGCAAGCCCGCTTTCGGGACCCACCATGTGGCTCTCCTATCTCAACGGATCGAGCTTGCGCTCGAATTGCGGCAGCGAGGCGGCAGACACGTATCGGTTCGTCTACAACGCCGATTTCACCCAGCAGGTGAGGACCTATGACGTCACGCTTCCCCATGACGGGCGGCCCGGCGTCTTCATGGCGCGGGTGACCGCCACGGGCGGCGGAGGGTTCGGCTCCTATCGATCGAATGTCTGGGCGCAGCGCACCATGAGCCGAAACCAGGCGGAGCCGGTCCTGCGCGCCTTGGCCAAAAGCGGCTTTGGGACCCAGTCTCGGGGCCAGGCTTCGCTCCGTTCAGACGCTTTCTACTGGGTGGTGAGCGCATGCGTGAACGGCGCGTTCCGCATGTCGGCCTGGACCCAGCTCGCCGCCGACCAATCGCCGGCTGAATTCGCCCCCGAGCTGTTTTCCCTCGATGATACAGCGGTCCCGGTCAGGCTTCCCGCCAAGGCCGGTCCCGCCAAGGGAACTTTTTGGGGCGACGCGGAGCCTCAGACGCCGGAGCCGCCGGAGCGCCAGGTCTTCAAGGTCGAGCTCACGGGAGGTCGCGCGCTCAGCCTCGACCGATAGACGATTTGCTCCTTAGAATTAATTTGCTGCATCGCAAAAATTTCTGTTGACAGCCGGGGGAAAACCCTGGATATGTGAAGGCGAAATATTGCGGTGCAGCATCCGCCCGGTTGGGCCTCCAGCCTCGCCCGGCACGCACCAATAAAATGAGCTGTTGGCGCCGCATCACGTAGCCTATTGCGCCGGCTCCCTTCTTGGACCCGACCCGAGCTATCGGAGAAAAAAGTAATATGGCCACCCCAAAAGCGAAGTCCCCCCTCAACGGCGCATCAGAGACCATCGAATCTGTTGTCACGGCGAGCAGCGATGCCCTGAAGCAGGGCCTCGATAAGGCCGTGAAGAGCTACGACAATGTCGCGGCTTTCAACAAGGCGACCCTCGAGGCGCTCATGCAGTCCGCGAGCGTCACGACCAAGGGCATCGAGGCGCTGAACGCCGAGACGCTCGCCTTCTCCAAGCAGTCGCTTGAAGATGCGGTCGCCGCGACCAAAGCCGCGCTCACGTCGCGCAGCATTCAGGAACTGGTTGAAGTCAACAGCGACTTCGCGAAGTCGGCGTTTGATTCCTACGTCGGCCAGTTCACCAAGATGGGCGACATGATCGTGACGCTTGCCAAGAGCGCCGCGGAGCCGCTCAACGGCCGCACGGCCGCGCTTGTCGACGTCATTCAAAGCGCGCGCGTTGCTTAATTCGCCGCGTGCTTGAGATCCGGCGAACCTCGCCGGATCGGTGTTCCTTGTCGTAGCGTTTGCGTTTTGTCCTGAGGAAAAGGCCCGGCTTGTCCGGGCCTTTTTCGTTGTGAAACACACAACTTGACCCCGGCCGGACCGCCGCTCAAGGTGGCTCGTCAGCAAGGGGCCGAGATTCGACATGATCGAGATGATCGACTTCGCGACGCTCGAACGGTCGTCCTCACAGAACTCCTATCTCGTCTGCCCGCCCGGCATCGGCCGCGCGGTGCCGGATCGCGTCGCGCCGGTGTTTCAGATGTCGCCCGCGCAACTGCGTGAGCTGTGGTTTCGTATCGTGTCCCGCGAGGATAGAATAACCATGGTGGCCTGGATCGATGACACGCTGGAATGCGAGTTCATCGAGCGTTCTCTGGTGTTCAAATTTCCCCGACGGATCACCGTGCAATTTCTGTCGGGGGGGCCGGGCCGCGCAACGCTCGCGGTCTATAGCCGCTCCATTTTCGGCTCGATGGATCTTGGCGTTAACAGGCGGCGGATCGAGCGCTGGCTGACCCAGCTCGACAAAGAAGCGGCCGTTGCGGCGCCGAAGTGATCGATTGGACCTCCTGGCCCTTTGAAGTGGGAACGGAGTTCATATTTAATTGGTTGGAACGGGCCGATGATGTCGGCTCTTCTATGGACAGGGCGGGCCGCGCCTACGGGTTGAGCGGGCCGCTTCGGGTGCGGTCCTGGCTGCTGGGGGCTCGCCCGAGGAATTGAGGATATGCTGGTCGATTATGAGCGCGCGTAACGGACAAGGCGGAGGCCCGTCGACGGGTCTCGTCACCAAACCGAAAACCAAGACCAAACGGCCGTCGCTGTACAAGGTCTTGCTGCTCAACGACGACTACACGCCGATGGAGTTCGTGGTTCATATTCTCGAACGGTTTTTCAACAAGAACCGGGACGAGGCGACCTCGATCATGCTCCATGTCCATCAGCACGGGGTGGGGATGTGCGGCATCTTCACCTATGAGGTGGCGGAAACCAAGGTTGCCAGCGTCATCGACTTTTCGCGCCGGCACCAGCATCCGCTTCAATGCACCATGGAAAGGGAATAAAGCCGACAGTGCCGACCTTCTCGCGCAATCTCGAAGACGCCCTTCACCGCGCCCTGGCCTATGCCTCGGACCGCAATCACGAATACGCGACCCTCGAGCACCTCCTGTTGTCGCTTCTGGACGATCAGGAAGCCGCGGCCGTCATGAAGGCCTGCGGCGTCGATCTCGACAGCCTGCGCCAGACGGTCCTGCGCTACGTCGACACCGAGCTTCAGAACATCGTCGTCGACTCGGGGGAGGATGCGAAACCCACGGCGGGTTTTCAGCGCGTGATCCAGCGCGCCCTCATCCATGTTCAATCGTCGGGCCGTGACGAAGTGACGGGCGCGAATGTGCTTGTCGCTATTTTCGCGGAACGTGAGAGCCACGCTGCGTATTTCCTGCAGGAACAGGAAATGACGCGCTATGATGCCGTCAACTACATCAGTCATGGTGTAGCCAAACGGCCTGGCATGGGTCAGTCACGGCCTGTACGCGGTGCCGACGAGGAAGAGGGCGAAGCCGTGGCGAAGACCGGCAGCGAAGCGCTCGATGCCTACTGCGTCAATCTCAACGAGAAGGCGCGGAAGGGCAAAATCGACCCTCTGATCGGTCGCGAGGCCGAGATCGAGCGCACGATTCAGATCCTCTGCCGCCGTCAGAAGAACAATCCATTGTTCGTGGGCGATCCCGGCGTCGGCAAGACTGCCATCGCCGAGGGCCTCGCACGTATGATCGTGCGCGGCGAAGTGCCCGAGATCCTGCAGGACGCTACG
>Ga0081455_10006731_pt1 | contig 12272 bp, 10 predicted proteins | sample TabmetS3T2R1_FD_70207 | JGI IMG/M metagenome (GOLD analysis project Ga0081455, IMG submission 70207) | Tabebuia heterophylla rhizosphere microbial communities from the University of Puerto Rico - S3T2R1 | ecosystem: Host-associated > Plants > Roots > Rhizosphere ... | reverse complement strand
CGAGAGCTTCAGCACGGTGAGGTACACGAGCAGGGCGGTGCCGATCGTCCCGAGCAGCAGCCCCAGACCGCCGAAGAGGTGCAGCGGGCGATGGCGGTACCGGCCCATGAACCACACGGTCATGAAGTCGAGAAGGCCCCGGAAGTACCGCTCCACGCCGTAGCGCGACTTTCCGTGCTCGCGCGGCCGGTGGTTGACCGGCAGCTCCGCAACCCGATAGCCGCGGTCATGGGCGAGCACCGGCAGGAAGCGGTGGAGCTCGCCGTAGATCCTGAGGTTCCGGACGACGTCGGCTCGGTACGCCTTGAGCCCGCAGTTCAGATCATGGAGGCGCAAGCCGGAGACGCGCCCGACGACGGCGTTGAAGATCCGCGAGGGGATTCGGCGGGATAACGGGTCGCGGCGCTGCGTCTTCCAGCCGGAGACGAGGTCGAAGCCTTCATCGAGCTTTGCGAGCAGGCGCGGGATCTCGGCCGGATCGTCCTGGAGATCCGCGTCGATCGTGACGACGACGTCACCGTCCGCGTGCCGGAAGCCGGCGGCGAGCGCGGCGGCCTTGCCGAAGTTGCGGCGCAGGCGTACGACCTCGACGTTGTCCGCCTCGGAATGGAGCCGGGTCAGCGCGGCGAAGGAGCCGTCCGTCGAGCCGTCGTCGACGAACACGACGTCCCACGGTCGGCGCAGCGGGTCGAGCGCGGCGCGAAGCTCCTCGTAGAGCGTCTCTACACTCCGCTCCTCGTCGTGCACCGGGACGACGACGGTGATCACGGCACTAGCTTATGCCCCGCATGGCGCCACTTCTTTCACTCGAGGAGGCCCAGCAGCGGATTCTGGAGCGGGTCGTTGCCCTCCCGCCCGAGCGTGTTCCGCTCGACGCGGCCGCCGGACGAGTCCTGGCCGACCCGGCGGCCGCCCTGGTCGACCTGCCGCCGTTCGACTCATCGGCGATGGACGGCTTTGCGCTCCGGGCTGCGGACACGCCTGGGCGGCTGCCCGTCGTCGCCCGGATCGCGGCGGGCCGGCCCGCGCCCCGAGGGCTCGAGGGCGGCGAGGCGATGGCCATCGCCACGGGAGGAGCCGTCCCCGGCGGCGCCGACGCCGTCATCCCCATCGAGTATGTTGTCGATCATGGCAACGAGGTCGAGATCGGTCAGGCGGTGGAGGTCGGCGCCAACGTGCGCCCACAGGGCGGGGACGTTCGGCGTGGAGAGCCGCTGGTCGCCGCCGGCACGGTGCTCGGGGCGGCGCAGATCGGCGCGCTCGCCGCCGCAGGCGTTCCCGACATCATCAGCGCTAGGCGTCCACGCGCGGCTGTGCTGGCGACGGGGAGCGAGTTGAGACCCCCTGGGGCGGAGCTCGAACCAGGCGAGATCTACGACGCCAACGGGGTCATCCTCGCGACGCAGCTGGCCTCGGCCGGTGCCGAGGTCGAGCGGCTCGAGCCTGTCGCCGACGATGAGGCTGCGCACCGCGGCGCGCTCGAGACGGGCCTTCGCGCCGACGTGCTCGTGAGCTCGGGCGGCGTGTCGGTCGGCCCCCATGACCTCGTCCGGTCGGTCGGCGCGGAGCTCGGCGTCGAGGAGGTGTTCTGGGGCGTCGCCGTCAAGCCGGGCAAGCCGCTCTGGTTCGGCGTGCGCGACCGGACACTCGTCTTCGGGGTGCCCGGGAACCCGGTCTCGGCGCTGGTCTGCTTCGAGCTGTTCGTCCGCCCCGCGGTGCTCGCGCTCCAGGGCGCCGGTGCCCCCTTGCCTCGGTTCGAGCCGGGGACGCTCGCGCGCGGCATCCGGCGGAACCCGGTGCGAACGGAGCTCGTCCGTGCCCGGAGCCGGGTCGGCGACGGCGCCGTCGAGCTCGAGCCCCTGGGTGGCCAGGACTCGCACATGATCGCCCGCGCCGCGGGAGCGGATGTGCTCGTGCTCGTTCCGGCCGGCGAGGGCGAGCTCGACGCCGGCGCCGCGGTCAGCTTCCTGCGGCTCGCTTGAGCTCCTCGACGCGTTGTCGACTTAGAAAACGGAGAAGCACACGGCGGACGAGCTCGCGCACGGGCCCGCGGGGCGGTCGTTCGCGCGCCGTGGGGTACGGCGCGTAGCGGCCTGCGCTCACCGCAACGAGCTGGCCTGCGGCGGCCAGCCAGGCGAGACCGATCAGAACCGAGGGTACGGGGACGTAGCCGAGCGCGAGGAGGTGAAGGAAATACGAGGGCGCTTCCAGCCCGAGATCGAACCGCCAGGCGAAGGAGCCCAGCAGGAGGAGCGGGCCGATCAGTCCGAGCGCGAGCACGCCGGCCCGAACCCACACGCGATGGTGGCGAACCTGGGGAAGCCAGAGCCAGGCATGAAGTGACGGAAGAACGAAGATCAGCGCGAAGGGGTTCGTCGCGACGATCAGGAGCGCGACTACGCCGAGCGAGAGCAGCGCAGCGGTCTGACCGGCGAGCTCCTCCTCGGCGGTGACCCGGCGGCGCGGGAGCAACCGTTCACGTGCAACCAGCCAGCCGAGGGCTACGAGCGCCGCCAGCACTGCGAAGCCGAGCAGGGGGTGGTCGCCGACGTAGTCCAGGTCCGGCGACGGGGGGCGCGGCGCGCCGTCTCCCCACACGCCGATAAGCGCCAGCACCGCGAAGACCGCCCCGGTCCAGAGCCAGAAGCCGAGCCTGCTTCGGTAGCTGCGGAGCGCCGGCGCCAGAGGAATGTGCCGCCGCCGGCAGCGAGCGAACAGATCGACCGCGGCGAGCAGAAACGGCAACAGCGCCGCAATGAGAACGAGCTTGATCGCCCAGCCGCGGATCACCCGAGGACCGAGGTAGATGTAGGTCGCCGTCGAGCCCGGCAGCGCGACGCCCTCGTCCAGCGACCCGACGATGCTCTCCGCGGCGCCGCCGGCCTCGCCAATCCTGCTCTCGACGAGCGCGTCGAGCGTGTCGGTCGCCGGGCGGGGCGGCCGCTCGTTCCCGGTTGTCAGCGTCAACGCGGGCACGCCGTGGCCGACGAACGGGCCCTGCTCGTACAGGCTGAACGGAAACGCCAGGTCGATCAGCTGGCCGAGCGCGCTCGTTCGACGCGGCTCGGCGCCGGTGCGCTCCTGGACACGGGCGGCCGCGGTCTGGACGAGGGTCGCGTCCGGCGAGCGGGGCCGATCGCCGGCCAGCTCGAGTCTCAGTGGCTTCTCACCACCGATCGCGTCTAGGTTGAGGACCGCCTCCAGGCTGTCGCGGTACCTCGAACGTTCGAGGAAGCGCACCGCTCCGAGGCCTCCGACCGCGCCGCCGTCGGTGGAGAGGAAGACGATCGTGTGCGACGGGTTGAGCGCCGCCTGCTGGCTGCGTAAGCCGTACCCCCGCGCCAGCTCGAGCAGTGCGCCAGTGCCCGAGGCGTTGTCGTTCGCGGCGGGGCTGATGTCGAGGTTGTCGCGGTGGGCCATGACCACGAGCGTCTCGCCGGACCGCCCGGGCGCCACCGCGTAGACGTTCTGGAGCTGCCTCGCGCCCACTCCCGGGACCTCGGCTTCGAAGCGATCCCGCTGGACGCGAAAGCCGTACGAACGCAGGCGGTCGACGACCCACTCCGCCGCGGCTCCGGCCTGGGTCGATCCCGATGCCCGGAACGGATGGCTGATCGCCAGCTCGCGGGTTGCCTCGACCGCGGCCTGCTGGTCGAATGCAGGCGGAAGCGAAGCCGGCGGCAGCTCGTCCGGGCGGCCGACCGTGAATGCCGCGACGAGCAGCGGGATGGCGACGAGCAGCGCGGTACCGCGGTACGTGCGACCGTTCACGGGCCGCTCGAGGGAGCCGTGCCGCGCCCGCGTCGGCTCGGATTGGGGCCGCAGCGAGGCCATAAGCCGGGGCTATAGTAGGGAGGGCCGGTTGATTACGCCTACGCCCGGCGGTGATGCGCCCGTGCCCGACTCCTCGACCATCCTCCTCGTCGACGACGAGGATTCCGTGCAGAAGGTGCTCTCGTACCCCCTCGAGCGGGACGGTTTTCGCGTCGTTGCCGCTCGCGACGGCGAGGAGGCACTCGCCAAGTTTGCTGCGGAGCCGGTCGACCTCGTCGTCCTCGACCTGATGCTGCCGAAGCTCGACGGGCTCGAGGTCTGCAAGCGGCTTCGGGCCCAGAGCACGGTTCCGATCATCATGCTCACGGCCCGGGACGACGAACTGGACAAGGTGCTCGGCCTCGAGCTCGGCGCCGACGACTACATCACGAAGCCGTTCTCGATCCGCGAGTTCCGAAGTCGCGTGCGCGCGCTGCTGCGCCGCGCCTCGCTGCCGCCGCAGCACGATCAGCGGCGGAGCGAGACGATCGTCACCGACGGGCTGGAGATCGACCCGACGCGGCGCTCGGTCGAGGTGCACGGCGACCCGATCCAGCTGACCTACGTCGAGTTCGAGCTCCTCCGAACGCTTGCGGCGAATCCCGGACAGGTCTTCAGCCGCCGGCGCCTGCTCGAGTCCCTCTGGGGCGACTCGTCCTACCGCGAGCCGCGCACGATCGACGTCCACGTGCGCCACCTGCGCGAGAAGCTCGAGCGCGACCCCAGCGAGCCGGAGTTCATCCTCACCGTGCGCGGCGCGGGGTACCGTTTCCGGGACGCATGAGCCGGTTTCGACATCTGAACCGGTTCCGCACCGTCGGCGTCAAGCTGACGCTCGCTCTGATCGCGCTCGTTCTCGGGGCGCTCGCGATTGTCTACCTGGCGATCGTGCCGACGCTCAAGAACCGCCTGATCGAGGATCGGCTCGACCAGCTCCAGCGGACCGCGGCCTTCGTGGTCCGGGACATCTCCGCCAACGAAGAGCAATTCGGTCTCGACGCCATCTTGCAGACCGAGAGCCAGCAGCGCGGCGTCCGGGTCATCGTCTGGCGATTCCTGGACGAGAACCCGGTCTTCCTTCAGGTCGAGGGGGACTCGCGCGGGCTCGGTCGCGCCCCGGAGAGCGATCCGGTGGCGCAGCAGGCCGCCGAGCGCCAGCGCGGCGTTGCACGCGGCGTCGTGGAGAGAAACGGGACGCGGTTCGCCGAGGTCGCCGTTCGCTTCGGAGGGATTCGCGTTGCGCTGATCGCGACGCCGATCGAGGACACGTTCTCGAACGTGGCGCTCGTCCAACGCCGGCTCGTCGTCGCCGGCCTGATCGCGCTCGCCGCGGCGGCGCTGGTCGGGTTCGCGCTCGCACGGGTTTTCGCGCGGCGCATTCGTCGCCTCGAACGTGCCGCTGGTCGAATCGCCGCCGGACAGTTCGACGAGCCGGTCGTCGACCGTGGCGCCGACGAGCTCGGCGAGCTGGCCGTCGCGTTCGACGACATGCGCAAGCGGCTGGCCGCGCTGGAGCGCGCGCGGCGGGAGTTCATCGCGAACGCCTCGCACGAGCTGCGCACGCCGATCTTCGCCCTTGGCGGTCACGTCGAGCTCCTGACCGACGACGAGGTCGACGAACGCGACCGCCGCGAGTTCCTCGAGGAGATGCGCCTTCAGGTCGAGCGCCTGACGAAGCTGACCACGGACCTGCTCGACCTCTCGCGAATCGATGCCGGCCACCTCCGGGTCGAGCTCTCGCCTGTCGACCTGTCTGAGATCGCGGGAAGCCTCATCGGCGAATTCGGGGCCGTGGGTCGTGGCAGCGACCATCTGCTCGTCTCCGACGGCGACGACCGCACGTTTGCGCTCGCCGACGAGGAGCGCGTGCGCCAGATCGGGCGCATCCTGCTCGAGAATGCGCTCCTGCACACCCCGCCGGGGACACACGTACGCGTGGCCACCGGCGGCGACGCCGACTCGGCCGAGCTTCGGGTCGAGGACGACGGCCCCGGGATCAGCGCCGGCGACCGCGAGCACGTCTTCGATCGCTTCTACCGCGCCGACGGCGCGCTCGCAGCTGGAAGCGGTCTCGGGCTGGCAATTGCCTGGGAGCTCGCGACGATGATGGGCGGCGAGCTGGAGCTCGAGTCGCGGCCCGGGCGCACGGTGTTCACGCTGCGGCTTCCCCGCGAGGCGATGCCGGCCGAGGAGCGCGAGCCGGCCCTCGTCCGGTAGCAGCCTTTTCCCGTGGAAACGGGTCCGAAGGGGCCTGGCTACAGTGAAAGCCTCGTGCGCCCCGGAGCCGTCGCCGCAGTCGCATTGATCGCAGCTGTCCTCGGTGGGCTGATCGCGGCTGTCGTCGCCGATCGGTCGGGCACCGGTGAGAGCGGTTCGACGCAGACGGTCTTCGTCCAGGGCGGCGGCGCGGCGCTCCCGGTCGAGCGCACGGTCGCGGCGGCGAGCGCGAAGCCGCTGCCCGGTAACGGGTTCGATCCGGCGGCGATCTACCGGGCGCGCACCGCCGGCGTCGTCACGGTCTACTCGTACTTCGGCGATCGTCCGACCTCCGAGCGCGCGGCGCAGGGCTCGGGCTTCGTGATCTCGGAGCGAGGCGACGTCCTGACGAGCGCCCACGTGGTGACGACTGCGGGCGAGGATCAGGATCCGGGGGCGAAACCGGCCGAGGCCGATCGTGTCTTCGTCGCCTTCGACGATCGCGATCGAGTGCCGGCGAGGCTCGTCGGCTGGGATGCGTACGACGACGTCGCCGTTCTGCGGGTGAATCCGAATGACCACGCCCTGGACCCGGTACCGCTCGCGAACTCCGACCTGGTCGTGGTCGGTGAGCCGGTCGCCGCGATGGGCAGTCCGTTCGGCAACGAGAACTCGCTCGCAGTCGGGATCGTCTCGGCGACGCGACGGTCGATCGACTCGCTGACCTCGAACTACACGGTTGCCGACGCGATTCAGACCGATGCTCCGATCACGCACGGGAACTCGGGGGGCCCGTTGTTCGACGCACGCGGACGGGTCATCGGCATCAACGCTCAGATTCGGACGACCTCGGGTCAATCCGAGGGTGTCGGCTTTGCGATCCCGATCAACGCCGCCAAGCGCTCGTTCGAGCAGATCGCCCAGACCGGACGTGTGGCGTACGCGTACATCGGCCTCAGCGCCGAGGACCTGACGCCGACGATCGCGCGTCGCTTCCGCTATCCGGTCCAGCGCGGCGCCGTGATCGCGTGCGTCGTGGGCGACGGGCCGGCAGATGACGCGGGCCTGCGCGGGGGCGACGAGCGCCGCCAGTTGAACGGCCTCGCGTTTCGGCACGGCGGCGATGTCGTTGTCAAGATCGGCAACAACCCGATCGGAAGCGCAGACGACCTCGTGCGCGTCGTCAGCGAACGCCTGCTCCCGGGTCAAGTCGTCCGCTTCACGGTTCGCCGCGGCGACGAGCAGCTAAGCGTGCCGGTTCGGCTCGACGAGCGCCCGAAACAGCCGACGGGCGACTGCTGACCGCGTTTAGCCGTCCGCCGTGCCGGAGATAGTCGGAGTGAAGAACCGCTGTTCCATAGCGATCCTGGTAGAACCTGGGCGAAAGTGACCTGAGAATGTCCCAAAGTCCATCAGCGGCCTCGACAACGAACGGCGGAACGCAGGTCGTCAAGCTGACGATTCCGGCGAAGGCGGAGTACATCACGCTCGTCCGACTGGCCCTGAGCGGTCTTTCCCACCTGCGACCGCTCTCCGAGGAGACCCTGGGCGATCTCAAGCTTGCCGTCACCGAGGCGTGCTCGAACTCGGTTCGGCACGCGTACCGAGACGGCCGGCAGGGCTCCGTCGACGTCGTCTACGAGCTCCAGGCAGACCGGCTGGTGATCGAGGTTTGCGACGACGGGGACGGCTTCGAGCACGGGTTCGACCAGGTGCCGACCGGGCCACGGCCGACCGAGGGCGGGTTGGGAATCGCGATCATCCGTGAGCTCGCCGACGAGCTCGAGCTGGGCCCGGGAGCGAGTGGGAAGGGATCGCGGCTCCGGTTCGTAAAGTTCATCCAGGAGTAGGCCCCGCCGCGCGGGTATTCTCGCCCGCCGTCGCATCCCTATCCGCTTTGCCGATGCTTCCACCAGTCAACGTCGGAACCAAGTCGCTCGCGGACTACGCAACGTTGCTCAGTCGCGGCCTGATGTCCGAGATCCAGCGGCTTGCCGCGCCGCTCGAGGGGAAACGAGTCGTCCACCTGTCAGCAACGGCGTTCGGTGGCGGCGTCGCGGAGATCAACTACGCCCTGGTGCCGCTGATGCGCAGCGCTGGACTGGACGCCGAATGGCGGATCATCCATGGAGAAGACGAGTTCTTCAACGTAACGAAGAAGATCCACAACGCGCTCCAGGGCAATCCGCAGGTGCTGACGGCCGAGGAGCAGGAGATCTACCAGCGGTACAACGCGCTCAACGCTGCGGACTTCGACGAGTCCGAGTACGACTTCGTCATCAATCACGACCCGCAGCCGGCGGCGATGATCGACCACTACGCACACCGCCAGGCGCGCTGGATCTGGCGCTGCCACATCGACCTCTCCGAGCCGAATCGGGAAGTGCTCGACGTGCTGCTTCCGTCCATCGGGCGCCACGACGCCGCGATCTTCCACCGACCGGAGTACGTGCCCGACGCCGACACCTTGCCGGACGCGTTCATCTGGCCGCCGGCGATCGATCCGCTGACGCCCAAGAACATGGCACTCTCGGCGGAGGACGCCGCGTACATCGTCGATCAGTTCGGAATTGACGTCGAGCGGCCACTGCTGACGCAGGTCTCACGCTTTGATCCCTGGAAGGACCCGCTCGGGGTGATCGACGCCTATCGGAAGACCGTCGAGGACTTCCCCGGGCTCCAGCTCGCGCTCGTCGGCTCGATGGCGCACGACGATCCCGAAGGCTGGGAGTTCTACAACCAGACCGTGGAGTACGCGGCCGGCGATCCCGACATCTTCATCCTCTCCAACCTCAACAACATCGGCGCGATCGAGGTGAACGCCTTCCAGGTGCACTCGGCCGCGGTGCTCCAGAAGTCGATCAAGGAGGGCTTCGGCCTCACGATCACCGAGGGGCTTTGGAAGGCTCGCCCGACGATCGGGGGCCGTGTCGGCGGCATCCCGTCGCAGATCCAGGATGGTCAGACCGGCTGGCTCGTCGACAGCGTCGAAGAGTGCGCCGCGGCGTGCAAGGAGATCCTCAGCGACCCGCCCGCCGCCGCTCAGCGGGGCCGCCGCGGCAAGGAGTTCGTTCGCCAGCACTTCCTGATGCCGCGACTGCTCCGGGACTGGCTTGCGCTCTTCAACCTGCTGTCGGGCAACGACACCGGCGAGACACGACTCGTCACGGTGCCGACCCGAGCGACCTAGCGATCAGCGGCCCGCGCCGCCCGGTCTGACGACATCGCTTGGGTAGGGTCCGGAGCCGTGGGCGACCGCCGAAAGCTCATCGTCGTCTCGAACCGCGCACCCGTGACCTTCGACCTCGACGACAACGGGCAGCGGGTCGCACGCCGCGGCGGCGGCGGTCTCGTGACCGCGCTACGGAGCCTCGTTGGGCTGCACGACGTCACCTGGGTCGCGAGCGCCATGAGCGAGGAGGATCGGGCGATCGTCGAGGAAGCGGGAGGCGAGGCGATCGACGAGACAGCCCGCGACGGCTCCCCGTACCGGCTTCGGCTCGTCGACCACGACCCGGCCGCATACGACTGGTACTACAACGTCGTCTCGAACCCGACGCTCTGGTTCCTCCAGCACTACCTGTGGGACCTCGCGTATGCACCGAACCTCGACCGCGGCCTTCATCTGGCCTGGGAGGAGGGGTACGTGGCCGTCAACGCGGGCTTCGCGGAGGCGGTCGTCGCCGAACTGGAGCTCCAGCCGGATGCGGCCGTCTGCTTCCACGACTACCACCTCTACTTGGCCCCTCGCTTCGTTCGTGCGCAGCGACCGGACGCGGCGCTGTCGCACTTCGTGCACATCCCCTGGCCGGAGCCGGACTACTGGCGCGTGCTCCCGGAGGCGATCCGCGCCGCGGTACACGACGGGCTGCTGGCGAACGACGTGGTCGGCTTCCATACCGACCGCTGGCGGCGGAACTTCCTGCGCTCGTCCAGGGACATCGTCGGCGCAGAGTGCGATTTCGTCGAGCACACGGCCGACTACGACGGCCGCCGGCTGCTCGCGACCAGCCACCCGATCTCGGTAGACGCAACCGAGTTCGAGGAGCTCGCCGCGAGCCAGGAGATCCTGGAGCTCGAGGAACAGCTCGTCGCCCGTCGCCCGGAGAAGCTCATCCTCCGGGTCGACCGAACCGACCCGTCCAAGAACGTCGTCCGCGGCTTTCGGGCGTTCGAGCGCCTGCTCGAGGACCATCCCGAGCTCCACGGCCGCGTCGGCATGGTCGCCCTACTCGACCCGACGCGGCAGGACATTCCCGAGTACGCCGAGTACCTGGGCGCAATCCAGCGGACGGCGCGGAGTGTGAACGACCACTTCCAGACGGAGACGTGGATGCCGATCGAGCTCAGGATCGAAGACAACTTCCTCGAAGCGGTCGCCGCCTACAAGCAGTACGACGTCCTGCTCGTGAACGCGATCTTCGATGGGCTCAACCTGATCGCGAAGGAGGCGCCGCTCGTCAACGAGCGTGACGGAGTCCTCATCCTCTCCGAGAATGCGGGCGCGCACGAAGAGCTGGCACCCTGGGCGCTGACGGTCAACCCCTTCGACGTGTCCGGCCAGGCGGAAGCGCTCCTCGCGGCGCTCGAGATGCCGGCTCCCGAGCGGAGCGAGCGGTTGGAGGGCCTTCGGTCGCACGTTCGGGAACACGACCTGACCGTCTGGGTGGAGGCCCAGCTCGCCGATCTCGACCGTGTCCTCGCGCACGCACGCGCGGGGCGATGAGCGAGTTCTCCCACCTCGACGCGGAAGGTCGGGTCAGGATGGTGGATGTCGGACACAAGCCGGTGTCACGGCGGCGCGCGCGCGCTGGCGCGCTGGTGACGATGGCCGCCGAGACTGCGCACCGCCTGCGGGAGCTGCCGAAGGGCGACGCGCTCGGCGCGGCCCAACTCGCGGGAATCATGGCGGCGAAGCGGACGAGCGAGCTGATCCCGCTCTGCCACCCACTGCCGCTGACCGCAATCGACGTCCACGTTGCCATCGTAGAAAACGGGGCGGACATCACGGCAACCGTCGAGACGACCGCTCAGACGGGTGTCGAGATGGAAGCGCTGGTTGCGGCGAGCGTGGCCGCACTCACCGTTTACGACATGGCGAAGGCCGTCGACGACACGATGACGGTGTCGGAAGTTCGCTTGCTCGAGAAGACGAAGGAGCCTGCGTGAAGGCGGCCGTGCTCACGATCTCGGACGGCGTCGCGCGCGGCGAGCGTGCCGATGAGAGCGGTGTGCTCCTCGAGGAGCTGTTGACGGCTGGTGGGTACGAGGTCGTGAGGAGGGTCGTGGCAGACGAGCGAACCGAGATCGCCGAGGCAATCGAGGAGCTGAGCGACGAGGTCTCCCTCGTGCTGACGACCGGGGGCACCGGGGTTGCGCCGCGGGACGTCACCCCCGAGGCGACCGCCTCCGTGCTGGAGCGTCAGGTCCCGGGGATCGCCGAGGCGCTGCGCGCGGACTCGGCGCGGAGGACGCCGCACGGGCTCCTCTCGCGCGGTGTTGCCGGCATCTGCGGACGGACGCTCGTCGTCAACCTGCCGGGCTCGCCCGGCGGCTGCCGCGACGGGTTCGCCGTCCTCGAGCCGGCGCTCGCGCATGCGCTCACGCTCCTGGCCGGGGAGAAGGGTGGCCACCGGCAGACATGACCGGCGACACCCATCGGCACACCTTCGGCGCAGATCCGTGTGCCACGCGTGCGCCGGACCCGGATACGATCGCATCGGGGAGGAGGTCGGGGGTACCGAAGCACGCAAACGCAGGTGGCTCGCGGCGATGATCCGCGCCCGCAACTTGGGTCGGCGCTTCGGCGACAAGCGTGCGCTCGCAGGTGTCGACGTCGACGTTGAGGGTGGTGACTTCCTCCTCGTCACCGGGCCGAACGGCGCCGGGAAGTCGACGCTCCTGCGGCTCTTCGCCGGGCTGCTCGTTCCGACCTCCGGCGAGCTCGAGGTGACGACGGACCGGGCGCGCGTCGGCTTCCTCGCCCACGATCCGCTGGTCTACCGCGAGCTGACGCCCCTCGAGAACCTCGACCTCTACGGCCGCCTGTACCGGATTCCCGAGCGTCGCGAGCGGATCGGGATGCTGCTCGAGCGGTTCGGCCTCTGGGACGCCCGGAGCGAGCTCACCGCAGACCTGTCGCGCGGGATGCTGCAGCGCCTCGCGCTCTGCCGGACGTTGCTCCACGAGCCCGACCTGCTGTTGCTGGACGAGCCGTTCAGCGCCCTCGACGCAACCGGGACGGAGCTGCTGCTCGACGAGCT
>Ga0081455_10006730_pt1 | contig 12273 bp, 11 predicted proteins | sample TabmetS3T2R1_FD_70207 | JGI IMG/M metagenome (GOLD analysis project Ga0081455, IMG submission 70207) | Tabebuia heterophylla rhizosphere microbial communities from the University of Puerto Rico - S3T2R1 | ecosystem: Host-associated > Plants > Roots > Rhizosphere ... | reverse complement strand
GCGCAGTCGGACCCGCTGTCCTTCCTGCAGATGCCGCCGATCGATTTGCGGCGCGTCGAGGTTATCAAGGGCGCCGCATCCGCGTTGTATGGCGGGTCGGCGCTCGCGGGCGTCATGAACCTCGTGTCGCGCACTCCCGAAGGTCCCGGCGAGCTGCTGCTGAGCCAGGGCTCGCTCGGCGCGAGCGATCTCGACGTGTTCCTCGCGCATGGCGCCGACGGCCACGGCGCGAGCCTCACCGCGACGGCTAACTACCAGCCGCGGCGCGACACCGATCACGACGGCTGGGCGGAGCTCCCGGGCTACGAGCGCCTGACCGCGCGGCCGCGCTTTGCGTGGGGCGACGACGATCACGAGCTGTTCGCGACGCTGGGGTTCATCGGCGAGGACCGCGACGGCGGCACGACCGGTGAGAACACCGTTCCGGGCGGCGCGGCCTTCCCCGCCTCGCTCGACACGCGCCATCTCGACGCGGGCCTGACGGCGCACCTCGTGCACGGCGACCGCACGTTCGACTTCAAGACGTACGCCGTGCACGTGACGCACGAGCGGAGGTTCGGCGACACGTTCGCGGAGGACGCAGCGACGAGCGCGGCCCTCGAAGCCAGTACGTCCGCGCGTTACGGCGCGCACGACCTCACGGCGGGCGCCGCGATTCAATACGAGTCACTGTCGGTGCCCGACGTCGCCGGGGTGCACTACGCGTACACCACTCCCGCGGTGTTCGCGCAGGATGAATATGCGCCGACGAAATGGCTCGCCGTGACGGGCAGCGCGCGCATCGACGCGCACAGCGAGTTCGGCACGTTCGTGAGCCCGCGCGTTTCGGCGCTCGTGCGGTTCGCGCCCGACCTGTCGCTGCGCGCGTCGGTCGGCACGGGATATGCCGCGGCGACGCCGCAGGTGGACGAGCTCGAAGATACGGGCTTCGCACCGCTGCTGCCGCTCGCGGCCTTGCGCGCCGAGCGCGCGACGAGCGGTTCGCTCGACCTGCAATGGATCGCGCGGCCGTTCGACGTGAATGCGAGCTTCTTCACGGCGGAGATCCGTCATCCGCTCGACGTCGTCGCGGCGCCTCAGCCGGATCGCGTCGAGCTGGTGAACGACGACGCGCCATTCCGCGTACACGGCGCCGAGCTGCTCGTCGGTTGCGTCATCGACGACATGCACCTGCTGTTCAATTCCACGTGGCTCGACGCTCGTGCGGCGCTGCTGCCGCGCTTCACCGCGGAGATCGCCACGATCTTCGAGCTCGAGGGCCGTGGCCGCGCGGGCTTCGAGCTCGGCTACACGGGCGCGCAGGCCGTCGACGACGATCCGTATCGCACGCGCACGCCGTCGTTCGTCGAGCTCAACGCGCTCGCGGAAGTGCGCGTTGGGCGCGTGTTCGTGTTCTTCAATGCGTTCAACGTCACCGACGCGCGGCAGCAGGATCACGATCCGCTGCTGCGGCCCGCCGGAGCGCCCGGCCTCGGCGGCAATCCCGTGACCGGCGCATGGGCGCCCGTCATCGGCCGCCATTTCAGTGCGGGCGTGCGCATGAAGCTCTGACGGCGCTCAGCGGCGCAGCGGCACGCGCACCGCGCGCACGCGCCGCTCGTCGCCACGCGTCTCGAACGGCTGCGGCTCGAGGATCCCGAGCTGCTTGCCCTGCGGGCTGACAGCGTTCGCACCGTGTGCGAGACCGGTCACGACGTCGCTGAGCGTGGCGGCGTCGCCGGCGACGTCGATGCGCGTGATGCGCGCCTGCTTGCCGTTCTCGGCGACCAGCATCGCGGTGGCGGAAATTGCGCGCATGCCGTCCGGAGTGTCGAGCCGCCGCGGTAGTTGGACCTCGGTCACGCGCGCGGGATGCGCGCCGGTGCCGATGTCGAGCGCGAACAACTGGCCGGAGTTGATCGCGTTCACGTACAGGCGATCTCCCAGCACCGCAAGGCCGTCGAGCGCGGAATCCTTCGCGCCGAACGCGGCCGCGTCGGCCCACACCGCGAGCTGCGCCGCACCGGGCGCGAGTCGCAGCACCTCGTTGTTGATCGAATCGGTGACGTAGAGATTGCCGGCCGCGTCGCGCGAGATGTCGTTGCACAGCGCGCGCGGCGTCGGCAGTGGATAGGCGCGCGTCTGCCGGCCGGTCTCGAGGTCGAAGCCGTACAGAGTCGAACGCGGCGCCGGCGGCTTGGACTCGGGATATTCCGCCGCGCAGGCCCACAGCGTGTGCGCGGCTTCGTCGGCGAATACGCCGAAGATCATCGGCGGTCCGGAAGCTGGCGCCTGGGCCCACGGTGCGGCGACCGCATTGCCCGGCGCATCGGCGCCCCGGCGCAGCCGGTAGATGTCGAGACGCGCACTACCGACGAAGACGTCGCCGTTGCTTGCGGAGGTGAGGCTTTCGGGAGAGATGGAGTTGCCGGTGATTTCGAAGCCGGGGCGGACCGGGCTTGCGACGGGAGTCGCGGCGGTTGCGAGTAGCAGGGCAAAAATTGGGCGGGGTGAGTTGATAGTGGCGTTCCAGCTGGAACGTGGGTGGGGGAAGAGGTTTTGCGAGGGGTGATATTTGGGTCGCGGCTGCGTCGGGGTGAGGCCGTGGCGGCGAGCGGGTGGCGACTCGTGGTTCGAGCGTCGAGCTTCGGGTTCTCGCGGCTCCCCCTCTCTGGCCTCGCGCATCGAGACTCGCGAGCCCGCACGTGCATCGTGCGCCCACATCATCTCGGGCCTCAGGGTCGGCAGCGAGTCGCGAATATTTTCACGAACACCACCCGAATGGGTGGTGCGCGGGATGTGCGATTGTCCTAAGCTGGCTGGTCACGTCGTGACTAACTAGTTGCACCTGTAGGACGAGGCGCCGCATGCGAACCATCGACCAGATCGCGAGCGAGATCTGCACGCTGACGGGGCGGCTCAACGCCGCCAACTATCAACTGCTCGTACTCATCGCCGAGTTCGACAAGCGCAAGGGCTGGTCGGATTCGATGACGCAAAGTTGCGCGCACTGGCTCAACTGGAAGTGTGGGATTGCGATGGGGGCGGCACGGGAGAAGGTGCGGGTAGCCCGGGCGCTTGAAACACTTCCGAAGATCTCGGCGGCGATGAAGAGCGGACATATCAGCTACTCGAAGGTGCGCGAGGTCACGCGGGTCGCTTCGCCCGAGCACGAAGACTATCTGCTGATGATTTGCGAGAACGGCACGGCCTCGCACGTCGAGCGGCTGGTGCAGACGTTTCGGCGCTGCAAGGAGGCGGAGGAGTTGTCGCGGGACAAGCGGCAGCAGGAGTCGCGAGCGGTCACGTTTCGATATGACGAGGACGGTTCGCTTGTGCTCAAGTGCCGGCTGCCGGCCGAAGCGGGGGCCAAGGTCATGAAGGCGCTTGACCTTGCGGTGGAGGAGATACGCAAAGAGGAGCCGAAGGACATTCCAGCTGGAACGTTACAGCCACCGGTTCGCTATTCCGCGCGGCGAGCGGATGCGCTGGCGGTGATTGCTGAGAGTTTTCTTGCGCATGGTGTGCTCGAAGTACGTGGCACGGACGCCAACCAAATCGTCGTGCATGTATCCGAAGAAACTCTGCGCACGAAGAAAGCCGGCTGCTGCGAGATCGACGACGGGCCCTCGATCGCCGCCGAGACCGCGCGCCGCTTCGGCTGCGACGCGAGCGTGCTCGTCATGGTCGAAAACGACGACGGCGAGCCGCTCAACGTGGGCCGCAAGACGCGCACGATCTCGGCACCACTTCGGCGAGTGCTCAATGCCCGCGACAAGTGTTGCCGCTTTCCGGGTTGCTCCAATAAGCGCTGGCTCGACGCCCACCACATCGATCACTGGGCCGGCGGCGGGGAAACCAAGCCCAGCAATCTCGTCCTGCTCTGCGGGTTCCATCACCGCGCCGTGCATGAAGGCGGTATCCGCATCGAGCGGCTCGACGACGGCGCACTGCGCTTCGTGAAACCGAACGGCCAATCCGTCGACAGCGTCGCGCCCGGCTACACGCAACCGCCGGGAGACCCGCAAGACGTTCCAGCAGGAGCGTTCAAAGACTGCTGGCACGGCGAGAAGATGGACCTCGATCTCGCCGTCGGCGCGATGTTCCAACAAGAGCGCCGCGCGCACGACGTTCCAGCTGGAGCGTCGTGACGCCACCCGCCCAGTACAGTGCGCCCCGCGATCGCCGCCACCGTCCTCGTGCGGCCCTGTAGTCTTGCGGCGATGTCGCCGAGCCCGAGCGCCCCCTCTTCTTCTCAAACCGCCCGCGTCGGCATGGCCTGCGTCGCATTGTCCGCCATGCTGTTCGCGAGCAAGGGCCTCTTCGGAAAAGCGCTCTATCACCGCGGCGTCGGCTTCGAGCTGCTCGTCACCGTGCGCGCGCTGCTCGCGATGCCGCTGTTCGTCTGGATGGCGTTGCGCAGCGACGCGCGCGCTCCCGCCGTCGCTACCGACGAGGAGTCGCGCCCGCTCGCCGTCGTGCCGCCCCGCGCGCGGCCGCGGATGCGCGCGATGGCTGCGGCGGCCGTGGCCGGCATCGTGTGTTACTACGTCGGCGCGCTCTCGGACTTCCTCGCGCTCACGCTCATCGACGCGTCGGTCGAGCGCGTGCTGCTGTTCAGCTATCCGGCCATCGTCGTGGCGATCACGGCGATCCGCACGCGGCGCGCGCCGGAGGGCCGCCTCGTCGCGGCGATGGCTGCGACCTGGCTCGGCATCTTCTTCGCGATGGGTGGTGTCGACCTCTCCGCGCTGCGCGCGAACGCCTATGGCGCGAGCCTCGTGCTCGTGGCCGCGTTCACCACGGCCATCTACTTCCTCATCGGCGAGCGTTTCACGCGCGAGCTCGGCAGCACGCGCTTCGCGGCCATCGGCATGAGCTCCGCGGCCGTCGTGCTCGCGATCCATTTCGCCGTACGCCACTCGTACGGCGAGCTGCGGCTTCTCGATGCCCACGACTGGATGCTGCTCGGCATCCTCGGCATTGCGTGCATGTTCATCCCCGGGCTGCTGCAGGCCGAGGGCATGCGCCGCGTCGGCGCGCAGCGCGCGGCCATCGGCAGCACGATCGGACCGCCCACCACGATCCTCCTTGCGGCAGCTTTCCTCGGCGAGCGGCTCAACGTCTGGCAGATCCTCGGCACGGCGATCATCGTCACGAGCGTGCTCGTGCTGAGCCTCGGCAAGTCCGGCGACAAGGATCACGGCGGGCGCTGACAGCCGCCACCGAGGCCGCACGCCTAACTTCGTCGGCGGGACGCACACGAGGTTCATCATGACGCCCGCCAAATCCACTTCCTGGTTCACACGCTTCGCCAAGTCCACGGCGCGCGCGACGGGACAGCCCGTGACGTTCGCGGTCGCGGTGCTCATCATCATCGGTTGGGCCGTGAGCGGCCCGCTGTTCGGGTTCAGCGATACGTGGCAGCTCGTCGTTAATACGGGCACGACGATCATCACGTTCCTCATGGTGTTCCTCATCCAGAGCACGCAGAACCGCGACTCGGAGGCGGTGCACATCAAGCTCGACGAGTTGCTGCGCATCTCCCCGGGCGCGCACAACGTGCTCATCAGCCTCGAGGACCTCGACGAAGCCGAGCTCGACCGGATCCGCGCCGTGTACTCGCATCTGGCGGAGCAGGCGCGCAAGGGAGCGAGCCACGGGCGCAACGAATCCGGCGTCCCGGCAATCGGCGAGCTCGTGGGTCAATTCGGCGGGCGCAAGGGAAAGTAGTCAGGTCTTGCGCGGACGCCAGTCGCCGAACATCGTGCGCGCGGGATCGCTGCCGAACAGCATGCGCTCGAGCGACGGCGACAGCTGCCGGCGGCGCGTAGAGGGCGCACCGGTCCCGGGCCCCGAGCTGCGGAATTCATAGAGCCGCGCGTCCTCGGGCTGGAACATCACGCGCTCGCCGGCCTTGTTGTTGTAGTGCATCTCGTACCACGCCTCGGGCACGATGTGGTCGTCCATCCAGCAATGTAGATAGGCGGCGAACGGCACGGCATCGGGATTGCCGTAGCGGCCGTCGGGAAACAAGCCCGTGCGGCGCCAGGGGCGGCCGAGCGCCACGGTGTGCGCGGGCATGTCGGCGTCCTTCGTGAGCCGGCAATGGTCGAAGACGATGCCGTACCGCTGATGCACGTCGGTGTCGGGCGCCACGATGAAGCCGTGGAAATCCTTGCCGGGCCGCGTGCGCGAGCGGATCTCGCAGCGCTCGAAGAGCACGACGCCCGCGCCGTAGATGAAATCGACCGCGCCGCTCACGTAACAGCGGGAGAACAGCGCGCGCCCCACGTCCACGAACAGCGTGTCCTGCCAACCGTTCATCGCGACGTCCACGAACAGCGAACGATCCGCGCCCGCGTCGAGATGCACCGCGCGCGCCTGCGCGCCGCTCGCGCCGGTGCGGTCGTGCGGCACGTCGGCGGGCATGTTGTGCGGATAGTCGAAATCGTTGTCGATCGTGAGATGGGCGGCGCTGAACCCGGGCGCGCGGACCTCGAGCGTCGAGCCGGGCACGGCGGGATCGCGCGGCGCGTTGGCGCGATCGTCGAATACGAGCCGCGATTTCGCGCGCGACTCACCGAAGAGCGCGACGTTGGCGCGCGTGACGCGGTTGTGCTCGCGCCAGTCGCCCGGGGGGATGAAGACCCGATAGGGCGCGTCGCCCGGTGGGGCGGCAGCGAGCGCCTCGGCGAGCGTGCGGAAGGCGGGCGTGCCGTCGACGGACGCGCCGTCGCGCGACAGCCTGGCGTCGAAGCGTTGCGCGCGGGAGAACGCGATCGGCGTCACGCCCGCGAGCGCGGCGGCGAGAGCGGCGCGCAGCAGTGCGCGGCGGCCATCTGAATCGGCGCTCATCCCGCCAACAACACGTGCTCGGCATGCTCGAGCGCTTCGGGAGTGCCGTAGATCACCACGATGTCGCCCTCTTCGAACTCCGTATCGCCCGACGGGTTGCGGCCGAGAATGCCCTGCCGGCGGATTCCCGTGAAACTCGCCGTGATGCCCGCGCCGCGCGCGGCGTCGACCGTCTTGCCGACGCACCACGACCCCGGCGGCACGACAATCGAGCGCGTCGCCTCGGTGATCGCCGGGTAGATAGGGGACGTGTCCGTCGACGTGATGACGTCGCGCAGCATCTCGTAGCGGTTGCCGCGCAGCTCGGCGACCGAGCGCATGATGGTCGTGGCCGGCACCTTGAGCGACATGAGCACGTGCGACGCGAGCGTGAGGCTGGCCTCGAACGTCTCGGGGACCACCTCGGTCGCGCCCGCGGCCTTGAGCTCGAGCAGGCGCGAGTCGTCGGGCGTGCGCACGAGGACCGCGACGTCGGTGCGCAGCCGCCGCAGCGACCGCAGGATGCCGAGCGAGGTGCGCGTGTCGGAAAAGGAAATCACGACGGCATTCGCGTTCGCGAGACCCACCTCCTCGAGCACCTGCTCGTCGGCCGAATCACCGTACACCACGGGGTGGCCGACCTGGCGTGCCGCGCGCACGCGCACGGGGTCGAGATCGATGGCGATGTACTCGAAGCCCTGCGCTTCGAGCACGCGGCCGACGTTCTGGCCGACGCGGCCGAAGCCGCAGAGGATCACGTGCTCGCGCTTCGCCACGGCCTGCGTCGCGGCATCCTCGCGCTCGATGGCAGTGCGGGGCGGCCCGCGCTCGCCGAGCAGCAGGCGCGCGATGCGCTTGTTGTTGGAGAGGATCACGGGCGCGAGCACCATGCCGAGCACCACCGCGACGAGCAGCGGCTGCGCGATCTTGGGATCGATGGCCCCGTTCTGCAGCAGCAGCGTGAGCAGCGCGATGCCGAACTCGCCGCCGACGGCAAGTGTGACGCCGGTGCGGATCGCCTTGAACGTGGAATCGACGAACACGCGCGTCGCGAGTGTCGCGACGACGGCCTTGAGCGCCACCATCGCGAGGAGCAGCGCCGCGATGAGCCAGAACTCGCGCCACAGCGCGTTGAAGTCGAGCAGCATGCCGACCGAGATGAAGAACAGCCCGAGCAGGATGTCGCGGAACGGCCGGATCACGCTCTCGACCTGGTGCGCGTATTCGGTCTCCGCGAGCATCATGCCCGCGAGGAATGCGCCGAGCGCCATCGACAGCCCCGCGAGCTGCGATGCCCACGCGGACGCGAGCGCGACGAACAGCACCGCGAGCGTGAACAGCTCGCGCAGGCGGCTGTTCGCGATCACGTAGAGCAGCGGCCGCAGCAGCCAGCGTCCCGCGGCGAGCACGACGAGCACGGAGAACGTGCCCGCGACGACGAGGCTCACGACATTTCCGAACGCGAAGTTCTCGCCGTTGGGACCCAACGCCGCGGCCAGCGCGAGGAACGGCACGACGGCGATGTCCTGGAACAGCACGACGCTGAACGCGAGGCGGCCGTGCGTGCGGTTGAGCTCCGCGCGCTCGGTGAGCTGCTGCACGATGAGTACCGTCGAGCTCATCGCGACGACGCCGCCGAGCACGATGCTCTGCGGCCAGGCGATGCCGAACGCGCGCGCGATCAGCGCGACGGCTGCCGCGGTGCCGAGCACCTGCAGGCTGCCGAGCCCGAACACCTCGCGCCGCATCGCGACCATGCGCGGCCAGGAGAACTCGAGGCCGAGCGTAAACAGCAGGAACACCACGCCGAGCTCCGCGAGCAGGTGCGTGGTGCCCGATTCAGGGAAGACGCCCCACGCGTGCGGACCGAGCGCGAGACCGACCAGGACGTACCCGAGGATCGACGGCAGCCCGAGCCGCCGCGCCAGTGTCACGACGAACACCGACACGGCGAGCAGCACGAGGATCAGCGGCAGCGGCGAATCTCCCATTCGCCGCGAAAGTTAGCACGGACCGCCTCAGGCGAGTTTGAGGTTCTTGAACATGCCCGGCCGGTAGTCGCCCGCCGGCGTACGGAAGGCGATGTTCAGCCGGTTCCAGCCGTTGATCGCGATGACGGCGAACGTGAGCGCGGCCAGCTCGGACTCGGAGAAGTGCACGCGCACCTCTGCGTACACCGCGTCCGGCACGTGGCCGTCGCACACGAGCGTCAGCGCTTCCGTCCACGTGAGCGCCGCACGTTCGCGTTCGGTGTACAGGTGCGCGGCCTCGTGCCATGCGTTGAGTAGATAGAGACGCTGCTCGGTCTCGCCGGCCGCGCGCGCGTCCTTCGCGTGCATGTCGAGGCAGCAGGCGCAGCCGTTGATCTGCGAGGCGCGCATCTTCACGAGCTCGAGCAGCGGCGGCTCGAGTCCCGCATCGTTGACACCCTTCTGCAGCCCGAACATCGCCTGCACGAGTGCCGGCGCCGCCTTGATCCAGTCGATTCGCGTGTTCATGTCGGCTCCTGTGATTGAGGTTCATCCACCAGACGTGCCGGCGAACGCGCCTGTGACAGGAGGGAGCTTGTCCGGGTTGAGGATGCTGTAGACGCCGAGGATCCGGTGCCCGTCGGTGAGGATGCTGATCACGGAGAGCAGATGACCGTCGTAGAACGCGGCGATGGCCGCCTCGCCGTTGAGCGCGACGAGACGGAAATCGAGATGGTCGATGTAGCGGTGGAACACGCCGGTGCCGAAGCGCGCGACGTGCTCCGCGCCGTGGATGATCTTCTTCGCCGCCTTCGCCTTGCCGCCGCCGTCGGAGGTCCACGTCGCATCGACGGACAGGAGGTTCATGAGGCCCGCCGCATCGTTCGCGCGCAGCGCGGTCACGAGTCCGTTCAGCAGCGAGGTGCGCGCCTCGGCGCTCACGTGCACGCGCGGCTGGTCTTCCCGAACGCGGCGGCGCGCGCGGCTCACGATCTGGCGGCACGCGGCCTCGCTCTTGCCGAGGATCTGCGCGATGTCGCCGTACCCGGAGTCGAACAGGTCGTGCAGCAGGAACGCGGCCCGCTCCTCGGGCGCGAGGCGTTCCAGCACCGCGAGAAAGGCGACGGACAAGTCCGACGCGAGCTCGGCCGCGCGATCGGCGGGCGGCGCCGCGGCGAGCGACAGCGGCTCGGGCAGCCAGGGACCGATGTAGGTTTCGCGCTCGGTGCGCAGCTCGCGCAGGCGGTCGATGCACAGCCGGGTCGTCGCCGTGACGAGCCAGGCCTCGGGTGAGCGGATCTCGTCGGTGGCGGCCCGATCCCAGCGCAGCCAGGCTTCCTGGACGATGTCGTCGGCCTCGGCGCGCGAGCCGAGCATCCGGTATGCGATGCCGTGCAGGCGGCCGCGATGCGTTTCGAACGCATCCAGGCGGCGGGAATTCGGCGAGTGGGTCGGTTCCATCACATCCAGACGCGCGAGCCGGTCGGATTGTGACTGGGACAACGCGGCCGGTCAGCTGTTCATGAACACGGTGGTGTCGTAGCGCTCGAAGCTCTGCAGCGCGCGGCGGTACGCGTTCTGGACCATGCGCTCGGCCACCTTGTCGGCGCGCGGGCTCAGGATCATGCGCAGCACGACGTCATCCGCCGGGCGCGCCTTGTCGTCGCCGAGGTATTGCTCGATGAGCTTCGTGATGCGGTTGCACATCTCGTTCACGAACCGCAGATGCGCGGCATCGTGCACCGCTTCCTGCGCGGCGCCATAGGTGCCACGCGCCTCGGTCGTGAGCTCGTACAGGAAGCTCGCCATGAGGCGCGCCTTGTCCTGCGTGCCGATCTCGGAGTAGTACGAGATTTCGGACTGCAGATTCATGCGCGCCGCTTACGCAGCCGGGAAGAAGTCGATCGGCTTCGTGACCGTCAGCGGCTCGACGTCCGCGGGCTTGAAGCGGATCAGGCGCACGCGCGCCACGATCTTCTTCTCGAGCTCCGGATCCTTGAGCTCGCTCGACACCACGCGGCACGCGGTGATCTCACCCGACGGGGCGATCGTGAACTCGAGCACGAGCTTGCCCGCGAGATCGGGCTGGTCGCGCAGCGCGCGGCCGTAGAGCGCGTACAACGCGCCCTTGTTGCGGTCGAACACGATCTCGACTTCCTCGCGCGCGCGCGAGGCCTTGCCGCTCGTGCCCGTGCGCTGGACGTGGCCTCCGGCATTCGGATCGAGACCCGAGCCGTGCTGGACCTGCGTCGTCGTATGGGTACCGATCTCGCCAGCGCCGCCACCGAAGCCACGCGAAAGGTTCGACGTATTGATGCCGCCCGACGTGCGACCCGCGGCCGACGTGATGAGGTTGCGCTCCGAGCGCGCGTCCTCGACCGGCGTCTTCATCTGCGGATCCTGGATGTCGAGGTTCTGGTCGCGCAACGCCGCGAACTGGTCCTCGAACACCTTCATCTGCTTGCGCAGCTCGGGCTTCGGCTTCTCCGTGGGCTTCGGCTGCTCCTCCGGCTTCGGCTTTTCCTCGGGCTTCGGCTTCTCTTCCGGCGGCGGAGGCGGCGGCGGCGGCTTCGGCTTCTCGACGATGAGCTGCACGACGCGCTCGGGAAGATCTTCGGGCTTGATCCGGTCCGTCTTCGGACGCGGGATCAGCGCCATGATGATCGCGAGCACGGTCGCGATGATGAGCAGGATGCGAACGAGCTTCTTGAACTTGCGCTCGCTCTCCTCGCCGAGCCCCCACGGGAGCTCGAAACGGCGGAAGAAAGGTGCGAGACCGACGCTCATGCGCCCGCCCCCGGAGTCACGTTGCGCTCGCGCTGGATGACGGCGAGCGACACCTTGCCGTAGTCGGCGGCGGTGGCCGTGGCCATCACGCGCTTGAGCACGGCGAACGGCGTGTTCTTGTCGCCCATGATCGTGACTTCACGATCGGCGAGATCTTCCTGCGCGGCGGCGCGCAGGCTCGAATCGTTCTGCTGCTTGAGCGCATCGCGCAGCGCGGGTATGACCATCTGCGCATTGGGCGAGACGAGATCGGCCACCTTGCCGACCGACGAGCCGTTCACGAGGATGTCGGTCGTCGTCACCATGATCACCACGGTCTCGCGCGGCTTCAGGTCGGCGATCGACTGCGGAATCGTGATGTTCTTCGTGTTCGGCAGGATCTCGACGTCCGAGCTGTGCAGCAGCAGGAACACGACGAGCATCGTCAGCATGTCGATGAACGGCACGAGCGCCATGTGGCTGCCATGGTGGCCGCGCTGGCGGTGCTTCTTGATGCGATACGGTGTCACTTCGCGCCTCCCGCCGCGGCGGCGCCGACGAGCGGCGCGTCACCGACGGAGATGTCCGGGAAGAGCTCGACCTTCGTGAACAGCGGCGGATCGTTCTGCTCCCACACGCGCACGTTGTCCATGGTCTGGACGAGCACGTCGTACGGGATGTCCTGTTCGAGCAGCACGTTGGCCGCCAGGGTCTGCGGATA